>JAABUK010000704.1_pt1 | contig 68316 bp, 45 predicted proteins | sample 5559141 | NCBI WGS metagenome assembly JAABUK01 (sample SAMN10711869, study PRJNA513367) | rock metagenome | isolation source: Antarctica rocks | place: Antarctica: Victoria Land, Pudding Butte nord | collected 2016-01-03 | reverse complement strand
CCGGCTACGTCCCCTCCTCCTCCCCAAACGACAACCCCGCCCCCGAAAACCCCAACACAGCCGGCGCCTCTGGCAGCTCTCAAACCGCCATCACGCTAAACACGGGTGACCAAATCGCCATCGGCGTCGTCGTCGGCCTAGTCGTCCTCCTCGGCATTAGCTCCGCCATCCTCTTCTACCTAGCCAAGAAGCGACAATGGGAGGTCCGCGCCAGCATCCGCAAGTCAGCCCGACGCCTCACCACAGCTTTCAAAGTAAGGACGCCCTTGAAGCCGAACTTCTCAAGAAGAGATAGAGGCGGCGCCGTGAGGATCGACCCGCCACCTGTACTGGCGCTGAATAAGAACAAGGACAAGTCGAAGAGGAGTGGCGGGATCTTGAAAGAAGGAAAAGCCAGGCTTGACGGGATCAATACCAATATAGATAGAGATGTAGAGAAGGGGTTTGGACGTGGGTTCGGCACTCAGACGAAGATCGAGGCTGTGCCTAGACCTTCACCACCGCCACCATCTGCAAGGAAGACAGCGAAGGGCTCGTTTGAGATGGATTCACCCTTGACGGGGAATCGGGCCGGTGCTAGCAATGGGAAGAAGGAGAGTGGAGGCTGGATGAAGATGTTGGGGAGGAAGTGAACTGAGTGAGCATATTTCGGGATGGGCGAGAGGAGATGGTGTAGGGTAACGAAGGTAAGGAGTGTAGGGATGGATTGGACGGGAGAACAGATCCCAGTGTACGATTTATATTCAATGAGTTTACCTATTTCACGAACCGTATCTCTTTCAACCAACTTCAGATCAAAAGAAAAGTCTACCATCTACCCACCGATCACGACCGAGCGGGTAAACACCCCTCCCTCGCTTCCCTCCCTCCTTCCTATCTCTATTCTATCTTCTACTGCAGCCTGACCACTTCCCTCCAGTAAAATACTGACCTCATCGACTCATCTACCCATCTCATCAGCGCCACTTAGTCCCCGGGACTGCCCTACCCCAGGACAAGGACAAGGATCCCTTCCGGGAAACTCCGGGGGGGGGGAAATATGGAAGCGAAGGATAAGCGAAAGGAAAGACGGTCAAGATGATATTGGAAAGTCGTTAGAGTGGCATTATTATCTATCATGCAATTTAGGGACGTCCTTGCCTGGGGGAAGCAAGATCGGTTCGACGGGCCATCTGAATGTCTGATTTGCAGAGTGTTGAACCAAAGGGGCCGTGGGGGCCATTGATGGCCGCAACTGATATGATATTTCTGACACGGAGATACTCGTGTTGTAGTAGAGGGTAGACCTATACAGGTACCTGGGTAGACGAGTTGGATATCGTGCTCTTCGGGGTGGGGGGAGGGGATTTACCATGCCTTCACTGAGTTGCTGGTTCTATCAATTGAAGGAACGAGTGATTCATGAAGTGTATCGTAATATTCAATATGGCCTGTCCAGCTACGTCCCCGTTGAAGTGCGCGTAGCACACTGGCTCTCACAGCAGCCGAATTCATAAGGGGACTTCAACAATAGATCTGGGAGCTAGATCTCCACTTCAAGGGGGTGTTTTGGTTGCTGATCCGCTGAATGAAGTCACTAGCAAATCAAGCCGTTTGCCAGGTAGATGAACGAGAGGATTGGAGTGGTGGTTGCGATGCTTTTTGAGTATCTTGCAAACCCTTTCAGATGCTCCGAGGAAATGAATCAGGTGCGTAGTGATTTGCTGTTCTATAATCAACGAAATCGGAGGCTGGGTAAAACACACTATTTGGCAGAACGGCCTTGCGTCTGACTTCACCTGGTGCCTTCAGTACCAGAGCTGCAGGTTAGAGCTGCACCACTTTCGTTCACCGATTATCGGCTCGTCTATGACAGCTCGATCGATGGATCATGACGCTTCTCCTAGATCGTGAGCCTTTCCCGAAACGCGAGGCACCAGCATCAGACATCCTCAGGCGGCTTCTCGTGGAGGCGCATCTTACAACTGTGATGTACTTCAGGCGTCCGTGGATGGCGAGAACTTCCCGACCGACTGTACCGAGTTCTGTCTCAGCTCCCCAACCTTACCTTCGGATCACACAATGATGATCACGAGCGCCTTGAGCTGTATTATTAGCACTTTGGGATGATTCATGCGGCTCTAGTGCAATGTTTGCTATGGCATCCCGTGAAAGGCCTTAGGCGTTCATGCTTATTCTCCTGAATGGTCTGCAACATGGTACATTTGTTTGCGCCAAATTTGTACAGCGAAATTGCAACGTTTGCCTCTTTCTGGCATCTGTGTTTTACCTGATAGCAGCTGCGCGGAGCCAAATTTGCAGAGGCATTCAAATAGCTGGCTTCCTCATACCAGGAAACGAGCAATAGGACCGATTGGAAGAAATTCTGTTAGTGACCTCAGGACAGTCTCGTCTTTCTCCCCGAAAGGGCAGCTGTGGACGGAAAATAGCCATCGCACCATTTATCCAGCAGTCTGATCATTGGGCCGCAAATGGAATCTCCGAAGGCTCATTCGGCGTTCCTTCTTGGAAGGCTACTCCTCCTGAAGGACCGCAATCAGGACGTGATGACAAAATGAGCCACTTCGAGAAACTTAACGGCTCTGATTGGCATTCATGGAGGTCGCGCTCCAGACGTCATCTTCAGATACGGCAACCAGGCCATGCAGTGGTCAGAAGACTTTGCGTACAAAACGGCAGATAGCTTCAATTGAGACCAAGTGTGCACCCCCTGAGACGGCGCAGATGATAAAGCCTCCGCTCTGCTGCCTAGGACTTGGTAAAGCAGAGCCGCACAGGACACGACCTTTCCACGCACTAAAGGTCAGGCGTACCAGAGGTCCGTCTCGGCTTCAGCACAGATGGAAAAATACAAGGCTAATAAAGCAAAAGGGATTCCAGGAAACACCGCTGAAAACCTTGGCAAATGCACAATACGTGGAGCGCTTATAAACAGAATTAGAATAAAGGTCGCAGCCGTAACGAAGTATATGAGTTGTATTTATGTTCGCCAAGACAGACGCGTCGCGTCTCATGCGTTGTTTCATGAGGTATCGAAGGTGTTTGAGCAGGAGCCCCTGTTTGGCTGAGCTGGCCGGCGGTACTTAACGCATTGAAGGGGAAGGTCGAGGCCAGACAGCACCCGTTTCCAGTCCAGCTGATAATGTGCGTATTGCAGCGTTTATTGATACAGTCATAGCAGGCCTGACCAGAGAACCATGACGCGTGGCGGGCGCTCTCGCTGTACGATGTACGAAGACATGATACCAAAGAGTGGTTGCTGGTCAGAGAGGGATGAGGATGGGCGGTGCATTGTTGGGCAAACTCCAAGGCATCCTCATACCTCAGCTGTGACAGAGTTTGAGGCCAACGTGGCCCCTTGCTGCACGGTGACCCAGGAAGACCACACGCGCACATCTGGTGGCCTACCCCAAGGCTCAACAACACCATCTCGCACACCCGGAAGAGCGCCAATTGGCTCTGCCGGTTAGCTTCAGCACTGGTCTCATCGATGACGGGAGCCTTGTATGGAACAAGCAACAAGGATGTACAGATTGAGGCTGCATGCATCGGACGGCTTCTCGCATACTACATAGGGCTAGAGTGACGTCCAGTCATCCGTCTCCCAGTCATGGCTCCACATGGATTGCCGTACCTCTGAGGCGATGCTTCTCCATGGCTTCAACAAAACCTGTCAGGAACGTACCTCTGTCGATGGATTCCATCTCGAAGTGTGAGCGAAACGTGTAAAGCCGGTCTGATGGCACATTAGAAACGCGGTCTGTGGCGGGCCCTTTCGCTGGCCTTGCGATCTGGTGCGACCTGCAGCCAACATCAGCACTCTGCCCCCCCTCTGGTCCAATCAGAGGCATTGAGGATTCGAAACAGTCATCACTTCTGGCCAAAACGGTTTCGAGAGAAGTCACCAAGTGGCACAGATGTCGCTTTCGGTTCATGCAAGCTCCACCGTCCGGGTTTAGAGTCTGTTTAGAGTCTCGACCTGCTGCCGCACATGGATGCCTGCTATGACCCATTTTCCATCCTTACATTGGCCTAGGCATCCATCATTGGTTCTCGCATTCTAACCTGCAAGATGTATAACTTCCGCCGCCCCTCTCTGGCTTGGTTAGTTTCTTTCTGCTCGCTATCATTGTAATTGCTTGACATTGCTGGTCATTGTTCGATCCTCTCCTTTATCAGAACAATTCTCTTCTCAGGCCTCGACTTCTTTCTACAAGAACCCAATACAATACCACCAATTCCAGGCTTTGAACACTTCCACCAGAACCAAGGACTTGGAATTCGAGTATATCAGACAGCCAGGAGCTAAAAAAATCAGGATGAAGATGCCTATGTACGATGATCAAAAATCCCGGCATGTTGGATTCGCGCCGGAACCCCTGTATTCTAGACGTCCTCGCTCGGATGAGGAGTATGTCATGGATCACTTCCATAGGCACGCCAAACGTTGTCAAGACTGTTATGACCCCTACTCGACTCACATATCCGGCGGTACCCTGTGCGACCAAGGTCACAAGCTTGCCCAGGATGTCGCCCGCTACATATACTCCAAGGGTGGAAGAGCTTACTCAATGCTTGATCGGGAAAGTCTCAGACAAAGAGTTCAGGTCGAGATCCCACCTCACTGCGATAAAGTTCGAGGCCTTCTACGAGCTGTAGATCATGGTTTGCGAGTACAGAAACCAGGACCCGTCACGTCACATGACAAGAATTATTACGTACCCACCAGACCGGAGAGGCGAAGCCATCATGATGATGGTTATGGAGTTCCTCTGAAGGAGTCGAAAAGACACCGCGATGAAGAGCGTCGATATTATGAAGATCGAAGATATCGATCAGATCCAAAGTATCACTACGGAGACAGATATCAATATCCAGATAAGCGGCAAAGTCTGCCGTCCAATTATAATCCCCATGGAAGCCTTTGGGAGAAAGATACGGCAGCGAGGAAGCATAGACAGTCTTACTATGACGGCAATCCTGTATATTGGTACAAGCCCTCGAAACATGGATCGGAGAGGAGAATTCCTCGCAGTGAATCGCCGAAACGAGAATCGATTAGACGAACAATACCAGACAACTATCGCTCGTCCAGATATGGATTTCCGTCAAGCCACCGTTCATCGAGATATGATTACCCAGATAGCTACCGTTCATCAAGATACACTTCCCCAGATAGCCATCGCTCGTCCAGACATGTATCACCTGACAGCTATCCGTCACCGCGGCGAGCATCACCCGAAGGCTACTCGTCGAAACGAAGCTCTTGGTCTCCTGAGCGACTGTATCGAGATTTTTTTGGGTAAATCCAGACTCGCACCCTATTGAAATGAGATGGAAAGATTCTTAACGCGACGCAAAAGCCAAGCAACACCAAAATGGATGGTGTAATTGTGACCGGCTGGTCACAGTGCAGCAGATGCCCACCAAGCTCAATTACCCTGGACGGTCCAGCCACAGGCTCGGCTAGCAAAATCCAGTCAAAATTGGCTTCAGCACAATGACTATCAGGCATTCAGCACGGACTTAGCGTACATAACAAGGCCCAAGCTCTTCGGTCTATGGGCCATGGAAGGAAGACCACTATGAATGGTGCAGGTCGACCAAGACGAGCACAAATAGTGATTCATGGGAGCACTCCGCGAATGGATGCAATGAGGAGTCACAAGCTGCAAGAGGGAGCAGCAGATAGAGAAGAGCAGCATTTCTAGGGGAGCGGGTGAGGAATACTGCGCTCTTGCCGGCGTGCAATTGAGCTTGCAGATAAGAAAGGAACTCTAGGGGATATTCACCGGCAATTTGCCCTGATAAACAATTCCAACTACAGTCATTCATTTACACAGTCATAACCCTCTGAAATTGTAAGGCTCATGTCAACATCTACAGTAAGGTTGCCAGTATTGCTTCTCCGATCTTCGGGATCGTCCCAGCCTTGCTTCCAGCATGCACTGCCGAGAGCGGAGTCACCTCCCCTAACGCCAAGCGGACAAGCTGCCGAGGTGCGGGCTTGGCTAACGCGACCCAGCGGATCAGATAAGATGCACATTTTCAATCTGATAAGATTGCCGACCAATTATCTCCTCCTCCTCGTCGTAGTACATCCACTTCAACCTGCTTCCCAGCTACTTGAAGCCGAGAAGAGTCCTGTAGCTGATTTTCCAAGTCTTTGCCGAGTCTTCGAGGCTCTTGCGCCAATATCCCTTGGATGATGCGTTGACAGTGACGAAATATGCACTCCTGCCACTGGTTATCAACCTCCTTACTACCATTCTATTACCGATCGCAACAGTGCTGGAGTCCGGCGAATACAATCTTGGCAGGAGCACATCAGGTGCAGTCGGAACGGTCACTGATAGTCCTTCACGCTTTGCTTAAGACCTGGAGAGGCATTATCAAATTATCTCAGGATGTCAGATACAGGGCACGAAAAGCCAATATCGAAATCCACATATACAGCTCCAGACCACAAACCTCCTCATGGTCAAGCCATTTCTGGCAAAGTCCCCTACCCAGGAGGTATTCTTGGCAAGAAAAGTCCCGGCGTGCAAAGAATCGAGGCAATATCAGCCCACTTTACGTTGACTAACCGCATATTCGTCTTCTTCGGCGTCTTTTTGATTGCTTACGCATATGGTTTGGATGGCATCACTCGATTTACCTACCAGGTGAGGAACACATAGGATATGGTGATATTTTCCTCGTCTAATGGTTGTTTCCAGGCCACTGCCACGGCTTCTTACAGCACACATTCTCTACTTGCAACGGTCAACGTTCTTCGTGCTGTTATCGCAGCTGCCGCTCAACCCACAGCTGCGCGCATTGCTGACGTCTTCGGCCGCGTGGAACTGACTCTCGTCTCTATCTTCTTCTATGTCATCGGCACCATCATCGAAGCATGCTCCAGCAAGGTGCAAACCTTCGCTGGTGGAGCCGTGCTGTATCAGATTGGCTACACCTGTGTTCTCCTTCTGGTGGAGGTAATCATCGCAGATATCACAAGCCTGAGGTCAAGACTGTTCTTTTCGTACATCCCAGCCCTGCCATTCATTATCAATACCTGGGTCAGCGGCAGCGTCACAAGCGCGGTACTGGGTAAAACGACGTGGAAATGGGGAATAGGAATGTGGGCGCTGATCTACACTGTTTGCGCCCTCCCACTTCTAATCTCACTGTACGTCGTCGGTCGAAGAGGCCGCAAAGCGGGAAGCCTCGACACCTATGAATCTCCCTACCAACTCCTCGGTCCTCGTCGCCTAACGATCGAACTATTCTGGCAGCTCGACATGATCGGGATAATCTTGCTCATCGCTGTCTTCGGCCTTATCCTCGCACCTTTCACGCTTGCAGGTGGTCAAGCAGCCCAATGGCGGAGCGCGCATATCGTTGCCCCAGTTGTGATAGGAATCATCTGCGTGCCGGTATGGATTGTGTGGGAAAGCCGGACAATGTATCCCATTGTACCGTTCTATCTACTGAAAGATCGCGCTGTGTGGGCTGCGTTGGGCATGGCAACGATGCTCAATTTCGCCTGGACGATGCAAGCTGACTATCTCTATACCGTACTGATCGTCGCGTTTGGAGAGTCCATCAAATCCGCAACCCGAATTACATCGTTATACAGCTTCGCGTCCGTCATCACTGGCGGTCTTCTGGGTTTGGTTGTGTACAAGGCGCGACGCTTGAAGCTCTTCATCGTGACTGGCACAATCCTGTTCCTCGTCGCCTTCGGACTATTGATTCGCTATCGTGGTTCACCGTCTGCATCTGGCCACTCAGGGATCGTAGGCGCACAGATTCTGCTCGGCATTGCTGGAGGGCTCTTCCCTTATCCAGGTCAAGCATCCATCCAAGCAGCAACTCAACATGAACATCTCGCTGTCATAACCGGTCTATATCTGAGCTGTTATAGCATCGGCTCCGCACTCGGGAATACTGTCAGTGGTGCAATATGGACTCAGGTTCTTCCTCAACGTTTGAATATGAACCTTGCGAGATTTGGAAATGCAACGTTAGCTACAGCGGTCTATGGAGACCCTTTCACATTTGCGGCTGCGTATCCTGTGGGCACGCCTCAGCGAGATGAAGTCGTGGATGTATATCAGCAGACGCAGCGATTACTATGCATCACGGGTATCTGCTTGTGCGTGCCATTGATTATCTTCTCCTGCTTGTTGAGGGATCCGCGCTTAGGCAATGAGCAAAGTAGACCAGAGGCTGAGGGAGGCTTCGGACATGAAGATCAGACCGGCTTGAATAGTGCGGGAGCCGAGACTGAGGCGAGGAAAAGATGGTGGACACAACTGAGGTGAGGAGCTGGTCCGCTCGATTTTGTACAGAAACTGCCATCAATCCAAGATTCAAACCGTTCTCTATCCATCGAATAATGATACTTGCTGGACGAGGACCAATCTCCTGTCCGCTGCTTCGTGATTCATGCTCGCCGTCTCAACTCACTCTGCTCCTTATTAAGCGTATCTTTGGTCTCGGAAAGGCTTGGCATACAATGCCTACGCAAAAGTATCTACCCGCGGGCGCGTTTTCTTGGCTAAATTTTGACGCGTTTTTTCGATCATTATATTTGCACCATACATTACACCATGCCTAGAAGGTCTTTAGCGACAATTTCTGCGAATATCTCTCGTGAAGAAGAGCTTACACCCTATACTCGATCAAAAATAACAACTTTACATGAGAATAGCGGTAAAATTCACGATATTTTAAGGCGGTTGAAAATCTCTGAAAATATAATAAAATATATAATTAAGATAGACTCTCAGCGTTCAGAGAGTAATATCATATAGTATATAAGCAGGTCTAAGAAATATACTTAATTAGACGCTTAAAATATTATATACTTTATTTAATCATCTGAAATTCATATACGTAAATATTTAACGAAATCTCCATATCTATCTCTCTTATAATATTCTCGATCGCATTCTCAATTCTATGAATATTAAGAATTGGAAAGCTCTTAAATAATCTATATTAATAGCTAAATATACTTGAATTTATTATAAATAAGCTAAAATTCACTTAAATTAGAAGACTGATATTACGGAATCTTTCGGAACAGGAAGATTAGTCGGATTACGTGATTTAAGACTTGATAACCCGCCAGTGCTCACCCAGGCTCACGAGTGAGCAGTCGTGAGCAATCAGTCAGTGCTCACTCAGACTCACGAGTGAGCAGTCGTAAGTAACGATTTCTCTTAAGTATATAAATGACATTATATCTTATAGTTTTATAGTTCTATTCTTCTTCTATAGTTAACTTATGTTATTAATTGCACTCTATCTTTGACTCTTCTATGTGAGAATAATGATTTCTATTTATAATTCTCTGATATCTGAATCTTGCTATAATTAGACTTGATAATTTCTAACACTTAAATAATACTACATCTCATAATTTTATAATTCTGTTCTTCTTTTATAGTTAATTTATATTATTAATTGCACTCTATCTTTAATTCTTTTATGTAAGAACAATAATTTCTATTCACAACTCTTTAATATCTAAATCTTACTATAGTTAAACTTAACAGTTTCTAATATTTTGACTATTTATTATCGGATATCAGCCACTCTATTATAATAGATCTCACTAACGCGAATATATTATATTTTAGATATAAACAATCTTAAAGAGATATCGCTGATATAGATTATATCTCTCTTAAGATTAATATTCTTAACACGTTTTATAAAGATAGAAAAAAGTTTAAAGCTTTCTTGATTTAAATAAATATATATATTTAGTTTAATATTTAGAAGCTGAGAATTATTGAAATTAAGATGACGTTCACAGTCACTTATCTTAGAAATGAAGTCTTTAATTAATTTGAATTTTATCTAATAAATTATTTAAAGAAGTTTGTGAAGAATAAAAAGATCGAAATTAAAAGAATCTTCTTTAATTATATTTATTTTAAGAAGTGTATCTGATAGATGTATAAGAGAGTGAATGAAGAACGAACAATCGAACGAGAAGTTTAAAAACTCTAATAAATAGACTCAGTAATAAAGTATATATTTAAGTTTTAGTAGATTATATTATGAATTAAGTGAGATGATGTAGTACTTATAATAAAATATTATTTAGAGCTAAAAGATTTGATTAAGAACGAGCTGACTTAAATTAAGAGATTAGATGAACTAAAGAGTTTAGTTGGTATATCTATTAAGATAGATAATTATCTGTACGAAAGATAAATGGAAAAAGAATAAGAATGATCTTAAATATTCACTCTCGAAAAGTATTATAAGAAAGAATATTAATTTAAATAAGTTTGATATTTCTGAGAAATAGATTTAGATGTTATAAATTAAAGAAAGTTCGAAAAGAAATTTAATTGAGATAAACTCTCTTCAGCTTAGTGAGAGAAGTGAATAAAAAAGAACTTATATCTTTATTATAAGAAATTTAGATATCGAGTTAATAATTACTTTAATAAATAATAGTTACACGCGATTTCGAAAGAATTGACGAAATAAAAGACGAATAAATTAGATAATATATAAGATGTCAGCTGCGCTGATATTGAGATATTATTATTGGAAATAGTTATTAAATCGCTTAAATAGATTCGCGACTTAAAACTTATAAAATTATCTCACATCTGCTTATTTTAAACTATCTATTATAATGATTAGTGCGCTATTTATAGATCAGATAAGAACAGCTTCGGATGATATTCTAAAAAACTTAGATAAAAGAAGATGAAATAATTATTAAGCGCCATCTTTAAGATATCTCAGAAGTAAGTATTAAGCAATCTTAAATATAACGAGAATTATATGAAAATGATTATTAAATTCTGAGAATTAGCGCTATATATAGATATAGATTGTGAGTTGAAATCGCAATATTAGTATAAGATATATACATTCAAGAAAACATTTTAAAGAATTAAGTTAAAATTATAATTATAAATATATCGCACAGAGAATTATTTGAATCAAAATTAGAAATAGATTTATTATTATTAGAATAGTAATCTTTGAGAAGCGATTAATTTATATAAGATTAATACTTCTACTTATCTTAAAGAGATTTAAAGTGTAAGTATAATGTAAATCTAAGAATCTAAGAAATTAGAGATAGTAAAAGTGATTTATGATAAAGAATATCGCATTTCTCACGAGTTATATGCACACTTTTCGTGCGATAAACTCGAATATTACTTTATGAAAGAAGAACATACTTATTTCAGAAATTATAAATTCGGAGAGTCAAAAAATGAGAAGACTCTTTATATTAGAGATCTAATAAAGAATCTCTTCTCAGATCTTAAAAACTAATCGCTACTGATGTTAATTATGCATAATATATAATCTTGCAGAAGTATATTGAATAGCAAAAAGTTAAAATTATAATAGACTTTAAAATTATTGGAAATTACATCTCTTCAGCGTATATAACTCGCTCCCGTTTATCTACTCAAAAAAAGAACAAACTTTACCGCTTAACATTAATAGATGAAAGCTTTATCAAGCAAAATCAAGAATAGATTAAGATAGAGACTAATCCGCTCAATCTATTTATATAATAATATATTAAAAAGATAATATTAAATATCGTGAAAATTAAATACAATATAATCCTGAGTATTTCATAACTGAAAGCTCATAACTTAATAATCAGCTAAAAACAGCGAACTATTAACTTTTTTAATTGCGTTTATAAGATTATCACGACTATAATATTATTTATAAAGACGGTATGAGTGAAATCTAACAATAAATACTTAGTAGAAATAATAGAAAAACTTCTAGAATATTTATCTGAATATAACGAATTTAATTATTTATTTATTAAGAATAAAAGCGCATTTATATTATTTGAACATCAATTCTAAAATCACGAAATCTTGTTAAAGCTTAATAAGAAACTTATATACAGATTTATTTATTCTCTTTTTAAGAAAGAACTTAAGATTCTATAAAAATATCTTAATAAGAATCAGAAAAAAGAGTTTATTTGATTCTCGATTTTATTTATAAGATACTCAGTCTTATTTGTTTTAAAATTAAATAGAGAAATACATCTATATATTGATTATCGATAACTAAATAATATAATGATAAAAAATTATTACGCATTATCTCTTATCTCCGAGTTATACAATCGCATTTATAAAGCTAAGTGATTTATAACGCTCGATTTATGAGGAGTATATAATCTGATAAAAATAAAAAAAGAAGAGAAATGAAAGATAATATTTCGAACTCGTTATAATTATTATGAGTATCTAATTATACTCTTTAAATTAATAAACGTTTCGATCTTCTTTTAATTTCTAATAAATGATGTTCTTAAGAAATATTTAGATCAGTTCTATATTATCTATCTTAACAACATTCTTATATACTCTGAAATTAAAGAATAATATATTAAACATATTTGAAAGATGCTTCGCGCTTTTTAGACGAAAAATCTGTTAATAAAGATTGAAAAGTGCGAGTTTTATAAGTAAAGTGTTAAGTTTCTTAGATTTATTTTAATAATTATAAGGATCTAAATAAATAAATTTAAGATTATAATTATACTTAAATAATCGCAACTTATATTAGTAAAGAAATTATAATTGTTTCTCGGATTCGTTAACTTTTATTAAAGATTCATTATAGATTACTCAAAAATAATCGTCTTATTAATACAAATGATTAAGAAGGAAGTGTTCTTTATTTAAAGAATAGAAGCAGAGTCTTTATTTCAGAAGCTGAAATAGAAATTTATAACAGCTCTTATTCTCGCAATATTTAATTTCGAAAGATAGATTATGCTCGAGATAAATATATCAGACTATATTATTGATATGTGTATAAGTTAATCTAATAACGAAGAACGATTAAGGCCCGTCATCTTCTATTCTAGAAAAATGATTTCTGCGGAACTTAATTATAAGATTTATAATAAGAAACTTCTAATTATAATTATTGTATTCGGCAAATAATAAGTATACTTAGAAGGATTTAAGTATTTTGTGAAAGTCTATATAAATTATAAAAATCTGTTATACTTCACTATTATCAAGATATTAAATAGACGTTAAATATAATGATCTGAGCTGTTATTAGTATATAACTTTAAAATATTTTATTAAAAAGAAAATAATAATGTTAAAACCGATGCTTTAAGTCGTTAAGTAGATTATATTCGAGATATTAAATTCACTTCATAATTAGTTTTACGTGAGAACTCAGACGAATTTATAATATATAATCACGCTGTGATCACTTCGATATTTTAGATTTTTAATCAAGATTAGAAACGCCGAATTATTAGATTATATCTAAATAATTATTTATTCTGTGAAATTTAAAAGAATCTCGAAAAATATTCAGTCTTTTAATAATAGAACAGCGGACTGATCTTATATAAAGAACTGATATACGTTATAAATTAAGTAAAAGAAACAATTCTTTAATAATATTATAAGAAGATTTCTTATAAGTATTAAGGAATAGAAAAAACTTTAGAACGCATTTTCAGATTCTACTATTTTTCTGAAATGAATAAAGTAATTCGATAGTAAATTGCTAATTATAATATCTATTAGAAAATAAAGCACTTCCGATATAAATTATATAAGAAGATATAGTTATTAAAGATATTAAAAAAAACTTAGAAATTCATAATATTAAACTTCATTATTAAGTTATTCTTGTTTAAAGATTTAATAATAAATATCAGTTATAATAGTATTTTAGTTATTATTAATAGATTAATGAAGTATGTATACTTTATCAATTATTTAGAAGTATTTAATGCGGAGAATCTGACTTACATATTTTTGCGAATAATATTTATTAATTATGACATATTAGCGGAGATTCTCTTTAATCGAGATAAACTATTTACTTCTAAATTTTAGAAATCATTAATAGATCAGCTTAAGATTAAGTATAAGCTATTAATCGTTTATTATTTATAGATAGACGAATAAACTAAAAGAATTAATCAGATATTGAAATAATATTTATAATATTACGTGAACTATTGTTAGAATAATTAGATAATACTTTTATCGTTAACGTAGTTTGCGTATAATAGTGTATTAGTAGTGATTGAAGTGTTATTATTTTACGCGAATTATAAATATGAATCCATTCCGTATAAATAATTAAGAGAAGTGAAACAATTTACATAAAAATCAATTATTAATATATAACTGTTAATTAGTTTATATCAAGAATTGATAAAAGATCTTAAGTTTATTAGTTAAAGATTTGAAATCTATTATAACTTTAAGAGGATTAGCGAATTAAATCTTAAAGAGAGAAACTTAGTATATCTGCTTTATTAAAATATTAAAACTAAAAGACTTAATGTAAAATTAGATCACACAAAACTCGATCTTTACTTAATTTAGAAAGTCTTAAATAAGTCAATTTATAGACTTAAACTCTCAGATATTATAAGGATTCACTCTATATTCAATATTTCTCTTTTAGAATCTGTATTAAAGAACGTTAAATAGATTTTAATTTATTTAAATAATTAGAATTAGAAATATAAAGTGAAATAAGTGCTAAACGATTAAGAGATTAAAGATAAAACTTATTATTTAATAAAATAATCAGAATATAATATATTAGAAAATATATAGAAATCGAAAACAAATCTTAATCCCGCGATTCTTGAGAATTACTATCGTCGGAATTTTCGACGTGAGAAGAATTAAAGAAGATAGTTAGCTATATCTTGTTAAAAGCGACGTTTAACTTTATATTAATTAATAACTCTCTCTCTCTCGAATATCTCTTATTCTAATTAAGCTCGTTTAGAGACTTAATCTCTTAAGATATTATAATCTCCCGCGTTTTTTCTAGAGATTTAATATATTTTTAAAGACTTACAGTTTTCGCAGTCTTCTTTAAAGATCTTTTGTGAGAAGCGCGAAGAATTAACTACAATTTCTTCTTCTCTTAATTTAGCTTATTAAAATCGTTATTAAAAAAGTTTCCGTTATAATAACAACCGCGATAAATGTATTTAGAACACTTAGAGAATTGCGCAGAAAAGATATATAAAATATCTGCGAGAGTATAACTGAAGTAGAGTATCTTAGCAGAAGAACTTAACTCTAGCACTCTCTTTATTAAAGTCTGATAATAATAGAAAGAAGACTTATCTACTCGATAAATAAATATAATAAGAAGAAAGAACGATGAAGAGCTTCTTTTATAGAAGCTTTTAATTCTAGCTCTTAATCTTTAAGATAAAGACTAGCTAAGAGAGAAATAGTATTACAAAATCTTTCGAAATAGAAAGATTAGCCGAATTACGTGACTTAAGACTTAATAACCCGCCAGTGCTTATTCAGACTTACGAGTGAGCAGTTGTGAGTAATCAGTCAGTGCTCATTTAGACTTACGAGTGAGCAGTTGTGAGCAATGATTTCTTTTAAGTATATAAATGATATTATATCTCATAATTCTATAATTCTATTCTTCTTCTGTAGTTAACTTATGTTATTAATTACACTCTATCTTTAACTCTTTTATATAAGAACAATGATTTCTATTCACAATCTTCTAATATCTGAATCTTACTATAGTTAGACTTAACAGTTTCTAATAACTGAGTGAGAATTTATTATTTTTTTAGATAAATATTTAGTAGAATAGAGTAAGAGATGATTATATTAATAGATTTTCTATATACTCACGCAGAAATAGAATAAAGAGATGATTAAGCTATATAATATAAAAAAGAATATCTATATTATAATTTAGAATGTTATTTAGATAGAAGAAAGATTAGATTTAATTATAATAACTCGCGATAAGAAGATCGCTTAAAATAATTATTCTGCTAACTTCTATCTTAAAATTCTTAATAATTAGATAGAAGTTTATTATAAGTCTAATTATATATTTATATAAAATAATGCTAGTATTTATATAACTAAAAAGATTAAGAATTAGTTTAAAGATAAGAGTATATTATTACTTAATTAGCTGTTCTATTTACTAGATATAAACTCTATTAAGCATATTTAAAAGAAGCTGAAAGAGGTTATTTACTAATATTATTTAGAGCTAATTAATATAGATAAAAGTGAGACTAATCTACTTACTCTAAGTACTGCAATTATAGATACTTAAGATATAATTTCTCAGATCTGACTCGATAATCTAATTAACAGTATGCCGAGACAGATAAAGATCATCTAAAAGAAGAAAGACTGGTACACTAAGTATTAGTCTTAAGAGACCTAATTCAGAAGTATCTCAGTCTCAAGACCTGTTATTTATGAATATTTTGTAACGGGTCTCATAAATAACCCATTTGTTTTAATCTTGTAGTAGTAAAATGTATGGTGGTGAATAAAATGGTGGGTGGGGCGCGAAATTTCCGCGGGTAGATACTTTTGCGTAGGCATTGTACTTGGTCCGACATCGATCTAAGTAGACCAAGAGAATTGAGAACAGCTGGTCATCACGTTGTGAGCATTTGGAGGTTCTTATCGTCACCTGCGGCCTCAATTGATGGCATCAGAAGTCTTCTTGGATGCGAAAGCAACCTCCATTGGCTTCATCGATGCAAGATCTGTAATCGAACGACCACGAGACCTCCCAAAGCAACTCGCCAGCATCATTCGCATCATAAGATGCTATGATATACCATATATACCAGTCCCAACATGACATCCAGAGGCGGCAGTGGAAGTTGCAAAAGTCGTGATAGACTCTCCTTTTTCTCCCTTCCCGGCGAAGTTCGCAACACCATCTACAGCCTCCTCCTCCCCACACCCAGCTCAGTAATCCCTCTCAGCAGAGAATACAAGAATTACCCTATCTTCCGTGGCACCCCCTACTCCCACACCGCCCTCTTCCTCATCTGCCACCAAATCTACCACGAAGCAACCTCCCTCTTCTACTCTTGCAACACCTTCTCTCTCTCTCGTCCCACCCAACTCCCGCTTTACATCCGTAACTTAACACCCCACACCCTTGCCCAACTCTCCCACCTCTCCATCTCGGTAACGCTATATCTTAGCAGCCTCTCCCGTCGTGGCCACCGACGACGCCAATCCGTCCTCAAGTCCCCAACCAGCGCCACAAAACCCCTCTCCACGGGAGTCGGAGTCGGCGTGGGCCGAATCGGCACGGGCAACCCCAGCACCAGCAGCGTCCTTACGCAGAACAGGGAGCTCAAGAATCTCTCCCACTTCAACGCCCTCACACTCCTAACCATCTCCCTCAACATCGAAGCCTGCGATCTCCAACGCTACCTCGCCCCTTCGCATGTTGTGGAGTTGGAGGACCTCGTCCCGGCGAGCGCGGAGATCACGATCGAGGTAGGCAGATGCGCGCACTGTCTGCATTGGCATGATTCGACTAGTAATCCGATGGCGAGTGGGGACGTGGAGAGGAATCGGCAGTGGTGGAGGTGGAGGTGTGCTCCTAATCCTGTGTCTGGTCTTGGAGTGACAGCGTCTGAGGAGCTGGACGAGGAGGAGGGAGGAAGGGAAAGGCCAAGGGGTAGGGGGAGGGAGTGGGTATTAACCCGCACGATTGGCGGCAGGGAAGTCGACAGCCAGCCCTTTCCGCCCACCAACTCAAACTCTCTCGGCCTTCCCACCGAAGAACCAGATACCGCATCACCGGCTCCCGCCTCAGAACTCCTATCAAGCTGCTATACCTGCAAGAAATCCCTTCAGATCACCTCACCTACCGATCCCTCATCCGAGCCGCTATCCGTCGACAATCCCACCCCATCCCCAACCACAAGCTCGACCTCCCCCTCCCCATCCTCCCGCCTCGGCCAAACATGCGAAGTCTGCGGTCTGGTATCCTTCTGCAGCAATCTCTGCTTCGCCGCCTGCGTCGAGCATCAGCATTTATGTGTGCCGAGACCTTTTGGTTGAAAACTTGGAAACGTTTGAGGTTCGAGATCCCCAGCCCCAGGGTCTGGTCTCTTTCTTTGTACCTTGGCTTCATCCACGCCTCACTCCCTTGTATTGCTGAACAAGTCTTTTGTAATTCCTCTGGTATCCCAAAATGTTGTGTTTTATTTTTTGGATTTGGGGTGTCCCGTGTTATAATTTCAGTCAGGCAGGCAGGCAGGCAGGCATTAGCATCTCGCGACCGAAGTAACGATTCTCACGACGTACGTACGGATGGGTGACTTGATAGCAGACTACAACTAGGTGACCTGCCTATCAAAAAATGGGGGAATGAAAAGTTTCTTGCAATACGTTCGACTCTTGACACTCTGATGTGAGCCTATCTGCGGTGTGCGAAGTATTTGCTTCTCATCATTTCTTGATAATGATTTACCTTCAGCAGTGTGACAGATGCACTTCTCGCCTGGCCTCATCATATAGTATTGCAAACGAGCACCAAACCGTCGACGCTTTGCGGCTGTGCATCACTTGTTAAGCGGACTGGCATACTCACCTTCTCACACCACCACGTCCCACACCATTTCTATCTCCAACACCATTGCATCTCCATGCAACTCCTTCGGTCAAGCCATACTCACCCTCCATTCCTGAGTCTCTCGACTCAGCCTTCCACTCTTGATGCAGCTCCACGGATCACAGTAAATCTCCAACCCCGGCTCCTTACCCTCAACATCATACACCCGAAATATGACAAACACCTCCCTTGGACCCCTGGACCTTTTCGTCTCAGAGATCTCCATCGCCTTATCCATCTGCAAATGGCTCATGAAGAACGGATCCGCGAGATTTTTCGCCGTACTCTTGACCTCGATGTGATGGAGAATGTCTGCCGCTTCCGCATCGGCTTCCGCTTCCCAGTCTGCGGGAAATGTGACATTGTTGGCGATCATCCACTTCATGAGATAGCCATTCTTATCTCGGATTGTGAAATCGGAGTAGAGCATGGTGGGATCCTCCGGAACCCACAGTTTGAATCCCTGGACGTGGTGGCGTAGTTCACTCGTCCAGGCTGATTCGTCGATTGCGTCGCCAAAGATAACTTTGAGGATGTAGAATACGGCTTCCTCGCCGCGGATGCCGATGGTTTCTTCACGGAACTGATCGCGGCCTGTCATCATGACTGCAGTTCTTTCATGTGTCGATTTGTGCGGGGACGATTTTCGAGCCGGTCGGATTGTGGGTCTCAACATCGTGTTGGGTTTGGTCTTCTTTGCTGAGTAGCTGGTTTCGCCGCTGGCATGCGTTTGGGAAGGAATGTTCTCGCGGCCATTGATGCGGATCGACTCGCCAATCTCGGCATGTCTGGCAGCTTGTTTGAGTTCCCGAGCAGTCATTTCTGGAGCTGATGCTGAGGAAGAATATCCCTGGTACGGTGTCTTTGATGGCCTCGATTGGTTGACCACCCCGTTGAGAACAGTTGGCTCGGCCGATGATGAGATCTCGCTGCTAGGAGTTTGCTTTGAATGCGTAGGCATACTGTTCTGTCCCTCTGGACGAGCTGGCACGTTGGAGGGCGCCTTCTCAACTTGACTGGAAGATGAGACTCGATTTTGAGCTGTGACCTTGATGGGAACGGCTTCAAGGTCGTTCGCGTCGTAACCACCAATTCTTTGCTTTGACAACATGTCTTCAATCTCTTGATGATCTTCTTCGAGAAGAACATGCATAATCAGTCCCTTCATCCTTTCATCGCTGATGCCACAGCACTTGCAAAGCTCTTCGCTTGTGTCTCTGGGTGGAAGTCTTCCATGCTTCAGACTCCGCGGGTGAACATACATTCGAATATCTGTCATGGTCTCTCGGATCATTATCTTTCCAGGAATAGGTTCGCCATACAACGTCGTGTTACCAACTTGACCTCTCACGACTGAAGTCTTGACCATCATATCGGGGGAAACAAAGAGCGTAACCAGGTTAAGGCGTTGTAACCTCCGCTCCAGGTCTCTACTATGCCTGAGATTGGCGGCTCTCGCAATTCTGATGCCATTTAGTTGCCAGACAGAAGACAGTGGTCATGAGCCATCACATACCTTCTGAAGTATTTCATCTTCTCACGCAGGGTGTTTGTCCCATTGGCATCAAGAGTCGGGTGGGTGCCAAAGTCTCGCTCCTCGGTAACTGATCCGGAGAGACAGTGAGGCTCACCGCCCCAGACTCGCTGCATGGCTTGATCTAGCGGCTCAAGGCGAGCATATTCTTCAACGCGGAAGTCTGCAAAGGATACTTTACTCTCAAAACATCTGTGATAGCGATGCTGATCAGCAAAGTACCACCACGTTCTGTTCAAGGAAGCAATGTTGACGGCTGAGGTACCATATCTGTTGTCAGCGACCGGCATGACAGGTACGTCTTTCAACGCATCGAGCTTAGAATAGTCTCTGGGCGACTTTCTAAGGAAGTCAGCTAATGTGAAGATCAGGTCTTTGCGGCGTCGAAGATCAAGCGAGTCGTGACTGGTATTTGCCCGTAGTTCTTCGATGACTTTGGCGATTGTTGCGCTTGGAATCTTCAGCCGATGGAAGAAGAATGATTGTAATTCGGGATATTGATCTGCCAGGATGATTTCCACAGCCATTCCAGGCGCAGACTCCCAGACGCACACCCTTTTGTGGACCCATTGTCTGCGGATAGGAACATAGATAGCGAGGTTATCGAACTTTGAAAAATATTCCCTACAAAGAGTTAGCGAAGCTTTCAGACAGGATCTTTGGACTGACTCCACAAGCCTAGGATTTTCGATCCAATGACCATCAATGCTTTTGTACAGCTTAGTCATTTGAACCTTTGTGATTTGCTTTCCCTGTGCCAAGGAAAGGCACTGCAGGTAGAATGCCAAATTCGGCTGGACGACAACTCCCAACTCATTGAGTCTTTTCCAAATTGGCTTGTTTGGTAAGTTGAGCTGGACGTAGGAAATCCCCGTTGGTGCTAGATCCTTGAGAATGGGAAGAGGTAGGCAAGTCTTGTTGAGATGGGTGATCTCCTTAGTCTCACAGAGAACATCCATTCCTCCAAGCTGTTGTTTGATATTTGGAGTCAACTGATTAGGCTCTTTGATCCACGAATCGATCAAAACCTCGAGAATCATGGGCGATGGTTGCGTTGCTTTAAGGTGCTGAAATTCAGGTGTCAATTCTCCTCTAACAGCGATTCGGACAGTGCTCCGTATGGCCAGATGGGTCTCAAGCCATTTGACCCATTTCTCTAACTTCTTGCCTTTGTATGCCAGCAAGTATGCAGGATGTAGTAGGCATGAGTTCCAGGACGACGTCTTGAGGAGAGCACCAATTGGATGCGTTGAGTCGGGTTTGTCAAGATACATTCTTGCCGCTTCTCGTGCTTGTCCATCTTTGTCTAGCACCCAGAAGTTCTGGCCTTTGGGCGGAAATATGCCGGCAGACGTAGCTTCAAACAGGTATGTTGCATGCGAAATGTACGCGTCCAGCGTCAACTCCGGCGCCTTTGTCGACACATGACATTTGGCGATCAGTCGGCACACCTCTGCCTGGTTCAAATTCTTCACACCAAGTCTTTCGAGTAACCTGCGTCGTTGTGGCTCCTCAGAGACAACTTGATCCACGATAAGTAGCTCTGGAACTCCATCTGGAACTTGCTCTACAGCTACCGCTTCTGGGGTTTCGAAATGTGCTTGACCATCAATCTTTGAGATCCAACGTCCTGTTTGCAGGGGAATGATAGGAAGAGACTGCAAATCTGTGTCGCTAGCTCGTTCATTCAGTATCTTCGCGATCAGCGAGTGCCGCTCTGAGCTTTGATTTCTGAAATCTTCCGAGTGATCGGCCGTATACGTTTTGAGGACGTTGATAAAGTGAGCAAACGACATGATTTCCACACCCATCATCTTGAGCACAGAGTGCTCCTTATCATGGGTCTCATAGCTAGCCGATATGTATCTCTTGCAATTCCCAGCACAATTTAAGACGAAGTTCTCATCAAGGTCTCGAAAACAACGTGGAACAAAGAAGGCTCCAACAGGGCGAACGAATCCACCTTCTTGGGATTCCAAAACAGGAGAAGATTTGAGGCGATCGAAGATCTGGTCGGCCAATAACGAGAAATTATTCGCACCTGATTTGGGAACGTTTTGCAGAAAGCCCAGCCATGTATGGCGGAGAATCAAAGCTTCGGAAGAATTGAAACGAGCGACGGCTTGAATGAAACATTCCGCTAGCCCTATGATCAGACGATCATTCCATTCATTCGATCTATCGATGTCCTCTCGATTGGCGATGAGAATAAAGTCTGCTTGTAAAAGAAACTAAAACATGGGAATTAACGTGTAAGTAACTAGAGATGTCATACAGTACTGACCCTAAAACCAGAATTTCTTATGGGCAAGAAGGCGTAGGCCTTTTGCGGGTGGAACGCGGGCTTGTGCTCAATGAAGGGAAAGGCAAGTACGACCTCGGAGGCTTCTATGCCTCTTCGCTTCGCCTCAATGGGCATATCATTGGTAGTGTGTCGCACAACAAAATACTGCAGTGTTTCGTCCGCCTTTTTGGTCTTCGTCCAGTTTTTCTTGATTGTAATAAGTTCTCCACCGTATGCAAGTGTGTCGGTTCTCACTATGTGGTTGGTGAATCGCTTTTTCCAGTCGCGGTCGTTAACGAAAATCTCGATCTTCTTGAGCTTCCTCAGGAATAGCAATAGAGTACTGTCAAAGAATCGAAGCTGTTGGAGCAAATCTTTCTCTGCCTGGGAGTTCTTTGCTCTCGAGAGCTGCAGGTGAAATTGACTGTTACCTGATTTGATCTCGCTGGGGAAATCTGCCCAAATTGGAGCTATCATACCCAGCTGGGCGGCCCGATCGAATTTGAAGGTGTACGCTTGGGAAGAGATCCAGACGATATCAGCAATCTTGAAGACAGACTTGAAGCCGATGCCTTTCTCTCCGATGAAGCCTTTTGATCGATCCTTCTTTGTACTCCTACCAATACGACAAATAGCCTCAACGTTGGCCGGGGCGAAACCAATCTCATTGCAGTCAACGCGTAGGTCACCATCCGCGCTGGTGAAGGAGATTGTAGGCCTGAGATGGTCGTATGAGTTGTCGTCAGCATTCTGAATGAATTCTAGCAGGAAATGCGTGGGTTGTGAGTAAAGTTGATCTGAGAGAACATCAAGCGCTCGCTCGAGATCCCCTACGTTTGCATCATTCTCTTGGTCTGTGGGCAGATCGAGACCTTTGCTCCTGCGGATCAGTTTGACATGATCTTTGGCTTCCCGGACGGCACGAGTATCCAGGTCTTCATCATGGAAGCTTTCTGTGGAGTCGTGGCTCACATTGTGATCAGGTGGTGCAGGCCCACCAGAATCGTTGGTCAGCTGGAGTTCTTCTGAATCCATCACTGCCAGGTTCGAGAAGCTCGTCAACCTGCTCACTTCATCAGTGGGACGGAGGGATGATGGTTACCCACCGAGGATGGTTTAAGCGAAATTTGGACCATCAAGTGGGAGTCTACTCAAGACGACCTGGCCACTTGCACAAGCAGGCTTTGATCACGGTAGATGGCGATATTTCGGGATGATGTTGGGAAGTCAGTATGGAGTGCGAGCGAGACGAATTTGAGAAGGGAGTTTGAACTTTGTGATGGGCTCGGAAACACACTGCGCACAAAGCGCAGACACAGTAGCAGCCCAGGATCTTTGCGGTGTTTGGGAGCTGGCTTGTTTTTACCTCAGGCATGCAGGCAGATTGCCAGAGGCACGGCTTTGAACACCTCCATTTGGATTGAAAAAGGTACTGCCACCTTTGATGTCAGTAGAGAGCACATCGACAGCCTCCCCAGCCTACATATGCTGGGGAGAATCTTCATGTCGGAGAGAGAGCACGACAGTTCCAGCTGCTGAATGTACCCGTAAGCAAGGCTGATTGCGGCATCAATCTCGGCCACCAGCATAGCCATAGCTTGCACGTCGCTACTAGTATGTGGCGTAAGAGATGATGGCGGTGGTGTCAGTGCATGGGGGAGAGCTCAAGCACAGAGTGAGGAGGGAGAACAGAGGAAGCACAGAGTGAGTCAATAACGTAGGGAGAAGAGGGCAGATCACGTGGGAAGTTGTGCCGCTGACGGACTGAAAGCTGTGCCTAGATAGTCAATGCAATGCAGCCCTGCGGTGCCTGAAACAGTGGGCTCCCCGTTGAAGCTAGGGAAGACCGATAGTTAAGTATGGAGTATTACTTACCCTTCACTCCCCAGGAGCAGCCGAGGCCAACCACGAGACACCACGCACCAAGCACCAACCCCCGAGCTCCGCCGACCAGCGATGTTGACGTACTCTATGTCCTTGAGAAGCGTCACAGCATCTATCCCATCATCCATATCCAAGTGCTTGTTCTGCAATCAACCACCCTTTATTCCACACTCGTGCACGAGCGTCGTTTCCTTTTGGAGTTTTGCATCTTCACTGCAGCCTTCTAACAGTGGCAACAGCTGTCACTGAGCATTACAATCGGATGACCGCATTGCAATCGGATCGCTTCTGCTCAAGCTGCGCCCCCATCACCTCCATCAACGAGACACGCAAGAATCCCCTGTCCTTTCCTTCAAGTAGGCTCTCCAGCCATGCATATCTTTTCTCCTGCGTTTTGCTTCGCCTCGGCGGTGCTTCTGCCTGCACTTTCCGCACAGCTAGTAACTCCACAGCATGAAGAAGGGCGCTGCGCCATTCGAGCCCACTGCGGCAAGACAGGTTTCTTCGGTCGTGAACTCCCCTGTCCAGATAACGGGAAGGCCAAGGCTGCAGACTCAACGTTGAGAGACAAGCTGGTTGATCTTTGCGGCAAAAAGTGGGAGGATACCCCGGTCTGCTGCGAAGAGGAACAGGTCGACGCCTTGAAGAAGAACTTGGAGCTGGCCCAGGGAATAATTGCATCTTGTCCGGCCTGCAAGGAGAATTTCTTCAACCTCTTCTGCACATTCACCTGCTCTCCAGACCAATCCCTGTTCGTGAATGTCACCATGACAGCCAAGTCAACGAGTGGCAAAACGGTGGTCAAGGAACTCGATAACATATGGTCCGAGAAATACCAAAGCGGTTTCTACGAGAGCTGCAAAAACGTACAGAACGGAGCTTCTGGCGGAAAAGCCATCGACTTCATCGGCGGTGGTGCAAAGAATTACTCCCAGTTCCTGAAATTCTTGGGTGATGAGAAGTTGTTTGGTAGTCCATTTCAGATAGACTTCTTGACTGAACCAAGGGAAGATGGCGATATGAAACCGGCACCTTCTACGGCACGGGCTTGCAACGACACTGATAAGGCTTACAGGTGCACCTGTATCGACTGTCCTCAGACTTGCGCCGAGCTGGAAGTGGTCCACGATCAAGAATACTGCAAAGTCGGAAGGCTACCTTGTCTCTCTTTTGCAGTTATCATTGTCTACAGCGTCACCCTCCTACTGCTCGTTGCCGCAGTCTCCGGTCACGTTGCCTATCGAAAACACAAGCAGAGGAAGACCGAAAGATTACAACTCCTTCAAGATGCCGCACCGAGCGATGACGAAGACGAAGGTGATGTGGTTCACAATGCAGGAATGCTCGATCGGCCTCAGAGGAACTACTATCTAAACCAGATATTTGACCGTGCTTTTAGTCGACTGGGTAGTTTCTGCGCTCGCTATCCCGCTTTGACAATTGGAACCAATATTTTGATAGTCGCCCTACTCAGCTTGGGTTGTCTGAGATTCGAGGTTGAACGAGATCCTGTTCGACTGTGGGTCAGCCCAACCTCGGCTGCAGCAGAAGAAAAGGCCTTTTTCGATGAAAACTTTGGCCCATTCTTCCGGGCTGAGCAGGCCTTCCTTGTTAGAGATTCCACAAGCGCTGGTCCCAGCCCCGTCTTAAGCTACGAAACGCTTCGCTGGTGGTTCGACATCGAAGCGCAAATTTCGCGCATGAAGTCGCGCGAACATGGACTGGCATTACACGACATATGCTTTAAGCCAACCGGCGAAGCCTGTGTCGTTCAGTCTGTAAGTGCATATTTCAACAATGGACTTGATGAGGAGACTTGGCAAGAGACGCTCGAAGAATGTGCAGACACCCCTGGTAGCCAAATTTGCTTGCCTGAGTTTGGAGCTCCTGTACGTCCAGATCTAGTACTTGGTGGCTTCACAGGTATCGAGAACGTCACCAAAGCCGAGGCCATTGTCGTGACCTGGGTCGTCAACAATCATCAGCAAGGTAGCAAAAGTGAACTCGAAGCACAAGACTGGGAGAAGAGTTTCAAAGACCACATGCTCGTCTTTCAAGACCAAGCCAAAGACAGAGGCTTGAGGCTGTCTTTCAATACTGAAAGAAGCCTAGAAGAAGAACTGAACAAAAACACAAATACCGATGCAAAAATCGTGGTTATTAGCTATGTGGTCATGTTCATCTACGCATCTCTAGCTCTGGGCACTGGCACAGTCACATTCAGATCACTCATGAACAAGCCCTCGACAGCCCTGGTACAGTCCAAGTTCACGCTTGGTGTTGTGGGCATATCGATCGTGTTGATGTCCGTGCTAGCATCAGTTGGGTTCTTCTCGGCTGTTGGCATCAAGGTCACTCTCATCATCGCTGAGGTCATACCATTTCTGGTGCTGGCTGTAGGTGTCGACAATATCTTCCTGATCGTTCACGAGTTCGAACGCGTCAATCTCAGCCATCCAGACGAAGAAATCGACGAGCGAGTAGCAAAAGCCCTTGGCCGGATGGGACCAAGCATTCTTCTTTCTGCATCCACTGAAACCGTGGCGTTCGCAATGGGGGCATTTGTCGGCATGCCTGCGGTGAAGAACTTCGCTGCGTATGCTGCTGGTGCTGTGTTTGTGAATGCAATCCTCCAAGTAACGATGTTTGTTTCGGTCCTCGCGCTGAATCAGAGGAGAGTTGAAAGCCTTCGTGTAGATTGTTTCCCCTGCATCACCGTTCCAAAGGCGAACTCTGGGACTTATGGAGGACCTTACTCTGGCAGCAATGAAGAAGGGCCTCTGCAACGGTTCATCAGGAAGACATACGCTCCAACACTTCTTAACAAGAAAGTCAAGGCAGGTGTCATCGTGGTCTTCGTGACCCTGTTTGCCGCCGGCATCGCGTTGATTCCTGAGGTCGAACTTGGCCTCGATCAGCGTTACGCCGTCCCTACTGACTCTTACCTAGTCCAGTATTTCAACGACCTTTACGACTATTTTGGTACTGGCCCACCTGTCTACTTTGTCACCAGGAATCTCAATGCTACCGCTCGCACTCACCAACAACAAATCTGCGGTGCTTTCTCCACTTGCGACGAGTACTCGTTGGAATACGTCCTTGCGCAGGAATCGAAGCGTCCTGAAGTATCGTACATTGGTGAGACCACTGCAAGTTGGATCGATGACTTCTTTTTTTGGCTCAATCCAAACAGCGACTGCTGCAAAGAGGATGGCAAAGTTTGTTTCGAAGGCCGCGATCCACCCTGGAATATCACGCTATCCGGCATGCCAGAAGGGGAAGAGTTCATTCATTACGCCTCCAAATGGATCAACTCACCCACTGGCGCCGAGTGCCCCAATGGCGGCCAAGCAGCGTACTCCAATGCTGTGGTCATTGACCGCACTACCATTCCAGCCTCTCATTTCCGCACCTCTCACACCCCCCTTCGCAGTCAGCACGACTTTATCGCCTCCTATGCCGCCGCCCGCCGTATAGCCGACTCCATTTCCGAAACCCAGAACATCGACGTCTTTCCCTACAGCAAATTCTATATCTTTTTCGATCAATATGCCAGCATTGTGCGTTTGACTGCCACGTTGCTTGCCAGCGCAATCGTCATCATCTTCCTCCTCTCCGCGCTCCTCCTCGGCTCGCTCTTCACAGGCCTAGTCGTGAGTCTCACAGTCATCATGATAGTGGTCGACATCATCGGGGTCATGGCCGTCTTCAATGTCTCCCTCAACGCCATCTCCCTAGTCAACCTGGTCATTTGTGTGGGTATCGGCGTCGAGTTCTGTGCCCATATTGCACGCGCGTTCATGTTTCCGTCAAAATCCGTCATGGAGAAGGCGAGGAACAAATTCCGCGGTAAGGACGCACGGGCCTGGACAGCATTGGTAAATGTCGGTGGGAGTGTGTTTAGCGGAATCACAATCACGAAGCTATTGGGCGTATGTGTGCTTGCATTCACTCGGAGCAAGATTTTCGAGATCTACTACTTTAGGATCTGGTTGGCATTGGTCATTTTTGCGGCCAGTCATGCTCTGGTGTTTCTACCGGTCGCTTTGAGCTTTGCGGGTGGGGATGGTCAGTCAATTCTTGTTCCACTTGGTGAAATTATGCTGACAGACCATTCTAGGCTATATTAATCCCGAGTCGGAAGGCGGGCTTGAGGAAGACCTCACAACGAGGAGGTACCGAGCATTGCTGCCCGACGATGACTATGACTCGGATGACGACTAGAGCGTGCAGAAAACATAGATCAAGTTTGACCATATCAACATTTTTTGGTTCCAATGTTCCGCGACGCGCAAGCTGTGACAATACCGCTTCGTCCAATTTTCAGCGAAGTGCAACAAAACCTCTTGGGGGATTCAGATTTGGAATGCATACGATAACTGTGGGACAATAGCAAGGATTGTGATTGGGTGGTGTGCTGCACAGCTTTGTGACGCAAGTCCTATTCATATTCAGCCTGACCACTTTCTGGACATCTGGGAGTGTGTTGGTATGACTCTCCTTTTTATGCTCTTCCTGGTTAGTGGCACGCCTGACCGATTCTCATTTCTTCTCTTGCCAGCAGTCTCTGTTTCTATTTCTCTTTCCCCATTTCACTTCATTACGCTCATTTCCAGGCAAATGCCATCCCCATTACCACGTTCAAGGATCTCCCTCTCGAGATTCTGCTCGAGGCCATTGGATGGATAAGTCCTGCCTGAAGAGTGCAAGTCATTCTACACTGACACTCCAGGTCCCAGTCGAGCAAGGATGATCCTGTCACTTTATCTCAGGTCTCACCGCGCCATAGTACTGCCAAGACTATTCAAGAAAGCCATCGTGGAGTCTATCAGTGATGGACATCCGCATGAGTTAAGAATAGATCACTGCTTCAACGCCGTTAGCAACTATAACCGGGCTGCAAGATTGGTTGAGGATGATCAATCATCATGTCTCCTTTCCATTCGAATGTCATCGTGGGGAAAAGTTGTAACGAGGTCGAAATGGCCACTCCGCCATGGAGCATCTGAACGAGAACAGCACGCAGACGGACCGGATCAGCTTGAGAAAACCTGTGAGTCGGAAGCCGGCACGTTGACACCCCAAAAATATATGCCACAAGCATATGCGGAAGCAAAGAAAACGGTCAAAACTTTTTCAATCAAGTGAATTAAGAGGATCTATAATACGGGCATATCGGAAGATCTGACACGTCAGAAACCTCCGAGGTAGATATACGGAGCCTTGACTACTGTAGAGATCGTGACAGAGTGATGTGCAGACTCGCTGCAAGGCTCCAGCCGATGCTGCAGCAGATTAACCATTTGCGGACTTTCCGGTACGCTATGGACCTTTTTTCTTTTCACCACCGATGACAGTTCGCTCATCCTGTTACTAGTTGGGATAGGTGCCCCCGAAGCAGTGATGAATACTCTCAAATCATACGATCCTCGGATCGAGCACCTATCATTGATCTACCCGGGATAGTCTTAGCGAAGACATCACAATAATCGGGCGGACGGAGCTCAACGGATTTTCACACCTCAACAGCATTCGGACTCTTCGTCTGTCTGGCTTGTGAGCCTTGCGGCGACCATTCTGTTGCGCTTCAAGATATATGCAAAGCGAATAAAGCCCATCAAAGATCATTGGATCAGGCAGAGAGTTCTCTCTTCGAGCTGGCTCAGCTTATCATATAAGAAACTTGAATATTGAACGCCTTCGGTCTCTGCATCTCCACAGGGCCAAACAAGCGGGTATCCTTTCAGGCTTTCTCGGACACGCTGTTGAAAGGAAGCATCTTCATCTCTCATTGACAGGTTTCGAAGTCATGGCAGTCTATCTGTTCTCTTCCAGCCCGAGAGCTTCGCTTTGTTCGCCGACTTTCTCATCCCTGTGGAACCACGTCGCTGGTCACGACAAGTTGAAGCAAGGGGGGTCCTGGTGGCGCTCCATCCTGGGTCTCTTGCCAATGTCAATCTAAAGCGTTACGAATGGCATCCCTTCAGCCCCTCTAATATAGAGGTGGTGGGGCGCTTTTTGGAAATAGTGCAGATCTTGAAGAAGTAGATCGCTTGCGAAGCCCTTTATCAGAAGCGTGCCCAAATTCATCCAAGCTCAGTTCTACCTACCAAGGAGCTGGCTTGTCCACAGAAGAGACTCTGTCACATTCCATTTTTAATCAAGAACCTCGTGGGAAAAGTCTTTCACCGTTGGATCAGTAGACCTTGACTACGGTAGTCGCCTTAAAGCCCGTCACTATGTTCCGTGATTTTTGCCCGTCTATGCCCCATCCGCCTATGCTTTCCGTCACCTGTCAATCTACCGTCGTGATAGGTTTGCAGTCGATTGCGCAATGCTATTGGGCCGCAGGTGCAGACAAGTGTGCTGCATGCAGACGGAGGGAAATACCAACGGATAAAATGGATGGCCGACTAGTTACTGGAGAGGAGGACTCCGCGTTCAGCGATATTGAGCCACAGGAGATTGACGACTGGAACACCGGAGGGGAGGGAGGTATTGTCGTATGGTAAGCAGAATAGAATCTCATCAGCTGGATACGATCGTGGGAACGCTGGGATATATCCGGCTTGTGGTGTGCCTCTTCGATTCTGGCTGCGGCCGTTCTTATCGATTGGTCTTCAATCAGTGGGTCCACAAAGTCAGGATCACGGTCTGAGCTACGGATCAGGGGCGACGTCCACATCGTCCTCGCTAAATTTCTCGCAATAGTGGCCGTGATGACAGAGAGGCCTTATTGGCAGGTCTTGGTTGAATCTGGAAGCCTTCAGAGCCATCTCGACGTGAGCAGTTTAATCCAAAGTCTTTGTATCGTTAAGATTGATTCAGATCAGAAGTAGCAACGGGTCGCGCAAGTCAGGGTCTTCCTTTGGCACAGCGCTGTAGACTAATGGGAGCGGGTTGGTGGTGAATATAGCGTCCACGATATACCCGATAGAAGATTCAATCTCATTACCATACTTCATCAGCGCTTCACAAGAGTACCGTCGGCCGAGTTTCTTAAGCCCGACGAGCAAGTACTTACCACCCAAGATGTACATTCTGATATAGAGTTTGATCTCGTGGAGCAGACTGTATGACTTGTACGGACACTCCAGAGAGGAAAGTAGTGGCAGTGGCAAGGATGGTGTTGTCGTCATCAAGATTGAGTCTCGAAATGCCGCCAGTATATAGATATGGCAGCAGGCGCGCCAGCAACGCAGTCTCATCTTCTCTGATTGTGACATGTTTCTGGTTTAATTCCTATTAACCTTAGTATGACTACTCGCAAACACAGGTCATTACAATGATACACGAACTTTTGTGAGCAAACAGAATCCGTTGTGCCAAAGGGTTTTTCATGTGTGTTTGAGTGATGCAAGTATTCTTGCTGCTCGGCAGCATTGTTTTCTCGGAAAGTGGTTTAGATCTCTATATCTAGTCAACTGCTGCCACGAAAGATGTTCTGCGGAAAGCAAATGGCGCAGCAACATGTTTCTAGCACATAAAATAGGATCTTCGAGTTCTAATGTGTGACCTGTCCAGCCATGGCTTCTTCTGCACCTTTTACTTCCTCCAGACTGGCTGGAATCTCTGATGTTCGCTGTGAAGGGTCCATAGAAGTTCCAATTTTCCTTATGATCCTAGCCGGGTTCCCTGCCACAAGATGAAAAGGAGGAACATCCTGGTTGGAAAAGTCAGCATACGGTACTCAGGCACATTCAGACCGCGGACGCTGGATGTGCGAAACTCACTCTCGTTACCACACTTCCGGCGCCTATCGTGGCCCCTTTGTGCACCCGCACACCAGGACAAACGATAACATTACCACCTAACCAGCAGTCTTCCTCAATATGAACTTCTTTGCCATCTTCCGGTCCAGAAGTACCGTTTCTCAAAGCAGGATCTAAGGGATGATTGCCAGAATAAATGCCGCAGTTGGGTCCAAAAAGAGTGCGATCACCAATTGTCACTAAGCAGGAATCGATTATGGTGGTATTGGAGTTAAGGTAAACGCCTTTGCCTAATCGTACGTTTGTTCCATAATCAATGCGGATGGGAGGCTCGATCCAGGGACAGTCGTTGAAAAGGTCGGCGTCCTCCTGAGCATCAGATAATTGCGGTGGCAGACGAGAATCATCTATGCCGTTGATACTGTTGAAGAGCATTAGTTTCAGACGATGTAGCTCAGAAACGCGTGGTCATTGCCAGCAGAAGCATAAATCGCGATCGAGAAGCAACGACCAAAGGGAATGAATTTGACACATGGGTAGTAGAGAACGACTCACTCTCTCCACAATTCAACAAGGCGACGCCGGCTGACTTCTCCCGCATTATTGAAGCGATCGCACGCATGTTTGCAGCGGTCTCTTGCTGCCACAAGCTCAGGGGTGAACGCATGATACAATTCTCCCCTAACAGCTTTCTGCCCTTCTGCAGATTCCATGGTCTGATTACCGCTATCGGACGAGTGAGAGCTTGCTTGAGTGCAGATCAACCACGCAATCTCTGACGAGGCACGTTGGACATTCTGCCTCCCATTGCCAAGACATTGCGCGCTTAATTGCCGCAAGGGTAAGTATTGTTCAGTGGCTCCACTCCGAGTAACAATAAGATCCCTTGGGTTTCTGTGACTGGAGATGGCGGTTCATGACACCAACTCAGCGAATCCTCTTCGCCATCTCAGTTGAGTCTCTGCGACTGCTGCGTGCGGCTCACCCCGATAGTTTCAACAATGTCAAAGTCAGACAGTGATCCACCTAATGATCCACACATCAGTTGGCCTTTGGAACGGCCTGATAGTCAGCAGAATGGCGGGCCGCCGCTGGTGCTGCCTACTCGGCCATCTCTCGACACGAACTTCAGGGTGGGAGGGTCGAAAGCGTTGAGTGGGATCTCAAGCCGAGCTTTCTGCCTTGGAGTTACGTTTGGAGTGATGAGCATTTTGACAATTGAATTGGCATATGTCGAGATGTCCATCTGGAGGGCAACAGGTTTCATTACAATCTTGTCGACATTCCACTACCTTGAATTTTACGCTACTGCTCGCTACAATCCTTCCGATGCCAAACTATCATCCTTTCTCCTGTCATCGAATGGGTCGGCGTACAATATCGCTCACACCTCGGCATTGATCGAGTTCTTGGTGAGAAAATGGCTGCAATCTACTCAGAGACCATTATGGCTGGAGCCGCCCTTCCGATTGCCAACCCTTGTGCCAATAGTCCCGCCAGTCTGGTCTCTTTTTCTTGCCTTCACTTTGGTAGCTATTGGACAAGGTGTCAGAACTGCTGCAATGGCAGAGGCAGGGAAGAGCTTCAATCATATTGTCCAATCACGGAAGAGAGATGACCACATCTTGGTAAAGAGCGGAGTTTACCGCATTTTGAGGCATCCTTCGTACTTCGGCTTTTTCTGGTGGGGACTGGGTACACAAGTCTTGCTTGGTAACCGCATCTGCTTTGTGGCGTATGCTCTCATCCTATGGAAATTCTTTGCAGTTAGAATCGTCAAGGAGGAGAGATTCCTGGTCAACTTCTTTGGTCAAGACTATGTGAGGTATCGAGAGCGTACGCCTGTTCTCATTCCTTTCATACGGTGAGCGCTATTATGCTCTTTGTGATGGTTCCTTCGACACACTGGCGTCGACATCAGGTCCGTAGAGTGTGGATCGACAGCTACCGATATAGCTTGGGGATGTTGAGCAGAGAGCAACATACTTGGATAGACATCATCACCCGCTAATGTTCCAAGCCATTCTTCTGAACATCTGGACAATGATGAATTACTGGGTCCATAGGCATACAAGAGGCTCATACGTGTCTATAGACGTCTCGGCGAGCATCGCGGCTTAATGGGGCCGTCCTCGTAGCTGCAGGAAGGTGCTCGATAGTGTCGAGGGCAAGTGGGAGATTTGTACGAAACGTCCCCTCCCATGGTTTACTAAGAGAGAATGTGCACTGTACCTGTGGCCATGAAAATGTTATGTCAGGTGGTCTTGATATTCACCGGCATATGCTCGACCTGTACGTCTGATTTCAGCCAAGGTACATGCACCGGGGAAGTCTTGTCCATCGCCATATCAATCAATGTCTTGCCTCCTGGAGCATCTTGGTGCAGGCCCACAAACCCAACACGTGGCTGGGAGAGTGCTTCCGCTAGCCGCTTTTCTGCTCCCAAGGGTAGAGAAACCAGCCGTATTGGTAAATCTGAAGGGTGACGCACAGAAGCAGCTGCGACGAGTGTCGGCATGGACGATGTGAGCAGCGCAGGGAGTGTGGAGGTACAGACAAAGACCGCGGCCACTTTCTTCGTTGGGTTCGCATTTTCTTCTGCGCCAGAGACTGGAGTGACAAATGAGGCACGGCGGGCAAGACTCTGTAGACACTCGATTGTGCTGTTGAAGCCGACTGTGATATGGTGGAACAATTCTGGCATGGGAGGCACAGATTGAGCAGCGCTGTCTCCAGCTTTCTTGTCCTTCTTCCGTCTTCGACCCTTAGCTCGCTTTCCTTTTGATCGGTCGCCATAGATGCGGCGGTGTTGACCAACTGGGCTCAGGAAGTCGCATAATAATTCTAGGATTGTGTCTTGGTGGGTGTTGGCGATGGGTGGCCTGTAAGACTCTTGTCAGGTAGAGTCATGACTTGAATGTGCAATTACCCACCATTGCGGAGCTGGATATGGGGAGTCAGTGCTGTGAATGGTTCTGGTCTTTTTCTTCCCCTTCTCCATTTTCTTTTGCACGCAAGCTTTACCAAATGACGACTTTCTGATTAACAGGAGCACTCCCTTGACTTTCAGTGATAAGCGAAGAGTAGGATACAGGTAGCTCACAGCCCACTTGTATCGATACGGAGTAATAATTCCGTAATGGCAGCCTAAGATTTGCTGGCTATGATACACGCTACTAGAGTGGCACTCTCGTCTGCTGTAATTAATTAGATTATCAAGGCTGGCAACATCAAAGAGTCCCTATACTTCTCATGATACTTCTCATGATATGCTCTGACTCTATGTGTGTCGGCGTTTATCTGCTTGGGCTCTTTACTCGAATAATCATAATGATCATGCATCTGGGCTCAGCGTTTGTATGAAAGCATAGGTTTTATGCTTCAGCTGAATTGGTGCTGATCAAGTCTACTTCTTCTCGATGTTCAGATCCACCTATCTGAGAGAGGAGTACCAGCGTTCACAGACGCCAACTGCAATTCTTTGTGTGCATCCAAAAGAGGTCCCGGTTTGTGCACATGAAGTGTTTGACCTGACCTGGGAACACTCTTCGTCTTCCGCTTGCTTGCTCTAAGCTTCAACCCACCCAAATGTCACATCCTCAGAAACCTGACACTCATGATGTGTCCATCAGACTCAACCCATCAAGCTCATAGTCCAATGACGGAATCTTCAAGAACCCGGAGTGATTCTCTGGAGGCGTCAAGCTTGCAGCAAGATAGGAAGCGTCCACGACTAGATTCCAGCCATAACGATAGCCTCCGATCAGAGGAAGCCTTGACTGACTCTGGTTTTCCGGAAGCTTCTCCAGATTCAGACTCACCTAACAAGAAATCGAACGGTGCTACTTGCCTCAGTCGTTCGTCTTCTCCTGCCACGACCAACATGGAGCCTTCCTCAAACGGGCCTCTGAGTAAGGTCACCATCAACACTCGTTCAGCTGCAAATACTACGAGTGACGCCTTGGACAGATCCGCTGATCAGTCAAAAACCATCTCAGTTTTGGAGACATCGCCTGTTACAGCTGACACTGCGCCTGTTGACCAAGCAAGTGGCCCCGACATGGTCGCGATCCCACCTGATACCATTACTATCCCTTCGTCGCCAAGCCAAAGCCCAGAAATTCAAATCGCAGTAGTAGAAGACATCGACCAAGATCCAGCAGAAACGAACTGGACCCCTGTGACAAGACTCACAGATAGTGTTCTCCTCCAAGAGCAGGCCAGGCCTCACTACGTCAAGAGAACCTTCCCATATTCTCAGCAGACACCCGCAGGCTTTGTACACGAAATTCTCATTGAGATTAGCAAGATCTTCCTCCAAGGTTCGACCGCAACACTGATCGAGGAGCTGCATACTGACCTCTTATCTAGGCGGAGAGCGAGACGGATTCATCTTCCTTCAGCTAAAGGAATGGCTCGTCAACTTCCTCGAGGTTCATCCACAGATTATCCAAAGACAAGTGCACGAGGAAAAGGCCTTTTGGGAAGATTTCCCAGAGGTTGTGAACAGTCTCTTGCGACGATTGTACGTCCCACTCTTTTTGCATCTAATGCACGACTTGCTAATGAGGGTTAGGATTGACATTCCTACTGAAGCCCGCACTGCTGACCTGGAAGAGTTCTTCGTCGCTTATGGTCAGCTTACGATTCGATTTCTCGAACTCGATATTCAGTTGATGAACCAATGCCAAGCGGTGGGCACGCCTGAGAAGCTTCCAGAACTCTACTGCAGGTCGTATCTTCCAACGCTAGCTTTGGTTTTGCAGTATCGAGAAATTCCGTTCTACACTTTACTCCAAGCCAATCGTGGTTTCAATGCCAACGACCTTGTTTCCACAATATGCGACCGATTATCAGGTGGCCAGGAAGGCATATTGCCAGCTTTAACCGCATTCGTTGGCCAACTTGGCCATATCTTGCCTAGAAAACCAGCATTCACCACCACATTTGTACAGGGTTTGGCGGTGGCTGGCGCACTGGCTCGGTCTGGCATAGAGCGCATGTTGCTGCAGGCCAGCGAGCGGTCAGCGCATTCACCTGTCATTCGAAAGATCAATGAGCATGTGTTTCTGTTCTGTATGGAGGCGGACGCCCTGCTGCAAAGCGCTATCTCAAAGCAATCTCCGTGGTTGACCATCGAAAATAGTCCGGACATTTTGCGTTTTCTATCACGGACATTTCACTCCATATCGGAGCAAGATGCTGCAATTGCCACCCGACTGGTGACCTATGTTCTTGACAAGAACCCCGAGACTGGCCATAGAGAGTTACCCGAGATCATCGCATCTGCCTGGAAGTTCAAGACTTTACGCAAATATATCACTGCCGGGCGCATGGAACTGCGGGTATACGGCATGGACTCGATGCAGGCCGATCTAGTCCAGGTCTGGAAGTGCTATACGCAATACAATTCCAATAGTCTTAGTGTACCCCTGGTGCGATTTCTGGTCCAGTTTCTTCGGGACAACAAGATGGTTCAGTATATCGTCGGCGTCGACTCTCACCCTCAGCTTATTAGCCGCAGCAGCAATGTTGTCGGATTTCTCGTCGTGACAGGAACGTATTGTGATGATGATTCCGACACCATTTGGAGCACTGTCAAAGAAAGTCAGGATCCAAGAACTGTCTCTGAGGTTCTCAATATGCTGAAGTCGATCTTTGCGATGCAAAGCGTCCCCACGCTGATGTACCTTTGCCACAAATTACTGGAACTACCGGTAGAGCGATACGACGGCAAAATGCTTGAATATGCTGAAGCTCTGCTCCACCATATTCGTGAGAATGCGCTCTCCCGGACCCAGCAAGACGAGCATCTTGAAGCAGTGCCTTTCAAGGTTTGTGTGAGACTAATCAGGGATGCTATTGCGTCTCAAATGTGTTCACGGGATCAGAAACGCCAATTGCCGACCTGGGCTGCGGATAATCTCGTTCGGCTGCTTGCGTTCAATATTGAAACTGACGACAAGCGACAACTCTGGGAGCAATGCATCCAAGACATCGCCCAAAAAACCCGGTTCGCGACTGGCAGCATGCGAGCCCTTCAGGCCTGGCTTGAAGTTCGTCCAGACCTTGAAGTCCCCAAGTTGACCGGTGATTTTGACTTCACGAGGCTGCTCATCGAAGAGCTAGTAGACTGTCTTACTCAGCGGCAATCTGAGACTTATTCGAGCACCTTTCTGCAGATACTCCTACCCACTCGCCTGTGTCTCCTCGCACTCGTGGCGCAGTACGCCCCAGACACCGTCAATGAAGAGCTGACAGAGAAATTGTGGTCAGATGTCTTATCATCTCGAACAGTCGATGGCAGTATCCGCGCCATGGCATGGGATGTCTTCAGCCGAGTGGCAACGTGCTGCAAGAAGCCAAATTCAATAGTTCAGAGACTGATGACAGATTACCTACCACGACTAGATGCAGGAAACCTCAATGAAAGACATCTCTACTTCGCAGAGAACTCTGTACTGTACGAGATGCAGATGGATCAACCACGAGATCGAGAAGATCAAAATGTCGTTTCTCTACCTGGCATCAACCGCGTTTGGCGTTTTGTCATGGAGTGTCGCACGGAAAGTGTGGTGAACGAAGCCACGAATTGGATCATCAAGCAATACCTGGATCATGATATTGTGCTGCGATGCCCACGCCGCGTCGTTGAAACAACGCATCTATCTTTAGTGGAGCGATGCCTTTCCGAAGTCTTCTCTGCATCTTCGAAGCTGAAGTCATTCAGCGATGGGACAATTAGTGGGGAAGACGAGCCAATGATAGTGGTTGCTTCTGAAGAAGAGGTCAAGGCTGAAGAACTTCGTTTCACTCGCTCTCTTCTTTTCCTGCGGCAATTTCTCCTGGGCGTCAAAAGTCGACCCCGGTACAGTCCGCCTCTGTCGATCGAATCACGACCACCAGGAAAGCCTTTTCAAGACCGAGGCGAGGAACTCACAATCAACTACCAGGTTGTTCCAATTCCTGGGCGCAGTACGCCTTCTCAGCAGAAAAAGAAACTTGTAGTTGGCGATCGGAACACAGTTGATGAGCTCGCCAAGTATCTCAGCGACCTAACTGGATTCACTGAATTCACGGGAATTTCTCTTGCTCAGAAGATCCGGCTTATTGGCAACGAGACAGCTATAAAAGACTCCACGGTCGGCAACGGCCTGTTGATGATTCTCAAAGTCCCAGACACGCCAGAAAAACAGCCACTCTCCAGCAGCCGCTCAGGCTCACTCATGGATACTCATGTCATGGATCATTTCAATGAGTTCTACGATCTCCTCGATTTGGAAGAGCACCTGTCAAAGGAGGTATTTGCCTTTTTAGAGCTATTTCCACCTCAGCCACGCATCACAGATCTCGTAAGAGCAAAGAGGGCTTCTGTTGGCCAGCTGTTACCCACTGGAAAGCCCTACAAATTGTTATACGGACTTAATGCTCTGCGCCTTTGCGTCGAGGATGAAGCGCTGGGATCAGCGCCTGATGAAGAGTTCATAACCTACTCCACAAGCTCTATTATTTCAGTTCTCAATGCTTCCGAAACAACAGGGACAGACAAAACGCTGCGGCTGCTGATCAATCATGCCTTAGTTGATTGCTTACTGTTAGCTTTACGGGCACAGGTGCCTCTGGCCACGTCTCAACTCTACTTTTCCAACTGTAACGGCTTAACTGACCGCCTTGTTAGCTTGATCTCCGAGGCAGCAGGAACCAACGACATTGAGGGGTCTCGTGTACCAACCCATATGCTTGTCCGGCAGCCCTTTGCTGTGCTAATAGAAAGTGCCCTACACGATGGTGAGATCGGATCTGAATTATCTTCGAATGATCGTGTTGAATCTTTATTTCAGCGGGTACTCTTGGTCGATACGCGTCCCGAAGTACGCAAGGCTGTCGCTGATGTTATATTTGACGTAACGGGGCAAACCACCGCCAAGCCTGTTCAGGACCCAAGGTCTGCTCACTCTCGCTTCTCAACTGAGAAGATTGAAGGGTTTTTGACCGTGCTTTGGAAGTCGTTGGCGAAGATACTTCCCGGCTCTTATTCATACCCTTCCACTTCAGAGCAATTGTTCGAGGTGTCGTTGGCCGTCCTACGCATGATTGGGAAGTCCATGACAAATATTGAACTCACTACTTGTTTTCAACTATGGGGAAATTTGCTTGTCTCTTATGACCACCAAGAGGTATGCTCAGCCACGTCTCAAGTCGTAAGGTTGCACTGACTTCTCAACAGATCGTTGGCAAGCCGAAAGATGATTACGTCGTCTGGGGCTTTACCAATCTCCTCCAGGAGGCCTTTCGCTTAATGCAGACTCCACAATTAGACGTTGCAACCAAGTGAGTCCTTAACCTCTATGAAAGAGTACCTGTTTACCTAGACACAGTCGGATTGCTGAATCGGTATTCGACACCTTCCTCTACCCGGCTCCTACTTCGACGACGATGAACAACTCAGGCCAGCGGATTCCATTGCTCAAAGATAGTACACGAGGAGATTTGTATCGTCTTGTTCTGTCCTTCACCAGGGACAAAGGCGACTATGACAGCATTGTTGAGAGACTTGACGCGTTAGCGGTGAAAGGTTCTTAATATTACACTCCTTACTGTTCTCTAGCTAACAATGCAAGAAACCTTTCCTGGGTTCGCGCCTCACATCCAAAGTGAACGTCAGGCACTTCGATCAGATGTTGGCTATGCGGGGTTGCGGAACCTTTCCAATACTTGTTATTTGAATTCCCTCTTCTCTCAACTCTTCATGAACCTAAGATTTCGCGAATTTATCTTTTCCGTGGATCCTACAAATACTGGCAGCTCTGGTCAACCCCTTGTGCACGAATTATCCAAGCTTTTTGCGTCCATGCAAAACAGATGGGACAAATATGTCGATACAACTGACGTTGTTGCCTGCATTGAGACTTATGACAACGAGCAAATTGACGTTTCGATCCAGATGGACGTAGACGAATTCTTCAACCTCCTTTTTGACCGTCTCGAGGGTCAAATATGCAATCCCGAAGACAAAAACACCTTCAGGTCTCTTTATGGAGGCCAGCTTGTACAGCAGATCAAGTCATGCGAATGTGACCACATTTCAGAACGACTTGAGCCTTTCTCTGCCATCCAATGCGAAATCAAAGGCAAATTGACACTCGAAGACAGTCTGCGGGCATATGTGGAAGGGGAGGTAATGCAAGGAGGTGAGTCACACGATGGCAGTCGACCCAAGCATTAGTAACAAGACATCCGCAGACAACAAATACTCGTGCACATCATGCAATCGACATGTGGATGCCATCAAGCGGTGAGTCAAGCCTGAGCTTTGCGAATAGCACTCTTGTTGATCCTCGGGTAGTGCGTGTCTCAAGGATGTCCCCAACCATCTCATTTTCAACCTCAAACGATTCGATTTTGACATCACAACGATGACCCGTTGTAAGGTGAATGATGAGTTTCGATTCCCTGAATCGATTGACATGGCACCATACAATGTAAAATCGCTCAGCAATCCAGATGAACCTATCTCGCCAGATATGTTCGAGCTTGTGGGAATACTCGTCCATAGTGGAACTGCCGAGTCTGGTCATTATTACTCCTACATACGGGAGCGACCTACCTCCCGCTTCTCGTTCAACTCCTGGGTCCAGTTCAACGACATAGACGTCAGCGCTTTCGATTCTCAAAGAATAGCAGACTGCTGTTACGGGGGCGTTGAACTTGCATCGACTCTACAGCTGTCTAAATCTCATAACGCTTACATGCTATTCTACCAACGCGTGACCAGCATCAAACATTTCGAAGTGGCCTACAACAACCACGATGCTGCAAACCCAGTCAGACTACCCTTCAATCCCACAGTCAATGCAGACATAGACGTTTGCAACCAGAGCACAATACGGTCGTACTGCCTTCAGGATCCAAGTCATGCACGTTTTATGCGGCTAATGCTGGAGCGAATGCAGTGGGGCTCAAACCAGCGATGTTCCAAAGACCACATTACCGAAGACCAGATGATTCACCACGCACTGGATTACATCCAGCAAATCTCCTGCCGATTCAAAGAAATGCCAGAGTTCGACGCAACGTGTAAATTGCTCCAAGAGTACGCACAGCAATGTTTCAACTGCTCTTTGCAAGTCGCATCGTTCTTTGCGGATGCAGATTCAGCAAATGCAGATGCCCGCACAGAAAGCATCCTTCGCAGCGCCGTACTACGCAATCCTAATACGTCAGTCCGTCGTGCATTTGCAAGCCTGCTTTGTGAGGCGCTCCGCACTGTGAAGAAAGGTACAAAAGATCAAGTCGTAGAGTCAGAGCAAGGTACGGCTCGGCAGACGCAATATCGCAAAGCCTACGCGTCTTGCGTCAGCAACCTTGCGGAGCCTTGGGCCGACATGCACAAGTTCAGCAGAGCCTGGAATGACTACTTTGACCTTTTATCACGCTTGACGAACTTTGGAACCTGGGAAGCTGGAATCATTCTAGAATATGGATTTTTGGAAAAAATAGTCGAAGTCATCTGGGCTGATGCTCGTCATGATCCTATGGAGCTCAGGGCTAAATACGCGTCTTATGTGAATCTCAGAGAAAAGGGCCGAGTTTTTGGCTTAGCTGGGCTGATAGCTCTCCTGTCAGCGATCCTCGAATATGTCCAGTTCAACGCCAGATGCGAAGCGGAGGGCCTACGTGTCCCGAACCACGACGGGTTTTACGAGCTCTCGTCATACGAGGCACAACTTCTCCGGCCGATGAAGATGAGTCAAAAGCAGAAGCTAAGCTTGGAATGGATGCGGAGGATCATAATGGCGAAGCAAAACCCCAATGCCATCACCAAGATAGTGTCGAGCCTTCTGGAAGAGCCCGTTCTTGCGTCACCCCTCGAAGCCACACTCGCTCACGGTCTAGGGACTGAGACCGTGGGGGATGCAATTGCATTCCTGGACCCCGCAATCACTTTCTGCAAATACTGCAAGAATCCTCTTCTGGTCCAGCTGCTCGTGAAGGAGTCGCTTAATGGGATCGATAGCATAGGCGGCGCGTATGGAAAGGAGCATCTCGACTACATCATCGAGCTGGTTGATTTAGAAAATGAAGCTGCAGGCCTGACGAAGAAAGAGTTCTTCACAATGGTTTTCAAGAATTTGAAGAGCTGGACACCAACTCTATTGCTGTTTCCTGACGACATCCACTATGATGTTCGTGGCGATACAATCGTGTTTTTACAAGAACGCCTCTTTGATCCACTTGAGGACGCGGGCTTGGAACCTGTCCAGGAAGACTCGTTGGCAAGATATGCTCGGGCCTTGGCCAGGGCAAGCGTTCTTCACATCCAGCAAAACCACATCCCCAGCGCCGGAAAACAGGTGGCAAGGATCGAAATGGGACAAGCCCACCATGTCATTCGCGTCATTCAGCACGTCTGCGAGCATTATTTTACCAGTGGCGATGCAGCTGACGATCATTTTGTCATTGAAGCAATGGCAACAATAGACCATTTGCAGGCGTTTATTCAGGAGGCTGCAGAGGCCGCATCCGAAGATTGGCCGGACAACGAGTCAGTGCCTGCTTCAGACTCGGACAATCCGGATTTCCAGGATTGGGCGGAGACGACCTGATTACTTAAGATTTCAGAACGCGCAGCATAACAAGGATACGACGTCTTTAAGGGAGCAATCTGGTCACTTGGAGAATCAACATTAGCGAGCAAGCGAACCACGGAGGAACCGGCGTCCAAGGTATGATGGCTTCTACATGTGCTCTTGACGATTGGCTGGTTTGAGTCAATGTGATTTGCACAGAGCGAAGGTTTAGCACACATTCGTGCGATCTGGCATGGCGTCGTGAGTTCTTGATTGGCTCCACCCCGAGCAATACCCTTAGGCTCAGCTTGTGCAATACTATACCTGCCTCAATGGCACATGGACGCGGCTCTGAGATCATGCTTGAGAATACACTGAGCCCTCAATCAATTCTCCCTCTTGTCGTGTACAGTCGACCCATTGTAGATATATCCTTTCCGCTTCTGGCACCTCTGCCATAGCATCAGTGGACCGAGATAGAGGGCTTGTACACGAGATCTTCTACGGCTTGCCTAACCTGGTCATCAGTATGCCGGCTGAGCTTAGGTCCTGACCATATCTTATATGCAGTAAAATCTCCTGGTCCTCAACTGTGTGCGTGAGGACCTTCCTCGCTCGCAGTTCTGCGCTTGCTCACTTTCGGCTTAGTTTCCCGGAAAGACGACTTGCGCCGGTTCCGAGCTCGAGAAATCTTGAAGGGTGGTTGATGAACGAACAGTATTGAACATTTCTCTTCTTCTGTCACTCGCCCCTGGCGTTTGCCTTTATGCACCGACTGGTTTGCTGTCAGATCGTATCACGCACACACTCTGGCGCGGCTCAGCTTGCACTGTGTCGAACGAACACTCGCCAAATAAAACTTCTCCTCGCGACTATCTATCGTCGTACTGAGAAATTAACACACTTTCCGAAGGTCATCTGGGCCGCCCCTCGACACTCGTGCTGTCTTCTTAACTTGGGAAATCAGCTTTAGACATTACTCATAAGCCACCTTCCTCTTGGTCGAACGTCGCTATGGCTTCGCAGCCTGCTGATGGGTCCGGCTCAGCTGCCCAAAAGACGAATGCCCATTTATTAAAGGAGAAACACGAGGCGGCCGAAGCACACCATCCTACGGTGGAAGATGACATAGATGAAGAGGACATCCAACATCCGCCTCCCGCGGCCCTCACCCCCCACTCTGCGAACAGTGGCGGCATCTCTGAGGAAGCGGCGGGGAAACAGAGGGAAGACGCTCCGTCGAAGAAAGCTACCGTCCTTGACACTAACTCCGAAGAACTATTTCCATCCTTGGGTGGTGGACCCAAAGCTCGTGCGGCTCCTGCAGCTGCACCAGCATGGGGGGCCAAGAAGAGCACACCAGCATCTCGCCCAGCTGCAAACGGCGTTCCTAATGGACTTTCTTCTGTCCAACTGGCTTCCAGCCCTCTATCTTCCAGGGCCTTTACACCTCCGTCTGGCGTTCTCACCCCTTCTTCAAGCAACGCCATGAACAACGCTCAATCGTCGAGGAAAGGTCATATGCAGATGGCTATGCCTGGAAAGTATACTGATAGTATCACATTGGTCCCAGCTCAAATGGACAAGAGCAAGCCCATTCAGCCCTATCTCGACAAATTGAATAAGAAGTCGAGGGCAACAGTAACAAGGCACGCCGCTCGCGACGGATCATCAATCGTGTTTGAGGGTTCCGGGCCCAAAAAAGACGTCAGTGAAGCACTTCGGACCATTGCCCGTGAGCTCTGTGCAAAGCAAAAACTTCGCTTACCTATTCCGGCATCATGTCGTGCGCACATCATTGGGCAGGGTGGTACCGTGATCAAAGATATTTCTGCCAGAACAGGCGCGAAGATCCAAATACCAAAGTCGGATGTCCCAATCAACCAACAGGATGAGGATGATTCTGTCAACATTGACGTTGAAATTGAAGGCGATCCGTACGCTGTGGAATTGGCAAGGTTAGACATCGACAAGATCGTCTCGGCGCGCACTTCGAGAGTAAACATGCGGCTGAAAGATATACCTCCTGAATTCTTCCCTTTCCTGGCTGGTCCACATAATTCTCGGATTGATGCCATGCAGCGAGACAAAGATCTGCAGATCGAAGTTCCTCATTTCCATACATGGCAGCATAGGCCACCCCCTCGTGTTTCAAAGCCTAACGAGCGTCCTGACTTTCAACCGCACCCCGACTTGCACATACAGGTCTCGGGAGAAAGAAAAGCAGCTCAAGACGCGCGAGCGCAGTTTGAGCGACAAGTGGAACAGCTCCGAAGGCAACTAGCGGTGGAGGACCATTCTTTCCAGCGCGGACATCACCAATTCATCATTGGCGAGAGAGGCATGTCACTACACGACTTCCTGGAAGAGACTGGCTGCGCTGTTGTACTGCCTCCCGATCACGATGACACAGAGGATATCACAATCGTCGGCCCGATTGAGCAATTGCAAGCTGGTGTTGACAAGGCCGCCACCCTCGCCGCCGAAATGCAGATGGCAAATGTCGATCCGCGACGATACTTCGCAGACGCTCCCCTTGGGCCCGACGCTCATTCGCGGGCACTCTCAAGGTACTTCCAAGAAAGACAGCTAGAAGCTGAGATTAATGGTCTCTATGGCGCACAGCTAGTGTTTCCACCTTTGTCAGATCCTTCCGTCAATTGGGAGATCTACTCACGTGACATGAAGAAAAGTATCCAAGCTCGCTCTGACTTGACCAAGATTATTCAAGCTCATCCGCCCGCCAAGCTGGCTTTAGTCGAAGTAGACCGGTTCTTTCATCCCCACTTGCAGCACCAATTTCTCGAAGCTTTACAGAACGAGCACGGCGTCAATATGATAGTGCCTCGAAATGATGAACCAAATCATATCGTCCTTGTTTGCGAGGGGCCAGCGGACGCGCAGGCTCCGTTTCAGATTCCTCGCCAGCGTCCTTCAGAAGCAGAGATCGTTGCTTTCCAGGAAGCACTTCGTCAAGCCAGAAGCCAACTACTCAGCACCGTTGGAGACATGCCCGAAATAGCCACTCGCCAAGTTGACGTTCCTACAAAGTAAGTTTTCGCATTGTGCAGATTTTAAGTGAGCTAAGAAAGTTAGGTTTCATGACAAGCTTCGAAAACATATCGATCGACAGCAGAGACAAACGCCACAGAATTTCCCGGTTCAAGTTATCTTGGGCGAGCCACAGCACGGCATCCACAAATCAACCTCAAAGTCAGATGCGCCCTCTTCCGAGAATGCAGCCGTACTTCGCGGATTGCAACCCAACGTGGCCGATTTGGAGGCAAAGATCCTAGCCTTTATAGAAGAGGCTGAGAAAGACGAGCTCGAGCGCGGTTACACTACGACTTTCGACTTCCCAACGAAGTTCAACGGGTATCTTATTGGCAGAGAAGGCGCGAAAATCAACGAGCTGCGAGAGCAATTCGATGTTGACATTAATATGCTGGACGACGGCAAGATCGAAGTAAAAGGTCCCAAAGCAAAGGCCGATGTTTGCAAAGACCACATCAATGGCCTACGCAAGAAGTACGAAGATGAGGCCACATACGTTCTCAAGGTCGAGCCAAGATTTCATGGGCAACTGGTTGGCAGGAAAGGTGCAGATGTGAACCGTCTGCAAGACAAGTACAATGTCAAGATCCAGTTTCCGCAATCATCGAATACACACGATGATCAGTCGAATGCCGACGCCGCAAGTGATGCTGGGCCCAGACGGTCGGCTCGGTCAAATCAGGCTCAAGACGAAGTTGTAATTCGAGGTCCGCGCCAAGGAGCAGACAAAGCACGAACAGAAATACTCGATCTTTATCAATATGCAAAGGACAACTCGCACAGTGCAACTGTCTCTGTTGCTAGACAGCATCTGGGATCCTTGATTGGTCAGAGAGGTAGCGAAATCGAGCGCGTTCGCTTAGAGACAGGCGCTCAGATTGATTTCCCGGACAGACAGGAAACCGCAGATCCAAAGGCGAGAGCTGAGATTGTCATCCGGGGCACAAAGCAGGCTGTAGATGCTGCGAGGGCAGAAATACAAAAGAGGGTAAAGGTGTTGAATGATACTGTCAATCGCTCGTTAGAAGTTGACAGAAAATACCACGGTTCTCTCATTGGCGCTCAAGGTAAACTACTCTGCTCCGGATAGCGCATGATCTTTGACTTACAGACTGCTAGGTGCGAACATCAGACGTATCGTGCTGGAAGCTGGGGGCCCAGATCAAAGTCATCAGGCGGTAAAATTTCCAGAGCGAGGATCTGAATCAACTACAATTCGTGTTGAGGGACCCCAAAGCGTCGTGGCACAAATAACCGCGGCAATTGAAAAATTTGTCATTGACCAAAAGAATCAGACAACAGACACTGTCAACGTTCCTCCAGAGAAGCACGGCCAGCTCATTGGGCAGAGGGGCGAGGCGAAACGGAACCTAGAACAGCAATTCAACGTTTCGATGGAGATACCGAAGAAGGGAAGCGACCGGACGGACATCAAGATTACCGGCGTACAGGAAGACGTTGCAAAGGCGAAAGCACACCTGGCTGCTTTGGCGGAGCAGAGAAAGGAGGGCGAGACCATCGATATGCCAAAGCATCTGCACCATGCTATATCGGCAAATGGTAGGCTCTTTTGGCGACTGAAGAACGATCACGACGTCACTATTGATCACGGAGGAATGAAGCCACCACCCAGACAGCAGAGCGCCAGTCCTCGCCCTCGAACGAATGGCGCAGCTGCGCCTTTGATTACCGACGAACACAGTGCCGATGCGCATTCATGGGTTGTATTCCAATCCGACGGAGCGGATGGACCGGATGGTTCGACAATACCCTGGATCCTTACCGGCCCGTCCGCTGATAAAGTGACCGCAGCCAAGGAGCGTGTGCAGAGAGCACTTGAGGCTGCTTCACGGCCATCAGCAACTGGCTACCTGACTCTTGCGGATCCACGTTTCTATCGTTTTGTGATCGGCCCTGGTGGGAGAAATATCAATAGCATCCGAGAGCAGACGGGATGCACTATCCAGGTGCCAAATGCGAAGTCTGGGAAAGGTGGCGATGGTGAGGCTATTGAGATTTTTGGGACTGCAGAGGGTTGCAAGGAGGCAAAGGAGCTTGTTCTGGACTTTGTCAGGACTGGTGCTGCCAGAGGATGAAATGCTATCGCTTCTGTTAACTCCGCTGGACAATTTGGCTCCTGCAGCTGCAAAAGTGTACTCTGTTCAGACGAAAATCACTATTGGCAAGTTAAAAGAGAGAGGCGTAGATAGCTACATTCCTATGGAAAAGTTGATGGCTCAAATTGCGGGAACAAATGCTACAAAATCTCTGTCGTCCGATTTTACGGCGAGCTTTCTCGGTCCACACTCGGTAGATTTTAATGCTATAATTATATGGAGTTCAAGGCTCTAACTAGCACTAAGGGTGGGTATTGAATTCCGCCCTTCGCTTGGGTGACTTCATAACCACAAAGCACATCTGGCAATCTTCTTGAAACGCCTTTGGGTTTATACTATCTGAATGCTAGGGGCCAGGGACCAGGAACCCATCGGTTGCCCAAATCTTCTAGCCTAAGCAGGTATTCTGGATTGGCAGCGCTGTCTTCGGCGTGCTTAGCATCGGATTTTGCGGCTTCGTCAAGCAACGAGGCATGACTCGTGCATAACGGTCTTACCAATAGCTACCCTACTAACCTCTCCGCGAGCCAGAACGAATCTGCCCCTGATGGCCTGGTGGCCGACAACAGTACCCCTTCCACCGATTGGTGGTGGAAAACCCCCTTCTCGGCGAGAATGGGAGATGTGATGCATCCATCATAACACCCGCGACTGACGGTACAACTCGCAGCAGTGCTCATGCTGGTGAGGTCGCTGGAGTTGGCTTCCAAGCCAGGCTCGGTTGGAGAGAGACCATGGATGGACTTCTGCCCGGAGACTGAATATCGAGTAGCGTTGCAGCTTGTGCTGGACAGCGCAGACGTGTATGATGAGGAACTTTGCAAAGTATAAGGCTACAGACTCGATGTCGTACGGCAGGCAGAGGATCAAGCGCCGGGCATGACACTTTATGCCAGCGGCAGACTTCGGACCTCCAGGGCTCGGATATTGCGAGCATACCTTTCCAGGGATCTCCGAACCTACCAATGCTTACATTATATCGTCTTTGGGAAGCATGGGCCACCAGAGTGACTTCTCAAGTGCCTTAGTGGGGGATTTTGTGCTTTTGGCTGCACGAAGACTACAATACGCGCAACCAACTTGAAGGGGGCAGGTTTTCTCTTCATGCATCCCTTGCATCGTGTCTGGAGAGTAATGGAGTGCTACAAGTATTACACTTTCAAACCCTCGCATTGGCCAAGTTTCGAGAATGATGCCAGTATGAGGTATCTGATGAGTACACCACCACCGCTGCAATACGTATGAATGGCAAGGAACTTTTAGCAGCAAGAGTACATCGAGTGGAACACAGCGTCAGCAGGAGATCCCCACAGGTGCATGGTTGAAGGCTCCGAGCATATCGCAAAAGGAGAGAAGGTCAACTCGCCGCTGACTTCGAAGCGAATACATGTTGTCCTTTATTCCTCGCGTGAAACAGCACGTATAACGTGGAGTGCGTCAAACCTTGATACCTTATGACGATAACGGCGATCTGGGACCCCAAACTCTTGGGCACGGCTATTTCTACTTTCTTTCCAACTTGCTTATGCTACCTCCGTTGGCTGATCTTCAACCTCAGCTTGCAGATTGAGATTTTTCCTGCGCTGGTGAACAGGCTGAGCGTGTTATTGTGACAAGGTCCAATGCGATATGTGTGGTGCCCTCTTCACAACGTCGCACGACTCATCCCATGATCAAGGGGCAACGCACTGGGTTGCTTGCGCCAAAGCAGGCGTTCACTGCGCTCGGGCCAGAACTCGGCGTCCAGGAGCAACGCGATATCACACTATTGGATTTGGAACTTTTCTTGCGCGTAGCACATTGGCATCATCCCTCTTTTGTGGCTCATACTGAAAACACTTCCCAAGCATCAGCAAACTCTGTTGCTCTCTTGTGTCTGCCGCGCTTCCAGTCACTGATGTCACTCAGGCTTTCTGTTGCTGCGATGCTTGCTAAACCACTTAGCCCACGAAAACTGTACCAATATTGTTCCCGCAAATAATTCCTTGATCGGCTCTTGGGCGTCGATCAGCATGCAGGCAAGTTCGAGAGTGGCGCAGGGCAGCGAGTCGGGTATGTTTTCCCTGATATGACTAGGTCCTGTCAGGCTCCACCGTCTAAAGATGCAAAGTCTATTCGAGGGCCCTGGCTTCAAAGTTCAAATAGCGATTCTTTTCTATGTCATTTTTCTCTTCGATGTCGATATGATCGACATATCATAATATGAGCACAGACCTGAGCAAACAAGCAGCGGTTGCTGCAAGGCAGGACCCCTGCTTAGTCTACCCACTCGGCCACATCTCCATAAATGGTTTCTGCAGTCACGGGCTTTCTTCATGACACTACGGAATACAACCTACTTCATCTCGTGATGGGCCTTGCTTCCTGGTCTCGTGCAGCCCCTGGCAAGAGAATGAGACACGATCAACACTCACACTTCCGCAAAAGAGCGTTGCAAGGAGGGATAGGAACATAAGTATGGCCTTCTGGACGCTTTGTGGACGATCGGAATATCAAATGTAACAGAAAATGTCAAGGGCTTTGCTTTAGGTTGCGGCCTGGAATTGGCACCATCTGAGGAATCAGCCGGAGGTGATTCGAAGGTATAAAATAACGATGGAGGTCCTCTTTCTTTGGCTTGGATTCTGTATTCATCCCCATTGTTCAGACTTTCATCACTCCGAGCATTACTTCAAGCATTTTCTCAATACTTCAATCAACGTCTTCTCGGAAAGCCAAGTACTAGCCTTTCCCCTACCTACATCTTCATAGCCATCCAAACAAGTCCAATATGCGCACCTCAACCATCGTCGCTGCCATCGCTGGCGCAACCATGACGGTCGCCAGTGCCATTCCCCTCACCGAGCGGCAATTACCCTTGTGCCTGGGGATCAATAGCAACGCCGAGTGCTGTGCCACAGACGTCCTCGGCCTTGCAGACTTGGACTGTGCTCCACGTAAGTCCTTGGAGAAGTCAACTTCCACTGGAATCCTGCAACAGCATCATCAGATTCACGCTGCGATTCACTACCCTGTCACTCATACCGACGGGTTTTTGCTAACTCCTATGAACAGCACCAACCCGACCAAAAAACGTCGACGACTTCCGCCAAATCTGCGCCGGTATAGGACAAAGGGCGCGATGCTGCCTGCTTCCTGTGGCAAGTCACAACTCTTTCTGACATCTCATGGTGGGATGTGTCGATATGAACATGGAACTGATTTCAATGCCTTGTCTTTTAGCTCGGACAAGCACTCTTTTGTTCCGCACCGGCTTGATTGACATTCAAGACAGTCGACTCACCTGAGGCACAGGGAGTGGGGAAGTTGTATTGATACCCGCGTCATGGGTGTGAAAGGTGTATGTTGTAGTTACGGATCTAGTACAAGCCAAATCTCGTGCCAGGCGCCTCCATCTGGCAATTAATATTCATTCATTCAACCCATTTGGCGAGAAAGTTTCTACGCCATGGTTGTGAAAGGTGCAAATATGTTCGCATATTGACGGAACCAAGAAGAAGCTGGACGATTACCAAGATTCCCGGTTCCATGGTCTGTATATCGCAAGTCCTAGTATGCTAAAATCGATCCCCATCAAGTTTGGGAGGTGTTACTTATCTGGCTTTGAGACAGCATGATTCAAGACTGGAGCTGAAAGGACGGACAACCATGGGAGATCTTGTAATCATTCGGGTTCTAGTAGTATCAGACTGCATAAATGACAACTTGCGTTACCATTAAAGAGTTGTGTGAAAGGTGTCCGCACATTCAGGCCGCGTAGTCACATGACGCAGCGCCTCCGCGACTCGAGGCCACATCTGACAATATTCTGCCTGGATACTGAATGCTCGGCATGCCAGATCTCAAACTTTGCAAGAGACCCTACACGAGAATTCCGGGGCGGTCATGAGATCCATCGCCAGCGCCAACTCAAATCTTCTGCAAGAGAGACATCAATCCCAGCCTCGATTCAAACTTCCCCAAGATCTACCAGCCTCCATATCCCGACATGTCATACCTGTCACCGAGCCCGAAGATATCTTCAGAGATTTTCAGAACCGTAGGGAGCGAAACTATCACCTCTTGATACGTCGCTTCATTAACCAGATCCTCCATGGTTGTACGAACCCTGCCTGCACAACCCCGACATGCCTGAGCTACCAGAAACGCACAATTAAGACTCCCTTGCGCAAGCTAACACCCTTAAGTGCTCGAACGCTTGCATGCTATCTGGCCTCCGAGTCAAATCCAGAGGCCGCTCTCTGCCCACACTGTCCACAAGTTTTCGCTGAACATGAACCTCTATCTACTTCAAAAAACAGGCCCAGGAAGAAGTCACACAATGTCACCTTTGAGTCCAGCGAGAGAGAACCTGATAACACCGTCGGTGGCAAGCTGCGGGAGAATAGTCATCTGCAAAGTTCGGATACGAAGAGATCAAGACCGTCGGTTTTGGTAAAATCTGCTAGGAATACTTCAGACTTGGAAGAGGGCAGAGTGCACCTTGACGCACAGCACCTTGACGAGCGATGGGAGAAAGCTGATGCTAGAAACCAACCTGACGAGAGGCCAGCGCGTGATCCAAAATCATTCACTCAAAGTCTCTTTGAGACTCTGCCATTACGAATGCTGGAGTGGCTGCCATTCCAATCGCGTCGAGAACCTGATATCCAAAGTAGAAGCAGTCCTTGCCAGCCGGCAAAGGAAGATGAGACCCTTACTACCCAATCGTCGCGCAACTTGACCGACACTCCTCGCAAACGACTCGATCGAAATTCTCCTTCCTTGGTTTCACAAAAGCTTTTGAAACGGAGTACGTCGGGTGATCCAGCAAAGACTCGTGAGAAAGACCTTCAGGTGCTGCCAATTGGTGATGTACGGCACATTGAAAAAGACAATTCCGTGGTCAGGCCCCAATACACGACTAGAAGCAGTAGCTTGAAAGCAGAAAAGCGTGGGCCAGAAGATTTCGGTGAAAGTCTACCTGCCACTGTGTCCTTTTCTAACAGTAGGAGGTCGTCACACCAAAAATCCTCATCTCCACCTTCCTCGAATAAGCCAAGACGGGATACTGGCGCAGAAACAATGCCGGAGAAACGAAACAGCAGAGAAAATAATCACTATCAAGGTCTTCCATCCTCTGCGGATGATGATCATCAATCTAATGCCCATGATCAACCACCTGAACATCCCGTTGCTCTTGACAGTGACGGTACTGTACAGACCTATACACTGCAAAAAATCCCCTGCCAAACGTTTACTGACTTGCTCTTAATGCAAGCAAAGCTGGAGAAGCAGTGCTTAGGATACCAACTGGCAGATCCAAGACCCTGGCCGGATCTTCTGGTACCCCACGAGCATCTTGCGTTGCGTTCCTCGGACTGGAGTGCTTTTGTGAAACAATGCTGCTTCTTCCTGCTGAAAGATTCTTCCCGCTTGGCGCGAGCATTTGAGTGGGATGCACGATTTGAGGATGTTACGGACACCACTGTATGGCCAACTTCAATTCAACCGTTTCCCGGGTTCAACATCTTTGGCAAACTTTATCGTCTGCGACCGTCAGAGGAGATCCTACAGTTTCTTTCACATTCGCTAGACCAAGTCTTTCTTAGCACTCTTGATTTATTTCGTCCACGCCGTAGGCACGCAAAACATGACCCCATCCAGAGTCGTGCCTTGCTGATAAGACAGTCCGTGGACCCAAACTCACCTGGACTGAGCAACAACCAAGCAGCATTTATTTGCGCTGTCATTCTATATGCCTTAGGCCGTCTTACAGCCATCGAGCACGAGTGCCCCTTACCAGACCATGCTGGCATGTGCTGGCGTCTCTTTTGCAGAGTTAGGTGCTTCGGTCGAATACTTCCGGCGGATTATATCGCCGCGCTTGATGAGGAGAACGAACCAGCTTGCCATGTTGCACATTTAAAATGTCTGATTGACGTCTTCGAAAATGAAAGTGCTCTTGAATTGGTATCGAAGCTTACAAAGGCCATCAGTAATCGTGTTACATTTTCGGAAGTTTCGAATGCTCGAAGCAAGCAGGAGTCTTCGAAGAATCGTCAGTCAATTCTCCACCTCCTTGTGCAGTACCTCCGAGACTTCGTCGACCGTGACTTATGGCCACCTCAACAGCCAAGGCCTTTACCTCTGCCATCAATAACTTTGGAATGGCTGCGCACGATAGTGCTGCGCGATTGGGATGGCCAGCCAATTATCCGCCGTGCCGGAGCTGTAGGCGGTGCCCTGCAGATGTTAGCAGCAATGTACGATGACCGCTCGAATCTGCTCCTTGATCCAGAGACCTTTCATACCCCGTTCTTCGCCGAAAGACTCGATTCGATGGAAATGCCAAACGAGTGGCTTTCTTACCGCCCAGACAACAAGACCTTCCATCTACTATCGCACTCGTTCCTTTTTCCGCCCTCTACCCTGGTCATATACTTTCGAGCACTGAACTTCGCCACCATGTCGAAGTCTTTCGAAACAGCCCTCATCACGTCTAGGCATGTGTCACAGTTCGCTTATTCTGGTTTTGTTCAGGTGGTGAACGATGTCGAGCTCTTGAGTACGATGAGACCAGCCATGGCTACCTACCTCGTACTGAATGTGCGTCGTGATAATGTCGTTACTGACGCCATGAATCAGCTTTGGAGGCGTCAGAAAAGAGAGCTGATGCGACCTTTGAAAGTGAGGATGGGTATGGACGAAGGTGAAGAAGGTGTTGATCATGGAGGTGTTCAGCAGGAGTTTTTCCGCTGTCTCTTCGCGGAAGCTTTAGACCCCGCGTGCGGAATGTTCACCATTGATGATAGGACAAGAATGACTTGGTTTCAGCCGTGCTCATTGGAACCGCTCTACAAGTACGAGATGCTTGGCATTCTTTTTTCTATTGCTGTGTACAATTCGATCACTCTGCCGATCACATTTCCCATTGCATTCTATCGCAAGCTCTTGGATCTGAAGGCTAAAAAGTTGAGTCATATTCAAGATGGCTGGCCTGACTTAGCTAAAGGTCTTCAAGAATTGCTCGATTGGTCTGAGGGTGATGTCGGAGATGTCTTCATGAGAACCTACGAATTCAGCTTCGAAGCGTTTGGTGAACACATTGACGTCGATATGGAAAGAATCTCGCGAGATGATCCATGGCCGACTCCCAACCAACAGAATAAGTCGGCTCGACAGATTACGCCTGTTGAGTCGCCTACACAATCCGAGATCCTCGATGTACATAACGAAAGCGTGCTGGATCGGAACAAAGCTATTGATCCGCTGGCATTCTCAACCCCCTCAATATCCAGCAAAACCGCCAGCGAAGCCTCCCTCCTCACCAACACGAACCGCAAACAATTCGTCAAAGACTACATCTTCTGGCTGACCGACAAATCCATCCGCCCCCAATACGAAGCCTTCGCCCGCGGCTTTTTCACCTGCCTCGACCGCACCGCCCTCTCCATCTTCAACCCGGAAGCCCTGCGCTCCGTCATCGAAGGCTCGCAAAACATCAACATCGACGAATTGGAATCCATCACGAAATATGAAGATGGCTTCACGGCCGATACACCGACCGTGAAGCACTTTTGGGAGGTGGTGAAGGCGTTCTCGGATGAGAAGAAGAGAGGTTTACTGGAGTTCGTGACGGCGAGTGATAGGGTGCCGGTCAATGGGATTACGAGTATTGTGTTTGTTATTCAGAGGAATGGGTTTGATGATCAGAGAGTGCCGACCAGTATGACTTGTTTTGGGAGGTTGTTGTTGCCGCAGTATTCAACGAAGGAGATATTGGAGGTGAAGTTGACGAAGGCGGTGGAGAATGCGAAGGGCTTTGGCGTTGCTTGAGTTGGATTGCATGGTCTGGACGAAGATGGTCATGCCGTGGTTGGACAGATGTTGAATGGAAACATCTGCTTCTGGCTTACTGAAATTGAGGTAGACACCTACTCTTTCTTTCTTTGTCATCATAATACAGTATTAGAAGCACCGTTAATAAAGTAGTGTCAGTGGTGGTAGAGCAGAGAGTATATCAAAATATAAGTACGCAAGCAGATCTATCCCTGCCCAGCTCTACCCTAACTTAGCCAGCTATATACCCTCCCACATTCCCTCAATTCGCCCGAGAACCGCTTATCCTCCCATCTGTCCCTTCATCATCGCGTATATTTTCCCACCCAAGGCCCTGGCATGGCGCCTCAAAAGTCGAGATCAGGAGATCTTTTGACTCTCCTCCCTCCCCGCTCTCCATCCAGCTCTTTATCCAGACCCTGTCCTCCCAGCTCTCCTCAATTTTCCTTCTTCTTCTTCTCCTCCTCCTCCTCCTCCTCCTTCTTCTTCTCCTCCTTCTTCTCCTTCTCCTCATCCTCATCCTTTCCTCCTTCCTTCCTTCCATGTATTTACCGTTATGCGCATTCTCTCCCTCAGAGCTCTAGCATGATACCACAGGAAGACCCCTCACTGAGGCTCAGCCAGCCAGCCAGCCAGCCATTCAGCAAATCAACCATCCATAATAACACAAAGTAAAAGAGAATACCACCGCCTTATCTTACACTATCGTTCTCAGCAAAAACCGATGAGCGTGAATAAGACATAAAAGGGGCAAGTTTATTTACAGCATCTAAACAAACATGCATGCATGCATGTATGCATATATACGCATCCATCAATCAATCTAAGTAGTTATCGAAAAGGACAATAATGATAATCAACTTGATATCTCATGTCATACTCGCTCTAGGGCAGCTGCTGCTGCTGCTACTACTGCTGCTGCTTTAAACTTATCTCACATCACCTCATCCCGCCCCAGTCCAAGAGAAGGGGAGGAGCGAAGAGGGGATTTGTATACCTACCAATTTTTAAATATATGACTACTTAGGACGCCAGATGTAACATCCGCTCAACACCGAGACGAGAAAGAAGCGAGAGCGAACGAGAGAGAGAAAAAGAGAGAGAGGTGGGGGGGGGAGGGGGTAGATATCTTTCATACGTAGTAAATGAGACATTATCAGCTTTCTCAGACCAAGTTAAATTCTATGTAAATAAAACATTTTGGCTTTGATTTTCTTCTTTCACAAATAGAAAGGATACAAGACATTTTAAATAAAAGATGTGAAGAAGAAAAGTAAGATTGGGTTTTTAAACTAACCAAGTTACTCCAATGTCTGTCTGTCTGTCTGTCTGTCTGTCTGTCTGTCTGTCTGTCTGTCTGTCTGTTGTTTAGTGCCTCCGAACACATTATATCAGAGTGCTGAGGCGACGGAGATTCTGATAGACGTAAATATCAGGCACAGGAGGGGAATTTTTTGGGTCCGGTACTTGGTAAGGTGGTTAAATGTAGTTATGAGGATATCGTTTTCGTTACCGGATGGAATTCTAGGGAAATCTTCTCAAGGTCTTTCGCTTTCATCACGGTTGGTCGCGAGTTGTTATGTCTCATGAGCAGATAGATATTGTTATCTTCTACCAAGCGATGAAAGCACCTGGGTTGCGCCGTTGCCCCTTTGCCCCCCTTGCCTCATTTTATCGTCAGTAGGAAGGGGGGGGGGGAAGGAAAGGAGAGGAAAAACGACAGCGCCGAAGAATGCAATCGACAAATCTGCAACCCCGTGATAATTTATCACCTGCAATGCAACCCATATGACGCATTCAGTGCATACTTCATGCAGCAACACTAACACTCTTGCTCCTCCCCCTCTCCTTAGGCCCCGCATGAGCAACCGTATCGCCTCCCCTATGCGTCGCCGGCGCCTCTCCACTCCTCTTATCCGCGACCTCAGTATCCTTCGTCAGCACCCTCACCAAACCCTCCATCTCTTCGTCTTCTTCGTCTTCTTCTTCTTCTTCGTCGTCGTCGTCGTCCTCTTCCTTACCAACTTTCTCCGGAATCTCGACACCTTGCATTGCAGCGTTGAAGAGCTCGGTTTGTTTTCCCCGTCCGTGTTGAGGCTCAACTTTGCCGCGGCGGTCGCGGGATTCCAGCGTTTCGCGTAAGGTAGCGTTTTCGTAATCGTCAAGATGGCCGTTGGCGCGAGCACCATTGATTGCAGTGCGGGGGCGGGAGTGGTCAAGGGCGGCGAAGTTGAATGACCTGTATTCCGTGTTGCGCCATCCCGTACCTGGCATGTCCCATCGCAACTCGTCAATTTTGTCGTTCCTGTATGCTGGACCGCAAAAGAAAAGCCGTCATATCAAAACCGGAACGGAAAGACAGTCTAAATTCCATCGTGCAAAGATGAAAGATCGAAGCACTGAAATCTTGGAACTCACCATTGTACGTCCCACTATCTTCCCAGTCCTCCGTAAAATAATGTAGAAATCCACCATGAGTTACAACAACAAGCTCTGGATCCTGCTCTCCTCCCCTCTGCAACTCAAGCACTCTATCTCGAATATGCATCCTCGCTTCTCTAGCCCTCTTTGTCAAAGCCTCAGGAGTGGGTGCCCACTTATTGTCCAGGGTCTTAACATTCCATCCTGATTTTACCAAACTCAAGTCAACGGGTATATGCTTCTCTCTCATCTCCTTACGAAGCTTGTCAGGATCGCTACCTGTATCACAGGCAAAATCGGAGGTTTCCTGTAATTCGGGCAAAGCGATGATGTTGGGGTGGCAGTGGCCGTTGGAGAGGGCTGGAGTGAAGCTGAGAACGGCTGTGTGGATGGTGCGGCATAGAGGCGAGGAGATCATGAGACAGATCTTGTCGTGGTAGGGAAAGGTTCCGCGCAAAGTGATACATTGTTCTTCACCAAAGGGTGTCAATAGAGGATCGTGCATATTGAGATTGTCGTCGTTGAGGTTGTGGTAGCCCTACATTGAAGAAGAGAAGATCAGCTTCTGCCAGTGATAGCAACATCGGAGATTGGAGGAATGAGATATTGTCTCCATACCTGTGCGTGCCTCACACAGTGAACGATAGGTGCCATAATCAACAGACTGAGCGATAGAGACCTCGGAACGCTCGTAGAAGCTGCCCTCATGCAAGAGGGAAACCTCGTAAACCCGGGGATATCTTGGATTACGACAGAAACTCCAGATGAGAACCGGTGATGATGCGAGGACTTATGTATTGGTTGCAGAGCAGGATAAAAGGCAGTAGTGAGCGGCTACGTGTGGTCAGTTGTGCAGAATTGCCGGGGAGGATAGTTAAGAAATAGACTTTGAGGATTTGAAGTGAATTGATTGTCTGGTGGTTTACTCGCTTGACTTGTCTTTGTAGGTTTATCCGGCCCCTCTGCTCGGTGGCTTAGGCCGGTCATACATGGATTACTTTGTATCTCATGCTTGCACTGTAACGTCTCAGCTTTAGCTGTAATATCTCAGCGTTATAAAACAGTCATCAAAGCATTCTTTATAAATCTATTTAATTTTTATACTCAATGATTTAGATTGATTAAAGATAAATTATCATAGTTGTTTATTTTTCTTTTCTAATATCTTAGCTTTAGGCACAATATTTTAATACTTCCAACAAAGTTCAGACTATTTAGAAAGCGTCTTAATAATTTCAGCTTTCTTATGAAGACCGCCGAAGCGTCTCGATAATCTTAACTCTATTATAGAGATCGTTGGAGCTGTTTCTACATCTCAGCTTCGACTAGTAAGTTGCCAACTAGATTGCTCTTAGCTGGTGCACTAGCTCTAGTGCTCTTAACCCTTTACATCCCATAAGCTTTCGACTAGCTTAACTCTCAACAGTCCGGAGTCGTCGTAGTCGATTAACCAAACGCGAAGGGGCGTATTGGCCCAGCTGTCCAATGTCCAATTTGTGTCATCTGTTGCCAAACTTGGGGCAGGTCAAGCGAAGACCTCGGCCCGTGTTCGGGAACAGCAGTAGTGGCTTGGCTCTTGGCAGCCTCCGCGTCCACGTGCTCGTTCACAGGAAAGTGTCTGGTGGGGAGGCAGGTCTCAGGTGCTACGCAGTCCAAGGATGGATCTCCGCATGATGTGCTGCAAGCACTCTCTGTCATGTCACCCATTCCTCCGACGTGCAGTTGCTCACGTTGCTCTGAGTGTGGATGGCAAAGTCCGAACGAACCTGTTCTAGAGCCACGGTTCTGCTACAAGACACAATAGACAGATTCTCGCCACCTCTCTTGTGTTGTCAGCCGAACGCTTGAGAGCCTCCACTCGTGTTCATGGTGATGCCCGGATCCGAAGTAGTGGAAGTCCATCACACAGTTTGACGAAACTGCCGACCAGGAACAATATCCATCAGCTTTGGTTGGATGGAAGAGGTCAAAGCATGAACTGTAGTCTTTTCTGGTGTTATTATTAGCACGGATCTGGAGCGGCTAGAGATCTGCTTGCGACCTCTTGTTTGCAATCCTCGAGCACGCTGACTCACCACGAACGAGTGATTTCCAGTCGAATCACATCCCGTACATATCTTGATACGCTCAATCATTACGAAGAACTTACCGTGCATAGAGCGAAACACCGGGCTCTGAAGGAGACAAGACCACCAACTCACTCCCCCCCGTCCCTCTTGAAACAGTAAGCCCCCAATAGATAAGGCCAATTCCTTGGATTGGACCCTGGATAGCAGGCGTGGATCCTCTCCGCAAAGCTTGGCACGGATAGTCTACGCACGTCAGAGTTTAGCCCCACTTGGCAGGGTCCTTGATAAGTGCCAAGCATCTCATTGGGATTTCCCTCTCGGTGTTGATGTTGGTTGTACAGAGGGAAGAGGGGCGCAGTCGAGGATCTTCTACACTGGCAGCGTGATCAGTGGATAGGGACTGGTCTCGACATGTGTTGGCTGGAATGATCGGTTGGGGGCGGTGAGCAATTCCTCGAGTATATAAACCCTCTTCCGGCCCTGCTCAAAGGTTGTCTATCACCATCTGACATCCGCAAACCGTGTCAAGAATACCTCAGTTGCTTCTTTGCGATAGCACAAACTCCCTGCTCAGTCGGAGTAATATCAACCTCTCAACATGGGAAGCCAAGAGATGACAGATGAGAAATATGTCTTTTATGGCATTGGCGGAGCAGGAAATTACCGTGAGCATCCCTCCTCTAGTACTTGGCCGGATTGCAGTTGCTGAGTTTTGACTCCTAGGTCGACCTTCTGAAATGATGAGTCGCAGAAGCCGAAGCTCTAGTTCATCACGGAACAGCAGCGAGGGGGAGGCACGACTGGGCAGCCTGGCGAAGATCATCAATAACGTCTTCAGGAAGAACTTGTGAGAGCGGAAGAACAGATTGAGCAGGGTTGGCCAAGTTCAAAGAACCAAACGCATCATTAAAAACAAACTTGGACGGCGGCGACAGGAAGCGGGGAAAGAGTACTCAAATTAGCATGACATGTTCGTCAACTTGACATAGGAGACTCGCAAGACTAAAATTAGAAAGCTCTTGTTGCAGAACCATCGCAATACACCATACTCCTATGATCCCAAATCACCGCCTGCGGCATATTGTATGGTAATGTCTCCTGCTGCAGGCGACTCCGGCATTCTGTGTTTTCTGTATCGTAGGAGGATTGGTTCGTGGAGCCGCTTAGCTTTTGGCTTCAGTGGTTCACGTCGTCCTCATTGACTTTCAGCATTGGAACTTGTGGCCCTTCAGGTTACTGCGAGCCTCTACCGGAGTCGGCACCTGAGTCAACGCAGTGGGAAATGAGTCCGACTGATGGTAGACCCCGGACTGGAACCGGCTGCACAAGTCAATCAACCGATCCCTTGACTTGGCTTGGAGGAAACCACGCACAGAAAGTGGGGGCACTCGGTAGTCCAGAGTGTATGGTCTTGCCAGGAGCGATAAGGGAATCAAGGGTGGGTCTCTGATTTTCAAAAGTGCACTCACCGTGTCCTTTGATAGAGATGAACTCTAATTTCAGCTTTGCGCGTTTCTGCTTGCAGACCACTACCACCGGAAGTACAGATCGGCAGAAAGATTTGGTGACGATAGTGGGGCTGCACGAGGATCCAATAGCGACCCTCCTCAGGAAAACAGTCCAACTTCTCTTCCACGCTCTGTTGGGGGCAGACGAGGACTATCTAGTTAATGTGGTCCATGACGCTGATCTTTGCCCAAATGATGGTGCCATTCGCAAATACATGTCGATCGAGAGGACGCAGACGTGGGCCTTCGACAGTCACCAAGGTTGTTGCTACATGAGGAGATAGAGGTGTTGCAAGTGACATGGGTGTCAACGAATTTCCTTTTTCTCCGTCGCTGTCAGGAGGAGTTGGAGGTACACGGGAAGAAGATGATACACACGGCCTGACATATGTGTGGACGAATGCAGTGTCCTAGGCAGAGCTCTGTCTTCTGGAGGGCCCACGCTGCCGGTTTAGACAGATTGAGCGTAGCTCATTGGCTTCGAGGCATCATCAGGTTGAGAAGGCGGGGAGCGAGGTGCAGCAAACTGCTTTGAAGGTGATGAAGCTTGGGACGTTGACGGCATATTCGCATCTTTGATCTCGTGTATTTCCTTCTTGTTCGTGGTGATGCTCGCTTTGGCGTCAGGGTCTCGGGCTAAGTTCCTGCTTGGGCCCTGGTAACAGTCTGTAATGTGAGCGACGTCTGATGATGTTGAAGATCAAGAATGTGCAATGATCAGAGTATCAGGCTGGAAATGCTGCAATGGAAAAAGTCGTTTCTTCCGTTTTAAGAGCATTATATGCATCCTCTCAATGCCATACCTCGAAAACATGTTCTACTCCAAACACTCCTTCCGCAACGAGCCACAACAATACATCTCTACAGCGGACTATTAGCCACACAAAGGTCAAATCAAATTTTGGATTTTGAATCCCCGCCGTTGATCCCCCTCCATCAAATCATCGTACGAAGAAAGCTATGTCCTAGTTACTGGGGACTCTTCATTTCAAAATTGAAATAGACATAGAGTTCAGTTCAAATGGGGCACTCAAATAGGGCACTCAAACAGAGCATTCGAATAGGATATGCGCAGCAGAATTCGCAGGGCCGTCGGGCATTTGACTGCGGCACTCGAACAGAGCTCACGAGTAGAGTATTTGAGCAGAATTCGCAATGCACTTCGTAATGGAATTCGCAGGGCACTTGGAAAGAAAGGGCATTCGAACAGAATTTGCAGAGCGTTAATAGGATGAGGATACGGAGTAGCTAGAATATAGCCTTCTTTTCGACTTCAGTGATTAGGGCAATAAAGGGCACTTGAAATCAGAAACAAGAAAGGTTTATGAGCATCATCAGCAAAATCCTCACATCGACTCATGACATTAGGAATACAAAATTGGAAAGTCTGCCAACAAGCATGATTTGAGATAGACTTTGACTAGCAAAAACATCCGGCATTGCTCATCGCGCGAAATAAGTACACCAGACTCTTTTCAAGACTGCAATTTCTTGCGAGTACAATCAGTGTTGCAAGCCAACCATCATCCCAACATGATTGTTACTCACGGCATAGCATTACGCATTTCCAACCTTTATGCTGACTAACGAGCTTGGTATGCTTGACACTGATCCGCTTGCCGATTGATGGAACAGGGCCTTGTAATCAAGAACTGCCCTAGCGCAAAAAGTGATGAGATTGCCCTTGCTTTCCTCCAGTCACGCGCGAACCAGGACCTGTCGAAGATTTAGTTGAGCCTTCGGCTGGGGGTGAGTCTTCCGGCCTTTCTGTCGGCCAGAATCGATTGAAAAATGGAGGCACTTCCTGCTGGTCGACTGTGCAGAGGTTGTTGTACATTTTTATCAGTAGAGTAGTAGATTCATCACTGAGGTAGCCGAGACGAGAGACAAAAGGAAGAATATAGAGCAAAGCCTCTGGTCGCGTAACGTACACTGTACTTTCTGGGAAAAGCATAACGGGCTCGAACATCTCCTCTGTGACCAGGTCCCTGACTTCCGGCCCGAGGTTCTCGTAGTCACCCTCTGAGCGGCGGTGATCTCTGATTCTAATGCATTCGAGTTCGAGCTTTGGGTCCTTGTGCCTCAGGCCTTGGCGATTAAAAGACCATAGAGGCAAGGCAAGGTAGTGATCGTAGAAATTCTTGACAACGATGAAAAGACGATTCTTGTTGCAGAAGAAGTGTTCATGATCAAAGGGTGGCATCGGAGCTTTGAAGCGGTTACCGTGTTCGTGGTGGTTGTTATCTTGATCTGTGTGAGTCTCGCATACCATGGTTCGGAGTATTGTTCCCGGAAAGAAGGAGGACTCAGGCCAGCAGCCAGGTTGTCGTTTCCACCCAATAGCCTTAGGTAGTCCACAGGACTCCTGGGGCCTGAAGGAAGCTGCCATGGGAAAACTAGGAGAAGGAGAGGGGGTCTCTGAGTCAGGAGCAAGGAGCTGAGCAGTGATATTCTTGCCTGCCTTCTTAGATTTACCCATAGCTGCTTTTGGCAATTGGTGGATTGTCTTCGGATGCCGAACAGGAAAGAGCACTCTCTGTGTTTTGTTTTGACGCCTGACCTGCAACCTACCAAGAGTTTCAATATCTTTAACTTTTTATCGAACTGCTCGAGGCCTGCTCCGAGCCGAGTGGAATGTCAAATGACGGTCTTGGTGGAGTTTGTATTGCTGATTTTGGTTTGGTGATCAAGAGTGGTGGTTGTTTGAATTATGTGCGAGAAATTGTCAATGGGGAAACAGAACTTGACGGTACAGGACTCTGGCTTATAACGAGATGAACAACCGCTAGCGAAGCCACGGCTCTCGACCAGCTCGTTGAATAGAACAAACTCATTCATTCCAGATGATGAAAGTGAAAAAGAAAACTACATTTGAGACTCAGAACTCGTGCTCAAAGAGCGTTTCCGAAATCACAATAGTCAAGATACAGTGGTCTCGAATTTGGACAATGGCGGAGAGCAACCTCGAAACAGGAGAAGAATTGTGGAATGCTGCAGTTCAAGACTGCTTTGTAAGTCCTGGCGGACACCACACGTCGAAAAGAAAGAGACACGACTCATACCTGGAGATAATTCACAAAGGTAAACGGTTAATAATCGAATGCCTAGGATCGTCCATCCTCGAAGCCCCGACAGTAAATCAGTCTTCAACCTACAGATTGAAGAATACGCATGAGTTAGGCGGGAAGAAATTCTTTGACGGTTAAGCGCATGTCTCAACGGAAATACCACATTGAGGCTAATGAGACAAGACACCTTGCTTTCGGAATCCTTTGACATTGGTGCCACTTCAAAGAAGTCCTCGTGGTTCCATGCGGCTCACTGCTTTTTCAGATTAAATAATCAGCAAAGAACTATGTTTAGAGCAGGCGCATCTAATAGCATTGATATGAAGTGTGTATATTGACAGAGGGGAAGAATTTCCTGCAGAATGTCTTAATGTTAAGGTGCCAAGGTGTCAAGGTTATCTTAAGAAGCTATTTACGCAAACTAGCAAGGAAGAAGGAAATAGATCTGTGCTGAGTAAGCCGTCAAGAAGGATCTATCCGTGGTCAATGAGAGGGTCCCCCCTGCAGGGGGCCCCACCCTTGCAGGGAATATACCCCTGCTACGGCCACTTGCCGCAGGTGAGTGGTGGCCAGCGTAATGAACTTATCAGCGTAATGAGCGTTTTTTTACGCGTTTAAACGCGTTATATATTTATTCATATATCTCTATTATAACATGTCTGATTCGAATGAGGCTCTGGATATCCTTGCCTGGAGAGCTGCTGAAGACATTTTTCGCGTTTAAGAAGAGGGAGAGCGGGTGAATATCACAGTAATCACACGCGAATATAAGATTGATTAAAATAGAGTTACTTAATAATTTAAGAATGTAAGATCTCGAATAAGTTAAAAGTCTATAAATCGCAAGCTATTAAAGGTGTAGAAGGCAGCTCTAATATAGTATATTTATTCTTTAAATAAAATAGATTAATCTCTATATCTTAATCAGCTCAGTGTCACTGTAAACTCCATTCTTAAAGAGAATTATTAAGAAGAAGATTTATCATTTATTATAAATTTATATTAGATTTAATATTTTCTTAAATAATATTCTGAGCTTTATAAAATAAAATAAAAGTTATTAAAGCTTAAGCATAAGCTTATTTATAATTTAGCTATGATTTTAAGTTGACTTAAGTGTTTTTAAAAGCTTTATATAAAATATAAAGTTTAGAATAAGAATATCTGAAATTTTAATGAAATAGAATTTTGAATTGAAATAAATAAAAGTTAATAAATAATAATCTTTTTAATATTTAAAAGATTCTATCTTATCTCTAATAATAATTAAGAGCTTATAACTTTTATAGAAGCTGTTAATATTAAGAAAATAATTATTTAATTAATGCTCATTTTATTTAATAAATTATATTAAGAACATTTCTATTTTAATCTTAAAGATAATATTCTTATAAATATCTTAGAATTAGAATATTTAAATAATGAGCTGGCGTATAAATATATTCAGTATTTCAATCATTAAAATTAAAAATATTAGAAAAGCGCGCATTAAATTCTACTCTATAATAAATATAAAAGTTATTTTACGCGCGAAATTCTTGAATTTTATAAGTAATAAAATATTTATATTTTCATCTTATCTTCTTATATAAGTTATATTCTTTAATCATTTAATATTATATTATTTCAGTTATTTAAGTATTTTCACGCCAAAGTTATTAATCAGACTATTTATATAAGATGCTCAAATTTCAGTAAGCTCGAATTCCTTACTATAATTTTAAGTATTTAAAATGAGATATTTAAAAAGAACTTTATTCTATTCTTATTTTAAGTTTATAAATTAATTTTATATAATTCATAAATTATATAGATAAAAGTACGAGAATATTAGACTTCTTCTTTATTAAATCGATCATCTACTTTCTCAGAATTTTCTTATTTCGCTCTAATAACTTTATATATAATTTAAGCTCTTTAAAAATAAGTTAATTTACTTAAAAAGATAACTTAAAGTTATACAGAATCTCTTTAAATAAAATTTATTAAAGATGCTTTAATACAGACTAAAAATAAAGTATAATTTAAGCTATAATTAATAGAATTAATAACCGCGGAAAATAAATGTTAAAAATGTTGTATATAATCTTAAAATCAGCTGTAAAAAGAAGAGACACTCTATTCTTAATTAATAAGAGAAATGATTTAATAACATTAAGAAGAGGGAGATACTTAGCTTAAATAAACATTATAAAGAGAGAGATAATTATGTCTAGAGCTTAAGATAGAGTAGATATGATATTTAAATTTATCTAGATAATTTGCAGAAGATTCGCGAGAGAATATTAGTTAAAGATAATATAGAATTCGCTTAATTAAGTTATTTATAATATATTTTATAATAAATATATAAAAAAACGCTCATTACACTAATAAGTTCATTACGCTGATTATCACTCGCCTGCGGTAAGTGGTCTTGCAGGGATATACCCCCTGCAAGAATGAGGTCCTCTGCAGGAGAGACCCTCTTGTTAATCACGAATATTCCTTGTGTCACTGAAGATGTGCCCCTTTCTTATTGAGAATGGCGTTCCCGCGTTTTAGCGTCAAAGTCTTGATAGAAAGAACATCAAAACTTCAAGTCAACTTTTCTTCTTTTTTATTTAATATATCTTGTGTCACTGAAGTTGTGCCCCTTCCTTATTAGGAATAGTATTCCCGCATTATAGTGTTGAAATTGGGTGCAGCCTTGACATTAAGAATATTAAGATGAAACTTTTAAAAAGAGCTTAAATCAACTATAATAAGCTAATCACTTTAGCTACTATAATATAAATAATATTATTAGAAAGCTCTAGTAAAATTCTATATATAAGCTTATTTCTTTCTATTAATATCT
>JAABUK010000703.1_pt1 | contig 68364 bp, 73 predicted proteins | sample 5559141 | NCBI WGS metagenome assembly JAABUK01 (sample SAMN10711869, study PRJNA513367) | rock metagenome | isolation source: Antarctica rocks | place: Antarctica: Victoria Land, Pudding Butte nord | collected 2016-01-03 | reverse complement strand
GGCGCTGGGACCCCCGACCCGTCATCCCTCATGCCACGCCCCGCCCCTGCAGCGAGCTCCAAAAGATGGCCTTTGGCCGCTATCGATCCACCATGGAGCTGTGCAAGAAGGCCGAGAAGGGCGGGCCGGAGGAGGCGAAGAGACTGATCGCGAAATTGAGGGGGTACAACTTTCTCAAGTTTTGTAAGGTCCCGCCGCCGGTGGCGTGTTGCTACGATGTCAATGAGATGAGATTTGCCAAGAGGTGCTTCACTTGGTGGCCGGATCCGGTGGATCCAACGTATTTTGAACCGCCGCATGTTTGACAGGGCCGAGGATTGGTGACAACACTGATGATCTAGATGTCCGGGCGGCGCACCGTGACCAGGATTTGGCTCTTCATTGTTCTTACCAGGCACAGGGCCCTAGTTAGGGCGAGGGGAAGAGTGCTTGGGTCTGGCGCGTGGGAGAGAGAGAGAGAGGGATTCTGCAGAGAAATAGGAAGTGGGTGCAAAGATTTTTTAGTGGGTGGTTTTGTTTCTTTGACTTCCATTTTGAAACTGTCTCGCTGTTCGTCGGTTGTGATTGTTACACGGCTCTTCATTCCCTCTTCAAGCTCCCCATAGTAGTAGTCAATCTCCATTGAAATTCGACTAAATCCAAACATGTCACCCCCAAAGCTAGAGAGAGAGAGACCTTGACCTTTACCAAACTTGATTCAGAGCACAATCTGCAGGGGCTTAAACTACTCCGCGTCCACCATCAGTTCTCAGGTACTCATTCCCAACACCAGCTGGTCAGGAGCACGTAAATGAATTCATAATCCATGGATACCGAATTTGACTATGCGGCAGAATCAGCATTGAATTTTCTATGAAGAATCTTCCAGAAGGACTGATCATCAGAGGTAAGCAGACGTCAGGAAGCAGTTGCAGTCCAGAGCCCTGACATTTTGGATGGCCGTCCAGCTGTATAAGGTTTTGGTCAAGTAAGCTCTACCATCCGACTGAGTATGAAAGATCAGCGGTTAGTTCGGTTCCGTCACGAGGATGACATTGGGGTTCGAAGGGCGCTCGTAAGAAAAAGAAAAGAGCAGCTGAGATGATCTAGCGGCATCCATCAGAGGGAAAAGCAGTGTCAAAAGCAGCAAGAATTCACGGTATGGATATCGAGCTGCCGGATTAAGCGAAATTAGCCCTCTTTTATCTGCCGGAGTGGATCGGGGAGGGGCCCTGAGAAGGAGGAGAGAGATGAGCAGAGGTTTGCTGGTGGCAATAAACCTTTTGAAATTGCGGTCTACAATCGATTGTTGTATCCGTCAGGGTTCACTGGGAGGCTTCCCACGGAGGAAGAGAGACGTAAGCAGGGGTTTGGTGGACATCTGCCAGAGAGGGTCTCTTGAGTAAGGCTGATCGTTTTCGAGGGAGTGCTGCAGGTCTGAAAGTGAAGCCCCGATGATTAGGTCCCTATTTGCCGTCTGCCGGGTGGAGCTCGATGGAGTATCCCAAGAGCTGTTTGGTGTGATCCGCCCATTGTTTTAAATTTTTATTGTCCTGTTTGCAGACAATGGAACGAAGGCCTCGACAACGAAAGGGGGCAAGGCGAAAAAAATTGTGCTTCTCTGGTCTTTGTTGCGATTTAATTGTTACCACAATGGGAATTCTGAAACCACGGCCCCATAGTTGATATGTCTCTTGTGCACATATTAATGTCTCCGTTCTTCTCTCCGCTCGTGGAGGATCTTCGATTCCCAAGAATAGGAAAGGAATCAACCAATCGCTATCTGAGTTGGAATCAACCAATCGCTATCTGAGTAGGAATCAGACAAACCCCCAGTGATGCGGAGAAGTCATAGGCCTGAATCAAACAACATGCCTACCGAAGCCGAGGAGTTCGATTGGGATCACCGGTACGACCGAGACTGCCCCCGCCCTCTTCCAGCCGAGGGAGACATCGACAACAACTGGAACCTCATCAAACCCATCGCAAACCCTGATGGCGCATTCAATGGAGGAATCGACCTCGTCGACAACAAGGTCAACAAGGAGCTCGCCGTCTGCAAACGCCTCGTCGCGATACGGGGCTGCAATGCACACAACTACCGGCGCTGGCGACGCGAGATGCTGGTGATGCGCAAGCTCAGCCATCCTAACATCCCATATTATATTGACGGCTTTTATACTCCTGAACGTGGGAGTATATACATGCAGCCATGTCGTCTTGGGAACGTCTCTGACTGGGTCAGTCTGATTAAGACCAATCTACCCTTCAAGATGCAGGAGTATTTTCTCTGGTACATCCTGCATGAAGTCGCAGAAGCGGTACTGTACATGCAGACTGGGTTCAAGTCCTTAGCTGACGCAAGCAGTTCCCATCGTGACAAGGTCAAAGGCTGGGTGTCTTTGGTTCATGGCGACATTCGTCCGGATCAGATCTTCATGAACAACACCCAGGACGACTCCAGGGCGCGTGCGCTGCTGGGCGATTTTGGGTTTGCCCAATTCATCAGACCATGGAATTACACCGAAGTCCACGATGGGCCCGGGGCGCCCAGCAGTTCCAAGGCTCCAGAGTTCCCCAATGAAATCTCCGACGCTACCGACATTTTTGGCCTCGGTGCCACGGCTCAGCTCTACCTTCTTCCCAGTCACAAGGCGAAGAGTGGACTCGCTAGAGGTTGGTTGACCCAGCTCGGGGTAACTGAGTCCCTTGATAACTTGATTTGCTGTTGTGTTGCTGTTGACGCTTTGAACAGACCGACCATTTGGGAGGTGCTCAAGAAACTCGAATGGGGTCTCGCTGAACAGGAGAGACATGGACTCCACTTGTCGTTGTTGCAGGGCCCGCTGTTCAGGTCACTTTATCCTTTGGACACTGCCTATCCTGCCTATCACATGTAGCACAAGGGTGCTCGATAGATTGTCCGCAAAAGAACGGCTGCGACGTTGCAGTAAGCTTTATCAAGAGCGGGTTAGTTATTCCCAGTCACGACAAAACGTCTGGGTAATCCTAACGGCTCTTCCAAATTGTATCAGCCACCACTGCTGCAATGCTTGGAGCCCCGACGAGAGCTCCTGGCCCTGCATGCGTCTATGTCTAGGTTAGCGTGGTGTTTTTTGTGTCCCAAGGCGTCGGAGGTCACTCTCAACTTACAACATGCATGCCAGGGATACAAGTTGTGTCATATAGGATTGGACCTCTGTGGCCTGGGTCGAGCACGTGAGTGACCGCGTTCTCAGAGGCTTTCAGGTTGAATTTCATGACGAGGTTAGCACAGAAATCATCTTCAGTCTTTGGACCAGAGCTGCGAGAAATCGTGCACAGGGTTACGAACGCCAACTGCAACACCTCCAGCGCGCTTCAAGGTAGTGTACGTATTCACGTCCTTGTCTGGTAGTAAGACCACAACGATGTTGACTTCGGCATTCTTCAGTCCCTGGAGCTTTCCCTTTATTTTCTCGAAGTCATCATTTTCTTTGCTCGAATTCTTTTTCCCTTGACCAAGCTGCAACTCAACACTATGCCATTACTCACCGGATTTTGTGCTAATAACATTCGCAATCCGACAGACTATAAGCGGTCCACGCCTGACTCAAATTTTCCTCGAACATTTTCCGAGGGCTCCAATCCTTTCTAAATTCCCGATTTTCCCGATTAAGTTCGAGAAGAGAATAGCTCACTTCCTCCGTCTCGGGGTTACGCTGAAATTTTGGCCCGTTAGATTCCATTTGCCGTTTTGAGGGCTGCGTATTTCAACTTCGGGATGGTATGCAACATGTGGCGCCTCGAGAATACGACCTCTTAAGGTCACCATTTTAGTGTTTGCTGATATGTTGAAGTTCCCTTGCTTGAAAAGAGTTAGTTACACGGAAATCAACAGAATTATACCACTGACAAGACCTTGCACATGATCAGGGGAGTTCAAGCCAAGCAGATTCGTTCAATCCCCATGGATAGCGTCTCTCATTTCGTCAGCGGTCCGACGAGCGTATTTGATCATCTCACTCGTTTGTTCCGGTTTAAAAGAACGTCTGAATGGCTGCGCAGAGAGGACTTCCAGCTGCTTCGATGGGATGTAGATGGGTCTGTTTCCCGTCTGACAACGAAGTCGTCTTTATCGACATCGAGTTGAGGATATTCTATGAGAACGAATTAGTAAAATTTGTTCATCTGCAGAAAATTAGACTTACTTTCAAAGTAATACTGCATTATTGTCTTGCTCGTCGCAGTGTTTGGGGAGATGGTGGCCGCCGCGCACCCCTTCCTCTTCCGAGCACTATTCTCAGATACCTTTGAAAATTTATCTTTAATGATTTCAGATTTGTATCTCCGTCGCCTAGTTCAAAGCTGACATGACGAGGACGTGGATCAGTGGTATCAGCCAGTCCAGTGACGGTGTAGATCCTCTCCTATGTGGTAAGAATCGTCATTTTTTCGACTGTGATCCATAAGATAAACTGTCTTCACACGCACACCTTTGATGAAAGAATCCAGGTTGACATACGAGGGGGATTTCTGTGCATACCACCAGTCGTCCAATAGGACTCTTAGACAATGGGCCTTGTGAATGCGCTAGTTGGGCTGCCTCAATTGAGAAGAATACCGTCCCTAGCAAGCCTAGAGCTCTTGAGCAAGCCATGTTGAGCCTCAAGACCACCAGTCACATCCCAAGCCTCGTTCGGACGACAAAATTGGAAAGCGCCAACAGCTGCGATCGTTGGATTATGAGACGGGGGGCGCAAACAATATTGACGGGGACGATAGCCAAAGAGTATGTTGAGTGGATTGAGTATGTTTTCCTCTTCTAGACCAGACCCGTGTCCAGGATTAGCGTGAGTCGAAACCAAGTCGTTCATATTTGCAGGAGAGTGCACCAATCTCGGCCAGATAAATCGTAGGGCCGTGGCGGTTGCTTCCCGGTTCTGGGTGCGGGCGGGCTTGCAATTCATCCTCGTCAAAGTGTTTGATATCGATGGTGAGTGGGAATGCTCCAATGGGTAGTGGGCGCACAGATACCAGTAGATCATGTTTATTCGTAGCTACTGGGACGCTGCTGTCAAAGCTTCTCAATATCTCAGTAAGCACGTAAACAATTCGCTCTTTTACTCGACGAGAGATCGTACCACCGTTGGGTATCTCGATGGAAAGACTGTAGCGGTACAATTGGCTCACATTCCGCGTTACCACCTTGAAATAGTTGGCTTGAAGATTGGCTTGCACATCTCCACTGCGAACCACAGGACCCACAGCTCCCCGAGGCGCAAAACCACCTCGATCCTGGGATTTGTTCCCACGGTATCCGCCGCGGTTGTCATCTGTATCTCCTTGAGTATCCACGTTGAGCTCTAAAATTGCCCCGGTGCGCTCCTAGTGAGCCACCTCGGCTGCCAGAGCTACCGCGTCTGTTGGTAGAGCCGGCCCCACCACGGCAACGGCCAGGGCCAGGATTGTTGATGTTCAGACTCCCAAATTCATATGTGATGTCTTACTGCTGACCTTGGCGTCCGCGTCTTGGGCCTTGCTGCTGCCATCCTCCATCAGCCATGATTTCTTGCTCTGGCGGTTGAAATTAAGGAGGGAACTAAGACGAGCGAAGTGCAAGAAATTGGGACACAACTGCCGAAACGAAGAAAAGTTATAGGGATACGGACGTTGCTTGTCTTCAATCACAATCAGATGCAAGACTCGAGCCTACATTTTGCAATCGAGCAACCACGCAATCAAGCAATCAAGCAATCAAATTTGTTTTCAACAAACAACCAACAGGACAATTAGAACAAGACATTACGGCATGTGCTCGCGGCTCTATGCGGAAAGAAGCAGAGGAGGAATAACAGCAAAAGAAAATAGCAAAACTTTGCTTCGACGTAATTCAAGGCCGCATCAGGCAAGGCAAGCCTGCGAGGCTGTAGTAGAGCTTTTGATCTCATCCTGTAGACCATACCTGAAAGGCTCAATGGTTGCGTTAGCTTTCAGGATACGCACCTCTCAGGAGGGCAATTGCTGTCTGGCGGTCCAGGTTGATGAGGCGAGTGAGTACCAGGAACCATTTCTTAGTGGGCATTTTGACTTCCTCACCAAAACACAGATGAGTAGTCGCCATTCGGAATCACACGTTGTTCGGATATGAGTACATCACCAGCCTGCAACTGCATATGGAGAACTCATGAGCTCTAGGGACGGAGTACGACTGATTGCGAGGAGTGAAGATGGCGGAAAACAGCGGCACAGCTCCATTCTGAGCCAACCTAAGTAGCCTCAATCTTGACTAGCCCAAGGTATTTTGGCATTCACCGCGGAAAGCGAGATGGTGAAGGCATGCGAGGTGATAGCTGTGGTGAGACGAGCTCCTTTTCCTCATTCGAGATACAGGCGTGTGCAAGAACAATTTAGTAAAGAGGCAGAGCCGCCCCGAGAATGGTTTATATCAATGTGCTCGGCCCACGGCTACTGCATCTCGTCCATGCTCCCCCTCAAGCCAGCCCAGCTACATCATCAAGCTTCACGTCCGGGCCTTCTGCTTCGTACCAGTAGCAAGTAATACCGTAAGCCATACAGAATGACGTTCACGAAAGAGCTATCCTTCTAAGTCTCACCAACCCGCGTCCGAACCTCCCACATGCCCATAATTGGAACTCCCGCGCCCTCTATCCCAAAACTGCAATTTCCGGGAAAAGACCGCACGTCCTTCGTTCTCGTCTTTCTGCGACGTTGCGACTATCTCTGTAACTGGCGAGACCCAGATGACATTACGGACCACTTACCAATACTAGTCCAGCTGTAGAAAAGTCTCTCTACAACCTCCTCGCCTACTCCAATGCCCACGCACTCGTCCACTTTTTACTAATCTCCCATAGCTACACTCCCTTCACCCCCCGCTGGCTGACCTCGATCCTGGGCACTCAAAATCATAGCCCAAACAGCATCGAAGTCATCTCCGACCCTACGCGCACCTTTTATAATACCTGGGGCTTGAGCAAATCAACTTTCTGGCATGTGCTGAACCCGTGGATTTTGGGAGTCGTGGTCAGATTGGGATGCGAGGAGGGGATCTGGAATAGACAGATGGAAAGTGGGATCGGTGGCAGACCGGGGTTTTTTGCGGTGGATATGGAGGGGGTGGTTACAGATGTGCAGGTCGCAGGGGCGACGGATCAGACGGGAGATTTGGCGAAGGCTGGGACGGTGCTGGGTGAGGATTGAGGACTGAGGCTGGCTGGTAGGTATAGAAGGGTGCAGGGAATAATCAGTGCTTGGGAGATGATAACGAGAAATGCGTGATAAAAGCACCTGCCGCTTCGTGATAGGGAGGTGATACTTGGAGAAGAATGACTCTTAGAAACGTCAGGAAACGGGCTGTAGAGTTTTAGGGGCGCGAGATGCTATTAGAATTATTTCATATTGAACTCCTGAACAGATCAGGTACAGAAGTCACGAAGATGACTGCCCAAGAAGTGCTTCACCGCGAAGCAATGTTGCTTGGTGATATGCGAGGGTATCTTTGATGATCGTCAAGCCGCGAAACTCCAATTCCATGCAGATTCCCAATGAGGTAAGCAGAGATATCCTTCCGAGGTTTAGACCTGTGAATGGCAGTCAGTGGCTGATGAGCCCGACGGCAGCTGCTCGCAGTCAACTGCAACTGCTCTCTAAGCCGATGCATTGCGACATAGCGTATGTACGCCTCGCTGGAACATTCGCGGACGTAGCGGCCGTCTCTCTGTTCGCACCAATCTTGCAGAGAGGGATCGGCGGGTTCGAAAAGTTGCAACTCGGCAACAGCCGGTGTCTCGATACGGACTGACCAAAGTGCTGGCAATCATGCCTGGTTATCGGTATGTAGCTTTCATGAAGGGTTTGAGGTAGTAGATGTGGGTTGGCTCGAGAGTAGAGTGTAGCATGGTGCTGGCAGCTTGTCACGGCCGTGTAAGAAGTCCAACTCGAGGATCATGATGAAGCCGAGAAGCTGTCCTCCAAGTTTCTGTACCAATTGGCCGGCTGCTGCTGCAGAGCCCCCCGTAGCAATAATGTCATCTACGATGAGCACTTTCTGTCCTTTCTTGATAGCGTCGGTTTGTATTTCGAAGCCATCTGCTCCGTACTCCTTCTCGAAGGCAGCGGCTTCGGTTGGACCGGGCAGCTTCCCCTTCTTTCGCACGGGCGCAAATCCTGCACCTAGTCTCAGCGCGAGACTTGGTCCGAAGAGAAAACCTCGGGCTTCCAGCCCAACGATGACGTCTGGCTTATCATCTTGGCCGTAATTTTCGAGAATGTGAAGTTCAAGAGCGTGGAGGAAGGATTCGTGGAGAGCAGGATCTTGAAAGATAGGTAGGATGTCTTCGAACAGGATGCCAGGAGAAGGAAAATCAGGAAATTGGCGTAAGGCCTTGTGAATTCTTATCTTAAGACCGGGGAGTTCTGTCTGAGTCAGTCTTCCCAATCGTTCTTCATATGCTCAATGAGCTTACGGGAGGTGGTGGTGGACAAGGGTTGTCTGCCTTTGGTGGCGCCATCGAGGCTCGTAGGATCAGAACCTTTGGGATGTTGACCGGTGTAGTCTGTCATCATGAGGAAGAAGATGGAAGGGGAGCAGCTGAAGGACCAATATACTCCTTCGGAGACAGTAGAGAGAAAAAAAGTGAATACGGGCGCACCACAATGACGAATTAGATCTATGGGTGTCTGCTTTATTTCTTCGGGTGGGGATGCTAGTATCCTAGCCGCAGCTTTCATGCTGCCTTGCTTTCGAATCATAAGCCCTTAGATACTGTCGGTGAGTCTTGTTGGGCCGCTCGGACGAGACCTGCTCCATTTTTAGGTCGAACAAAGCACGTCTAGGCACTTGTCGTCCCTCGATTGATATCAGATCCGTCGATGCAGTGATTTTGTGCACCCAATCGGCGAATTGGACGTGGAACAGTGGCACTCCGCTGTGCGAGCTTTGGGCTTCTTCCCAGGTTCCACCGCTGCACAGAAGTCTGGACTGATAAGCCAAGATACCCTTGAACCCTTTATCTGGAATAGAGCAATTCTTCCTTGCGGGTTCTGGTAAATCCTCGGACCTGAAGACCCTAACTAGTTGGCGCCCTTTTGCACTGATTGCCTGGAGGCTGGCAATCTTTCTAGGAATGTCCGTGCATCTCTTTTGGATACGTTCAGAGAAGACTATCGCTTCGCGTTCTTTGCTACCAACCCTTGCGCCCACGTGTCTCCGATTACGGCTGATTCGCCACTGACGTGGGTCTTCCTCCGAATATTTGGTTGACACGACAGATAGTGAGTACTATATGATGTATTCCGTCGAAATGAAGACAAAGTCCAAATGCGCGTTGGGAAAGGCAGTCCGAGCATTCCAGAGGGAGAAGACTTGGCAACTACTGAAACACAGAGTACGGAGTAACCACCCAACAATGTGACAACATGGTTCCCATTTCAACTTTTACCCTGGTATAACTCGAAGACGGACAGCACACCAGCTGCATGTACATTACGCGCAGGCTGCGATGGACCAAAGTCTTCAAACGAGACGAAAGGACAGGTATGGAACATAATTTCGGGTCTGTGTTCAAATAATGCAACTCAATGTACCCTATTTAGGCTAATCTGTCCTACTGTAGAACCTACGCGAATACGCTCCCTAGAATTGCGACGTGTCCTTCTGAGAAACATTACCTCCTTCGCAGCAAACATGCTATAGTAGGTGTGCACCGATGATTGTTTAAGTCCAGCTCGCTGAAATTTACCTATCGGTACGCCTTTCACCCGGGGGTTGGCACCTGACTATTGGCGTTCTCCCATGATGTGTTGTTGCTCACAAAGCTGAGTTCCTTCGCATTGGAGTCTCTGAAACTTCCGGGTTATCGACCATTTTCCTCGGTATCGATCAGTTTCAAGGCTGTGACTATCCACAGAGCTGGAGATAGTCGACCTTATCCAGGCGCACTGCCTGAAACGGCGGCGTTCATTTTCCCTTCAGGTGTATCGCTCTCTTGCCCATTGGAAATCACTTCATCGGAAGCTTTGAGGTCATATTATGGTAGCTTGTGAAGCCCTTTGTTTCGTCGTCTTGTAAAGTCTTAATCAAATATTAGGGAATTTGAAATGAGGGAGGTCCAAAGCCTGGTGACAAAGGTGAAAACACAGCTTCTGGGCAGGCTGTCCGCCCTGGTGTCTGATCTTTGTTGACATTGCTGAATTGCTTAGGACCATAGGTGATACTATGGTCGATGTTTTCCGCTCAAAGAAAAGAACGAAAAGTCCACGCTTTTGATCAAAACGTGTTTCCCGGGCGGAAACGACGAAGCCTTCATCCATTCATATAAAGCTGTTGGCCGATTTGTCTTCTTACTCTTCATACCTCTAGTGGTGCTGGTAAAGCGCTATCAACCCCGCAAACTACCTGCTTCTTGGATTGAAAGTACCAATTCTCGAAGGACAGGATCCCTGCCTTGATTCATGCCAGCCTCCGGGATAACCTGAAATCCGGGAAAGCAAGTTTGCGACATGAAAAATGAGGAATTGGGAATGCGGTTGAAATATGCCCTTTCAACTGCATGCATTTGTAAACACGGACGACGAGTTTAGTAAGAGAGCAAAGCTGACATGGGCGACGGTAGCTATCTGGGCTGCTAGCGTACCTCGGCATGAAGTCTAAGTTAATGCAGCTCGTAGTTGAGGCGATGGACAAGGATACTCCTGTTTTGCTGTTAATAGTATAGGTAGTATTCCTGGATGAACGATTGGAGGCTTTCATACACAATTTCAAGATCAATGAAAATAGGGGCAGAAGGCCGGTCAAGAATGGCCTCGGTTCTCTGATGCCGCTTAGGCGAAGGCGTGATTAATGTTGTGGGATTGGTTCGCCAGCCTCTGATTTTCCCATCTTTTGAGTGACCTTTGCCTCCAGCAGGATAGACGCTATCTGGCTCTGGATTTGATCAAGACTTCGGTTTGGCTGGAGACTCAAAGCTGTTCCCTATCGGCCCCCTTGGTTGATAGACTGAAGTATCGAGCAATTAGTATTACTTGTACATAGTGAAAGTCGCCATGTCGTGTGTAAATGCACTTAGTTAGCAGTGAAAGCGAGGGCGGGGACTGGCAACTTCGTAAGACCATCTTGGAAATTCGGCCGCAGATCTGACAACTTACAACGGCTCATGCAGGGCACGTTTTCCGGAATGTCTTCGGGCAGAACCATTCAAAGAACCATTCGGCTATTGAGTCTTGGCGGGGATTTCCCATTCAAATTACTAGCAAATTAACCCATCATGCCTCATTTCATGGACAGGAATCTATGTAGAATGCCACGCAATCTTTCTGCGTCAGTTGATGCGAGCTATACTTTTCGATTAGGAGACTAATATAGAGAGGTTGGTGTTGCGATTTGGCTCTCTTTCTTGATCCCTCTACCTCCGCCTCAGCCTCTGGCCCTGCCCTGCTGTGTGCCTCGTTTGGGTGCCTCTTCGGGCAGTGGATTAGGGCACGCCCGGATTACTACACACAAATTACTACTGTGGAGTCACGCCAAGACTCAATAGCCGAATGGTTCTTTGCCGCGTTTCCCCCGCCATCGAAACACCATCATCGTGCATTGCTGGTCGGACGATACAGTAAGGCACGATTCATGAAGCGAACAAAGGGACCAGATCCTTTGCACAAATTACATGGTACATACCATCCCTGATCAGGGCATGGTAAGAGGGCACGAAATTCCACAAGCCCTGTGGCCAAGCAAACGCCGTCGAAGCCGATCGAGACCCTCATGCTGCCGACATCCAAACACTTCAACGGATGGACTGGGACTAGCCATCGTCAATCCCACGCTTTTGTATAAGTTCCCAGTTGGTCCTAGTCGCCCCAGAGGATCATCCATACTAATTGACCTCCATGCGGTCTCTGCCGTTTTGTTTTCCTTCCACTCCAGAAAAGCGGAACCAAGACCACCAGGCTGTTCGGAAACCACCAGCGCCAGACAACATCAACAAGCTTATTGTTGCTTTAGCGTCTTGCTCTGTCACTTTTGGGTGAGAGTGAGCTTGAAAACGACATATTTGAGCCTTCGACCTGTGGAACAACACAAATCTCCAAGAAATCTCCAAGAAATGTCCGAGAGCGCCTTGATCAGTCAGACAATTGTAGCCTCAGCCCAGCGCAACAACAGCTGCCACTTCTCTTAGCAACCTAGATTGATCGCACGTTTCACCATGTCAACAACCCACAGCAACTGAAGTACTCGCCCTATCAGCAATCCGTTGCAGAGTTTGGCATTTTCAATCATCGGCCCATAGCAGCATCAGCCGTCTTTCAGCAGACCTTACTCAGTACTGACTGTAATAAGATCGCTACTATCAGGCTTTTAATAAGTGACTTGTTGCGTCAGTCGCCCGAATGGTGTTCCTCCTTCCGTTCAAGAACTATGACGTGGAAAGTTTTCCAAATGTCCACGTTCCTTTGTCGGAAGCCCCCCCACGCCATCCAAGCGTAGTAGCTACAAAGGAAAAGAGGCGAGCATCTATGGCCGGCAGTGTTGGCAGCCGAGATTACGATAAAAGAGCTGACCGAGATGAACCTGGTAGTGTATTTACGTTGGAAGAGCTTAGGGAAGAGGTTGATCTTGATGTTGCGACCAGTGGACACGACTCCTCCTATGACCGCAAATCTAAGGTCATCAACAAAGCCATTCAGGACATTGGAATGGGCAGCTATCTTTCTTCGCGAATCGATAACTAATTGAGCCAAGCCATTGAGAGACCTGCCTCCGGTCGGCACCCCATTTCTATGTCCTGGATGGCATGATGGCATGGCAGCATGACTCCTCATTTGGACGTCTCATCCTACTAGTAAGTAACTTATTATTCACTCACTCACTCACTCACTCACTCACTCACTCACTCCAACTCTCTTCTCTCACCTAACTTACTCCTCACTGCGTCTGATATCATCGGAAGACGGTTCGCCTTCAACATGACCCTTTTGATCACGGGAGTTTTCGGTCTAGCTGTTGGTGGTGCTCAGAGCTGGATCGCAGCTTGTGGTCTATACGCTGCACTCGGTGCTGGTGTCGGCGGAAATTTGCCAGTGGATGGTGCCCTGTTTCTCGAGTTCTTGCCGTTCTCAAGCGGCAACATGCTGACCATGCTGTCTGTCTTCTGGCCGGTTGGCCAACTGATTGGCTCCTTCTTCGCCTGGTGCTTTGTTCCTAATTACTCGTGCGGGAACCTTCCAGCCTGCTCGGCCGTCGGTGCAGGGGAAGCATGTTGCACCAGGCAATCCAACATGGGCTGGCGGTACCTCAACATAACCATGGGTGCTTTCACGATGTTCATGTTTATCTGCCGATTCTTCTTCTTCCACCTTTTCGAATCACCGAAGTTTCTTCTCAGTCGTGGCCGTCAGCGGGAAGCAGTCGTTGTAGTCCACGCGATTGCGTACCAGAATGGGAAGAAAACCTGGCTTGACGAGGAAATCTTGAATGCTATTGGCGGTCGCCCGGAGGAGGTTACAGACATGAAGCTTACTACAGGAGAAGTCGTCAAACGTCAGCTTGGCAAATTCTCCACCCAACGCATTCGTCCGTTGTTCGGCTACAAGAAGCTTGCAATCAACACTGTCCTCCTTTGGTTCTGCTGGGCAACGATTGGAATGGGCTATCCTCTTTTCAATGCCTTTCTGCCCCAGTATCTCACGAATATCAATCCAAATGCACCACCAACCCCAACCTCCACCGTGTATCGAAATTACGCTATAACTTCGCTTGTTGGTGTCCCAGGCAGTATCATTGCATGCTACACTGTCGACATCCCGTACATCGGTCGCAAAGGCACTATGGCATTTTCTACATTGCTGACTGGGATCTTCATCTTCGTATTCACGACCAGCACCGATTCCAGTTTCCAACTTGCCTTCACTTGTCTAGAAGCATTCTTCCAGAACATCATGTACGGTGTTCTCTACGCCTATACTCCGGAGGTTTTCCCGGCACCGAACAGAGGAACAGGCACTGGGATTGCCAGTTTCCAAAACAGAATAGCAGGACTCTGCGCTCCAATTGTCGCCATCAACGCAGGAGTTGCAGACCCGAAAGCGCCTATCTACAGCGCCGGGGCTCTCGTTCTAGCTGCTTTCGTGGCAATGTGCTTGCTGCCTATTGAATCACGAGGCAAGGCAAGATTGTAGATGGCTTCGAGCTGCTCCACTATTCGGCAATCTAAGTCTAACCAGGCTGCCTCACGGGTTGGGCCGGTACAGCTTTAGGGATGGGTAACCAAGACCGTTCAGATTAGAGTCTATCAAAATAGTACAGGAAATCAATGGAACGTGTGGCCTCGAATGGAATGTGCTGAACAGGGTCTCCCGTTTGTTAGAGCCCAAGGAAAGTTGACAAAAACGATAAGACAGATCTTCTCCAGGAGCCCGACGCCAGTATCTCATCTTTGGTGTGAACAGACCTTAAGTCGGAAGAGGCAATCCAGCATGATAACAATGATGAGAGATGGAAATTTTGGTCATAGTGCGCACCTCCCTATCTCATCATTATTGTTATCATCATCATCATCATCATCATCATCATCATCCAGCCTCAGGCTTTGAAGACATGGGGCTTATTCCCCAGCATTCCTTGCCTGTTTCAAACAATGAGCGCAGCGCGTATTAGAGATGAGGCGCAATGCAATATTACTACTTAATGCCGTGCGCAAACCAAGCTTTGCCTTTCTCAGCCAAGCGCCTAATCTCTGGCCTTCTCAAGTCCCGCACATTGAGTCCCTTCCCCTGGAACACAATCGCGCACGACAGTCTACCACAGTCCACCTAGACAAAAGCCTCATCAGTCACTTTCCACAGCCTACAGCTTGAAGAACGTCCTGCTACTCATCGAAGCTTGACCGGTCCTGTTGACATCTCAGATCTCTCTCTTAGCTTTCATCATGGGTGTCGAAGAATCTGTCTATTTGGCAAAGCTCGCCGAGCAAGCCGAACGATATGAGGGTAAGTCGTCTGTCACTCTGCGCTCAATTCCCATGTATTGATTCAATGGTAGAAATGGTGGAGAACATGAAGGTCGTTGCGTCCGCAGATCAAGAACTCACAGTCGAAGAACGAAACTTGCTATCCGTTGCATACAAGAACGTTATCGGTGCACGACGTGCCTCGTGGAGAATCGTCACTTCCATCGAGCAGAAGGAGGAATCGAAGGGCAACGAAGCTCAAGTCACACTCATCAAAGAATATCGTCAAGCAATCGAGGCCGAGCTTGCTAAGATCTGCGAAGACATTTTGGAGGTCTTGGACAAGCATTTGATCAAGTCTGCTCAGACGGGGGAGTCCAAGGTCTTCTACCACAAGATGTGAGTTTACCATGTTTTGCGACTACGTCTAAGATCGCTGATGACTGCTTGTTATTAGGAAAGGAGATTATCACCGCTATCTGGCCGAATTCGCTCTGGGTGACAAGCGCAAGGCTTCTGCGGACAAATCTCTCGAGGCTTACAAGAATGCCACCGAAGTTGCTCAGACTGATCTTGCTCCCACTCACCCAATCCGTCTTGGTCTTGCGCTGAACTTCTCCGTCTTCTACTACGAGATTCTCAACTCACCCGACCAGGCCTGCCATCTTGCCAAGCAGGCTTTTGATGACGCAATTGCCGAACTGGATACCCTGAGTGAGGAAAGCTACAAGGACTCGACACTGATCATGCAGTTGTTGAGAGATAACCTGGTACGAAGCGGGTCGCATATTACAAGCATGCACTTGTGTACTAACGTTTTCTCCAGACTCTCTGGACCTCGTCCGAGGCCGAGCCGCAAGGTGAAAGTGGTGCATCTGCTGCCGAGCCCAAGGAAGCCGAAGCAGCACCAGCACCAGCACCTGAGGTCGAGAAGACCGTAGAATAGACAAAGATGTGGGACGAGAGAAGCTATCTTAGCCCAGGATTTCGCACAAATGTCGAAGCGCCCACAGGAAACTCTGACATCAAAGTCAAGTTTCAGTCGTCCATCCTGTGCTCAACGAATCTCGACGGCATGCACTCTTTCCCACTTTGTTTGGTGGCTCCTACAGTTGCTCCCTTCTCGATTTCCTCCTGCATCTGATACACTGTAGTCTTCGGCGATGGTGCGCTGGGACCAAGCTAGCGCGTTAGACAAGACAGCCAGATAATCACAAGGAACATTTCCCCCAAACGTAGAACTCGTTTGTCACCAGATCTCGTATTTATTGTGGACGTGCATGATCCGATATATCGGCAGGTCTCTCCAAAATGCCATCTCGCTCATCAGGCTAAGTACATACTGATCTTACTTGAGGAGATGACAGCATGAAAGTTCTCGACGCTATCTAACGGGCACCATGGGCTTAAATTTCCATGGGTCAAGCCTGCCTTAGTCTCCTCAACTGGCGAAACAATCTTCTCTTTGTCTCGGTGTGTGGACACCTCTCAAAGGCAGCATGAGAGTAAACTCGTGAGCCAGCAGACGATGAGAAAAACACTGGGCTTAATTCTACAATAGAACAGCGGGCTTCATGCCTCGCTGATTTTGTCGTGGGCCACTGCGCTTGGCACAATGACGCTTACGAGCTGGTAGACGTTTTTGCAAGGATCGGAGACCGCTTCACGAAGTGATACTAGACTAGTTCAATACGTTGGGTCTTTAAAACCGAATAATTCGGATTCCAGTCCCTTCCGGCAAGAACGATGGCACCTCTAAGTTCTGCGGCCACCAAAAGAGGGCCTACGGTGCTGGTAATTCATTTCACACAATCCTCGATGGAGAAAGTATTGAATACTGATTATGATCTATAACAGGTGCAGGATCCAAGAGAACAGAGACCGCAGCCATCTCGAAGACAACCTTCCCGGTTCATCACGGTTGATAGCGTCCTCCAGTATGCCTCTGAGATTCCATCTATGCAGCAAAGACAGCCACAAAGACCTCGCACTTTACGAACGGGCTCCGGTAGACCGGTCGATCCGCGACTGACGGGCCGTTTTGCTCCTCCTCATATGCCACCTCGCTCGACAAAGCTCTCTGAAAAGCTAGTTCTACTGCCCGAGACGGTGGAGGAAGCCGACGAGAAGGGCGATTTTAACGAGGACAACGAAGCTTCGCCTCTGAAAGATGGCGAGGAGGAAAGACGACCGGGGCGAGAGAAGGCGAAGAGCTACGCAGAACGATTGCCGAAGTCGAGACGGACCGAGAAAGATCTGGCACGAGTGACGGCCTACTGCACAGCTCAAGCGTACAAGATGAAATCTACGGCAGCTTTTATCAGAAATAGACATGGTGCGCGGACCAAGCTATATGACGACTGCCTCTATACGGCCTATCATCTTCCTTTACTCCCAGGTACAGGCGGTTTTCGAGTTCAGTGCAGTCCACCTCTGAAAAGCGCAGGGGGTAGACCGGTCCTGGACGAAGCAATTGAGCGAAGTGAACAGCGGGACCATCACGGGGCTTATTTTGCAGAGGACGAAGAGCAGCACTCTGTTCGTAACGCTGAGAGTCCCCATGATTCAGCTGAGCCAACACCCACATCGGAATCCAAGCCATTTGGAAATCACCACAGCAGTGAGGACCGACGAGGCAGCGACCCCTCAGCAGCAGCGTCGAAACCCATACCAGTAGCTGAAATGTTCGTCTTCAGCTACGGTGTAGTAGTATTCTGGAACTTTTCCGAAAAACAAGAAAAAGACGTCCTGGCCGACCTGACATTCTCATCGACCCTCAACCCAAAGACGAACACAGCCGCCCCTCTCGCGCTAGCCACTTTCCCACTGAACGAAAAAGACTTCGAGACGGAAGAATTCCACTTTGAGTATAACAACGAGATCTCGCGACCTCGAGTCTACAACGACATGATCACTTTGAGAAGCGGTGACCACATGATCAAACTCGCCATCAGCCACGCCATCGCCCAAAGCACAAAACTTAGTTTTTTCGAAGAAACAATGGCAACGCAGATGGAAGAAGCCAAGGACGTCCCGAAGCGCCTCGCCCTCACCGGCGAACTAGGCATGAAGCGTGAAGACATCGTCAAAATTCTTGGTGGCCTCTTCAAGAGCCGCGTAGACGTCAATCTCTGTAAGCCTACCCAATCTACCATCCGCACACCCCTTTTTCCCCCATCCACTCGAGGCTTAACTAACCCTCTTCCTCTTTCTTTCATCCCAGCTTCTAACGTCCTTGATGTCCCAAACCTAATCTGGGAATCCGAACCCACGCTCCATCCCCTCTACAGCGCCGTACGCGAATACCTCGAGATAAAACCGCGCATCCAGGTCCTCAACGAGCGCTGTCGCGTCTTCCTTGATCTCGCCGAGATTCTTTCCGAGTACGTCTCCGACAACAAGATGGACCGTCTGACCTGGATCATCATCGTGTTGATCCTGTTGAGTATCTTGGTTACTTGCAGTGAGGTATTTTTGCGATTTGGGATTTTGACCACGAGGAGTAAAAAGAAAGGGGCGGAAGTTGGGATGGAATTGTGTGGGCAGTTTTGTAGGGGCTTGGGTGTGGTTAGTTGATCATTACCTAGGGAAAGGGAGTGGTGACGAAGAGGTGAGTGGTCGTGTTCGCACAATCTTTATGTTACTCTTGAGCGTGGGCGTTGGATTATAGAAGCTTTCCCATAGAGCAAGCTCAGGAAACCTTTCTACAGCTTCTACTCAACCCGGAAGGGCTCGATATTGTTAGTATCACCAGAAAATCCCAGCATGAAATTTTTACCTAATACCATATTCATTGCTATACGCGCACGAACTGCACACAAAATTCTCATCAACCCCCTGAGCACATAATCTCTGAATGCTGTCTTGTGGTCCATTTGACAGAAAAGCATGAACAGCATACCCTTTGTCACCTTTGTAAACAGCCGTAGGACAACAGTCCTAATCCCATCTCACCTTGTCTCCGACATGGAATCGTGTATTGAAGCACTGATTATTGGGTGGCTTCGTTCTCCGGCCATTGGAAATGATGGGGTCTGGGCCTTGTTCGATTGCTCTTGAAGATATGGTACAGTGCAGATAGTGGAGGATTCTCTTCGTGCGGTGCAGCGCGAAAATCTCTGACCCCTATTCTTTCTGCGAGGTCTGCCAGGATACGTTTCAATTGAGGTGCATACCACAGCAGCGCTAGATGATTGTAGTCATCGCTCTTTCCGAAGATCGTTTCACAAAATTCTGTTCAGCAGCCTGTGGGAATGGGAGGAGACCTCCACAGTGTCAAACGCATGTATCTAGCTGGTGATAGACACCTTGACACGTTTATGACCTGGGGCTGCCTTCGAAAGGGTTCGCAAAGCACGAGGTAATTCCGGCTGCTTACACTGGTCGATTATTGAGTCAGTTTGAAACAGGATCCCGTGGGCCATGAACCACGACCCGAGAAGAACGCAGCAGTGGACAGTTTCGGACATTGTAATGGGTTCACTGCTTCGGCATGTGTCGCGTGACCGAGATCGTGCCTGGCTCACCATACTTTCACAGGGTGGATGTGGTGACTCAAGGGTTACAGGTGAAGTAATGTAAGGTACAGGGTTGGAGCCGCCGTTGTCAGATTCAATCAATCTTGGCATAACTACCTCACAACTCTAGGTTCCGGGACATTGAACGCTGTTTTCGGCGCACAACAGTATGCTTACATCAGCCGGTATTCAAAGATTGTGACAGAGTCAATCGTTCCTTTGTGCCTTGGAACCTAGCGTCTGAGGTTACTGCCTCAGGCGCAAATCATCGCGTGTCTGTTTATCTTGGCTCCAACCTTGCTCATTGCTGCGTCCGCATGCCGCATCTGCCTGCCGGAAATTAATGTTTCAAACCTTGCTCACCTTGAGGCGCCACACATCTCGTTCGCCGCAGTCCCCTTTGATTGGATGGCAGCGCTTGTCTTCTCCGCACTCTGCCTGCCCTGCTGCCTATCTCGAAGGATTGGCAGGTTTTAAGACTTATGACTGAGGACAGGAATGATCACTTACAATCATCAGAAGATCATATCATATGAGACCAAGATTCATCGTTGGATGCAAACATTATGACTATGCCGTCTTTAACGAGCTTTGCAGAACGGTCAGCAGCGGACTCAAGAGCCTATCAACACGTGCGAATTTCGAACCGGGACTCGCACTGACGGATCGAAATATACATACAAGAGTTACGATCGCGGCCGCACCGACTGCAAGTACTCAAGCAATTACATACCACCTCGAAACAATTAGGCCGGTGTGATCTATGTTGGCAGACGTAGACGGAACACCGGAATATCTTCTATCATACACTACAGTTATTAGATACTTTAGATGGAAAAAGGAATTTTCCAATTTTTGAAACTCCATACCAATCTGTTGCGCACCTCGCGATCTTTGAGTCACCCTTAGTCCATCCTTTTGTCCCAGTTTTCAACTCAAATTCTTTCCCCTCAGGTGTGCATGAATCGAAGTCTCCTATGACAAAATCCTCTCCGTTAGACAGTATGTTATATGTTGTAAGGTCGCCATGAACCAGGCCCAGCTTATGAAGATGCTTCACCGCCCCTCGGATCGCGGTCAAACATGCGCGGCGGTCGAACTGTCGATCACTGCGTACCAGCTGCATCAAGTTTGGGCCATATTTGACGAAACAAAGACCTGCAATCCTGCCATTATCATCAACCAAACAGCCAAGATATTTGGCTATGTTCGTATGCGGATGCCTTCTCAGAACCTCGCACGTTTGGGCTTCCCGAAGTAAGAGAGTACTGGGTTCGGAAGATGCCGGAGTGTCGCCATAACAGAGCAATGCAGGACGCTTTACATAGCAATCAGAAGGCAGTGACTCAGATACTCGTGTATAGCCTGCTGGGAAGACGGGTAGAATTCGCGAAGATGGGATAGCGATGCAGTCGAGCGTGGAAGGGTCGATATCGGAGGCGCAGCGGCAACGTTGGGTGGTGATGGCGTAGAAGTATTCGAAGTTCTTTTGGAGGATAACTTTGGTGTGTGAGAATTCGAGGTCACCGTGAGCTTCCTCGAAAGCCTCGCCGAAATCTACAACTTCCATAGGCTACAGTAGTCAATAGCTTTGCGGTCAGAGGTGCTCACGTACTACGTACCATCAAGGCAGCCTTCATTCATGTCGGCAGGTGGGCAAGATCTTCGATAGCGCAGTAAGTTTAGGATAGAAGTTAGACACGAGTCCAAAGCAGCCGTCTGTTGGACCCTTCGAGCTTCTGTTCTAGCCTAGGGCATCAAGGCGCAAATGGGAGACCTAGGGTCGCAAAGTGTGATTTGCTCGTCCCTGAGCCGGCCGCTGCAGCAGAGACGAGCACAGGTCTGACTCAACCCAAGGGCATAGCAAAGTGCGGTGAATCTCGACAAATTTTTCTATCTGAATCTGTACTCCCTTGGCTCGACCATTGGGCGAAGGCCTGTACCAGCGGTTAGCTCGTGTCTCTGGACGATTGGACTGTAATAAAGTCTTGCTGTTACACGACATAGGCAGTGATTGCCATTAGTCATGACAAACTCTATGCCTCCGTGAGAGACAGCTGATAAGTGGCAGGGTCGCAAGGTAAGTTGAGCCCGCTCTTCTTCAAGTAATAAGCTGTACTTTGCAAGTTCAATGTTAATGGCCGCCAAACTATACATCCGCGACCTTTCACGGTAAGTAGCCTTTACTAAGTTGGGCAAAGGCACCAAAAAGGAAAATACTCGAGATTACTCCCTACAATCAAAACACTTACCGCTAGATTCTAACCACTGCTGTTACTTTTATAGGTACTTAAAATCTGGTAGTCTGTCAGATCTGACATTGAACTTTGGCGACAAGAGCTGGAAGACGCACAAAGCCCTCGCGTGCTGTCATTCCAAATGGTTCCAGAATGCTATCACTAGCGGCTTCGAGGTGAACGGCGTCTTGAATTCAAACAAGATCTGAGCTCTAAACAGAATATAGGAGACGTTTAGCGGAGTAATTACGCTGAAAGATGACCCTGGATTCGCTGATGCCATCGACTGCATGGTATCGTACTTCTACGACGCAAGCTACGATGCCTCGAAGTACAACACGCTTGAACCACTCCTCCATGCACAAGTTGTCACGATTGCTGACAAGTACGACTGTGCCTCACTCTACAAGCTGGCAGAAAAATCATCTGCGAATACCGTAACCGCAATTGCGAGCGACGATTGGCCCGCCATTGCTGCCTTTATCTACGACTATGCGACAACGGAGTCACCAGCTCATGCGGAATTGCGGCATTTGGTCGTCGATGCTGTTTTGCGTCGTTCTTCTGTGCTGAAGTCGGTCCTACGAAATGGAAGCACAGTAGAACTCCTTCGTACCAATGTGGATCTGGCGATCGACCTGCTACTTGGTGGGCCGCATGGATTCAGGGCCAAAAATGCCACCGAGCACATCTTCATGTGTGACAGTTGCCATTATGCTCACGCTGGATCTCCTAAATGCGTTTTCATCTCGTCTGAGAATAGCGCCAGTCTGCAGACGCCTTGTCCGCTATGTCAGAATACATCTGGAACAATGTCCAAACGATTCACACACAGCGTTGCCATGTTTACGACTTTCTCCTGTCCCTCGTGCGATGGATTTCATACTGCAGCTCCCGAGTTTGAACCTGAGCCTGAACCATGAACGGCGCGTGTACACCATGTAGACGCTTGGATGTATTGTATCGCTGATGGAGCTGCAGAAGCGACGTTGATTGGTGGCTTGGGCGGAAGACCACGTGATAACAAATAACCCCGCCTTTGGCATCGTGAAGGCCTGGTCCCCAACCCAACTACAATTACCTTAGCAGCTTAATTCTACTTCTTTTCCTCAAATCTACGTCCGCCATGTCGACTCAAATCTCCAACTATCAACTCCCACTGTAGCTGAGCTTCTCAGCCCGGCTATCTCGTTTATCAACCCAATTGCTGTGGCTCCATTCGCCGCCATAGAGGCTCTCTTTGATTGATTGGCACAGAACCGTACTGCAGCAGCGGCACTTAACGATACCTACGCTCTACGCGGCATCTTTAAGACCGCTGCCACCAAAGATCCTGCGTGTGACTGAAAGCTCACTGTTGACCTATCGCCCACCCGAATTGCGCGCATTCCATCTGACCTTCAGGCCGAGCTTAACTTACACGGCTTCGCTAATATCTTGAACTTCTTTAGGACTATTGCAGACCACCATGTTCCGTTGATTATCACCTTGCTTAGTGCAGTTAGTGGTCGCGATCTTGCTTCATTACATGCGAAACACAATATCAACTTCCGCCTTATTGATTACACTCCTGCGACGGCGTCGCCAGCAAGCCATAACGGATGCGGCGCTCATACTGACTACGGTACCTTCAGCATGGTATTTCAAGATGGTACGGGAGGGCTCGAGATGGAGGCGCCCAAAGAGCCTGGCACATGGTTACCCGTGCCAGGCGATGCGACTGTGTTGCTGTGTGGGTGGCGTGCGGTTGTGCTAAGCGGTTCGAAGGTGGCAGCTGTGCGTCACCGTGTTAGACGCGTGCCTGGGGTGCGAAGATTATCAGCCGTCTTATTCATTGCGCCGGATCTGGATGTCAAAATGGCGCCAGCGGAAAGAGTTGACGCATTTTCGAGGCAGTGAATGGAGGGCTCTTTGATATGCGTTGGTTTAAAGAGGTAATGGGCAAGAAGTGGAGATACCGAGAAGGCAATGAAAAGTTGGAACCAGAAGATGGTGGTGTTGAACAGGATATTGATATAGAACGCTTGATTTGGAAATAGTTAATTGCGGCTAGTCGAGCAGAGATGTTGTTACGTCACGGATATGTTCAAGATGCACCCATCACCTTCGAGTCCCGAGTTTAATGGCGTCTGTGCGCGATGAATGCTTCTTCGGCAGCATAGCTCAGGCCATTTCTTACCACTGACCTCGACCGAGCCTTTCCAGGGATCCAGGTACATCTGGCGTTCCCTTTTCATTCCACCTCAATCTGAGCCATATACCAATATCACCGATCGTACTAGAAGCGTGGTCCCCATATAACCAATACTTCTTCAGTTCTCTTATAACACATCCAAGCCACCATGGGCCACCTATATGTCTTTAGTAATGCTCAACTATGTAACACAGGTGCACTACCTGTTCCATTTATAACCTGGTATCGTGTCGCTCCCGACTTCATCAGAACGTCCAATCAGTCAGAGACCGTAGCCTCTCCTCGCACACGCAACTGCCTGCTTCTTAAGCAGCCATCTATGTCGCGGCCTTCATGGACCTGCGGACCTTGCTGACAGGTCACGATAGTATGACCCTGTGGATCGATCTGTCTCAAGTCTACGATAACAGTGCCATTCGTCACAGTCTCTAGAACAAGTGTCCAATGGTTAGGCTCTGCATCACCTGGCAGCGGCCGTGACACTGCTATGTGGAGACCGGTAACTGTTGCGGTTCGGATGAAAGAAGCGTATTCAGAAGGGTCGAAGAACAAAGTGCGAATATCAGATGTCGAGTATGTAAGAGCTCTGCTACTGAATACGTTGACATACAGCAGTTCAGTAGACACGAGAGTAGGCAATTGTGATGAATGAGTGTATGAAGGAAGAAGCTATCTACGCAAACTAGCAAGGAAGAAGGAAATAGGCCTGTGCTGAGTAAGCCGCCAAGGAGGACCTACAACAGATTGCGCCATAGTGTCTTGGCGCCTAGGGCACAGAACAGAACCAGGGTCACATGACCTGAGCCGCACAGCGCCTTGACGCAACAAACAACGGGCAGGTCTCGCTTAGAGGAAGTTTAGAGATAGAGTCAAATTTTTGCCTCATTAGGCGAAAGTCTGGAGCACATGACAAAAACCCATGGCCTCTTCGTACCAGAACCAGATCATCTTGAAGATATGCAAGGCCTGATCAAATATTTGAATCTCAAGGTGAACGAGGAGCATCAATGCCTTTACTGCGGACGACTGAAGTGGTCTGAAGATGGCAACGAGACGCATATGCGTGACATGTCCCACTGCAAGATTGCTTACGAGACCGAAGACCAGCAATTAGAAATTGGTCGCTTCTACGATTTCCGTGCAACATATTCCGACTCCGAAGAACGATTCTGAATTCGACTCTGAGGAGGATGAAGACATGGCCGCTCGAGGCGGTGGCGTCAAACTCGGCGCAAAGCGGGTCGCCAAATCCGACAACGACGAAGAAGGCGACGGCTGGGAAACCGACTCAACGATATCCTCCGTACCCACCGAGGAATTAGGCCGCGTCTACCTCGACGAGCAACGTGACAAAGTCAAAGCCCGACTCAAGACAAATCGCCACCACAACCACAACGACGAACGCCGCCACAAGAGCGCCGACGGATATCACAGCCACGCGCACACGACACCGCATGCAGTCTACCACGATGAATTCGAGATGCACCTCCCCGCTGGCAGGATAGCAGGACACCGAAGCCAGAACAAGTACTGGCGACAGAATCTACGCACGTAATCCCACACCCGAGGAGCGTCAGCAAAAGCTTCTCACCGCGGGCGACTCCTCCGACTCCGATACGCCTCAACTCCGCGGCAGTGCCGCAGCTCGTGAAAGAAGAGCGCGGACGAGCTGTAGCGCGCCGCACTTCTGCCGGTGCACTAGGTCTCGCTGGCGTGGATGACGCTGGTCGACGACAACTTCGCGCGGTGGTGAAGCGTGATCAGAAGAAAGAGGAGAGAGTGCAGCGGGAAGTTCCAGGCTAGGGTGAATAAGATTGGGAATAGCCAGAAGCATTATCGGGATCCTCTGCTGCAGTAGATCTGATCACGAGGGTTTTCTTTCTATCGGAGGCTGGAGTGGGGGGTACTTAGACATGTAGATATCTATTTCAAATGCAATCATAAGGAGAACCTTCTTGATTTTGAGCTCGTGGAATGCTCTTTCAAAGTCGCCCCCATAGATCGTGAACATATCAACATAGTCGCTTGATCTCGACTTCATTTATGTATTGAAGGAATTGGGATCCCTCAATTCCCGAGATCTCGTCCCATGAAAAAGGCGTTCAGCAATAATCCTGTGTACCAGACTCCGAAGCACGCCCGTAAAGACTCCCAGTACGCAGATCAGTGGCTTACCCTGATATTTGGCCTCGTCGAGGCGAAGTCTGAAGTAATTGAACTCTGATTGTCGTGTTATTTCAACGCATGTCGACCGGTATTCTCAACGCTCGACCATACACATTTCGGTTGGAAAGAGACAGCAGCATCCCCAATTTCCGATATCAGGGCGCCTTACTGTGTATACGCCCTCATTACCACCTTCAATCCCACTCATTCAATCGCTATCCATATCGCCGTAGCCAACATTCACTTCCACACGCAAAGGCCCGACAGTCTCGGCGGGTTTCCAAGACTCAACGCTCTTGGTCGACGTTGAGGGCTCAGCGCAATCAGTCGACAGCAAAGGCTCAACATCCACCTTCTCCCAACCTTTGACAATGGCATCCTTCAAATGCGGGTATTGTTTCTCTGCCCAGTCGATCGTAAGAGCAGCGAAATGAGGGAAGTTGCTGTCTGGCCGCAGCCTCGGATCAGTCATTGCACGAAACCAGACTTGGCCTACCCTGCGCCAGGGCACGCCGCCAGCATTCATGGCAGCCGTGTAGAATGCCAGGTTAGGAATGCCCGAGTAGTGATGCACGCCGCCATTGTCGTACTTGAGTTTCGCCAGTTTTCGAGGGGGGCGAGGGTAACGAACGGCTTGCGGCGGATTTGTCGACCTTGGAAAGGGAGGAAACGAGTGCGGTCTTTCAAGGTGGAGGAGGAGACCATCAGCACGTTCGGCAGGACGAATGGGATATTTGTAGGGGTGTTCCGTTTCTTCGAAGATCGATTCACCAATAATCCACGACTGGTTTTCTTTGCCGTTAAATTCGGCCTCATAGTGCATGTAGAGCACGCCAAAGACACCTGCTAGGTGTTCACTAAGTGCACCTGGTTCATCGTGGTACTGCAAACCGCTTGTTTGCGAGATGATTCCATGTGTTAGCTCATGCGCAAGCACATCGCTGGCAAGGTTGAAAGAAATCGAGGCGTCCGATAACCGAGGCGATCCCGATCCTAGTATGACCTGTGAGCCATTCCAGTATGCATTCATGCATTGCTGTCCATATTCAAGGGTCACGTGTAGCTGGTTTCCATTGTTATCGAAGAGCTTCCAGTTGAAAGCTTCTTGGAAGAAATGGTAGATACTTTGCAACTGACGGTTGATCGATTTTTCCGCCTCATTGACTGCCCATGATTTTCCGACCAGGCTGTGCCTGGTAGGTCATAACTCCCATTTGCATTCCAGACGGAGCGTTCGACGCCACGAGCGGGTGGTGGCTTGCCATTGAAGGTGACTGAGATCGTCTTACCATTGATCGTTCCAGTGATGTTGTTGCTGATTACAGATTTATCCAACAAATCCCTTCCTTCTTCGATAGTGTTTTTGGCGGCCTCGCGGAGCTCTGAGCTCGCCTCTTCGTTTTCAGCAATGTTGTGAAGAAGATATTCGGGGACGATGGAGCACCATGAAGAAGCTTGGCCTGATTCCATGATTCAAGATGAGATTTACATAGACAGCCTCGGTCGGTAAGTGGAAGTCATTGGAGGATGAGTAGAGACCACAGGATACACATTCAAGTGTAAATAAATCCACAAGGCTGAGATTCGGCGACCTGCACTGCTCCTAATGCAGAAGACGAAATGCATCTCGGAAGTAATAAGTCTCAGCTTACGTGGCAATCTGCACGTCTTGACTGCTTGACACAAGGCTGAGAATTGATCACGCTTCGCTGCTCCGAATGCAGAGGTGAAAATGAATGGCGGAAGTCTCCAGAGTCTCGCCCACAGTCCCTGATCGCAAGTATCGCTAGAGCCATCGTAAGACTGCTCTGCCTTTCGAAGTTAAACGGAGCGTCATCAATCTTTGCTCAGCAAAGCCAAGATTCTACATCGAGACATCTCAGAGCACAACATCATCATCACTGACCCTAAAATGGCTGGTGGCTTCACCGGCATGCTAATCGATCTCGATCTTGCCATAGTAGACGGCGAGCGGACGGGTGGGCGGCATATGACCGGTACAATGGAGATCATGGCGATCGACGTGCTTCGCGGAGTCGAGCACACCTACAGGCATGACCTGGAATCCTTTCTGTACTTACTGTTGTGGATGTGCGCTCGCCGCGCATGGGAAAGGGAGTTCCAATGCAGCATAAGAGACCGGCCTAAGAGGAACATTGTGAGTAAGTGGTATGGGAACAATGCTGCCGACGTCGCAGACGCGAAGCAAGGTTTTATGGTTGCTGACGGGTTCAAGGCTATTTTGGAGGAATTCGCGCCTCCATTTGACCGCGTCAAGTCTTTGTGCAGGAACAATCTTTGTTTTCAGAATGTGAAGGCCACTCTTCGTCTGCGCGATTATTTGGGGCTCATGCTTCTAGGTCTTGGCGGCGGCAGAGAGTTCATTACAACACACCCTACTACGGTACCAGGCATGAGTAATGTATGTGGGGCACTAGTAAAGTTGAAGAAAACGCCCAGCTTACAGATATCCCTGCTGCCCTTGTACGATGTCCCTGTCGCTATCCAAAGTATTCTTCTATACTAGATACTAGATAGGCAAGGTCCGGATTAGGCGCTTTGTGGGGTTGTATCTTTACATAGCGTTACTAAAGTGGACCTACATTACTTATGCCTCCTACCGTAGTACTTGACGGGGGCCCAATTCCTGAAGGCTGCTGCCTAATTGCCACCCAACTTGCATGAAAGGGAAGGCGCTCTCACGCACGCTCAATATGATCTTTAAGCAATGGCAATCTTCAAGCAGACTTCGAAACAATAGAATTTGCAATTTGTCAAGCTGGAAAAGCTGAAGCTCCTCAAGGAAGGAAAAGCCGAGCTCCAAGCCCGCTATCGAGAAACTTGTCCGGCGCACCCTGTTGTAGGTCCCTGAGGCGAGGTACATAATATCGTGATAGCATGGGCTATTGCGATTTCGCTTTTAGCTCAACGGGTTAGCTCCAACAAACCCTAATCATCTTCAACGACAGATCGACGACCTCGAGGCGCTAAAGGACTTGCGAGCACTCAACAAGGCTCGAAAAATTGATTTGCTCCTCGGCATAGCAAAGCAGGAGGACAATGGCTACACAGATATATGCTACAATTGCAGTGTACAAAGGGGATCCTGTCGATTATCAAAAATTTCGGCACACTGCACTGTACTTTGAGTTTCAGAATGAATCGACTCCTGTCCTTATTCACGCTGTCGGGCCGCCAGGAGAGCTGAGTGTACAGATACGCGAGGATTACGTTTCGTCTTAAAGTGCATCCTTTGCAAAAGAAGTAGTGATTGGTTGGCTTAGGGTCAGCTTGATGAGACAACAGCTCATCTCTTTTGTCTCGGCCTCACGCCCAGACAATGCTGATCATGAATACAATTGTCACTCGTGGGTAGAAGCTGTCCTCAGGCGCATGCGCGACGCAAACTATATAGCCCCAGACACATATGAAGCTTCATTTGACGGGATGATAGCAGCAACCCTAGAAGCAACGGATGAATGACCAATGTTTTACGATCGATTGTACATGAGTCACAATGCAGTTGGAAAGAAGAGCGAGGGCAAACTTGTTCCTATGGACTCTGATATCGCGCCAGGAACTGCCATTGGAACAGTTCATCGTCGTAGATTTGTGGAAAAATGATATCTGCATACTCATACCAATCTTTACTTTTTGCAGGCCTCATGAAAAATTTGACGTAATCCCAATATTCTGGATACCAGCCAGCGCACTGCCAGTCTAGTAGCGCTACAACATTATTGTCTTTGATGATAACGTTGTGTTGTGCAATGTCACCGTGAGTGAAAACCAGCCGGTGATCAGTGCGAAGTTGCTGTCGAAACTTTCTGACCAGGATTGATGGCGTGGCTGGCAAGACATCAGATGCAAGAAAATCGTTGAATGCATCCTCGTCAGCGAATGGTCCACCCTTGTAGATACTATATCGACGAATGTCTATTGTAGGGCCGCCACCGCAGGAGCCGATAGTGTTATTTTCCGGTTGGAGAGATCGCATTGCGATAACTATTACTCTTAATTGCTCAGCAATAGCTAGCTTTTGCTCATTTGACAATGAAGTCCAGATGTCGGACAGAGTATGACCGTCAACGTAATCCATACTGATACTAGTAGTGCCATCGAGGCGAGTCGAAGTTGAGTGGAACCGTGGAACGGGAACGTCCAGTCGCCGGGAAATGAGCTCCAAAGCAGTGGCTTCAGCAGACTCAACAGTGGGTCCTGATTTCACGACGGTGTCGCCAATTCTCTGAATTCTGCATCCATGGGAGTCTCGAAGAACGATAGCGCCTGTGATTTTTTTGCTCAGCACAAATGCTCAAATTGAAGGCCATACCATTCACAGGCAAGAGATGTAATTACCCTGTGGCTGTCCGCAATTTGGAGCTGTTGCCATTTTTAATTCAGGTTCGAATGCGAAATTCTAGTAGGCTTGTACTCAGTCAACTGTTATGCCGATCACCTTTTCAGCATAGGAAATGGCAATTGCCTTTCAAGTTGTGTATGGAAATGCTGAGGTTGCGGGTTCTGATAAGTTTTTGAAATATATCAGTCAGAAGGTATGCCTCTAAGTTTCGGCCTAATCTAACGGACTACCACGTGAAATGTGGTGTTTTGATTTCAAATGTGGCAAGCTCCCAGAAGGGGTAGGAATGTAAAAGAAAAGGTGATTGATTTCTAAGTTACGAGTAACTACGCACCCTTAAGTATAGGTCCTTGTGCCAAGGCCTTGTGCCAAGCAATGTCACGTGCTAGCTCCACGATGGTGTTCGCCTAGCTTCGATATCATAGGAATGTGGAGTGGGCGATGGCTTGGACCCCAAAAGCGCGGCAGAAGATGTAGGTCCTAGAAACCAGATTCTGCCCGCTTCTAAACCCATCTACTGTTTCACAAACACTCCGAGGCTCGGCATGCGGAAAGCAATCAATTTTGAATCAGCTCAATCTAATCCCGATCGAGCGAAGAGAAAGCAATTGAGAATGGTAGCCGCGTGGTTCTTAAAGTGCCTGATACCTTGAACCAGCTTTCTCGTCTTAAACTGTTCTCCCTGTTAAAAGAATCGGAGCAAAAATGTTTCGCATTTCACTGCCCCGAAACTTAGCGCAGAGGTCGCCTATTGTGGCCTCGGGCGCCTTTGGGTCCAAATTGGCTTCGAAGCCCAATGATTCGATTTCGGCGGCTGTGAACTATGGAAGACAGAGTACTCTGGCCATCGGAAGGTCTCCGTCACCTCCTAGGTCGAAGTTGAACGTTAGTTCCACTCAGAAACGAAAAGGTCGCACTATTTCCAACGATATTGAGAGAGATCCAAAACGTAGGAATCGCACGGCCTACAGAAACAAACATGGAGAGGAGATTAAATCCACTCCATGCGATCCACCGCCGGGATATGTGTTCGTGCCGTCTGGCGATTGGTTTGTCACACGACACTGCCGCAAGCTTGCGCAGACATTATACGCTGTCTACCGTCCCAAAAGTCGAAAAGAGCTTGGTGGACAAATAGGTTTTTACGTCCCTAGGGAGGTTCTCGAGAAAGTCGAGTCTAAATACAAGGCGAACCAAGCAAAGATTGAAGAACAATTGGCCGTCAAAACAGCAAAGGTTGAAGCGAAGTTGCAGCGGGCCCTTGACAAAAGTTTGAGGGTGCTGGGGCAAGAGCATCCAGACACGCTGACCAGCGTGGCCAACTAGCCTTCTGTGCGCCATTCATCTTACAACGTCGCCCTGAAACCCCAGTGTCGTAGCGAAGCCATTCAACGGTCACGGCAATGTTTTGGGCGGGACTTCCCGTCATTCATGCCAGAAGGCCTGAAGATCTTTGGAAGATGAGAATTAACAAACGAAGCAATTCCCTCCAGATGAGCTACCCAAGAGGCCGTTGTATGCAGCAAAGACGGCATGTTCGACTGGATTTGATGGGTTGGATTTTTGCCATACTGCCAAAGGGAGATGCCAATATTTTAGTACTGCAGTAGAGGTATTGGAGGGTGCATCGAAGAATTGGCAGGCTGCCAGCCTCTTGCAGTGGAGAGTCACTAGTTAACGTGCAGTCTGCCGCTCGCTGGCCGCAAGAAGACTTTTCTCGTGTAGGCTTCCTCGATTTGATCTGACGGGATAAGTGATGAATGAGTGTATATTGGAGGAAGAAGCTATCTACGCAAACTAGCAAGGAAGAAGGAAATAGGTCTATGCTGAGTAAGCCGCCAAGGAGGACCTACAACAATAAGCCATCCGGCGCCGGACCATTGAACACCACAAAGTTACGGACTACTCGGGATCTATGACCCTTCTTGAATCTTTGCGTGGATAGTAAAAGTCGTCTAAATCCTTCACTTTCGATCTTAAAAGTTGCTTGCATTATGACTATCACTATTCCGCCGGTTTCGAGGGTTTCAGCTCTCTGTCTAGATTCGGTACGTGAAAAAGGCTCGCAACAAGGTTCCTCACAATTGAATCCCCAGCTGACTTGCCCTAAATCGCGCCAGATTTGGGTTCGAAGGCGTGCTCGACCAGCTGTCTCCGAGGTGGAGAGCTGGGAAATCCTTAGGGACCCTGCCTGCCAATTGTGCCTATCCAAGGATGTCTCTAAACGCATCCTACCCAGTAGGGCCCGTTTTGCGAGAGGCGAATTACTGCCTGATCTAAGACCAGGACCGTCAAGCCCGTCCAGCTCGTTCTCTCCTCTGGGCGTATACCACAATGGTTCAAATGCGGCCATTCTGCGGGCGCATACTTTGTAGGTACGTGGCTGCTTTTATTGTTTCTTTGCGGAGATTTGACCTCATTACCCTCACAAAATCATTATCACCACACTGCCAGGCTGGGCGTGCCAGATTGTTGCTGTGCGAGTACTGTTGGCTTGCATCCACCAAGTAATGCACCTGTCCCGAGCTGCATTTCATCGTCGGACATCAGGCAGCCAAGAGCCCAAGAGACAATCCGAGCTGCTCGGTCCTCTTCCACCTCCTTGGAACTAGTCAGGTGCTGGATCCTCTCCCCGCACTCCCAAGATAGACTGATCGTGTCCAAGAGCCAGGTACTACTGCATGCGGAATCTTTTGCGAGGATCTTGTTTTTGCTTTACCTTTTCTGTTGATCTTTCATGCGCTTCTTCACGCCCAGTACTTGGCGTTATTTCTCGTTAGAGCAATCTAAGAAAGGCCATGCATACACACTAAGGCGAATCGGCTGTTTCTGGTGTTCTGTCGCGTGGTACCTCCCCAGTCACATAGAGCTAAGACGACAAAATTGCCGATCCAAACCTAAGTCACACGAGGAAAGCATCAAAGTTCTACGCTAGTACCGTACTTCGATGGAGGATCCGATGGCTCCACCCCCTGCCAAATTATTCTCCGATCTACTCTTCTGCCGGTGAAATCTTGTTCGCGTGTAAAAGTTCATCCGTCTGAGACACGTGGGGAGAGTGTGGGTCTTTCGGCATTACGTTCAGAATGATTCTCTTATAGATGAGGAACTGACTCCTTTAGGAACTCCTCCACATCGGAAGGTCTTTATCTGTGGACTGGTCCACGTCAAGAACACGGGCGCCACTGAGCCTTATCCTTACCATGTTCACGATGGACTTATTCGCCATCGATCAAGATCTTTCCCTCGGTGCAGCTGCTTTGCTGGTGGGGTTGGTTCGTGAAAGAATGGTTAAAGTATTCTGCATATACGAGCCTGGGGAATTATCACCCCACTTTTTACTGAATAGCGTGTGTTTTAGTTCTTTGAGCTGCGCCTTTATTCTTGTGGCTCGCAAAACCTTGCCGTCGTTCTATCATATCTCAGGAACTCTGTGAAAATCATGATGCCTTAGTCCCTTGAGGCTTTCAGGTCTGGCCAAATGCTCACGCGACATCAAATGCCACCTGCAGAACAAGGCGGGCCCTGATCAAACGCCACGGCTGACACAAGATTCTACTCGGAGCTTGATGCATGGACAGGATCTCGAAACTTCAATAGTTGCTCTTTCTTGTCTTACACCAAACCTTCATTTTTGCATCTTGGACATGGGGATCGGCAGAGATCCGAGAGGGGAACTGTGCCTCGCATGTGGGAAACTGAATTATTGTGACCTTAGGTAAAATCATCTTCTCATGTGAGGGGCCTGAGGTCTATATAATTTGCCTCCTGTTGGCTTCTGAAATTGTTTTTCCACCCTCTCTTTCAAGCTCCATCTATCTCACAAGACTCGGTCTTCCCTTTGATCTTCAAGTCTTGCCTGAGGACTTGATCCTCCTCTTCAATCTTCCATCAATCAACCTACCCCTTCCTTCACTTCCCCCAAGTCAAATACTTTGACCCCCATCTCAGCAAACATGCGTTTCGACAAGCTGGTTATCGCCGCCGCTGTTGCTGCCAGTGGCGTCTCTGCTCTCCCAACTGCCAACCCAGTTGCGGAGGCCGACGCTGTCTCAGCCCCCGCTGGCTCACTTACCGCGTGAAACCTCGCGCTTTACAGCCGATCGCCCGTTGCTGGAGGCAAGAGCGACAAGGGCAGCAAGAAGAGCAAAAAGACCAAGAGCACTAAGAGCGGCAAATCCGGTGGCTATGGCGGCGGGTACTACAAGCGAGTCCGCTCTGCAAGCCCCGCCTCGAAAGCCATGAAACGCTCTGTCTGGAAGTACTTCAAGGTGCGATCCGCCGCTGCTCAGCCAGGTGGCTACGACTCTGGCAGCAAGAAGTCTGGAAAGTCTGGCAAGTCGAAGAAGAGTGGAAGCAAGAAGAGTGGCAAGTCCGGCAAGTCAAAGAAATCCGGCTCCGGCAAGGGCGGCTACTACACTCGACGAAACTTACTTGTCCGTGAGCCCGAAGCCAACGCGAACGAGGCAGTGAGACGATGGCTCGGGCTGGCCCCGAGAGATGCTGAACCTAGCGACTACGGCTACTATTCCCCCCCCCCAAAGAGTGGCTCTGGAAAATCTGGCAAGTCCGGCAAGTCCAAGAAGAGCGGCAAATCTGGCAAGTCCAAGAAGAGCGGCAAGTCCGGCAAGGGCTACGTGCGTCGATTGGCCGTTCGCAGCGCCGACGCTGACGCTGGTGACTACGGCTATCCTCCTCCTGAAGGAAGCAAGAAGAGCGGCAAATCTGGAACGTCCAAGAAATCAGGCAAATCTAACAGGTCGAAGAAGTCAGGCAAATCTGGAAAGTCAGGCAAGGGTGGTTACTATGTTCGTCGAGGTCTAGCTGTTAGAGATGCTGGAGATTACGGCTATCCTCCTCCATCGTACCCCCCAGCAGGCAGCCAGAAATCAGGCAAGTCAGGCAAGTCAGGAAAGTCCAACAAGTCCAACAAGTCCAACAAGTCCAACAAGTCCAACAAGTCCAACAAGTCCAACAAGTCCAACAAGTCCAACAAATCTGGCAAGGCCGGCTACTACGTTCGCCGACGCCTCGCATAAATCAACCACTGCCGCCGCCAATTTCGCTGCTCGTCGATCACCTTGAAAACAGTGTGATGAAGCGGAGGCGCTCGGAATGGAAGATTGGCAAGGGAAGGGAAGGCAGCAAGGGTAGTTGAGGAGCATGGATGGTTTGGGGAGTTTATCTGGTGTGCACGGTGCTATCTTCTGCGGGTCTCAATCTACTCTTCTTGGTGCATACTTATTTTGCTTGACTGAAGCCACACCCCGAAAAGATCCTAATTCATGGTGTTAATGCAAAAGCTTTTGCCAAACCCTCCTCTTTTCCGTTGCAGGGTGCCATGTTCATTTCTCCCATCGTCTTCTACACTTCCATTTCCCCGGCACGGGTACTTGCGCCTCCATGAAAGTCGTCACATCCATCTCTTCTAACCAAAGCTCTGCCGCGATGTGCTACAAACGCTTAGAAGAGTCTCGCTACCTTTCTGAAGCACTCTCTCTTCATTAGCCTTCTCCGTCTCATCCCCGTACAAGCCGCACAACTCTAGGACGGCATGTCCCCGTATTCGCTCTGTGCACGCCTTGCTCACCATCTTACGCTCCTTTCCAGGCCCCCTCTCCTCGGCGGAGAGTATTCCAAATCATCAGCACGGCTCCGTTCACTCACGCATACGGAGTACGACGATCGAGATGCTTCTACGGAGATCGACTTGGTGGCGTGAATTGATCTTGACGGCAGTAAGTCCGGCTGGGCTTCATACTCGCCCAAATCAGCAAGACAACATGGAATCAGCACGTATTCCAACTCATTTGTGGTGGGGTGGTGGAGGACACCACATGCAGAAAGTTTTTCGAGCCTTACTCCAAGGATCTGGGGAAGAAGCTATCTGGCTGTGGTGCGCCCAAAATAGCAAGAGGATACGCGACCAGCACGTATTTCGATTTTTCCGGGGTTAGGTGGCACGCCACATGCAGAAGAGCGTCAGCCCCGACACAGAGCAAATCTGGGGAAGAGGGGTGGCTTGCCAGGCTAAGTTGAGCTCTTTTTGTTCTCGCATAGCTCGATCATCCGCAAGGCTTCCATTCTGCTTTTAGATCCATTGCCTGTCATATTTCGAGCGCGGTCCCCCCTAGGCTGCCAAAAGCCAGTATGGAGCCAATACTTGTAAAGGAGCCTCTCATAGAGAAATCATCGACGATTATTCATATCCTTGCTTGGGGTTTTTGAGTATACATATACGAACGGGGAATACCGCTGGGGCCATCGTCCTCCGCCCTGTAGTATCCCAGAAGAGGCGGTCCGGGCATGTGTGAAGTCGCCAGCACGCCACACTGGTAGCTGAAATCCATCATCGTGTATGTGATCAACCTTGGTCACTTCATGTTCAGTTAGAAGTATTCCCCCGATTCGGAACCTTACCACACACCTGGCAGCAAGTACAAAGCTTGACCTTCATGATTTTGCAGAGCGTGCTCAGTTGCGCAATTAGCGCCCCGTCTTGAGCAGCTGAAAGCTTCATCCGTATTCTTCTATCGAGATCTGAAGCGGAGAAGCCTGAACTGCATCGTACATCATGGCACCTTCTGACGAAGAATAAGAAGAAGAAGCCGGGAGTATGCGATAGTTTCGCAGAAACGATGCAGTGACTGTTTTTAAAATAGGCGCACAGCCGCAGCCTGGGAGAATCCTTGCTCATACGACATGGATGGATTCTTCCAATCCAGATGCAGTACTCCGTAGTCCGTAATTACTGAGGTTTTGCGGTCCGTCCATTCTCTTTACCAAGTGTAGTGGTAAGAGAGAGAGATAGAGAGAGAGAAACAACACTGCACTGTGTGCACCGGTGGCAGAGATAGAATAATTGTCTCTCGTCCTTGTCGCTAACGCTGAGAAGCAACCGTAACGAGTACAGAGAACCGAATTCCGCGAGCGGCCCTCCCTTACCGAATTCGTGATCGGCACAAAGCCTTTGCGCCGAGAACAATCTCTCACGTCCCAAAATTTCCCATTCAGCTTTCCCGAAAGCAGAGCGCGCACCGATTAAACCATGGGCTGCATGGGCTCAAAGCTCAAAGGCGACGCAGTCGCCGACCTCACCTCCCAAACCTCCATCATTCCGAATCCCTCCTCCCCTCCTAGACACACCGACAACCCCAGCTCAGACCTCCACGAAAAACACACCACAGATGTATGTCAATCCTCCTTCAAATCCACCCTACCACAGGAACCGACCGAAAACCCCTCCTCTCACACCTCCTCACCCCCTTCTGAACCCAAAACCGCGCCTTCCAACACCGCGAACAGATCTAAAAGACAATCCCTATCCCAACGCTGGAAAGAGCGGCATGGTGTCCCCGAGCCCAAGGACGAACACGGTAGGGGTGTCTATTCGGGGAAGACTACCGAGGAGCTGGTCCAGCAGGCGAGGAGTCAGGTCGTGGATGGGAGGGTGGTGATGGAGGGTGCGGGTGTGGGGTGAAGACTGAAGACTGAGGGGATGTATATATATATATACACAGATGTGGGGGTGTCGGAGAGGGCTGCGGCGGGAGGTCTTGGGCAGTTGTAAGGGGTCTAACTTGGTTGTGGTGGGTGGAAGGGAGGAGGGGGATTTACGGTTGACGGAGAGGCAAGCTGCTGAGTTTTCAGGGGTGGTGTGTTAGGCAGTTCTCGACGATTGTACGTGATGGGTTGGATGCGGGCATTTTGGGGCAACTGTGTAGAGGAGATGTAGTATCAGGCTGGCAGGTTTCCATCTTAGCAGTGCTGGTGATTATGCCAGCACAGGGGCCTCCGGACAGAGTAGAAGCTGTACAGCAGAGTTTAGAGCAGTACGCTTCTTGAACAATTGTGATCAAGAACTGAACCCGTTCTGATAGGCACCGGAGATCTCTCATGGTAGTTCTATCATATCTATTGTGCGGACTCCTAAGTAAGGTTGAGAAGCATTAGTTTAACAATGGAAACACACTTGTAAACCTATTTGAAGATGATTGATCAAATCAACATTATTCGTTGCCACTGCCACTTCCGTAGACTCCGTCTCTCCAGCAAGCAACAAACAGAATCGTTCACAAGTACGCACGCCGGCTACAAGGATAATCTTCAGCCGAATCACTAAATTCTCTCTCGAGGCCTAGCTTGACCAAGGGCTTTCATATCTTCAAAAATTCTTCCGTTGACACAGGGGATACGGAGAGGTGCATGCCACGCACCTCCGTCGAACTCGTCTAGGAGATATACGAGCGGAACGGAGGGATCTGGAACTTCTTTTTGACGAGTCCAATGGTGATATGGGTTGGATTACGGAAGGTGTTCCAATTTCGGTTCTCGTCATGCTTGAAAAGAGGTGCTATTGAGGTAGATCCAGGGCTAATTAGTTTTGGATTACTAAAAGAAGTCAGATGTGAGATGAGACGTTCCAAGGAAGGTATTTATGGCGACTGCTTTGACAAGATCATTGACAAAGCTCAGCATGAATATGCCCGGCTGACGTAGACTGCTACCCACGATAATATTTTCTTCGACGGAATCCTCATGTCGCTTGGGCATTTTCATAGCCGACCCCCAAACCATCTCATGATCTTGAAAAGGTTTCGCGAGGCGGAATGTGGAAGTGTTGGGCCAAGGCGCGGACTTGCTTGCACTGAGACTGTAGGCAAGGCTAACCGGTCTATAAGGTAAGCTTAGGGTGTATACATATCGCGAATCTTTGGGCGCAGCCGCTGTTGTGTGCTTGGATCGAAACCTCCCCTTGGTTCGAGGTGTAGGTCATTTTGTTGACCGTTTAGATGCCGTTGATGGGCAGCGTATCTTTTTGAAGCTCGCGATGCTCAAAATCAGCCGTTGATGGACATGAGCATCCAGCAAGCGGTGCGAGAGATATTTGGCAAGCCAGCTTTGGGTTTGGAGGCCGCCAGTGTGCCAATTCCCTTTCACATCGCTAGCCACGCAGATTGCTGCCAAGAACATACTTGAAAGTCGGACATTGGCTCGCAAGTAAAGTGGGCGAGCTGACACGCGAAGAAGGCTGGGCCCAAGATTTTCGTTGCCAAAACGGATTGCAGACGTCTTCAGATGTGGAAAATCGTGGAAAGCCTCTCTCACACAAGTTGGCATTTCCTGATCTCACCGCTGGCAGTGGCAACCCAAGCGATGGTCGTACCTTGTTCAACGCTGGCGGTTATCGAGAACTTCTTGCCCCTTTCCACAGAGATATGCAGATCTATTGGGTTGCTGTCCACACCAAGGCTCATGGCTCCTGCGTGTATTCGCCCAATCGATCGCCATGATAGACCGTAATATGAATGAGACGAAAACCTTTTGCCGCGTTGTAGTTTCCGGATAAAAATGAGCACGTCTTCGGCCTCGGAAAGAGCAACCCTAACCACGCCTGCTCCCAAATCCACCTTAGTAGAAGTTCGGGCTTCGAGATACCGCAGTCTGTCCTCATTTGGATTGTGGGCAAGTAATGCTTCTCGTGAGGTGAAAGGAATAAGGTAAGGTTTGAAGGACATGTGATCGGTCACGCTCTGGGTTTCATCAGCCATCTTCAACAACAACGGCCGACGGAGTGTACATACCAGATGGTGGTCTCCGCAGACCCTCAAAACCCACTTGTTCTCTACTACACTGCCTATCCACAGCTTATTCCAGGACACTACGAAAAGCCGATTGCCATCTTGCGAGAATGAAGCAGAACAGATGTTCTCTGAACGGGTGCCCCAAGACGAATTTTGGAGATGACTTTCAACCCTGGTAATGTGGTTTAGCATGCGTCAGAGCGTTCATCTTAGACTTGTTGCTCACCCTGTACAACGAAATGTCACGGCCTTGTCGTAAATGAGAGCCAGAGTCCCACAGGAGGAGATGCATACACTTCTCAGACCTTGGAGGGACGGCCAGCCCGTGTTTGGCTGCACATCATGCCCATTATGGAGATCCATCACTCTGACCTACGTCACATACGTAAGCAATGTCGTTGTCAAAATGTGTGTAAGACTCACCTGTATAGATGACGGGCTTAAGATTGCAAGAGCGACGTAGTAATTCGAAAGGCTAACATCAACCCATCTAGCTGGGTGTATTGCCTTGAGGCTCACATTCACAGCCGCGCCGATCTCACGAGAGAATAGTGGACGCTCAGGGCTATAGAGTATAACATTTTGGCGATGCCAAAACACGACACGTGCTGATTCAGAACTAACGGCAATGTCGTCTACGTCAGGAAGCTCATCGCGAAAATTGATCTCCTCGACCGGCTGGCCTCGTTCAGAAGCGGTGGAAAATGTGCCCGTTGAATTACTTCTCCTTGGACTCAGGTCAGGTGAGTCGACCGGTGGCGGTGACCGCACAACGATGAAAACATCCCCATTCCGTTCTCCGTTGGGTGCAGTTGCAGGACTCGGCTCATGAGTAGATGATGGGATCGTGGGTCCTGAGGATTGCAATGATACCGTAGATTGAGGACCGCAGGAACTCTCAGGCCCACGTGGTCGAAGATGAGGGACTTGAAGGTACTGATCAGGTTGCTGAAGAGGGCTACGCCAAATATTCTCCTTGGGCGCTTGGCTCCATACCAAATCTAGATGGTTTTGTATTTGTTGTGCTTGATGCCTCTGGGCTGGTGACATCCGCAACATGTGGTCGAAAATTATTTGCAACCAGTCGAACACCCATGAGCCTTGATGCGTATTGAGCTGAGATACCCAGCTTTGCATCTGCTGCTTTGCTTCCCAGATTGGGATCGTTCCGGTTCCCACTGTCGAGAAGGAAAAGTTTGTTTGGCCTTCACTATTTTCGGTCGTGTGCAGCCTCCTCACGAAAGGTGCTCCTCCTAGAGAGAACAGGAGAAGCGCCGTGAGGATACATCCAAATGACCAGATGTCTCCCTTGCGCTCATCCTCACCTCCATGACTCACAGACGAACGCCGACCCACTTCAGGAGGCTGATATCCGTTGGAATATCTCATGGACGTTGTAACTGAGAATGTAGACAGACTCTCATCGCCATACAGCTCGACAGCGCAGCAGCCAGATCGTGGCTCTGTCTTGATGACAGATATACCAAAATCCGTCAACATCCATTTGCCGACGGGAGAACCCACGTTCCTCACTATCAGTATGTTGGCGGGCTTCAGATCCATGTGACAGCATAGTATGTGCGTTCGCCTATCAACAAGCCGGTGGTGTATGAAATGCAAAGCACCTGCAAGGGACCATGCTTCAGCGACGAGTGGCTGTGGGGCCATGGCGCTGTCGGCGTAGTAGGGGTGATATTCCCCATTAAGCAATGCTGCCAAATCGAGTTCTGCCTCGTCAAAGAAGATATTGTATTCATGACCTATTTTCAACGCTACTATATGCCGCATGATTCGTTCACTCATTTCCTCGGTGGACCTCAAAACAGCCAGATTCTGTATTTCTCGCTCGATGGCTGGTGACGCGATAATTCTCTTCCGGCGAAGAGAGTGCGGCTAATGTATTGTTCGTCAGCTCAACCACTGTGGAACCCGCGGAATTCATACCGTAGAGTTGAGCTCGCCACCTCTGGCAAATCTGAAATGTGCTGTAGCAACTTTTATCGGCATTATGCGCTCACAGTGCCCTCCTACTTCAGCGATCGAATCCTCAAGTAGGGCCAGACGATACTCGGATTCAAAGGACTTGAACCTTTGATTTTCCTGCAGTACGAGCGGCAAAAAGACATACTGTTCTAGGAAGAAATTCTCCGCGTAGTAGGAGTCGTTGGGGAACAGCAAGCCCTCAAGTGATTCTTTTGCGAATGGTAATTTGGCATCAACATTCTGCAAATCGTCCAGCGAGGCCGTATCGGTGAGCCGACAGAACCTCTCTGCGAACTCATCCCACTGGTCCCAGTGGATGCATACCAGGATCGATATGGTCTTAATTGCCGAGTACATGTTTCTTGCCAGATCTGGGGAGGGAACACACTCTTGAAACTCATCCAGCTCCGTCTTCGAGGCTTCATCGCCAAATTGTCTCATCCAGATGCTCAGTAGATGGTCTTCGGTAATGAAGTTCCTGTCGTCCCCCAGCGTTATTCTTTCCGCAGCTATATTCCTCCGAATTCGATCATTTTGTGCCTCCAGCCGAGAAGCGTAGGACATCGTTGGGCTCCTGTTCGCCCCTGCCAAACAAGGCTCCGGCGCTTATCATGGGATAAATTTGGCGAACGTGCAAATATGGAGCAATCGCTGATGCTGGTGGACTCGATGTGCTCATTTTGGAGAGCGTGACGGGCACAGGCATCAACAGAAGCACAACGGAATCAATAATGCTTGACGATATGCGCCCCTTTAGACCTGGCGGCTTTCGAGGCAGGAGGCTGAAAGCCTGGGCCACGAATGAGGCGTGTAGATTCGGGACGTACAGAGCACTCTAATTAGGGATTGTTCGCCTCCGATTACTGTAAGTTGCAGGCCGATCCAGCTCAAATCAAGCTAAATGGGTCAAGTTTGGCCCAGGACCCGGCCCTGGGCCAAACAAAATCTCAAATTTAATGAGCAGTACAATATTTCCAGATTATGGACCTATTTTTCTGAACATACTTACACGTCATCCACTGGAACGTTCAATCTCACGCGAATCTCCACCCATATCATCCAACTCTTCTGCCACCATCTCAGTCTGAACCTCTGAATGAGCATTCCTCTCCAAACGGTTCAGCACTTCAGCAAGTCCGATAGGCCCAGTATAGACGGGATGAAGCTCCACCCAAAGACGTCGATTTCGGATCTTCAGCGCAAGATAAAACATTGCGAGGATTACTGGCTGCAAAATAGTCAGTAAACCATTGATGGAGCCGCTGGAACTTGACTCACTCCAGCATATGCCGTCGCCACCTTCCGGAACGTCGGTTTCCCATTCCACCATGTCGCAGTACTGAAAATAAATATGATAAGGCAACAACATACCAGACCAAGCGCCGCCGGGAAAGGCTGCAGATAGGAGAAGGTGCTCATGTAAGAATGGTCCCATCTGTTGCGCCAGCGGTCATATTTTCTAGGCAGGTTTCCCTCCCTCGAATGATGACGAAACCACATCCAACAACGGATGTACGCAAGGCATTGCGATGCCCAGACTATGACGCACCCTACTGATCCAGTCGTCGAAAATATAATGAGAACCTATGAAAGACATCAGATTCGAACACATAGAACGGAAATCCTGGACATACATCCTGAGAGGAGAATCCCTGGTCAAGGTGGAGAAACGGTAGCCAACAGAATGCCACAGCGGACACCAGGAGTGCCCAGCCCGGCACCCGAGAGACAGGAGTCGTGGTGCCGAGTATTGAAAGCCATTTCAGGTACCATTTTCTGTCTCGGATGCCGATGCTGCGAGTTAAACCATACAGCGTCCGGGATGAGATGTACAATGCCGTATTTGCTGCACTCAGGCAGAAAAATATCATGCAGCCAGTGAAAAATGCAGCCCATTGCGTTTGCCCTCGCGACTGAGCGGCTAATACAATGACTGCATGCGATTGCGGCAGGCGAGATGATGCTTCAGTAGATCTTGTCCGCAGGTCCGGAAGAGAGGTATTTTTCCAGGAGACCGAATGTGCTTCACCAAGAGCCGACAGAAAATAGAGAAGCGTGATGAGATACGCAATATATCTCGAGGGAATCCTCAAAGCATTCCTGTCGGCTGCTTCAAATGCGGTTGTCGTTATGCTCTCGACACCCAAGAATCCGTATGTAAGGATAGGAACTACGAGACTAGGCTTTTTCAGGACCAAAAATCTATGTAGATGGAGTATGCGTACCACACAGCAGTCGTTGTATCTTGGGCATTTGACGGATTAAACTGATACTGATCATCGAAAACTGGGACGTTGTGTGTCAATGTACTGGATCCAGATATAGACAGAGATAAAGCATACATTGTGAACCAACTATTTGCAAGTTAGCACAGTGGAACATCACAGCCATTGTGCAAAGTACACACCTTTCCCACTAGTAGCAAACAAGAAAATCATTCCCACAATAACAAATACAAGCTTGACGATGCCGCCTACCCCTTCGAGCCAACCGTAGTACTATAATCCCATCGAAATGTCAGCGTGTGGTCTAGCTGACGGGATGATATAGCAAGGACTAACGGAAACACCCAAGCAATTGATCACCAACATGAATATTGGACAGATAATGTAGAAGAGTATTGTCTGCCACATTTGCGAATTGTGGAAGGCCTCCCAGTAGGTAGAGAAGTCCGCCGCCGCAACAAGCAAAGTACCAAAAACAGACGACCATGTGTACCTGGCAGGTAAGTCAATGTCACTGTCTGATCAAACCGAAGTTTCCCTTCTCACCAGTACGCTAGCGCTATGACAATTGCCAGATCGTGGTCGACAAAAGCTCTGACATATTCGTACAAGCCCATGGCGACTGGCCATAGAATTATCATTTCACTAAGCGATTCCATGACAGTAATGGCGGTCACTCCAACGAACCCAACAGCCGTAAGCAATCCAGCGGGACCAGCAATGTGCAGTACAAGACCGTTGCCCTGCCAGATAGTTACGCCGATGATTCCGGATATGGCCAGTCCAAGTATCTGCCATGAGGGGAGAACAGGCCTGCCGTTAGCATCAGCTCAGCTCACAGCATAGAAGAATGGGGGAGACCAACCTTAACCCATTTGGATCGCGATGGTCGAGATCAATGACATCGTTGACAGAGCTCTGCCTGACTGTGACCGTCGACCGTAAGCCTTTCAATACCCGACCGAAACTCGCATTTCGGCGGGATGCTGCCATAATCAGAATGAACTGGGGGGCACCATCGTTTGAGATCCGTCAACTTGGGCTGCTCGAACAATGAGAAGCAAGCGCGGAATAACCAGATGTTCCGAAGGTGAATGGCAGAGGAGTAATGGATGTGAACGCGGGCAAGGAATGAGAGCGAGGCTCTCTAAGCCTTGCGTGTGACTGTACTCGCGCTAAGGTCCCGAACATACTTTGGAAGGAGACAAGGCTGAGATCCATCGGCTGTGTATCACACAGCAGGAATCCTCCTTCATTTCACTGGCTGGGGGAGGCGAATGGCTGAGTCTAGAGCAAAAGAGTATTGGCTGTGGCTGCAAGAGTTTGGGCGCTATCCACAAAATGGCCATGAGATGACGAAATTTATCATTGGTGGGTAAGGCCCGGGTAGCTGCCACAAGCGCCCGCAACCCTAAAAAGAGCGCAGAGGGCTCAGAAACTGCCTGCTAATGCCCCCAATAATAGAAGAGTTCCCGGAACAGCTGGCCATCGAACGCTGTACAGCTGCATCAAATGTAGCATCCCAATTTGTCACAATTTCTGTCGTTGGGCATGACATTTGCCCAATCCATAGCGGAATTTCAATTTGGTATTGCTATTTCCCAGTTGAATTAGGTGCTCCGTGAGTTTAAGGTTTAGTCAACGGCATTCTATTGGCTTAAACCCATTTAAGATTATCTTGACACCCAATGATGGCCATTCGGGGGATATTAAATTGAGGCGTGAATTAGTTTTTGAACTTTTCTGAGGTCAATCTATCTCTTGATTTCTATTGCCTGATAGCGACCAGGTTACCATAACAGACTGCTCAAATCATCATTCATTTTGGATACGTATCTACACAGCAAACCTACGAACACTTCTGCCCTGGTACTGTAGGTCTATACTCGATTAGATTAGCATCATAATAGGACAGTGCAGCGCAGGAGAACGTCGAAATAAAAACACAGTTCGAGCAATATTATACTAACACTTCTCTGTACATCTCCAGAGCTGGGATAGAATCACCGATCTGACCACTATTTACGAGCTTCTCCCAGTATTAGAGCTTACGAGCGCACGAAGATTGTATGACAGCAATGGATATTACCTAAGACTCTGGAGTCAGAAAAGTGCCGTTCAAGCATCTACTTTTATACATCGACATGGGAATGATAAAATGCGGGTATTGCGCATGCCTAGATTAGACTGTCCAAGAATAGTCGAGCTTGCCTGCTTGAAAGGATCGTGGAACTCCAACGATGTGCGGCCAGGAAGAAGCGACTTACCTGATAGGTAACGCTACATTCTGACCAAGCAATAACTCCACAGACAGTGCATCAATAATATTCTGCACTGGAGCCCCCCGAATGGTCATACTCAAAACCACCACAAGTCAGCGTCCCATTGTTGCGAGTCATGACGATCCATGGCAGTTTTCGTTTCATCCTGCGCCCTGCTCCGAAGGAGGCATAGCCGCCAATCTCCGACAAGTGCGAATCCGGGGACACTGCCTGAGCAGACTAGACATTGAAAAATCTGCGCTGGTCCTTTGGTGACTTGCACAGTGTCTACTATGTAGGCGGCTCACCAGCCCTCTGCACGTAGATGCCGCGCATGGGATTTGTGGCATTTGCGACAAAATGTCCTGTTGTCCTTGATGATGTGGGCTTCTGTTTGGAAAGACAATCGCTGAACAGCTTGGTCCTTGGGCGTGGGCCATTCGAGCCAGTGGACCGTGTTAACGAGCGTACAACATTGTCTGAGCGCACGATCTCTCGACAGGTCTCGTATGTTCACGGTTGTGTTAATAATAGATAGCAGCACGCTCTAAAGCAGAAGTGCTGTCGTATCCTGGGATAGCCTCCATGCGGATCTTCGCCCGTACAGCCGAGAAGCTTGTTAAATTGGCTAGGCATTTTGGGCCTTAGCACTGCGTTAGCCCTCCTTCCAGAGCTTCTAGCGTAGTTCCGTATTTGGAGCGATCTTGGTGCTCAGCCTTGGATTATGCCTAATCGACCAAATCAACAACGTTGGCATTTGCATCCACTTCCCAGAATGTGGGCTACGTAACTAGTACGTGTGACGTTTAGCAGGTCATGTGCTCAGCGCTTGTATAACCGTCGTTATTTGGAGTGCTCTGATCCCCTGCTAAGCTTCTGGGAAAGCGTGGTAGTGTGCCCCCAAGACCCCGTGATCACAGCCTTAAACTGTCCCATATATTTATCTCACTACTTTCCACGATCTATCACATTCACATCGAAAACTACCATTTGCTTCACAACCTTATACAGAGTCCTTGGACACGATCAACGAAGCACATAATCAAGAACATCCTTCCCCAGAAAATTGGTTTGTAATTCTAAGGCAGCGCTTCACCACCATGGGTATCGTCTCCAAAGTCCAGTTGTCGTTATCAACGAAGGACAAGGATGAAGACTCTAAAAATGTCAGGGACACAACACCGCCTCCAATATACCGTAGTGAAGACTCATCGGCTGAGGAGCTCACAGCATCGCTTCGGAAGCTCGACCTGTCATCGAGAAACGTCTCCATTGCAACTGCCGTCCCGTCCAACGACGAGTGCATTGCCCACTTGAAGTTTCTGAGCGTGCTCGCCAGCCTCCGCGAAGACATCTCGGAAACTGATGGTCTATTTGGGATCATGGATGCCAGTGCTAGTGCTTTTGGCAGTAGTGAGGGTAAAGCAATGGCGAAGATACGTGAGAAGCGATGGGCTGTCTACGTTGCGAGGGCCGTCGATCGATTCGAAAGTTGGTTCAATACCCTACCCAACTCTAAAGTTGGATCAGGCCAGGGCGGGAGACTGCGAATGCAAGATATCTTCCACAGCAGAGACTTCGAGACGCTGGTAAACCCTGGAGGCCGCCGGCTCTCGTGGACGGCTGAGTTCATGCCACCGCTTGACGTCCTTATGGTTCTGCACAGCTTTATGCTCAATCCTCGCAAATTTCTCGAAGACTGCATTCGCCAGAACAAAATGATGTTGTGGCATGCAGGCTTCCCCTGGGCTCAGATTGATGCTTGCATCGATCCCGAAATGTTCATTTATACTCCCAAACAAGACTGCATTGCCACATTCGAAGCTGGAACATCTCGGTCCTGGGTCAATGTGCATGACCCGCCCACCAAACACGTTTTATGCCCAGGTTGCAGCTCGACTCTGAACTGTAAATGGACAGATAGTAATCTGGGCACGAACATCGATCGAGCGTTTGAGGGTGGTCGAGGTTTTGCGGATAAGGAGTTTCAAGTTGACTGTCTGTCTTGCAAAATCCCCATCACCCATGAAACCGTACGTCTGATGAAGTTCCGTCGCGACATCGAGCGCCTGCAGAAGCTTGATCTCCCTTTGCCAGGTACGATTTTATCTGTAAAAGGTATGCCCAAAGCAACGACCTCCGTCGCACCATCAAAGGAAGACGTACTTTTCCCAAATCGCCTCGTTTTGGCCGGTTTGGGACAAGAACTCAACTCGTTGACCCATCCACGAAACATCAAACACCAAAAAATGACCGCTGTTCGGACTGCTTTCGAGAAAGCACTAAAGAGCCGTCACCTGGTCTTGGAAGCCAAAAAGTCGACCTTCGGCTCCAGAAAGCTGGATTTCGACCAGAAGGTTGCCATAAGACGCATGATGTCACGATATTGGGAGAATTCTTCACCCTTCGCCCTCGACCTGGTCGGCGCAGTTCTCCGGCAAGGCGTTTTCGTCGAGAAAATGAAGGGCATCGATTGGATACACTCCCCCGCTCTAGAATCCACTATAACTCGCCTTCTGAAAAAGTACACCGTCTTCTTCCAGATCATGGCCGAGAACCCGGGCCACGTTGCAGTCCCAACATTGGATGTTGACCTAGCATGGCATACACACCAGCTGACACCATCTGCTTACTTCGGTTACTCAGTGTACAATATGAAGGACGATTTCATCGACCACGATGACAAGATCGACGAGAACAAACTTTCCGACGCCTTTGAATGGACCAGCAAACGATACCAGAAGGTGACGGGCGGCCAGATCTATTCCGAATGCACATGCTGGTACTGCGAAGCCATCCGCGAATCCCATAATAACCAATCCCTCTTCTCATCCCTCGGGACGAGCAAAGCCAAATCCCGCGCTCTCGAACTTCACGGTAGAAAGGACTTATCGGGTGACACCGACAAGAGTGCACACATCAGCGCCCACAATTCGGTACGAGCACAATCCTTGGCAGCTGCCTTGATCGCGCAAAAACAGTACATGAAGCTTGACAGCGACTATAAGAAAGCAGCGTACAAGGCCAAGAGCGCAGGCAAGAAACCACCCACCAAGAACGATTACGCAATGGCATATGTATGGGGTTATCCCATGTACGTGCCGTTGTACGCACCCTATACGGTCGATCCATGCATTACGGGCTCGATGTACTCCTCCAATCCGAGCTGTATGACCACTAGCGTCGGCGCCGCTGGCAATTGTGTTGCGGGCACCTGTGGTGGAGCCGTAAGCTTCGGAGGTTGCGGTTCAACGAGTGGTTGTGCTGGCGGGTCTGCGGGTGGCGGTTGCTCGGGAGGAGGTGGTGGTGGATGTGGTGGAGGCGGCGGCGGTGGCGGAGGTGGTTGTGGGGGTGGGGGTGGAGGATGATGCTGAGGTATGCTGACAGTGAGATCATTTATTTGTATTTGAAGTTTAGCGAAACGGAAGGCAATACCCAAATCGAAGATGTATCTATGCTGGATACTGTTCATGAGCTTCAAAACCTTGTAAGATTCATTGTGTAAAAATCTCTAGAGCAACTGTCACGGCACCGTCTCAACTCAGGCTGGGCGGATGAAGCGTGGCTAAGGCTCCATTGTCTTAGGATTCGGCCGATAATAGGATCTAGAAGGAGCTCTTGACTGAACCCAGGAGGAACCACAGTACTCGACAAAGCTGTCTTCTCCTACAGTTTAGCATTGTGAGTCGCGATTCAGAAGAAATTGAGGTAATCACTCTGCCGATTATTCTAAAATCCCGGGCAAAGGAGCTGCGCCTTAGTAGTGTGACTCCTGGCCTGGAATTGAACTTCGCAACAGCTTGAGGTGATATTGGATGGGTGGTTCCTTTTCAAGACGGATGAAGTCATTTCCAGAGACAATTCGCAGTAATAGATAGACAAAGGAGACGCTCGGTAGGGGTCATGAGCGTTCGGGACATTGGCCTGTCTGTCCTTCACAGCTGTCTGACATCTTTTCCATACGGCGCTTCATGTCAGAGGAGACAACACCAGCCATGCGCATATATTAAAGGAATAGGCGGTCGAGTGAGTAGAAGAGATATCGCTGCATCTGGCCCTGATCTCTGAATAATGAGGTGTTACTGGATGCTTGACTGTATTGACGGTTGGACTGAAGCCGATGAGTACGATTTTTCATGGCGCACACACTCCGACGGTCTTATTGGATATTGATATTTCAATGCAGCACAACACTTTGACATTGATTGAGGTTGTTGCAAGGAATACAGAGGCAAAGAATTTACGCTGTGACCTCGATGCGCGGTTAGTTTCTGCGGCACGCCGGATTCGAAAGCTCGGTCCCACAGCTTCAGTCGATTGGAAGTGTCCGCACTGTCCTCAACTCCGAGAACTCACAAAAGGTGAGCATCGGGGTTCAATCTCATCATGGCGACAGACCTCACGGCAGAGGTCTTGTCTGCCCTCTCTACAGCCGACCAGCCTATCCTCTCCCAAGATGCCTTCCCTTCACAACCGCCTGAAGTCATCAAAGCGACTCTGGACAGATTAGGTTCTCGAGAGATGGTTGCATATGAGAAGCTCGATACGGAGGAAATATATCTAACGCCAGAAGGAGAAGGTATTGCGGAAAACGGTAGTCATGAGGCCCGCGTGTTCGAAGCTGTGAGATCAGCGATGGAAGGTCTGAAGATCAAGGACTTGCCAGAAATCGTTGGAACTGAGGCTGCAAAGGTGGGACAGGGGACGGCGTTCAAGCTGAAATGGATAAGCAAGGATAAAGACATTCTGAGACCTGCGAAAGATTCGATAACGGACACAGTCAGCGAACAACTACGAACGATCAAGTCTACCAAGTCATATCCAGATCCTAAGGCTATTGTTGAGCTACGAAAGCGAAAACTCATTACTCTACATAAAATTTCGACGTACAAGATATCAAAGGGCCCCAAATACTCCAATCAATTCGTCAAGGAAGAGACAGATCTGACAGTGGACATGCTTGCAAGCGGTGCCTGGAAGACTGTCAAGTTGAAGCCATACAACTTCAAAGCGAAAGGCGCACCCACACCATCTGGTGCCCTTCATCCTCTCAACAAAGTGCGACACGAGTTCCGGCAGATCTTCTTCGAGATGGGGTTCGAGGAAATGCCAACAAACCGATACGTCGAAACCGGTTTCTGGAATTTCGACGCCCTCTTTGTTCCCCAACAGCATCCTGCGCGTGACCTACAAGACACCTTCTTCATCTCAGATCCTCCCCGAGCTGATCCACCTCGAGAAGACCCGTCTTCCTTAGCATCAACGGAATCAACCCTCCCCTCAACCTCAAATCCCGATGACTCAAAAACCCCCTCAAAACGCCTCGACTACAAGAAATACTGGGACGACGTCCGCGCCGTCCACCAAGGCGGCAAATACGGCTCAATCGGTTATCGCTACCCCTGGTCCGAAGACGAGTCCCTCAAACTCGTTCTCCGCACCCACACCACCGCCATCTCAACCTGGATGCTGCATAAACTAGCCCTAGACCCCCGTCCCGCCCGCTACTTCTCCATCGACCGCGTCTTCCGCAACGAGACCGTCGACCAGACCCATCTCGCCGAGTTCCACCAAGTCGAGGGCGTGATCGCCGATTTCGGCCTCACCCTCGGCGGCCTTATTGGCTTCATGGAGGTCTTCTTCAAGAAGATGGGGATTACGAATCTCAGGTTCAAACCGGCGTATAATCCGTATACGGAGCCGAGTTTGGAGATCTTTAGTTGGCATGAGGGATTGAAGAAGTGGGTGGAGATTGGGAATAGTGGCATGTTCAGGCCGGAGATGTTGTTACCCATGGGTCTGCCTCCCGACCTTAGGGTTTATGGGTGGGGTTTGAGTTTGGAGAGGCCGACTATGATTAAGTAAGCCGCTCTGCTTTCTGGGTCGAGCTGTTCTGCTAACATTGCTGTAGGTATGGCGTCAACAATATCCGAGCACTACTGGGCCATAAGGTTGATCTCAACTTCATTGAATCGAATCCAGCTGTCAGACTTGAAAAGGAGTAAGAAGTCCTGTTCAACCAAGTCAACGACTCATTGCTTCAGCGCGAAACAATAAAAACCTGAAACAGAAAAGAAGCATAGACCAGAATAAACCAAGATACCCTCTCTTTCGCTCTCAATTCTCCAGTCTTCACTTTCCTTCTCTCTTTCGCTCTCAATTCTCCAGTCTTCACTTTCCTTCTCTCTCTCGCTCGTTTCAACCTCTCTTCTCGCTCGTTTCCAACCTCGTTTCATCACCACAAACCGGCATATCAAGGCTTCCTCACGCCCCCATTTTCATAGAACATGGGCCATGGCTGAGGAGGTAGGGAAACAATATCGTACACAAAAAAAAGCCGGAGAATAACTACGAATCGCCTTCTGAAGAGCTGTGATCGTTGAGGGAGCGGATTGGAGCACAGATACGGGCGGCACATTTTTTGGAGCTTGTTGTTGTTTGGGGATTGGACAGAGAAGCGACTGTGCTGAATTTCTGGCCAGAGTGTAGTCGGGAGGGATGAAAGAGATTTGGGGGTGAATCGTTGAGTGTAGACCAGGGCAGCGAAGGTTTGTAGAAGAGGTTGTAGTTGATGTGGATTTCTCTTCGGAGCAGTCTCTCTGCGTAGAAAGCACGAAAGCCATCATTCGCAATATGCCCATAGTCATTTATCCCCAAGACTTCGTCCTTGCTCCGACCTTTGTACTCATTTACTCAACGCGATCCGCCCAGACCATGCACCTCGATCAATGCCTTACAAAGCCTATCATCAACCCCCTCCGCCAACCTCTTCCCCCTTCCTTTCCATCCTGGTAAGAAATTATCCCAATCATCTCATCTCATCTCACCGCACTCCCACTCCAAACCCCTTTCAAAAACCCATCCCTCTGTGCCAACCGATTCAAGCTGTCATCCCCTTCCGCCCTGGACCGGACAAACCCGCACAGCGCATACACCTGGTTCTCGCCCGTGTAGCGGCCGGCTTCGTCGACTTTGCCGATCGAGATCTGTACTGAGGCGTGGTCTTTGGCTTTGATGATACGGTTCGTGGCGGAGCATTTGCGGGGGACGTAGCTGGTAGAATGAGGGTTGTTAGTAGAGGGGGTGTGGTTTTAAGGAGGCAGGGGTGGAGGGGGTGATGAATGGAGGATCTTGAAAGGGAAGAGTTGCATGGAGGGCTTACAGGTCGACGATTTCGCCCTTTTCGTTCTCCATGGTTGAGTATGGGGGTTAAGAGTGGTAGAAGATGGGTTTAGAAAGCTTTGAGGTAGTAAGGAGATGCCCGCACGATGTGGAAAGTATCTGTTGTGGAATGACGATGTCAGCAGCCGTAGATTTGCGGGTAGAATTATTTTTGGGTGCGCAAGAAACCCTAACCCCGCATCCATAGCAAGCTAAGGGCAAGTCATCCATGATAATGGACGAGTATAGTCGACTGTTCTATTAGAGACATTCATTGTACATCGACAAGCTCGTAAATTTTCACCCATCTTTCGTAGTTCTTCTCTCGAACGTGGGCCAATAAATGTCTGCAATTGCCCTTCTGTATGTTGATGATCCAGTACACTTTCTCCCATTTTTCATAACTCTCCGCTCGAACATGAGTCAGTAAGTGTCTGCGATCGCACTCATCACCGCTTCAAAGCTTCCAGATTTTAACACTGTCATCCCTCTATATCATAAGAAGTCAATAGAAATTGAGAATCTTAGTCATGACGTTCCGCAATTTGATTGCATCGATACCTGCCAAGTGGTGTCTTGGGACCAGAGGACAGTTTGGATGCAAGACCGGGTAGAGCAGCTCCAATCTGTGCGTGAAAAAGCCCGGCAAGATTTGGTATTGAAACAAGTTTGTGGCAGTAAAGCTCCTGGATTTTGGAGGCATGATCTCATCCGCAAGACCGAACTTGTTGAGCTTCTTCCATATGTGAGTATAGCCGCAATGATTTGATGACCACTCCACAAGATAGTAAGAAGCGATGTCCATATTGTCCATACGATTGGGAATTTGTGGCAAAGTCAGCTTCTCGTAATCTGCCTGTCGTTTGCCGTAGTACTTCTCGAACACTGGCCTTCCAATAACACTGGCAAAAGCGTTCTGGTTCTTGTCAAGTAACTTTAGGAGGTCCTCCAATGACATCTGGTGATCGATGACAACATTCAGTAGTACACTCCCGTCAGGCTTGAAGAGCGCTACGTGTACCAGGATGTCATTTATAAACCCCCTGTCGACGTACAGGACCTTGCCGTTAGTCAGGTGAGCGTTTTGGACCTGCTTCCAGTCATCAGGAACCGAAACTTTGACGTCTTGGAGATATTCGGTCAGTTCCTCCACCGAAGCTATATCACCCGCCGTAGAGCCCGGCTTGAACCTCTTCGACCTAGATGCGTTGCTTTCCCGCTCCCTCAGTGTTTTCATAATCTTCACCTGAAGCCCTGGATGGATTAGCTGCCACCCATTCGTAACCCGGCTCTAACTTACTGGAATTCAGATGCTCGTTGCAGAAGAAGCTTCCAGGCTCTGGCATGTTGGGGCATTGCAAATCCTTCTGCAGAGCGGGACACCCCCAAGCATCCTGTTGTACCTTTTCTCTGTCACCCTTTCTGTTCTGCGTTTCATCTTTATTGTCGCGCATAGAAAACATCTGTTGTCGAGTAGCACCCTGCCCGTGTCTGTCATATACGACGTACTGGAGTCGGTAAGTGATGTAGAGTATCGACAGATCCCATCCTCGTCTGCTCCTTTGTAGGGAGCGATGCCATCAAGATACATCGAAGACTCTGCATCAAAGACACTCTTGCGGTGCGTAGTCAGGGTCTTGGATGAATGGTGTTCTCTGAACGCCTCGTTGAGTATGTATATAGCACTCTCGAGACGCTCGTTGAAACCAGCCTAATGTTTTCAGTAAGCTGAACCAAAGAGCACAGTATAGAGCTTTAAAAAAGCCAGAACTCGAAATCATCTGCGTCATCATCAACTGAAGTCTCGTTACTGAACATTTTAAAGACAGCCTTGACATGTTTCTCCAATGGAAACTGCGTAGCGTTAGTTTGAACGTGGAATGAGTAAGGCAGATACAGATGGCAGATCCTCTTTCCATCATTGGGGGAACGTAAGCGGATCGATACTACCCTTCCCCATGATGCTCTAGCAAGCTCTTTTGGTGCAACCATTCCTTTCCCACACTCGCATTTGAAACGAAATTTCATATGCTTGGTACACATACACATAGAGATGTCAAGGTGGGTGGCAATGCCGAAGACCTCATCACAGACCTCGCAATTAAAGGGTCTTTCGTGGAACAAAATCTTGTGGTTCATAAGTCAGACTTCACACAAATGAGCGGCCGCAATTTTCGTGCTTGCAGACGTGCTTCTTTGGATCCTGGATTCTCCTCTGGTGTCTCGTAAGACTGTCTGCCGTGTCGTAACGTTTTTCGCATTTGAGGCATGGTTAGCCACCCTCTTTTCTGCGATGGACGTTGTGGATGTGTGTATCTCGCCTATGACAGTCGCCAAAGTGGTTCTTGTAGATTCCACATTGAAACTTCAAGAGACCCATTGCTTTTGAAAGGTGATATCTGCTGCTAGAAACGAGGCACGTATTTTCGTAGGGCTTCGGAATTCGTAGAGCGTTTGATGATACAGAAAAGACAGTGAGATGCCAATTGGCCGTACCGTTGGTCCCAGGCATAGGAATAAGATGACAACAAGACGACACTGCGAAGACCGGGGAAATGCCAATTGCCAGTGATTTTGATCGTACGTGTAGGAGCGAGATGAAAATAAGACGAGCTTGAATCGTTCAGCGAAATACGACACCCAGTAACGATTTGAGGGTTCAGAAGGGGGGAGAGAGAGAGGGAAGACGAGAAGTCAAAAGAAAAAACCTGGGCTTCGACATTTTGTAGTTGAGCAGGAATGCCCCAAAAATCGTAGCCGTAGTATTTTGTAGGAACCGGAGACTATGTTGCAGGCGATAGCAAGTCCCCGGCCCCTGCTGATTTATCTTCAAGTGTTGTTGTAGGTTGTAACGAAGGAAGTCCGGATCGAGCGAAACTTGGCAACTCCAAGGCGCTACCCCAAAAAGAGACAAGGGCTGTATCTGGCCATCACTCGGAGTCTCTGGCTGCCTGTAGCGACCAAAAGCGACGTCTCCTCGCTACGGCCTTCCAAACGAACACCTTCCAAGCTCTCCTCGTCTTCCACCACGTCTGCGGTTACACCACTCCTTACATTGAACGAGAATACTACTTTATTCAGATTCCTACATCACCAGGATATACCTGCGAAAATGCTCCGCCAACAAGTCGTCAAACTTGCTAGAGCCAATACCACATCGTTCAAGAGATCTTTCTCCCTGTCTACCGTCAGAGCTGCAGAAGGAGATACTGGAGGCCTCAGATCGGGTGGCTCTGCCTCATCGTACGTTCGACAGCTTTCCCAGTCTTCTCCTTTGCAAGGTCATGGGCTTGATCAGATGTCTGCATGCAAACCTGCCATGGAAAACGAGATGGCATTCCTTTGCATACCGATGCAGCGCCCAACTGTTATGAACATCGCTAGATCAACATGCTAATTCAACTCCCCCTTCCTAGCGATGCGTTCAACAAACGTGAACAAGCCGAAGAAAGCCGGTTCATCCGTGAGAAGGAAATGGAAAGGCATGTGCTTCCAGATGTCCATCCCTCGTCTATTTGACTAACCTCTGCCTCGAAGTCTCCGCAAGCTCCGAGAGAAGCTCAAGCAGCAGAGAAAGCACCTCGACGAACTTGACAGCCACATCAAAGACCTCGAGAATCAACAAGGTGGGGAACAGCACTAGCAAGAGTGCTTCGACCACCAGACCGATCGATCCATTACGATGACGCGGTTGGTTTACTTGACGAAGACATGGCTGATGAGATTTGTACAGGGAGATCTTAAGTGGGGTGATGGATGTTGTGGATGAGACATAGTGTTGCACATGAGAAATTGGAATGGGAACTCTCCTATTTCATGTTTGTTGCTGGCTTTGCGCTTAAAACATTCACCCACCTACCATCTGTAATCGAGGCAATTCGCTTTGACCTTCATGGAGTTAGTTGATTGAGGAACACTGGCTCTCCACTCTTCTCGTTCCAGATCCGTCCTTGAAAATGGGCGTCCAATGCGTCTCGAGCCTTATTCGTTCCAAGTCCAGCTTGCTTGACAGAACGTACACACCACCTGGAAGCTTGTCTATTGTATGTGTATCCCCAATTGCTCTCATTTGAAAACGCACCCTATCCCCCAAGTCATCAATGCTCTACTCTGGTTATGCTTGCTTCAAATTTCCACCTTTCGACTCGAGTCATACCCACGAACGGGTAGCTCAATCTCCTTCAGCAATCTTCTACGCCAGAACGACCCGTCACTCCAGCGTCTGATCATCGTTGTCATTGGGCGTTCGGCGTCGGTCGCCGTTCTATGGTCCGGCCTTCATCCCATCAACCTGATTTACCCCTAATCCTCGTAGAGTGCAAAGCGACTACAGCTATCTGCGTCGCCAGCAAAACAACGATGAACGTTACCTACTAGTAACATAATTCTAGCTCCTCGTAACGTTTCACGGTGCCATCATGTTCATTCTTAGCTACATAGTTGTGTACTTGGTGGGGACTCTGTCTGATCCGAAAAGAGGCAGCGTCAATGCTGCAGAAATCTGTACTCTTATCGCCTTTCAATCCTATGATTTTGATGTGCTGTTTTTGCTCTCAAGGCCCGAATGCCCGGCACCTTAATTACTTAAATAAATAGTTTCGTGCTGCCTCAGTAGCCCGGGCCAAGATAGAAAATGGTGCAAACCATCAAACCCACTCCTGTCATCTTGCAGGTGAACGTGATGTAAGATGAACCTGCCCAGACGAACCAAGGCTTTCCTCGTAACTAAGTACTTGTTATGCTGAATCCGATCTTGGTGGATTGGCAGAGCGTGACGGCTTGTCCATCCTGGATACATGGCTATCTCATCCTTGTACGTCGCTTCTCTCGAACGAAAGCCTCATCTCCTGCCCAAGTAGCTGCGATAAAAGTCTTCAGCAGCACCGTTGCCTGTGCCGTTGCTTCCATTCATGCCTGGAAAACCCAATCCTTGACTTGCCTTCTGCGCCGCATTTACCTTCGCTTGCAACGCGACGGTACTTTGATCAATAGCTTGCAATTGACTGAGATGCGAATTGAGGATGCGGACGATCTGCGTGATCTGGACATCAAACACCAATAGTCAGTAAAGCTCCCCGATCCGTGATAGATCTGAAATAGTTAGGACTTACCGGCTCATCCGCCTTGGTCGTCTTACTCAGCCCAGCATTCGCAGCATTGATTTCTTCAATCATACTACCCAGATCCTTCCCCATATCCTCCAACCTCTCGCTCAACTTCTCTGCCAGCTTGTAGGTCCGCTCCCTCTCCTGGTCTGGACCACCCAATTCCATACCCTGCCCGGCCCCATTTTTGGCCAGCATTTCATCTACCTCTCCTTCGTACTTCGTCAACCAGCTCTCCAGCTCATTCTGTTGGTTCTCCACGGCCGTCAGCTGCATCTCTACGCTTGCGGTCTGTTTCTCGGCTGTGACGGCGGAGATGTACAGTTTGCTGACCTTGGACATGTTTTCGACGAGCAGCTGGTCCCAGTATGCGATAATTTCAGCTTGAGATTGAAATTCTTTAGTGTATTTTGTGAGGTCGGACGCCCAACGGGTGAGAATCTCGTCCATGGTTTTATTGCGGAGGCGGGATTGAGCTGGTGGGGTAGGCCCTGCAGTGGAGGCGCCGAGGACGGATGCTCCGAGACTACTGCTTGTCCCTCCGGCCGTTGCTGCCGGGTCAGCCGGGGCAGTGCTCGTTGTTGCGGGCTGTGAGGTTGAGGTTGTTGTGCAGGAGGCGGGTTTGTCTGGAATTTTGAACAGACTGCCGAATGGCGCGCTGGTCGTTGTTGTTGGTGCTGCAGATGAGGTGAGTGTTTGAACACCGGATGTTGCTGGAGTTGTCCCCGCAAGGTTGAAGAGGTTTGCACTCGGAGCGACAGACGTGACCGTAGGAGTCTTGTGGAATAGATTAGCGAACGTTGGCGCGCTCGTTGATGGCGTTTGTGAGGGCGTCGCGCCAAAAAGTGATTTGGAGTTTCCTGCATCTGATGGAGCTGTTTGAGCGGTAGACGGGGCGGTGGATGGAAATTGAAATGGCTTCGACTGATCTGAACCCGCAGACGAAGTAGGCGGCGGAAAGAAGAGAGATGGCGTTGCAGAGGAGGTCGTTGGCGCAGAGGAAGATGGTGTATTAGGAATGTTCTGGCCAAGTCCCCCGAACAATGACTTCTGAGATTCGTTCGATGGCGTGATCGATAATGGGGTGTTCGAAGGGACCTGGCCGACACTACCAAAAAGGGGTTTTTGGGTTTCTGAATTTGTCGTTGTTGCTGAATTGTTGCCTTGCGAGGTCCCAGCTGGTTTGCCCCACGAAAATTTAGGATGCGGTTTTTTTGTCTGGTCTCCGTCAAAAAGGCCACCACCAGATGATGCAGGTTGAGTCGTTCCCGTTGCAATTGACGCTCCGGCAGGCTGGAAAGGGTTAATGGTTGACTTGTCCTTACCATTATTTCCAAACAAATTATTTCCACCGGCGCTTCCACCAAAGAGATTTGTTGGAGGCGGGCCTGCTGGAGTCGTAGATGACTTGAAAGAGAAGCCTGACGGTCCGGGAGTCGTCGAAACAGTGGGTGCTGAAGAACTCGTGCCGCCTGTCGAAACATTTCCAAAGAAGCCTTTCCCCTCTCCCAGTCCTGAGCGTGAGCCAGCATCGAAGGAAGGCTTCGGAGGAGTTTGTGTGCCTGCTAGACCGCCAAAAGATGAAGTGACGGACCCAGCACTAAACCCTCCAAGCCCACCGCTTGTTTTGTTGTCTGCCGTAGCTCCATTCGATGGTTTATTCTCGCCTGCGCTCGATGCCCCAAAACCAGCGAAACTGAAACCGCTTCCTGGTGATTTGCCTGCATCCCCACCTCCAAAGAGACCACTTCCTGCTGACTGACCAGTATTTCCTCCACCGAAGAGGTTGCTTCCTTGCGGATTTGAAGACCCAAAGAGACCGGGAGTGGATGATGAGCTTGTTGAAGGTGCTTCACCGAAGGTGAATTTCGGAGGCCCGCTGGACATGGCGACTGTTGCGCAAGATCAGAGGCCGCAACTGCCTGCTAGTCCTCGTACACCTTCTAAATGCGACCGGCTCAAGTAGTCTGTCACTAGTGCTCCTGAGAGTTGACTCGTGTGTGCGAGAGAAACTCTGGTCTGGGCCGCTGTTGTAAGCAGACAAGGTCGTCATATAATTAGACGCGCCTGGCGCGACCAAAATGTGCCTGGTCTGGACAAATGCCAAGCAATGGAGCTCCAGCACTTCAATGCAGATCAATCGATGTGACCAAGCAAACCAGAATATTGCAAGCTTCCTAAACGCCTCTGTTTTTGAAGCTGTTTTCAGACTTCCAAGTTCCCGACGTCTGTGGAAGTGACATAATGGCTACAAGGCCCGGTAGGTCCAATACTTTGGAGCCGCCGAGGAAGAGCGTTGAGCTTGAAGATCCTGGTGCCCATGAACTTGGTGAGGCGTACATAGACCAGGCTTGACAATTTCACTGCTAATCTAGACAGACACATCCGGTGATGAGGAGCATTTCTCAGATGCTACAGAGGGCCAAAAGCGACCAAACTCTCGACCGCCATCTCCTCTCTCGTCTCACCCAACATCCCCGGTCCCTAAAACCCGAGTAGAAAGAGTCGATGAGGTACCGAGGCATGGAGAAGTGCCTGGCTCCCCAGCATTTGACATGCGAAGACAGGATGCAGTACCTGATGAGCTCGAGATTGTGCCAGAAGGCCGACTGAGCAAGCGAAACTCCTCAGAAAATTTACAGCCATCCCTCTCTCCTGGAGGAACACCAATTCCCCTCACAGTGGTGGAGAAAGTTGATCCTGCCGCTCCAAGTCATGGTGAAGTTCCAGGCACTGCTGCATACGAGCAAAGACAAGCCGATGCTGCTCCAGATCTGGTTCTGAAAGTCTCGGACTTGAACAAGGTGCCTCAGCCATTCTCTCCTTCTCAGTCGGCGAAAGGAGCGATCCCTGGATCGATCCCCCAAACCATCATAACACGGGCAGACTCCATTCCACGTCTTGACAATGAGCCTGGGGCTGCTGCAAAGGGTCCACGATTGAATGACAAGATGCCTAGCGTACGGGAACATGGACAAAAAGGTGAGGGTAAGCAATGACCTCTCACAGGTACTTTCAGGGGGACGATTGACCTGGTCAGGGTCGCCAACGCTTGATAGGTCATCACAGCGGAATCATTCGAGACGCAAATCGTCCCTAAGCGATGATGATCAGGAGGACGAGGGCTTCGGCGACGACTTTGATGATTTTGAGGAGGGTGCTCAAGTTGGGGAGGACGACGATTTCGGTGACTTTGACGATGGTTTTGAAGAGCCATCGGCAGTTAAAGAAGTATCTGAACCCCCTGCTGTACAACGAGATGAGCATCGAACTACTTTTGTAAGTAGACAGTGCTCTAATGCCAGCCGTTGCACCCTTTCTCGCAGAAGCCTTTCTTTCATTCTTATGCTTATTTTGTGATAGCCTATTCTAGATTTTAACTCTCTGTCGTCCCTCCCAGATATCATCGCCGCTACTCAAGACCACCTTGATGTCATGTTCCCCAACACGACAAAGGAGAAGCTCGAAGCTTTACCGAAACTGGATCCTATTCCACCTGAATCTCCAATCTTCCCAACGGAGCGCTCCCGCGCACTGTGGAACCAACTCATCACGCCGCCTCCTCTTCAACCACCTAATTGGACAAAATCTCGAATCCGTCGATTATTCCTAGTATCGTTGGGCGTGCCCGTTGACTTGGATGAGATCCTACCTCCTAGTAAACAAAAGAAGTTGGTCCTACCAGACATGCACCTCGAATCGCCAACTCGGAAGTCAGAGAGCGACAGGACTCTTGGCTCAGTCTCGAGATTGAAAGCCAAGGCAGCGAATGACTCAAATGCGTCCGTTGACAGTACTCAGTCTTCCACAAAAAGGAAAAGGCGCGCAAGAGGGCCGCCGCCTCCTCCTGATCTGGACCTCGGAGCTGTGAAGAGGTTGTGCGCCACGACCGATGAGAAGATCGATGGTTTCACAGACAATGAGCTGAGAGAGCATGTACGAGAGGTAGACTGCAAGACAGAAAAGACGCAAGAATTACTAGAGTATTGGCTGAAGAGACGAGATGGCGCAGTGAAAGAGAAAGAAGCATTTGAGGGGGTGATTGAAAACCTTGTTAGACATGCCAGAAGGGTGAGAAAGTGACGTCTGTTATGTATAATCCGGTCTGCCCTAAGCAAATCCACCCACGAAAGCAGCCACAGATCTCCTAACAAAGCTCTACCTCGGATTCAAGGCCAACAGCTTTTTGAAACATATCATCTTCTTCCTTGATGGCACGTTATGGATCAGTAATCTTCGGCAGAAGTTCTCTCAGTCTTCTTTGGATTAACTCCACTAATCATGCTGCATCAAAATTTCATTCAAGCTCTTCCCACCTATCGTCCTCGTCGAAAAGACTGATCTCGGTCCAATTGCGCCAGGTCCATACAAGTGCCCTTCCAGTCGGGTCTCGATGGAGTTGGAGCTTATAGATCCAAGTTTCAGGATCCCACCATATCACCCGATAAACTGGAGCACCTTCGACACCTGCGCCTGGATGCGCAAGAACTACGTCTATCACGAGATCGCCGAGCATGAAGCCTTCCTGGGGTTTGTTGTCATTGTCGATAGAAGGATTCGGTCCAGAGCCTAGTCGTGAAGATAGGTGCTGAGGATCTAGAGCTGTGCGGTGGCCTCCTGGGAGGTACGTACTGTGTGGCTGCTGTGACGCGGTGCTTGTTTGATTGTCCATGAAGCCCGTCGACTGGTTTCTTCCTTTACTTTGCTGCGGCGGGCCAAAGTTACCATTGATGCCACGACTATGATTTGGAATTCGACGAGGATTTCTACCTTGATGCGTGTCAGTCGCTGGGACTCCCGGGTCATGCACCAAGGATGAAGGGAATCCGAGCTCTGGATTTTGCTGTTCAATCGGATAGCCTCCCGGCAGGCTATTTGTGATGGAGCGTCCATTATGAGGTTCCGATGGGAACATCTTGCTGAAGATAGTGCTGTCGGTAATCAAGCAGGGCGCAAGGCCGAAAGTCATCATCAGCAACTCTCGTGCCCAGCCTTTATACTCTTCGTCCTGCTTCGATTGTGTCGTGTGTTTGTGGAGCTGTTGATCTGTTGCGTTGGGTCGCCAACCGAGGCCGTTGAGCACACCGTTGGCATCAAATCAGATTGGGAAATCATGAACAAAACACCGGCAAAGACTCCACGTTGACAGAGAGACCTTACGGGATACATTGGCATTTATCTATGCAAAAGATCGAGCTCCAGGGTTCCAGGCGCACGACGTCGATTCGAAAGGTTATGGAAAATTGAACCAAGAAATAGCTATCCTGCTCCTCTGGAAACAAAAGTCGATGAATGCTTGAAAATCAATTTGTCTCAAATGGGAGCTTGTGAAGGAATACAAGGAAGATCTAATTCACAGACGGATGGTAGAATTAGATGACGCTATCTCTACATTGTCTATGGAATTTAGTACATCGCTTCGCTACCGTTGTCACACAGAAGAGCCCTTCGTCATCTGGTCCACAAATTCAAACCGTTCATACGCACTCGCTTGGATACTTTTCATTCATGATACCATCCAACAGCAATCTGCAGAAGCGATCGGAAGAAGCAACGGCCCATAGTCTATTCAAAGGTAACTGGATTTTTCTGACACCAACAGGCCAGGAACGATTATCTCCCTCTCCTTCCATTATCGATTGTGTCCCCTAGATGGGGTTCCATTTCATCTGAGTGGTGCCAAATCTGGGAAGGCGCTTTACCGTCGATATGCTTGTGAAAGAGTCGAAGCAGGATGATATTCAGTGGTCGAAGTGATCCAATGACTGCATAGGCAGAACGATCAATTTAGGGTACTCAACCAGGCCAGATGCATTCAGCGCGAACTTGAATCAGTTTCTCCTCCGGCCAGACCATTTTCGGGCGTTCTGCAGAAGGGACAGCTTCCTCGTCCTCGGGTTCTCCTTTTAACCGGTCAACTTGCCTCGCTTCTGCGTCGTCTTCGTCCCGGTCGCTGTCCTTGTTTCCTTATCGTCAGCATTGCCATCTGCGTGCTGTTCCACCGCCTTTCTCTCATGAGGCTGCTCTTCACACGTTGAATGTGGTCGTGATGCGGGTGCGTTATCCATGCCATCCTCTAATTTGGACGACCTGTTGTGGACACGGTGACCAGGTGGTGGCCGATGAATAATAGTATTATGCTGAGCCGACCGCTGGCGGGCCTCACAACGTCTTGTTGCAAGCCATGCCTCAGCGACACACGGAAGATCAGGTATTCCTGAATAAAGCGCAGTCAAGTTCTCATCGTGCGATCCGCGCGGACTCGGTCCAGAGATGGCGTTGCAGCGGGCGTACTGATCTTCTAGTGAACGACCAGGCCAATTTCCTGAACCGAGCATTTGACGGAGTTCTAAATCTGTGAAAAGCATGCCAAAATAGTATTGTTTCTCGTTCTTAGTGCGATCACCAGTTGCAAGGCCACTTATCATACTTTACGTGCTCTGAAAGATGTCTTGATTACAGGAGTGATTGCGAGTGCATCTGCTTCCCAGCCACATCTTCCATCGAAGCGGCCAGAATCGACTACAATGACCTGGTCGGCCATGTCTTGATTTGACAGAGGAGGCCGTTCTAGAGATGCTGCTGGCATTCATGGCATGTCTCATCGACTGTTTTTTTCGGACCGTCGACTTAATAGCTGCCGTAGATGTTCATTTTATGCGTAATCTTACAAGTTTATATTTAATTTTCTACCATTGACTGCTTACTCAACAGCGGCCTTTCTTGTTCTTCCTGGCTGGTTTGCGTAGACAGCTTCCTCCTGCATATCCTCATTTATCGGTTTCCTGTTCTAACCAAGCCATCCACGCATTGCGAGTCCTGCTGCGGCGCGAGGGCAGGATTAGGTTTCTGTCCCTTGCCGATAGATATCAGCAATTCTGTCGCCATGGTAGTTTGACACAGCAGTCTCAGTGGTGGGCCACCACTGCACCCGGCGACAGAAACTACGAGACAGGTCAACCTCAGGTAATAATTCACCTTCAATTAGTATAGATACTGCCCCATAGTTTGGAATACTAGTTATATCTACTTTAGGCTGTATAATTTGGTTATGGGCAACTTGGCCGAGTGGTTATGGCGCTAGTTTCAGGACGTCTGGAATTTAAAGCCGTGGGGGAGTGATATTCCCCGTGTCTACTAGTGGAGCAATCCGCGTGAGTTCGAGTCTCACAGTTGTCAAGATTAACTTTTTCCCCAGGAGGGTTGTGGAATGTGTTAAAGTGTTTTTTTTTTGAATCACTCAAGTTTGGAGAGGTGAGGGTGGGAAATAAGCGCCAAGTGGTCAGGAAAAGGGGCTACGGGCTGGGACAGGGCTTAGGGCTCCCCTGCAGAGTTGGATCTCCGGACTGATCCGTGCGGGGTTGGTACCCCGAGTTGCAGGCCTCTCCAATCGATGAGACCTTCTTCATGCGACCACAGCTTACACCTCAATTGCCCTCCCTCCCGATTCGTCTCTCCCTCGACCACCAAGACTCGGAAACCCTCTTGTGGAGTCCATCCAGCCTTGCTGATGGAAAAAAGACAGTCCAGCCGAAGTTTGACACGATGACCGCACGACTCGCATTGAAAGTGCATGCTTTCGTCGCACCGTTCACATTCGTGCTCGCAACGGTTTTGGTCGTCTGCTCATGGCAGCATACTGGAGCATCGGCGCGAGTGCCCCCTTCGCGACAGCAGATTGCACTCCAGCCTAACGATGCGGTGGAGGAGGCCGTACCAGGTGTGGCGCGCAGCAGAAATGAATCCAGCCGCGCTCTTCCCAGTGCTCTCGATGCCTTGCTGGATGCAATCGAGGTAATGCAAGAGAAATACTTCGAGGTCGGCACAGGCAGCTGGCCTTCCTCCGTAGACTGGACAGCCGCAGTGTTCAGCACCACCGTCTCCGCCACCCTGTCTACCTTGGTCTCGTCAATCGACTACGCCACCTGCGCCGACACCCTCGCCTGGGACAATCTCATCAACCGCTACTTCGGCCAAACCTCGGTCTTCTACTTTGGCGAAAACGCGCTCAGCCTCCGCCAACAGGCCTACGACGACATGCTCTGGGTCGTCCTTGGCTGGCTCGAAAACATCAAGCTCATGGATCTCTACTCGTCGATGCGCTCGTCGAACCAAGCAGCGAGAAGCGACCTCCTCCATCAACCCTGGCACGGCACTCAATTGAAACCCGCAGCCGCCCACCGTGCCCGCCTCTTCTACGACCTCGCCTCCCACGGCTGGGACACCTCCCTCTGCAACGGCGGCATGGTCTGGAACCGACATCTGCGCCCGTACAAGAATTCCATCACGAACGAACTCTTCATCTCCGCGAGTATAAGCATGTATCTCTACTTCCCCGGCGACGACAACGACTCTCCATTCCTCACCACCACTACCACAGCCACCCACCACCAACCTGGCGGCAGCAACAGCGCCAACGGAACCTCGAAGAGAAATCCCAACTCCAACTCCAAATCCAAGTCCAACCCCCTCCCCCACAACCCCACCCACCTCTCCAACGCCATAAAAGCCTACCACTGGCTCCGCATCTCCAACATGACCAACCCCCACACCCCCGGCCTCTACGCCGACGGCTACCACATCTCCGGGTGGCACCGCAGTCCAGACGGCCGGATCGACCCCGGGACAGGAAAATGCGACGACCTCAACATGATGGTGTATACGTACAACCAGGGCGTCGTGTTGAGCGGCTTACGCGGGCTGTGGCTCGCGACAGGTGAGAGGAGCTACCTCGAAGATGGCCATGAGTTGGTTGGGAGGGTGGTTCAGGCGACGGGGTGGGATGATCGGGATGCGGAGGGGAGAGGGTGGCAGGGGCTGGGGAGAGGGGGGGTGTTGGAGGAGTATTGCGATAGTGGGGGGGGCTGTAGCCAGGACGGGCAGACTTTCAAGGGGATTTTCTTCCACCATTTAGCGGAGTTTTGTAGGGGGTTGTGGGGTGCGGAGGAGGAATTTGTTTCTGGCAAGGATGCCAAGGTGAATAGTAGAGGTGGTGGTGGTGGATTCGATCAACAGACGTGGGAATACCATCTCTGCCGCTGCGACGGGTATCGCGATTGGGTAGAGCACAATGCGCGGGCTGCGGCTCGGACCCGTGACGAAGAGGGCCGGTTTGGAATGTGGTGGGGGAGGGAGTACCCAGACAATGGTACCGGTACCGGTACCGGTACGGGCGAGGAAGAGGGTCAAGAGTGGAAGAAACCTCCTGCCTTGCCGGCCGGTGCGGTGGATTATGCGAACAGTCCTGCGGCAGACGGTGCGTATCAGCGCATCCCTCCCGCTCCAGACGGCAGGTCCCCCGAGAGTGGGAGGGGAAGAAGAGACGCCAATGACCGTGGTCGCGGTCGGACGGTGGAGACGCAGAGTGGAGGGGTGGCGGTGCTGAGAGCGCGGTGGCAGTGGGAGAGTGGTGCTGGGGTGTAGGAGGAGGAGGAGGAGGAGGAGGAGGAGGAGGAGGAGAAGAAACAGAAGAAGCAGGGGTTGGAGTGGGAGGATGAATTATGAGATTTATGATGTCCTATGTAATATATCCGTACCGAGAGACGGAGACGGAGACGGAGAGAGAACGAATGGGAAGGGGAGGAGAGGATAGAGTGGTGACTGTATATATTGGAGGAAGAAGATTTGGAAGTTGGTGATTATGT
>JAABUK010000702.1_pt1 | contig 68393 bp, 87 predicted proteins | sample 5559141 | NCBI WGS metagenome assembly JAABUK01 (sample SAMN10711869, study PRJNA513367) | rock metagenome | isolation source: Antarctica rocks | place: Antarctica: Victoria Land, Pudding Butte nord | collected 2016-01-03 | reverse complement strand
CTGATGAGAAGACGTCTAGGCCACTGCATGCTCTGTCAGTGTCCCAGACGTCTTCTCATCAGCAGAAGATACCCCTGGACTGCATACCATCGACACCTTGGTGCGTGATCCGGGAATTGTGTCGAGGTCTGAGCTTATTTGTAGCAGGTCATGGAGCTGTGAACAGACCAGAATGAGTCCATACAGCAACTGCTACTAAAGACTCCCATGTATAGTAGAAATAAGATGCGATGGTCTGACTACCTTCATTCAAGAACTCATCACTAATGGCTGTGATGCTGACTAATGGGTGGCTGTTGCTTCTTGCTATTATGATAGAACCATCCAGCAAGCTAACTGCTGCCTAATGCAACTGTACAAAAATCGCACTCAGCAACAAAAGTCAAGCAAGCATGACTGAATTCGAGCAACACAGCCACCAACCTCAAGCTGACATGGTTGCAGGGCTCGTGCAACTGCTGATTACGTAACCAGAGATGTGATAGACAATGATGTGGACCTGGTAGTGCATGTTGGGGATCTCTCCTATGCAAATGGGGACCCAGAGGTGAGCTTTGATCACATCATAGAGACAAGGGTCTATCATTTTGTTGTTCTCACACGTTCATTGCTGGAATTCATTGCTGACAGCTTTGGTTTGCGCACATTCATTGCTGGAATTCATTGCTGAAAGCTTTGGTGTGCAAACATGCTCCCAAATGACTGACTCACTGCATCAGCATTGTGACATGTTTGCTGGACACTTTCTTACATTATGATGGTCATGGGTTCAAATTGGACCTTTCATTCAGCTTGTCCCCCTTGTCCAGTCATCAATGCGTAATAACCCACATGTCTCTGGCCTATCCTGGCTTGTGATTATTATACCATTTGTCTGTGTTGCATGCAGATATGGGACACCTTCATGGATTACATTGAGCCATACAGCAGTCGCGCACCCTACATGATTGGCATAGGTGTGTGCTGCCTCCTCTATGCCACTTTGCCTGTTGTTACACAGAAATGGCTCATCATCACTCACCCAAGAGTTGTTCACAGTTGCTGCTGCTTGCTGCTTGCAACGCATCTGCACCTACCTTATAAGTCATTGAGGCCATGTGACAGTCATCACTCTCTGTAGTGCTGGATGTGCAACAGCTGGCTCTGTGCAAGTGTTTGCACTCGCATACTTTACTGCATCAGAAGCCTGCCCGACAGATCACAAGGAACAGCTTCCTGACTTAGCTTGCATCTTTGGACGTGCATTGTCAAGCACACTGGTGCTGCGTTGGTATGACTCTGTGGGCATAGTCAAACCTTAAAAACCTTTCCTGCTGTGAATCTGCAGGCAACCATGAGTATGACTATCGCACTGGCAAGGAGAAGCACAGGTCTCACAGGAAGGACCCCTCTGGTGCCAGCAGTCCTTACGACCCTGACTGGGGCAATTACGGTATGCTTGCCTTGATCCCATGCAGTTACAGATGCAGTTACGGTATGCCTGCCTTGATCACATGCAGTCACAGATGCAGTTACGGTACGCTTGCCTTGAACGTATGCATTTACAGTTGCAGTTGCAGATCCCATGCTGCACAGCCGATGCTGCACCTGATTGCAACATCAAGCTCTCAAGAGTTGATCATTTGCACCATGCTTTCTGTAGTTCAATTTAGCCTTGCTTTTCATGCTGAAAGTGATGCTTCGTGTCACAGGCAATGACTCTGGCGGAGAGTGTGGTGTGGCAACTGCAAGGCGATTCATTATGCCTGAAGCCTATCTGGATGCAGCCCGACAAGAGGCAGCCAACCATGGCAGCTCTGTCAACTCGCCCTTCTGGTACTCCTTTGACTATGGCAGCGTCCACTTTGTGATGCTATCTACTGAGCATGATGTCACTCCTGGGTCACATCAGTACAGGGTAAGTCTCTGGTGTATGCTCTGTCTTGCACCATTCAGATTTCACCATTTTTTCCTGCTTGAACTTTGACTTTGAGCTGCACAGGAATTCTAATGGTAGTAACAGTAACAATAAGAATGAGTAAACAACAAGCTCCAGCAAATGCCATGAGTGTGTAGCACAAGTCTAGTTTTGACAGTTTGACCTCTCTCATGTTCATTGACTTGGTGCCTGCTGTGTCTATCACTTTGTGCATGGCCACTTGCTTGTGTACCATCTGCTGTTCACATTGCTGAAAATCCGCATTGTACTTCGGCCTGTTGCCTACACCAATCACACTGCACATTGAACCAGCCAGTCCAGCTTTGTCAGCTTGATGACTCCTACAAGTGCCATCACATGTCCACAAATGCCATCACATGTCCACAAGTGCAATTGAACAGTCGCAGGCATGAAACATCAGTCCCCAATGCTTATGCAGCTTCCACTGTCAGCTTCCTCTGTCTGTTTGCAGTGGCTGGAGCAGCATCTGGAGGGAATCGACAGGTGCCTGACTCCCTGGCTGGTTGTCAGCATGCACCGACCCATGTATGTGGTCCATCCACACAAATCCAACAGAATTGTAGCAGGTGAGGGAAGTCGTACGACTCTGCCCCAGACCTGCTGTGGTTTGTCACTGGGGCCCAGGCTCAATGCTTGTCATATGGACTGTGGCTGCAGTCAATTACTGCCTGGTGTCTCATGCATGATGCATACATCTGGTGAGAATGCTGTCATTGGCATTGCTGGGCTTAAGTTCAAGCTAATGTTGCACTCACCCTGAAGGTCAAGCAGGCCTGTTCACAGCCAACTGTGCAATGTATGTCCAAAAGTCCTGTCACAGGGAAAAGGAGGGAGGTTGTCATTGATTTGGACAATGCTGTGAAGCAGCTTGACTTATCAATGTTGTTGCTCTGCTGCAGAGCATTTGAGAGCCAGTTTGGAGTCTCTGTTCAACCAATACAATGTGGACTTGGTAGTCTCCGGTCATGTGCATTCGTACGCACGGACCTGCAACGTGTACGACGAAAAATGCGTGGACAACCTGGATAAGGGCACGACGCATGTCACCCTGGGCTGTGGCGGACACAAGCTGTCAGACGTTGATCATGATCAGTACGACTGGCTAGACTATTCGGAAACAAAATACGGGTATGGTCGAGTGACTGCAGACGGTGACCACAGTCTACGGCTTGAATACATCACAACAAATGATGGAGACATACGGGACACTGTGACTTTACACAATGACTATGACGGGCGTGATTACTGCAGAGGACATGGGCATAGAAGATATATTGGGATTCAGCCTGCAGGGGAAGTATCAAATGCACAAGCTGCAAGCCGCCTGACTGCCAGTCAATGAAATCAAACCAACAATGATACCTATCTGCAATTGTCGTTCCCTCTTCTCACATGGAGATTGTATACTTGTATCATTGTTTCAGCAGGCTTATTTGCTAGCCAGCAGGAGTCATTGCAGTCATTCGAAATCGAGCTTTGATTTCATTTTGCCAATTGATGCAGGCACATACAGCTATAGACTTCTGGCAAGTTACTTCCTTGAATAAAATAGCGACTTACATTGGCACTGACTGTCTTGTTTGAACAGCATCAGCTGAATGCTGTGCTGTCTGCAGTCCATTGTGCTGCTGCTAGTCCTGGGTCTACCTTCACTCCTTTTGCAGAGCACAGAGTTGCAGGTGCTACGTCTTGTATATGCGGTTTGTTGCTGATGATGCTCAATTGTAGACCTAGATGACACCTTCTGACAGGTTTTCTTAAGTAGCTCCCCATTTCTGTCTTGTGATTGTAAGGCATAGCAAAGTCACTAACATAGCTTGGTATGGTGTGGTCCTACCACAGCATCGGCGTGACCACTTCCAGCCCCTCCTATTTGCAAGTCTTCAAAATGAGCAATTTCCAACTTGTTAAGGTCAAAAATTGAGTTGAATGTACGTGTTACAAAACAACGCATGACGATGCTTTATCCATGTTTTGACAAAGACCATATGGTGCACATGGGCATGGTGATGGCCGTAGTAAAAACAATCCAAAATATAATTAAAACCCCAGCGTAGGATGGCGCCTTCAAAGAATCATCCCATGCTGGTAGTGCTGATTGCTCGTTCTTGTTTGGGCTTTAATGCTTTGTGCTCTGTAACTATTTGCAATCGCAACGTTACGCCCGCGTACCGGTAATGCATGTCTCTGGGTCATTGTGGTTGTGCAATCGCCCTATAAGGGCTCTCGGTCACACCAGCCCTCTTTGCAAAGCTGGTCAAACTCAGACAGGATTGCAACGGCATTGTGACAGCAGTGTTGTCCAGCTGATATGTGAAACTAGTGCCAACTTGAGGCAAGACGCACTCGGAACATGATTGCTGGAAGCAACAAAGCCATACGTTCACCAGAAAGTGGCGATGATCAAGCTTCGATGGCTGATCAAGGTGCAGACAAATTTCGTGCCGATTATGAGTTCATTGCTGTACAGTCTGGTGATGTTCACGTATAGTTCAACTCGCCACCGAAACTTCCATTGCTCTTGGGCGTCACTTCCAAGCTTTGCAAGCAGGGATTCCCGGAAAGAAGAAAAGTAGAAATGCCGACCCCGGTGTGAGAGTACAGGTAACACCTGCTGGACGCTTTCAGCAGCAAGTCGTTGATCGCCGTGCTGACGCCGTGTAAGGTTGCAGGGAGGAAGGATCTATTGCAGCAAGACAGGCACAACATGTCATCAGGTCAGAGCTGCTCTGAGTCTGCAACTGCATCTTTCGCGATCAAACCTTTCAACTCATCGATACTTCTGTCTGTTGCAGTGCCGTCAGAAAACCGTTGAAGATAAGCGACAGTGCTCCACATGCACTCAGCAGTTCTGTCCAAAGTGTCTCACCAACAGATACGGGCCAGGACAAGAGCAGGTACGTCAGGCTGCCGAAAACTCCATAACATCAAAATCATCTTGTCTGCTGCCGCAGCTGCTGCAACAGCTTCCCACGCAACTGACATTGCCAGGGTCCCTTCTGTCAGCTGTCTTGCCATCAGCCAGTCCTGTGAAATGTATTGAGCAAAAGCGCTGCTCTTGCACTGCGGCAGAGACTAGCTTAATGCATCATTGTAAAAAGCAAGTCCGCATCTGCTTATTCATCCACGAACCCAAGGTGTTTCTGATGCCCCGGGTTCGGAGGTGTACAAGAGTGACCTTGATCTGCAGGCTTCCAAACAACCCAAATGGAGTTGCCCAAAATGCCAGAAAAATTGCAGTTGCAGCTACTGCCGCAAGGTAACAGTCTGCCAAAACCCACGCAGTCAGACTTCTTGTATCTCTTTCTCAATTTTCTGCTGGTCACCTGCCTGCTGATACAATCTGGACTGTATCTGCGCTTGTATCTGTGCTTGGCATCAATGCTTGCAGAACGCAAGCTAGTCATGGTCAAGGCAGCTAGCATACCAAACAGGCTTCTTCTTGTTCTGTTGTTGAAGTCAAAGTCTCCAATAACTTTGCTTTGACTGAGTGCATCCTAGCCTTGTCAGCAAGGATGCTCATGCTAGCTTCTGTCGCTGCTATGCAGACCATCACCTTTGTCATTTATGATTACTGTCAAATCTGCTTTGACTGGTTGCAGACATGCTTGCATGACCAAGATAGCCAGATTGACTGTGCATGGTTGTTTCAATATCCTGTAATAATATCAATAATAATAATATCAATAATAAGAATAATAACAATAATAATAACGATAGCAACAATTGCATTGATTCAATGTCCTCTGCTTTGGCTGACTGCAGAAAGCCGGCCTGGCGCCCACAGGGATACTGGCAAATGCTGCAAAGACACTGGGCTTTGCATCTGTGGCTGCTTTGCTAGCGGTGAACCCTGATGCCGCTGCTGTGATGCAAGCTGCAAAGGAGGCCAAACCTCAGGTCAGCCCTCGCCATGTTTTTGCGACACACATGCACATATGTACCATGTCATGTTACTGCAACTGTTGAATGCTGTCAATGACAGCATGCTGTGGTTGCAGTTGTGGCCATAATAACGGTGCATGGTGATCATCATGCACACCTAGCCTCTCACCTGCGTGTTGTTTCACATTCATGAGTGCCAGCAGACAGTCAAGCAGCAGCAAGTCTGTCTGTAAGCCTACTGCAAAGAATCAGCCTGAACCGCATACAGCCTGCTTCATGTCATGTGTGAAATGCACAGAAAGGTGAGCGATCAAAGCTTATGCAGGGTTGATGTGCAGGCTGACAGCAAGAAGGCAGGCAATGCGACGCATGCTGTGAAAGCTGGCATGAAGAGGAAGAACAGTGAGCAGTGTGAGGAGGGGGCTCCGCCTGCTGTGCCTGATCAGGACCTGGGACCCCGCCCTAACCCCATGCCTGTGAGTCACTGCCCCATTGCTGGTGCAGCTTGCTTGATCAGCTTGTGTCCGTTCATCCACAAGACATCACTGTGTGTGAAGAGTGATTGGGGCTGTTTAGACGGGGCCAAGGCTTCTAGAATGTCAGTCACTAGTTAGTCAGTTGTTAGTCATTCATAGTTAGTCAGTCGTTGATCATTCAGCCACAAGTGACTAATGTGTAGGCATGAGCTTATAGCAAAGCCTAAGAGATCTCTTTATTGTCATTTGTGATGAGACTACGTCAGAGGCATGAGCAATACGTCTGACCTCGCTCAAAGATTCCTCTGTGCTTGAGTTCACTCCTTGTAGGAATTGGTGTGTCTTTTGTTTTTGGGGCTTTGTATGGGATGCTGTCTTGTGTCCCAATCCCAAGCAGCTCAGGCCATGAGGCACTGCTTATAGTTGACAAGCATGATGATGGCTCATGAGCTGGGACTGTCAAGCGCCCCTGCTCAGCCTCACCCTCACACGATGGGCGCAGGCTGATACCCCTGCATGGGCTAGATGAGGCTCTGTGCATGTGGCTGCCCACTCTCATGCACACAGTCCTTTGTTATCATGACAGGACAGCCTCCTCAAGCTGAAAAGCATGCCCATGCAAGCATGTTTTTCAGCTTAGGGAGGCTATCTGCACATCATGTTAGCCTCCAGATTCCTGTTTCACAAGAGGTGTGTATCCACAAGGAAATGGGCAGCCCGGTATAAAACTGGGCTTCTCAATAAATTGACGCCAAAAGGCGTAGTCTTTCCTTTTCTTTTCTTTCTGTGCCCACAAGGGGCATGTGTATTTATTATGTCCTTGACACCTATGCCTTGGCCTGTGATGCCAGATACCATATGGGGTGCTGTTTAGGCAGTGCTACTTAGGGAGTGCTATCTTGACAAGCAACCAAGGGAACCAAGGGAAAATGGGCTCCTGTGGCAAGGTTTGTCGAGCCTTTGTCTGTTTTACTGTTTGTTCATCAATCAGATAAGTGATGTGAATATGCTCTCTTGCATTGCAGGTTGCCCAGTCTTGCATGCTGCACAGGCCCCAAGGGCAGAAGGCAGTGTGGCCAACGGCTCTGCCCTGCCAGATTACCCTGCCTGCTGACTGTTCCCTAGGGGACTTGCTAGAGGTGCTGGAGTTTGCACAGGTGGGGCATTGTCTGTCTGTGCTAACTGCCAGTGCCATCTGTGTGTGCCACCTGTCTGTGCCACCTTTTTGTGCCGTCTGTCTGTACTGTCTGTCTGTGCCCAGCATGCTGATCAGATGCCCAAATGCCCTGTATGGGTGGTGTAGTTTGTCTGTGCTCCTGTGTTTTGCATGCTGTTGACTGCTGGTAGAACCACAGTGCCAAACAGACTTCTGCGACGTTGTCACTGGATGCAATGCCACGCCAGGCCAGTCTTGCACACGACCGTGTGAATGCTGGGAATTGAGGCAGGTGCCTCACTGTAGAGGCAGACAAACTAAGACCAACGCCAATACCATGCATATGCACGTGCCATTCTTGAGCCCTGGGCTCATCCAATGCATGCTCATAATGATACACACGAGACTCAGAGCAAGCCCTGTCACAGGTGTTCAGTCAGCATTTGTCACTGGCTGGAACCCATGCAGCTGCTCTGGCAGCTGAGCTGGTGCAGGAGCCCTTTCAGGGGCCCAACCCTTGCGAGGCATCTGGCCCTAGCCTTGTGAAGCAGCTTCACGTCCAGCTTCTGACCTTGGTAAGTCGCTGGCAGGCTGCCGCTCTCAATCACATGTCTGGACCAGTTGTGCAGACATACACTCATGGAGGCATGCATGCAGTTGACACGCTCATTGAGGGCTCAATCAGCACCAGTCAAATGGTAGAGCAGTCTTCTATCATGAGAGATAGCTCCTTGTTGCTTGTGATATGCTCCTGCAACATATTCATGCAATATACCCATGCAATATACTCATGCAGTGTTGACAGAACCCTACAAAGCCTGGTATGTCAAACGCAAAGGCATTTCCTCAGTGGCGCAACAGCCAGTTGCACAATGAGCAGTCCCAGTGAGTTTGCTGGTAATGCGCAAGTTGATGTGTTTTTGACACTTTGCACGCTGTAAAGGAGCCACGTTTGTCCCTGAAGCCCCACGCAGCAAGACGTGCCGCTGGTACTTTGACTAATAATAATAATAATAATAATAACAACAACGCTTTCCAGCTCATGATGAGCTAGGTACGTGTGGGACAAGTCTTGTCTTTCCAAAGCAGTCTGTCTTGCGCATCTCTATACGGTCTACCAATCCGACAGTACCTTGACTGCCACAAGACAACCATCTAACCAGCATACAGGGGGCTTATTCTGACTCTAGGCTGTACATACCTGGCCTTAGGGGTGGGCAGTAGGGTTTAATCAAGGGATCATGCATTGAACAGCAGTCCATTCAAGTTACTCATGCAGTCAATTAAGGATCATCAGGAAATTGTTGTACACCAAGAACTTTGGGTGCTTGTTCTGTGGGCCATCCTGATGAGCTTCAAAGACACTCAATCTCATCTGAATCAATTGAAATGAAGTGAATTGAAAATGTTGTGTGCAGCTCTGCAAGGCCCAGGAAATCAAGATCAGGCTGACAGGCGATGCATGGCAACATGAAACCTGCCAGCGCTTCTTTCCTGAGGCCTCAGGGCCAGAGGCAGCACCAAGGGCAACATCAGAGGGCATTGGGGCAATTCTGAGAACAGCCCCTAGTGGGGCAGGGCAGAGCGCAGCAGCCCCAGAGGGATACTGGCAGCTGGCACCAGGTGTGAGGCTGAGAATGCTGCGAGACTTGTGCCTAGCAGCCCTGGACACCTATATCTTCAGGTGAGCAGCCTATCCTATGGCTGTCCTGTGTGTGCATGTGTGTGTGTGTGTGTTGTTGTCATGCAAAATCGCGTCCATGCATGCAGCGTGTAGCGTCTAGAGTCAGATGAGCAATGCTGGTGCCCCCTCCCACACATGAGGAATGGTGGTGTCACATGCAGACTTGCATGTCTGCCAATGATGCAGACATCATGAGTGAGTGAGCGCATATAGTTTGACACTGTGTAAACCGCTGCAGCAGTGTCATTAGCAGTATTCCTTAGCAGAGTACTGCAGGAATGTACAGTCTTGTTGACATTCCAACAGAGCAGGGAGGCAACCAAGACTGTCTTCAGCAGACACATACATAGGGACAACAGATCTTGCTGGACAGTCGTTACTGATATCCTTTCGATCGTCTGCAAGCAGTACATCAAGTCGACACTCTGCAAGCAGTGTGTTTTGTTGGCATTCTGCAGGCAATACATAGAGTTGACACTCTGCAAACAGTGCATCTTGTTGGCATTCTGCAGGCAGTACATAGAGTTAACAGTCTGCAAGCAGTGCATCTTGTTGGCGTTCTGCAGGCAGTATATAGAGTTGACACTCTGCAAGCAGTGCATCTTGTTGACATTCTGCAGGCAGTATATGGTGTTGACACTCTGCAAGCAGTGGATTTTGTTGGCATTTTGCAGGCAGTATATAGCAACAGCCATGGAGGAGTCCAGCAGTGAGGAGATGCAACCAAACACGTCTTCAGCAAATGCACACAGCAGATGTTGCTGGACAGTGTTACTGATGTCCTGTTGATCTTCCTGAAGCAGTATATGTAGTTCACACTCTGCAAGCAATGTACTTTGTTGTCATTCTGCAGGCAATACATAGAAACAGCCATGGAGGAGTCGAGCAGTGAGGAGAAGCAACAAAAGGAGGCTCTGGCAGAGCGGCGCAAGCAAGCACGGCTGGACATCAAGCGGCTGCAGGAGCAGGAGATTGCTCTGCTCATTGCCAAGTGAGTCACATAAGCAGACGACTACATCACATTTGCCGCAGCTTCATCACAGCTTCATCACTGTGCTATCACAGCTATCAGTCAGAGCACGTGCCCAGCTACATGCACTGCAAGGGACATCTCAAGACAGAATGCTTGATAGAGCAACCTGTCAAAGGAGTCACTGTCACACATGTTGACTTCCCATTTGTTGATAGCATTATTGTTACTGTATATAGTAAGTATCTTTCGTTCTGTGTGCAGTGGGCAAGGGGAGGGCCTGTCTCTGGAGGAGCAGAAATCCAAACTAGCCGAAGCCAGAGCCAAGGCAGAAGGGGCTCTAGCCAAAGGGGATCACATGGAGGCAGTGTGTTGGCTAGGTCAGGGTGCGGCAGGGGTGAGGGGGGTGGCCTTGGGGTGTGACAGGGATGGGATGCACTACTGGAAGCTGCAGGCTGCTGAGGCTCTCGGAGGTGACTAAACCCCATCCACACAGTGCCTGTTGCTGATGCTGACATGCAGCAAGAACCATGATATGCACTGAGCATCAATGTGGACTGAGCAGCATGACCAGAGCTGCCACTGCATGAACTAGTTGATATCACACTGCCTTCAAGCAACCCATGTGACAGCTTTCCTCAGATTTGCAGCATAAACAAGTCACTTTCAGTAACTGAATGCTGTGCAGGCGGGCTAATGGTCCAGAAAGGAAGCAGCAGCACAGGTGACAGCTGGCAAGTGCACCACGACACCACAGCTGTGGCTGCAGCTCTGGACCCCAAGGGGCTGTGCGAGGGAGCCCTGAAGAGGGGCATTGCTGCTGCCTTCCCACCTGCAGGTAGTCGCTACAGCTACCTGTTGCTGCTATGTTGTTTTACATAACCTTGAATTGATGATTTACAGATCATCTGAAACATGAGACACCTGGTCTGGTTGTTTCAAAGTGCCTGTTGAGCAGAAGTGAACTTTGGTAACCCTGAATGATAATCTGCCTGTAGCCAAGTCAACTTCCTGCCTGGGTGGCATGGGCTGATGTGATGCAGCTGGTGTCAGCATCACATATGTCTGCAAGACATCAACTTCTTGGGTGTTCTGTGCCATCTCAACTCTTGAGCAAGCTTGAGCACAAGGCTGACAATCCTTGCATCATTGCTCTGAGCATGATGCAGGGTTTCAACCCGAAATAATTAGGATACTGCAGCAGAGTGGTGCAGGTAACACGGGGAGCGTCTGCATGAACAGAGTGACCTGACGCAGCATTTGACAGTTCTACATACAGCTGGCCTACCTCCAAAGGCCTCTGCAATGACTATCACTCAGCAGCTCCAGCTGGCCTGTAGGATTGGGCAAACAGAGCACAGCATGTGAAAATATGTGCTGCAATCTATGAGCTGCACAGATGCAGAGCATGGCAGGGCAGCTAAGCTGTCCCCTGCCCTGCCATGCTCTGCATCTGTGCATCTCAGAGGACAGCTTAGCTGCCCTGCCATGCTCTGCATCTATGCAGCGCATAGATTGCAGCACGTAGTTTCGCATGCTGTGCTCTGTTTGCCCAATCCTACAGGCCAGCTGGAGCTGCTGAACGGTGGTCATTGCAAAGGCATTTTGGAGGCAGACTAACTGTATGTAGAACTGTACATTACTTTTCCGCTCCCTTTGTAGGTCCCAGACCAGCATAATTGACACTGCATTGTGCCCGATAAGGGTAATGCAAACTGCCCCATGAGGGTGGTGCAGGCTGCCCATTGGGGTGATGCAAGTTGCCTGGACCTTTTTGTGAACCAACACCAAGGACTGGGTTGTGTCTTGCAGCAATGAGACCTGAAGAAAGCACAGACATTGAGATCGGCAAGAAGGGGCGGTCGACAAAGGCTGTGAGTCAGACAGCAGCAACCAAGAAGGGCAGCAAGGCAGCCGGCAGGGGCAAGACTGGGCAGAGCCCTGAAGGGGCTGTTTGCACAGGTGAAGCTTGCCAGGAAAGAAATGCTACAACTGCTCAGCAGCAACAGCAGCATAGCACTAAGGCGAGAGGCAGCAAAAACAGCGGCAAGCCAGCTCAGAAGGGCACATCTGAGTCTAGTTCTGAAACTGAACTACAGGCAGCTGCAAACCCTGATGCTGAGGCAGCTCACAGTGGTGAGCAGCAGGGGTCAAAGAACGTCAGCAAGGCAAAGGCTGTCAAGAAGGGAAGCAAGGCAGGGGTACATAGTACCCTCCAGAACAGCCTTGTGAAAGCAGCTTCAGCTAGAGGCAAGAACAAAAATGAAGGCGGGGTGTTGAACAAAGTGAAAATGCCTGCTACAAGATGCAGCAGGCTAAGGACCGCTCGTGGCAGTGAAAACATATCTTTGGCTGCAAACTCCTCTTGATGAAACAGCAGATTGCTTTTGGAACATAGCGTGTTCATCATGAGGTGTCAGTACGAAGTACCGTAGTAACATCTGCAGTTTCAGTTGGCAGCAAATGTGTTGTGGCACTTCGTGGCATGTGCTTCAGTGTAGTCTGGCATCCTACCCCTTACTGTGGTAGGCACTGCAAAGGGCAAGACCAAAGCCTTTATTGCTGGTGCTTATGATTGTGTGCCCACTATGCGGCAGGGCATCTCGGCAGCCATGTGTGACTGGTCTTACAAACAGTACGGACGCGTTCACAATCAACTGAGATGACCAAGCATTGAAAACAGGACTTACCTAATTGGTTCGCCGCATAGTCAACTGCACTAAGCAACGCTAGACAGCAATTGTCTCCACGTGTTTACCAGTTTCGTTCACAGGCCTAAGCCATGCTATCTCCAATGTCTGCATGAATTGCTTTTGACAGCAGCATGCCATGGCGTCACATACGTACATGCCCATCTCTGATCACAGGCATGCAGCGTCGCAGATGACTGTGCTCAGCAGCAACGTGCATATGCACACAATCTATGCAAGTATCTGAATGTCAAACTGATGTAAGTGCACCAGGACTAAAATGCATATGCACACAATCTATGCAAGTACCTGAATGTCAAACTGATGTAAGTGCACCAGGACTAAAATTCGATAGGGTTAACAGCATGAGTCATGATAGGCATGTCGAGCGTTAAGCTCGCTAGGCTCGCACGACAGCTAGTGAGCGTTAGGCGGGCTGCGTCTCCTCTCGCGAGCTGCAGCCTGTTTGACGAGCAGCCAGAAGAAGTTTACAGCCAGCTTATGTCAAACTCAGGCCATTCGCCTTCCAAGTCAGGGCTGCTTCCCAACATTGACTGCAAGGACAAAATCGTTTGTCAGGCGTATGCCTGCAGAAAGTCTTCCAAGTTGACGACTACAGAGGACGGGAATTTTTGTCCGAAGCACTTGACTCCTGAAAATCGCGCAGAGAAGGCCATTCCCACGAGCCATGACTTACAAAATGTCCATGGAAAAGCCCTATGTCATGCAGTTGGCTGTCGTCATTGGAGGAGGCTTAAATGGGCCTTCTCGGGCTGGTTTTGCCAACCACACCTTCAGCAAATGAGCCATCTGCGATGCTGTTTGGAGTTTAGCAAGCAGAACAGCCTCTTTGATGACGAGAGGAGATGTCGCATGGAAGAAGCTAGCTTTAGAAAAATTGCTTGTCCTGAGAACATGCAAACGCTCTTACAAATGGACAAAGCTTTGCAGAGTCCTCTGGCTTAGGCTGAATGGCGTAATAACTAAGCCCTGTGTCAAGATTTTCTTCTGAAGAATTATGAATCACTTGAAATGCCAACTGACAGGCTTCTTGTGTTGGACCATTCACAAATGCTTTGTGCTATGTCAAACAATCATAGCACCAAGGGCTTGTCTTTCTGCAAAGGGGTTACACATGTGTATAGACCACACAGATCTGTCTAGCACAATGCTCTGCTGCTGTAGATGTTGAGATGACACATATGGGACCACAAGCCTAGGCACATGTCTAAATGCGCATTGCTGCTTGCTGACACATGTGTACAGTAAACACTGGTTACAATTAGGCTGACTGTTCCACGATTCACCTTCGAGCCCAGAGGCAGCGAGATAAATTTCATGCAGGAGTATCTTGCCCTGTCGAAGTTTGAAGTGAAGCACCAAGAGCAATGCCGATCGTTCTGAGATGTCTATGGTATCTGGATGCACACTGACTGATGCATGCAAAGTGCCAGATTCCCTGACGCATGCAAAGTCAAGCTTCTGTTGCGCAGGACATGCTGGACAGGGAACTCGTTGAACGGCTGGATGGCCATGTGCAGCTGCTGTCCCACCATCCCATGGTGATTGCTGGTCGTTACGTGAACGAGTCACCCTTAGCTGTCTTGACGAGATGTTTGATCGACAGCGATCAAGCAAACCACAGCTGCCGAGAAAGGTGGCCAGCAAAGTCCGCGAGGAGCTGGAGGTCGATGCAGCAGAGAAGGAGGTCTGCTTTGCAAATGAGTCAAGCTGACCATCGTCGCTTATTTGCTGACACACCCATCGCTTGATGCTGCAGGCTAGACTGGCAGAGTTGCGCAGCACTATGAGCAAAGAGAAGCAGGAGATAGACAAGCTGATGTGAGCTCGACCTCGTTGATTGGTAACAGCATGCAGCAGAGAAGAAGCAATTCAGACAGTCTGACTTCACCACATTGCCTTGCAGAAGTCAACGTGGTCCCACTTTGTGGACTAGTTCGTCAGAAATCCGTGCATCTCCTGGAACCAGGCAGGCACTTCTTGTCAAGTCTCTTGCTGCCAAAGCAAAAGGTGGTGTCCTGACAGGTCAGCTTGAGCAGCTTGCAAGCCTCACCACACACTTACACCTTCGCTGGTCAATGCAGCCCGAGACACCTGGCATGCAATGACAAAGACTTGATTGTGCGCAGCATTTCCTCAGGCTTGCCAATGCCAACCAGTTCAACGCGTATGAAATTCAAAGCCCTTGACAGAGTCACCTTTCAATGTACTGACGCTGCATGAATTGCAGAAACATCTCTGCTGAAGCAAGCCACACAACAGACAATGAAGAAAGTGGACAGTGGTAGCATTTTAAACGGCAAGCGTTCTCCCTTGTGTCAGACCACTGCTTCCCATCACTTGTCCGCAAGCTGTTGCACCACCTTCCACCCCTGATGCTTCTCGCACTTCTGACTGTACATATCCTCTACATAGTCAGGGACTTGATGCCATCAAGTGCAGGTGCACTCTAAGCCACAAAAAAAGAGCATTGAGTTTCATATTACATGTTAGTGGATGCTGATGGTGCATGCTGTATATTCAGGGGCACAGCCAAAGGTGCTGGGTAAGCCGGGGCCATTTATGGCCGCCCAAGCGGATGCTGTCAAAGGTTGGTACTTCTGCATATGCTTGACATCTCAAGTGGCTTTCTTGCATGCCTGTGTATGATTTGCTCAACTCAAGAATGAGACGCAATGCTGGCAGCTCTGAGCGTCTCAGCATCAAGTCTGCAGTCTAGACAGCTTCATTGATGTTTTGAAGCATGCAGCATGACTCACGACCGCATGTGCCTCCATCTTTGTTGTCATTCAAACAGCTGCATACGCTTCCGTCTTTGGTGTCAATGTTCAAGCGCAGCTGTAACATAGCTGTAACTTTCGTGCCAAAGGCACTAGCACTCCAACTAGGGGTATAGTAGCAGATGCTTACCAGGCTGCATAGGGCAGCAAGCACTGCACATCGAGCATGCACTGTGATTGTTGTATGACAGCTTTTGTATTCAGTGCTTCATGGCTGCAGAGAGCTCCTCCTACAGGCCCAGCCCCACTAGACGCCTTTCCAATGCTCCCTCTGGCAAAACCACAGGTGGCTTCTGCTTGCCTACCAAATTCTGCTCTGGTGATGTACCACAGTAAACCACGTGGTTGCGATAGCCTGCATAGCATGCATCACATGCTTGCCAAGTCATACCAAATCATACGCACTACAGGCATCTGGCAACAGCTGTTGACAAATGGCTGGTCCTACATGCGTAATGGCATGACAATGTCAAGGCCGTACTGTGAGCTGCTTTACCTGTGTCAGTAGCGGCCAGAAGCACAGATCAGTACAACCTGAACTTGCAGGTCCACTTGGCAGCAATCAGCTTGGGATCAAACCCTCCCCACAGAAGGCATCAAACCCTAAAGCAGCCTCAGCAAGTAGTTCCCTCAATCGCAGCAGCAGTGGCAAGACTGTGCCAAGCATTCCTGGCAGTGGCATCAGTCGTGCTGGCAGTGGTGCTGTCTCCAGCACAGCCATGACTGGCAGTGGCGTGCGCAAGAGCAGCAGTGGCGCAGCCAACATCAGTGATGATCCAGCCAACTCTGGCAGTGGCATTGCCAGCATCAGCGGTGGTGGGGCTGCTGCTAGCAATGGCAGCAGGGGTGGTATGGCTGTTGAGACTGATGGCAGCGGTGGTAGCAATGGCAGCAGGGGTGGTATGGCTGTTCAGACGGATGGCAGCAGTGGCAGCAGGGGTGGTATGGCTCTTCAGACTGGTGGTGGCAGTGGTAGCAATGCAGGCATCAGTAGCACAGACAGACAGGGAAGCGCTCAAGCCAATGTCACAGTGCTCCCTGTTGACACATCCAAGTTTCCTTTTGAGGTATGGCCGGTTTTCCAAAGCTTGCTGAGCGCCATGACAGCTAACCAAGATGCCCCCGGCTGCTGTTATAGCACACAGGGTTTCTCAAAAGCAAGTTTGCCACCTCAAATTCAGTGCTCACTGCGCAATTCCTTTGTCGACTTGTTGACATGCTGTCTGGGACAAGTCACATGTGTTGGTCAAGTCAAAATGTGTGGCATACCATGACATATGCGTATACAGACTTACCGGTAGCATTGTGCCTTTCCCAGCTTGGGTGACACCTTGCAGGCATTCAATGGACCCTCTTTGCTGGATGGTAACTTCAATGAGGATGACAGCCACGCCTCATTTGCTGATGCTCTAAGCAGCTGGAGGGGCAAGGCACCTGCACGAGCCCCAACAACGACAGGGCCAAATGCAGCACCAGGTACATGCACATACGACTGAGCATGTGGTATGAGGAACAACTTCTCCCTCCGCATGGCCCCTTCAACTGATGCTTTAGTTGCTGAGCAAGTGTGCACGCTGATGGATTCCAGCAGCATGAATTCTCCAAATTGCAGCCCTGGTCATCCAGGTATAATTCTTGGCTTCTCATTATATTGATGCCTGTAGTCTTTGCTTTGCTTTTCTCTTCTTTCTTTTCTCCAAATTGCAGCAGTCAATGGCTTCCACAGCAGCAGACAAAACATGAAACCCATGCTGTACCGCTTCACTGCCGACACACCTGAGTCACACCAGTCATTGGCCCTAGCTGTTGACCTTGTGTTGATTGTGCAGGCACTTCCACACAGGCTGGGGCCGGGACGATGGCAACGGCCCTGGCAGCGGCTGCCAGCCCTCCCAAGCAGACGTACTTTGAAAGGCTGCTCTGGAACCAAGCCTCTCAAGAGGCTGCTGCTGCAGTTGCTGGCAAGCCTGTGAGGTGAGCAAACGCTATATTCCTCAATGAGATATCACTGCCAAGCCTGTCATACAGAGTTACGCTGTGCATCATGCATTGCTCCTTGCGTTGAGTCTCATGCGCTCAGTGCATGAGGCTTTGTATTGTGAGTCATGCTCAGTGACTGTGAGTCAAGATTGCATATGGGCAAACACAGGGCCAGATAGTGGTGATTGTGCAACGACTGAATCAGTTGTAGCAGGGTACAATGAGTTAAGGGGCATCTAATGTGCTTTGTGGAATTTCGCCCTACAACAGGGAGAAGCTGTACAGCAGCTCAGAGGTTGTGCAGCCATCAGAGTTTCACCCAAACCTAGAGGCTGGAAGCCAGGGAGTGTAAAAAAGCACCACTCGTTTATTGTGATACTGCAGGAGCTTTGCTGATGACAAGGAGGCTGTATTGCAATCTGTGCTGGAGGAGCAAAACAGTGTGTCCGAATCGTGAGAGTCCATGTAGAAAGACCCTTCAAGATGAAGCAAATTTGGCATGTTTTTGCTTTTCCTTTTGGGTGGCTTCTGCAAGATCGCCTGTTATTGGGTTGTATTGTTTTGGCAATCCTGCAGACTAGATTGCAGCCTGGTGCGGCCTTTCAAGCTTGTCAGTCTCACAAACACTGGAGACATGTCTGCCTACTATCAGCAAACTAGTGTTTGCTGCGTTCTTTGTGTTTGCAGTCATCCAGTCTCACAGTGTCTCCAGAGGGCTATAGAGCAGTCAACTTTTGCTTCCCTATGCATGTAATGCTGAGAGATGGATCTGCATCCCCATGTTTTATAATACCAGGCTCCATCTTCTGACATGAACCAGGCTGACATTCTGCAGCAGCTAGACACCTGAGGTGTTGTCTAGTCTAGATTATGTAGCAGTAAAGATAAGTTAATCGCACACGGCATGCTGCTGACAATAGGGTATCTTGTCAACCCAAACTACATGGATAGTCAAGACCCTGTAGCCATCAGGGTCTTCAGACTGGCAGGGCGTTTGCAGCTGTTTTATCATCTGAGCCGCCCTCAGCGCCGCTTCACATTCGTTCACAACTTTTTGCACATCGTTCGGAACCAGGCGCGATAGGCACGCGGGAGCCATGAAGCTACTGACGCACAACATGCTGGCCTGCAACATCAAGGGTGTCACCAATGGGTATCCTTTCAAAATCGACGCCACAAAGGTTGAGGAAGTGGACACAGACTTCGATCCTGATTTTTTGCGGAATATATGGCCAAGAATCGAGTGGAAAGCACTCAAAGAGGCGGCTGAGAGTTTGGGAATGACAGGCCTGCCCAGCGAAGTTGCTCCCGATATGCTGCAGAACGAGGATTTCTTGCAGCAATTTCACCATGCACTGCTCGAAATTCAGCTGGAGGAGGGAGCACTGGTGTGCCCAGAAACCGGCAGAAGATTCACTGTATTGAACGGAATCCCAAATCTGCTGCTGAACGAAGACGAGTGCTGACATCCGTTTGTCAGTTTAGATAGTCAGGTTAGCAACAAATGAGTCCTAAGTACAGTCTCACCTGCTCTGCTAGGCAGGTAAAGTGAACTCAGGCGATGCGAGCACAGGTAGCCGGGTGAAATGAATGCTTTTTTCTTTCAATCTCCACATCTGGTAGTGATGATCAGTTATGTACGTTGTATCTTTTGTGTTCAGTCCTGTGTTTATCTTTGTTGATAGAATTCAGCCCCAGTAGAACTGTATATGCGTGTTCCACAGGCCTGCAAGGATGCAATCATGGCATGCAACAACAGCGTGCACATTTACCAGATGCTTTGTATAAGCAGGAAGCCATACTGCTTCTGAGTAATGTATCAGCGCCTTGAAGGTAGCTATAGCTCAGTAACTAAATGTCCTTGTGACAAGATTGGTTTCCAAGATCATGTCGGTGCTGATCTCACATGAGATCAAAGCTGGATACTCTCTGAAGCAGTTCCTTTGCAAATCATGATCAGCGCCAGGGCTGTCAATGTTATTACATATGCACTGAACATGTATAATGATTTGTACTGCCAGCTTGACAAAGCTTGCAGCACCAAGGCACATGAGCAACGAAGTATGACTAGCGTGGCGGACTATGGTATTACTGTGCATATGCGTTTGCAATCTACCTCACGGTTGAGAGAAGTTTACTGCACACTCATAGACAGAGTGTGCATGCGTTTCACACATGAGAAGGGTCTCTTGAGGGTTTGTTTGTCATCGAGTGCTAGTCAGCTGTGTTGCTCGAGCACTGCCAGTCAGGCTACGATATCACATCCTGCAACTACAGTTCTGCAACGACCCCGTGCCACGCGCGCCTTCAAGCAAGTCTGCGGACACTTGTTGGATAGTACGAGCCGCGGTTCGATCTGGTGTCGGCACACACATCCTGTCGACACACACTGCACGAGCCTGAGGCCCAGAGCAGCCCCAACCTGAACCGGAGAGGCTGTCAGTCTTCATTGCACGGAGTACCCGGAGGGTGCTCTGTATCGACGCGAGCACATCAAAGGCCTGACACATCATCCTGTCTGAAGCCAGTCAGCCTTGCTGCTGTCCTCAAGACATGCCCCTCGGAGTTGGTCAATTGGCAAGGGCTGTGATGGGCAGATCTCGAAGAGGTCTTTTTGGCGGCAAACGCATTCTGTCCGGCAACAAAGTCAGTGAGGATGGGGGAAACAAGTAGGTTCAAATCAAAGTTTCAGTCCATGATGATGTGATGTACCAGTGTTCCTTGTTTCTCACATCTTGCACGATTGTTTCAGGTCACGACGGGTCTGGAAACCCAATGTCCAGAAGACCACGCTGTACAGCAACGCACTGGAGCGCAATGTGCAGCTCAAGGTCACAGCCTATGCACTCAGGTAATCAGCATCACCGTTGCATGCAGCATGACTGTTTTGCTTATCGCGCAATACACAGTACAGACGCATACCGTTGCATTCAGCATAAGCGTTTGTACTTACCACAATATTCACACAATATAGCCGAGTACATGCATGTAATAATGCTTGTCACTCCTGGACAGGAAGTCTGCCTACATCAGGCATGCTCAGCAGTCCTGCTGTCTGCAGGTGCATTGACAAAGCAGGTGGCCTAGATCGATATTTACTGAAGACACCTGATCAAGAGCTGGCCTCAGACACAGGCGAAAAGCTCAGGAGTGAGATCATTGCCAAGCGCCAGCTGCAAAGAGCCACCCAGCAGAATGTTTTGCCGTTTGCAGCTTCTACTCAGCCGGTGACAAGTGAGCTACTGTGACACACAGCTGCTCTCAGCATGCGCTTTTAGCAAGCGCTGGCGCAAATCTGACCTCTGCTCAGGCTGTGAATGATGCCATGCTGTGGACATCCGTGTGATGGTTGGCAATGGTCGTTGGCAACTGGACACTCGCCTCCATTTGACCTCCATGCCTTGTAAGGCATGCACAGCTCTTGAATCTATCTTTGGGCTGGTTGGCCTGAGCAAGTGCAAAACCCAGACGCTAATGTGAAAAGAGCCATCTAACGCTGACGTGTAAGCTTCCTCAAGGTCTTCTGGGTAGATGCTGGATGCCATTGAGCCAGCTTTGAGCATATTGAACATTTGTGTATGGTCTTGCTGATCTGTAAGCGCTGTGCTTTACATGACCCGATTCACGTCTGGCTGTTACAGCTCAGCAGATGCACCACGTACACACAACAGCAATATAGTCTATGTATGCATACACTTTGTAAAACAAAGGAATAGGCATCCCACCCTTGCACACCTACTACGATTTCACTACAGCAGACGGCTTTGCCCAGCCCATACATTGTACCATTAGTTCACAGTTGCATATGGCAATGTAGCTTAGTACTGACGTTCATATCAAGCTCTAAACCAAAATGTTTGAAAAAGAGGAGACGCATTGTGCTGCATGCTCATGCAGACATGCCTCACTTTGAACCGTACAGAGTGGAATGACCTAGCCTGGACACAAGAAGTGATGCTTGCCTGGACCACAGATGCATAATACAGAAAGCACAGTAAGGCCAACTAGGTCACTAGGTCTGAACCCATATTGAAACATTGGGGCCTCAGATTTCTCAGGGCCAAAGAATACACTACACTGAGCAGATAGTCGACTGAGGACAGCAAAAAGGTGCACATCTGACCTAAAGAATGGATGCAACTTTGTAAACATCATACGTGAGGACACTGTACTGACATATACTAATACAAATATGGCAGCCATACTAGACCTGAGGGAATTGCGCTGAATATTCAGCGGTCCTCAATCTCCTCACTAATGGGCTTTTCATGAGATGTATGCTGCCTGAAACTACGTGGCGTCTGTAATGCCTGAGCTGTTTGATGCTCACCCATACCAGCTAGATCACTAGCTGAAGCAGCGTGTGTCATGCTGCGAGAGCTGCTACTTGCTGATGACATGTATTTTTGAGAGAAGTTCTCAAAAGCCTTCTTGCTGACCATTGTCTCATACGTTGTGAAAGGGGGCCTGCCATCTGTAACTTCATCTTCTCGTACAATAGCGACGCTAGCACATCTGCAGGACATAACTAGTGTAACATGCTGCGGTATGGACTGATAAGCTGCCTGATGTGCTATGAGTAAATACAGCGTGATGTCAACATGCTTCTGCAAAGGCTGCCATAATGCACATTCACCACTGCTTGGATTACGAGCAGGCAAGTCTATGTAAGCTTGAGCATGGCATGATGCTGACACTGCAGACTTGATGCACGATTTAGTTACCCGTCAGGATTGCTGATAACCACTATCTCCTTGATGTTAGGGAGGTTGGAGACATACTCATCTTCAGGTTTACCCGCAGGCTGCAACAGAACTGGAAACATCAAATGCAGTAAAGGGAAAGTAGTAAATAGTTTGCAGTTAAAAAACAGCTGGACTAGTGCCTGTGCAATGACACAACAGACACCTGGAGGCTGCCACTGCAGCTAAAGCATGCCTGTGGTTGGCAGTTCACTTGCCTGTAACAGCTCAGTAGCTGGAGGCCGGAAATATCTGTACTTGACAATGTATCTGAACATTAGACCCAAAAACAGCAGTCCCACTAGGACTGTAGCACCTATGAAGGTGAAAGTGTATATTACTCCAGACTTTGGTGCTCCCCCTGAGTTAGTGGGAGGTGACGGGGACGGGGACGCCGTGGAGTTAGCCAGCACTGCGTTGGCTTGAAGTAATAGTCGAGACATGTTTGGCTCCAAGACACTATGGGGACCTACAGAAGCGGTGCAACGTTGACCTAACCGGTTGCGATTTGCTGAACGAGCGTTGTACACAAACAAGAGAGGCCAGCAATAAGCGTATTCCAAATAGCAATTTCACTATGCTCGGCGTACCACAAACTATCGCACAGAACCCTTGCGACACTGCACATGTGAAGTATCTACCTGCTCGATCTGCTCCGGTGCCGTCTGCACACTCTGCGACTGGCTGGGAGGTGATCGCTGTCAGGCCTCCTGCTCCGAAAGTCTAAGCTCACAGGCTCAGGCTGCGGTTGTACTTGACTGATCGTATAGGCTTGTTGACTTTCACTCAAGCCAGTTCCGCCGTTGCCTGAAGAGATATAAACCTGCCGTGAAGCTACGCAACTGAGTGCACTTCTGGCAATAGCGGCAGGGGATGTAATGACAATGACCGCGCGATTACCACGAAACCTGCGTACGCCACGAGCGACAGCTTTTGCAAGTTTGCTTCAATGTTGATGCGCCTTGGCACGTGCACCACAAGATTCAAAGGGGCGGTCCTGCTGACCATTGACAGGGACAACTCCTCGGCTTCCGGATTGGGTGACCCACGCCGGTCCAAAAAGGTCCAAGTTGACGTCACGCAATTCACGTCAGCTGGCTTTCGAGTACACAGTTCTGCCACAAGCAACATGCTCTTGCAGCATGCTGACAGTTGCTCAAATCATCATAGGGCACAAACTGACAGGGGCTCAAATGAGTCGCCAAAGCGCTCCCATTGATTGAACATATATGGATTATATTATGGAACCAAGATGAAATCGGATGCCTGTTTCTCCCCTAACGACCGATGCATAGAGTTGTAGGGCTTCTGATGACGCACGAATTCTAGACTTATATTGCGCAAAGGAAGCTGCATTTACAGATGTATGTAAGAATGTTTACTGTCCTGGCAATGGAATCAGCTACCTAGCGAAACCCAGCATCATGAAACTCAACAGCTTTAAGCAGGCAGGCGCGACGTTGGAAGCATCTTAAGTAAGCTTACCAACCGTTGTTTAGGTTGAACCCCAGCTTTCACCATGCTCATGAGTGGGAGACCATCAAACAGCCAAGTGCAGTTTCGGGATATGGTCATCGGACTCATACCACTAGGAAAAACAGGCAAATTCCGAATGAAGTTCAATGCCTGAAGAAAAAGAAAAACAGGAAGCAATGCGTACGGACTCATGAGCACGGGTGATATCATGCTGGCTCAACTGTGTAAACAATATATATGAGATTAGCCACCAAGTCCTGCTCTTCTGGAGCAGAAACGGCATATTACTTATTTATGTTTTGAAAACTGGTGGTGTGCAAGTGCTGTCGAGTTCTCAAGCTTATGCCCTCAATGTGCCGTTGCTGTCACCTTGGCAAGGTCATGCGATTGCGACTGTGCTCATATCCCCACACTGGAAATCTAAACTCAGGAACGCCTGGGGACAGTAAAAACGTAATAATCGCTCTTGCTTAAACTTCACGTGGACCATGTGTGCATGCTTTGAGCATTCCTGTCATGCACATTTGAGTGCCGCTGCCGGGGCATCCATGCTGGGTCCCTACCACGCCGAAGTCTCGCCAATCGGTGTTGAGTTGCGTCGGTTATAGCGCTTCATTTAGCTTGTAACGTGTGGAGTGCCCGGCTGCAGCAACGATGCAGCTTAGTCAGACGCATGTTTTACGGGTTGCGGCTACCTCGCGCACCTCACCCTCGCTGACGACCAGCAGAGTCCACGTCAGTTCGCTCAGGTTTGCATCTATGTCTTCTATGTCGTTGAACTGATTGCGTCCTTCCGGCCGTTGTTTACTTAAAGAGCGATGGTCACAGAACTGCTGCCTCTTGATGCAGGTCTTTAACTCCCTCCACTTTCAGAACCCGCTTTGTCAAGCTTTCTTCCACCAATCTGCACGCAATTTCATGCGCAAAGCCAAGCAGAAAGCACGTGCAGCTGACCGCAGCTTCATCTGCTGCAGCAGGAGATGTTGCTGGACAGCCTACACCTGTAAGCATTGAGTTTCATGCTTGGATATCCGTTTCTTTAAACGTGTGCTGCAAGTACAAGATCAAGCCGAACAAGCATCATAGCTTCAGCACCAATGTTGCACTGCAGGAAGAAGCCCATGCCTCGCCAGCGTTCCAGCGCACAAGGTTCCTGGCGTTTGCTATCATGGTCACTGGATGTGAGCTGCCTTTCGTGCTGCTTCTGCTGGCTGTTGATGTCAGCATCATATGCAATTGCAAAGGACTGAATCCCATGCTGGCTTGCAGATGCCAGCTACTATCTCACAAGGAACTCCCTGAACTATGTCACTCCTGTGATGATGCAAGACAAGGCTTTGGCTTTGACCTACACCCAGATTGGAGGGCTGACCAGTATCTTACCTGTCTGCTATGGTAAAGCACTCTTTCCAGCACAGACACGTGTTTCACACAATGCATACATCCTGCTGTCCACCACTTGTAGCCAGAAATTGTTATTTGTGAAAATTAAGCTTGGCATGCAAGCTCAAAGAGGCTTGTGTAGCTGTCAAAGTACCTCAGTACATTTGCGTTAGCACTATTGTACTTGACAATCCATACAGGACATTCAAGCAGAGGCTTTGAAACATGTATCGGAAACAGCCAAGCAGTGATCCAAACTGTACCTGTTACCAGATTCCATGGTGACCATATGCCAGAAGTTGGCTTTTGCAACTGCATTGTCAGTAGTGGTGATGCCTGTAGGTGCCAGTAAGTTTGCCAGTGGTGTGTTGGGGGCACGGACATCGCCCACTGTGTTATTGGCAGGTATGACCACATACTGCCCTGCTAGCATCGCCTCTGTGTAAGCTGTATTGCAAGTTGCTTTGTTTCGATGCAACTGGCAGTAGTGCCGCTGTGCTCCAACAGTGCATGCTGCACGACGTATGCTAACAACATTCTGTTTTCAACTCTATTTCATGGCTGCAGACACTGCAAATGCAGTGTGGCACTGACGCCTGCAGTCAGTGGTTGTCTGAGACCAACGCCAGCATGTACACAATGCCAGCATGTACACAACGTAACACACACCAGACGTGCCCCAATTGTTGACAAGCTGCATCTGCACTGCTGTTATGTGATGATCATTCTGTCTGACCATACCATCTGCTGAGTGTCACACACACATTCTGGCAAACAGTAAAGGGTCTGTACATCCTGGCATCATGGCATGCAAGTACCTTTCCTGGCTGCTCACACCCATGTGATGCTGCCACGTGCAGGAGGCCTGATTGCCACCGCCCTGGTGAATGTTGCCTTTGGCTTTGGACATGCTTACCTCTGGTTCTGTGTCTGCTGGGGAGCAAATGGCGCCCTTCAGGTACACACACACACACTCTCTCTCTCTCTCTGTCTCCCTCTTGCACATCCTCTGAACACTTTCCACAAGCAAGCTGCATGAAGTCTTTTGTAGTGACAAAGATTCAACCTACTATTCCCGGAAGGTGCACCTTGTATTGTTGGGCAAGCAAGCAAGCAAGCAAAACCTCAGCCTACTTTCCTGACGAGTACGTCACTCAGAAGGCTTACCCTTCTGAGATGTGCATCCTGTGAGAGCTGCTTGATGACACACCTATCTTGTTGGTAATGGGGAAAAAAAGAAAATAGCTGCTTATAGCATAACTTCAAACAATTTTGCAATCAAACTACATGAAGAAATGTGCAGTGTCTACTTACAGGGTCTAGGGGCACCGGCATGTGCCAGATTCCTGACTGCCTGGTTTGCTGGCAAGGAGAGGGGTACCTTCTGGGGCTTCTGGACGGCCTCCAACAATGTGGGGGGCTTCCTGGCACCCCTGCTGGCAGGCACAGCAGCGCGCCACTATGGCTGGAGGTAACCTGCACCATCATCTCTAACCCGCACCATTGTCTCTTACCTGCACCATCATTTCCAACCTGCACTTTAACCTGCAGCATCATCTCTCTCCACCAAGTGTAGCCAGAAAACACTTTGGATTGAATTTGGATTGATTGTGTTGCATTTCCTTTGGCCTGTGCCTAGGCGTGTGGTAACGATCAACTACATCTGTCCAACAGTCACCAAAGGCTTTTGATGCAATGGGGTGATAGTAGACAGAGTTGCTCAGCCTATTATGCTTTTTGGCTTGTCCAAGCTTGAAACTGCTTCCTCTTTTCAGCTGAACGACGTAAATAATCAACAACAGGCATGATGTTTCTTGCTAGATTTGCTGTTGTGGGTCTGGACCAGAAGCTGATGTACAGAGGCACTATGTCAAACGACAACAGCAAACACACCAGCAGCAGAGGCCATGCAGGTGGTCCTTGTGCTGGGTTTTGAGTGGCACATAATTTCTAGTCAAAACGACTCAGTTCCCACAGCTTCTGCGTCAGCTTCCAATTCAGCTTCATGGACAGCTTCTGGTGCATTTGCAGAGATACTTTACTGAGGTCAAGGCCCGTCTTGCTGCAAAACATGCCAACTGGTATAGTGAGCTATATGACCTACAATAAGTTCAGTACTTATCCTCACACATACATAAACCGCAATGTACACAGCATTTATCAAGGGTTGAACTAAGTCGCTGATGGGTTGCTGGCAGGGGAGGAAGATGTTGAACTGCTGATATTAGTCATTCAATCTTTAGATGGACACATGTCTTCCTCTAGGGTCAAGTTGTCCAGGCTGCAGGGTTTAGGTTGACTTGCTTTTGGTTGTTATCAGGTGGGGGATGTATGCTCCTGGCATTGTGGGCATTGCGGTAGGCCTGCTCATCCTGCTGGTCATGAAGGACAGCCCTGAGAGCATTGGCTACCCCCCCATTGAGCCCAAGAAGACCCATGCTGGTTAGCCCACAGACATCTCAAACAGCGCTTGTCCCGTGTCTGTCCCTGCCCTGCACATGTATGCAGCATACATGTAGCAAATACATAACCTGCAGTGACATGTACATGCTTTTACTTTGTTTCATGTCTTAACGTTTCCTACTTTTGTGGTGTGGTGTATACAAACTTTGCTGTGCCAATGTGTGGGTGTATATGGTGTATTGCTCTTTGAGGACGCGCTGAAGTCCATGAGCATACAAGAAGAGCAGCCACAGCCTTGTCACGAGCACAATCAAAATCTAATGAACCATTTCTAGATCCATGGGGCACATGCAGTATGTTCATGCAAGCATCGACAGTCAAACACAGTCACACTGTGGATGAGCCTATCTGTGCCTGTGTGTTAAACTGAAGCCAGGGACAATGAGACATCCGCACACTGTGAATGATTCCATCTGTGGCTGTGTGTGTAACTGGAGCCATAAACAACCAGACACTCTCATACTGTGGATGAGTCCATCTGTGCCTGTGTGTGTAGCTGGAGCCAAGGACAAGCCCAGCATCATGGAATCCCTGACACAGGAGTGCCTCAAGAACCCCTTCACCTGGCTCTTTGCCATTAGCTACTTCTTTGTCTACATTGTGAGGACAGGTGTCACTGCCTGGTTCATCCATTTCCTCATCAAGGTACCCTCCTGCTTCCAGTTCTCATCAGGTTCTTGCAAGCTTATTGGGCATTAAATGTTTTCTGTGTACTGTCTACCAATGGTGCATACGACAGTTTGACCATGACTAAACATTTGTGATGCTTTTGCACTGGTCAGAAAGCAAAGGCTACTTTTGAACAGGGCTGTGGCAGTGCGCTCTGCTCATTGCACATGTCAATATCTGTATCTGTGCATATGTGTGCCTGTCTCCAAGTCTCAAAGAATTCTGGGGCTTTTGGCACAACATCCAGTCTCCTGAAATTGGACATGCCAGGTCTGCCAGCTGTCACACTCCTGCAACTGTTCTTGTTGCCAGATTGCTCATGTCTGTTCTGGGGTGTCATTGCGCATGTCTGTCATCAATTATTTTGCACATCACTGGAGATCGGCCTTCAGTGCCAGGCTTGCTTGCTTAGTGCCAGTTCCTTCTTCTTTGCCCTGCCAGCCTGCTTGCGCACTGCCAACTACTTTTTCTTCTTCTTCTCCTCCTTCTCCTCCTTCTTGTTCTTCTTCTTCTTTTTTGCCCTGCCAGCTTGCATGAGGTGCATGCTAAGCAGGAGGTGAGTGGGACTGCAGGGGAAGGGCCTGGATGCAGCAGCAGCAGCTGTCAGAGTGTCTGGTCTGGAGCTGGGCGGCCTTGCTGGTAGCCTGTCTGCAGGTATGGGTTAGGGCTCAGCGTTAGGGTTTAGCATAATCTTATGACAAGGCAGCCTTGCTGGAAGCCTGTCTGCAGATGCACCCTTGCACCAACGTTCTTGTCAGACTGCTAGACATGATGAATACCTAGTACTGCCAGACACAATGAGTACCTAGTACTGTGTTTTTATACCAGGATATTGACACACCGTCATCACTACCACCCAATGGTTTGGCTGAAGATGTCACATCTTCTCCTCCCGAAATGCATGTGTGTATAGCATAAGTGTGTTGTGTGGGTGTGAGTGTGCATGGAACCAGAATGACGATCAACATCTGACGTCCTGTATTTCAGGGACAGCTGCCACGACAGTTGCCGCCCTGATTAGCTTGGCAGCATTGACTCAGTAGGCTTTGCAGTGGTGCCAAGGTGTATACAGCAACTGTAGTGCATTAAATCTACAGAAGACCTATCAAGTGCATTGAGAAGTGCCATTAGGATGTCAATAATGCCACTGATGGGCTTTGTACAGATATTGGCACGCTTTCTAGGCGCCTGCCTTAGATCAACCACCTGTGTGTTTGTAAACCCCAAATATACTATAGCCCTTGACTGGCTGGTGCAGGTGCCATCAGTGACTTTGTGATTCGCAAGTACTACAACGCCCCTTCTGTAGGCCTGCGTGTCAAGGTGAGACCCATATATCAGCTGCAGCGTTCAATTGATGTGTGAAATGCAGTGCTGCATCCACAGCAAGCAGCATCTGCACTGTGCACTGTTGTCCTGGCTTTATAGCGTCGCTGCATGCTCATTGTTAATGCCACATAGCCACGGTCTTAACTGCCCAGTCTTTGAGTGACAGTAGCCTCATGCTGATGTGCTGCAACAGCTACACATGAAGGTTTTTGGACAATTGCTCCTCTGTTGACTCCCCAGCTGCAGGGGACCAACTGTCTTCTGCACATGAGAGACCTGGTCCAGCTGTCAGTTTGGCAAATGAGAACTGGGTCAAGAAAAATGTGGCTTTTTATCAGCCGGCACAGCCAAGCAATCCTGGCAGTGACAGGTTCTGCATTTCGGCAGGAGTTATGTTAGTACAACAGCTGCATCGGCATGAGCTATCTTCGAACAACAACTGCATCAGCATGAGCCATCTTAGGTCAACAGCTGCACTTGGCACAAGCTATCTTTGTATGACAGCTGCATTGGTGACTGTGACTGATGCACCGTCTGTGCAGGTGGTGATTGCATATGCCATAGGCACAGCAGCTGCCCTGGCAGGCTTCTGGGCCTGCCCCAACCAGCCCTCCGCCCAGTGGCTGGCGGTGGCCACCGTTGGCTTCTTCTTGTACGGCCCCCAGATGCTGATTGGGCTGTGTGGGGCAGAAGTGGTCAGCCCCTCAGCTGTGGGCGCCTCCCAAGGCTTCCTGGGCTGGATCTCCTATCTAGGTCACTAACTTCTCCAGGATCATTTCATTGCCCATGTGTACCATATTTTCTGCACCATTGTACCACTCTTAGTACCACCTCAGTGATGCTCTTATGATCAGCTGCATGCACCTGGCTTGGTTTCTGACTTTGTGAAGTGGTGATGGACCAAGATCTTGAGGGCATCAAGGTTTCGGCCATTGCAGCAGTACCAGCAGCTCATTTTCTACTGGGTCAGCTCTTAGCAATTCACTGGCACATGTGTCAAGTTGGCAAATGAGGGGCACCCCTCATGTCCCTCTGTGCATTTGCCATATGCACATGGCAGCATCAGATGCCTTGACTTGCATCAGTCTGTGCGCATCACCACTTCCTCACAGCTCAGCTGAATGCATTCAAGCCGCTTGCGAACACACACACACACACACACACACACACACACACACACACACACACACACACACACACACACACACACACACACACACACACACACACACACACACACACACACACACACACACACACACACCAGCATCAGCACATTCTTTTAATGCGCTGTCAACACTTTGTGTGGTCTGCAGGGTCATCTGTAGCTGGCCTGCCCCTTTCTCTTCTTCTGCAGAAGTCTGGCTGGGGTGCCATGTTCTCCTTCCTCATAGCCTCCTGCGGCGTTGTGGTGGCCCTGCTGTTGCCCATGATTAATGCCCGCAGCCACTCCCAGTCACATGCTGCAGATGCCTAAGCATTGTTCTGCACAACCTGTATCATCATTTGTAGCTGATGTCAATAACCCTTGCTGATTTTGCCAATTATTGTGTACAGTGTCAACAGTGCCTGGTATTTGTACTGCTCCAGGTAGCTAAGTTTTAGGTGTTATGTTCCTGTATTGCTATCTGCTTGCGACTTCTTGTACCTGTTGTGCATCCAAGGGAATCTCAATGTACATGTGTTTTGGGAACATGGCCGTCTCCCTTGTTCAGTAGGTAAGCAACACCATGTGAATCGTATACTTAGGGGACACCCCATAACATCCTGAAAAACATATATCATGAAGCATGATACTATTTGTCACGTTTGGACATGTGCAACTAATTTTGCCTCCACTTGTGCATCTTGAACTGTCGTGCAATTTGCACATTCATTTCGAATCCTAAACCAAGACAAACAGTTGCAGCGCATCTGCTTCAGCACAGCAGCATCACATGTATACATATGCATACAGTACAGCGGTACATTATGCACAGCGGTAAATTACATGTACACGCAGCTTGTGTTAAACAAACTTTGCACATGCGAGTGCACTCTGCATGCCATGTTATTATGTTGGGCAGTAGTGTGTACTGGTGGCAATGCCAGCAGCACGTTGAAGCCTCACACAAGTCGTTGAGCAAAGACCTGCCTCAGTTGCAGAGGAAATTTGGCAAATGCTGCTTAAATCAAGAGTTGCAATGTGTCAGAAAGTGTGGACATGGATCAGTCGTACAATCAAAACCTGCAGCACCTGATTCACGCATTTGGGAAACCAGTTCGGGCACAGCTTTCTGACTGCATCTACCATACAAGTGAGACTTGTGTTGTCAGCTGTGTTTCACTTTTAGACCAATTGACCAAATGCATCCTGCTGCTCAGCCCAGTGAGCCGCTGAGGGCTCCCCTGACAGACCCCCACTGTATTCTGACCCTCCTTCATCAACCAAGTCTTCTTCCCAGGCCTCACTTTCTGCTTCTTCAGCCATGGAGTCTGTTGGCGTCTGCCGAAAGATGGCGCTGAAGGCTGTTTCCTGACCCCCGTTACTATACTTATCACCATCTACCACAGCAGGTGCAACTGTCACAGTGCAGTGAGCACTGAAAGCACCAGGTTGGGCGACACCTTTGGACTGAGCAGAAGCAGAGTCCCTGCACCAACATTGTCTGTGAGCTTGCCAAATAGCAACGTCAGTGCTACTCGTATGAGCAATGGCGATATGCTGCACATGTACTGGTGCATGTGTCTCTCCACACCAGTGATGCTTCCTGACCATCTGGCTGCACACTCAGCAAAGTGTTTCTGCTTGTCTAGTTTCATCTCGTATTTAGGCACTCTGTGTATTCCATGATATACACCAAATTGCACATCCTGCATGCAAAACAGGCAAGTAGTGAAGATATCAGGTGTTCACCTAGCAGCAGCTTGAGCTGTATTTGTGGGTCTCAGCATTCTGGCATTCACCAAAGATTGCTCAAACTCATTCTCAGAGTCTGAAAGCAGCCCCTCCTGCTGCCGCTCATGCAGTGATGAAGAAGCACGGTGGCCGACGGGTGAGTCAGCCTCAGACTCTGAGCAATTCTCACAGCTGGAAGGATGACCCTCTGACTGGTCATGCAGTTCTGAGTGTGGACCAGCTGACTGAGGCGAGGCTGAGTCAGACGCACTGACACTCGCAAGAGATGAGGCCTCAGGTGCAGAGTCAAACTGCTCAACAGTATTGCTCTGTGGTGCAGCAGGCCAAGCTTCAGATCCAGGTTTGCCATCAGCAACCACACCTCTGCGATTTGGCTGACTCAGCGCGGCCTGTTTGTCTTCAGATGCTGATGTGGCACCAATGCGCTGATTGGCAGGCAGCTGACACAGTGAGGCAGTCTCAGCATAAGCAGGGCTAGGAGCATCGCACAACTGCACAGACGCTGCTGTGGCATGACCTGGCATTTGCCTGGCACCATGACTCATCTGATCCTGTGAACCCCCGGTGTAGCCTGTCTGATTGTCAGTGCCTGTCTGAAGCCAACTAGGCTGCGATGCTGACTCAGCATTTGAGAAATGTGCCTCCGTACTGAAATGGGCATCACTATGAGCCCTGTGTGACCCTGCGTCTGAAGCTGCAGGATGACCCTGAGAAGCTGCCTGTGCAGCTGCTGCTGCTGATCTGTCATCCTGACTGCTTCTAGTCTCAGCACTACCAGCACCTGTTGCTGTCGGCGCCATGTTTGCAGCACCAATCTGAGCTCTGCTGTCCCTAGATGCTATCCCCAGGGATCTGTCTCCAGCTTTAGTATCCCGGCTTTGTGCTCCAAAGCCGCCAGGTGTCACGCCCTCAACCAGCAAGTCAGCCAGCCTGCTCAGTCTGTCCATGCCACTGTCCAAAGACAGGTTACTGAAATCCAGATCTGAGGCTGTCACTGATTCACAGCTGGGTTCCTCTGGTAGCAGTATGCCTCTTGCAATCAGCTGCATCACACCATCATAGCAGCAGTTACATAACAGCGCCAGCCAAAGAAGACTTGATGCAGGATGCTACTTAGGTTTGTAAGCACCTGACAACCACTTTGGGGGGGGGGGGGACACATGCCGAGTCAATGCAAGAATGAATGAACCAGATACGAACATGTGGTGAATGGCCACATTCGTGCTCAGCTCAGTATGCACATGGTTTCATTTGCACCCTCATAGCCGATTGCAAAAAGAAGAACAAGAGCAGACTCCTGTCGTGTATTGTGTACGTTGCATTGATGTATTGCAACAGACGCACGGCAGTCCTGACAAGGCTTTTGGAAATCCTGAAGTGTCTCTTGCTGCAACTGCTGTTGTGTGTTGAGCAAGCAAGGTACTCAAGTACACATAAGACTTTCTGTACCATTGAGTAGGAGATTTCAATTTTGGCATGCAAGATGTGACTGCTGTGCCTCCAGAGCGTCAGTGAAGCAGCACATGCTTGCCAGAAAAGCGCACAATACTGCTCACAAAAGCCTCCCTGTGCACTAGCAATCAGTGAAAACACAAATAAACATGTAGCAATTGTAATTTGAAGAGCATGACCTGGCGGTGTTGCTGCTCAATGAGCCGCTCCAGCTCGCTCAGCGAGTCCTGCACCTCATGCCTCAATCCTGAGCTGCTCAGAGATTCTGCCTTGCCTCTTCTCTGCTGTTGGCCACCACGGGAATTGTGCGCAGTCATGCCTGCATGCGCCGCATTTGCATGTGAGTAATGCCATGTTTGCATTTGAGTAATGCTTCTTAGGAGGTTACAGATGATTTTGAACAGCTTCATGTAAGTGTGTCAATGCACACGCGCTTATGTCTGGCATGCAGTGTCATTTGAGACTTAGCGTAGGATTCACACCATTGTGAGAATTGGTCTGCGCAGTGTGTCTTTGGTAGCCTCCCCTTGGGACTGTGCTCGGTGCTCAGGGATGCATTAGCACTCAAGTATGCCACTTGGGGACATTTGGGGATGAGTGTAGCACTTGAAGATGCATTTTGCACTAGTGATACTTCTCAGATGCAGCGTCAGTGTATGCAGATCATCAATGCTGCCTCATCAAGCCCGACACAGATTGGCAAAAGCAATTAAGCAGCACTTGTTGTGATTTGCCATGGTAACACACACCATGCTGCTTGAAATCATCACCATGCATATGCATGGTGACACTCTGTTAACAACAACAAAGCTGCACTGCAAAGGTGCGGGTCAGGAAAACGGTTGCACCTGACTCAGCCTTTGTGCTGCTTGCCGCCCAGCTCCTCTCTTCTTCTTGCCCAAGCTTGGAGCACTGACTGGCCTCACTGACAGAGCAGGACTCGCTGCCACTCTCTGAGGGCTGAGCAATGAGCTGTGCGCTGTCGCCTTCAAGCGAGTCAACCTGTGAAAGCTGAGAGCTGAGGTATGAGCTGCGAGTGCCTTGCGCAAGCTCATCTGAGCGCTGAGTAGCGAGCTGAGGGAAGTTGAGCGAGCGCATGGATCTAGGAGCATGCTGTGGTGACTGCAGCATGAGTAAGGATGTGTCATGGCGTCCTGGCAGACCCCTTTTAGGGCTGTTTCTGAAGGGACTGACGTAGGAGCCCCTAGAGCTTTGATCTAGGGTATAGACCTTGGGAGGGCTATCCTGGCTTTGTGACCTCCCATCCAGCTCTGCCTGTGATTCTTCTGCGCCGTTCTGGGACCGCTGTCTTTGCGCACGTGCATGCCTGCTGTCTCCCTGCCTCTGCTTCTTCCTCTTGGCAGGGCTGCGCTGAACCTGAGAGTCAGACTGCAGCTCTCTGTCCTGCTGTGTGTCCGTGCCATCAGGCATGTCACTGGACTGTTGTGAGTGCAAGATTGGCTGCAGGAATGAAGACTGAGGAGGAGGTCCTGCCGGTGTTCCCGCCCAAATGCTGGCGCCACTTCCTGTTTTGGCGGGCTTTCCCGCCTCATCTGACCGGTGAAGGGCTTCCTTTTGAGCTGGCGCCTTTTTGGGAGAGCTCTGCTTCTTCCTAGGCTTACTTGTCTGTTTGTTTGCTCCTGCGAGGCTGCCCTGAGTATGGGAGAACCTGTTCTCCTGAGCTTGAGCCAGCTCAGGTTTGACAAAACCCTTGCGGCCTGGCGACCAGCTTGCAGTCATCTTCTTCAGCTCAGCCCTGGTAGGGCTGAGGCAAGGGCTGCTCTGTTCACCCCTGGAGGCCTTGCCTGGGGACCCCCAAGTGTCCCAGGGGGGTCTTGTGGGGCTCTTTGCAGCTGCCCTGCCTTGTCTGGAAGTAGAGGTTGGGGACCGGTGGCGGCGGGACGATGGTGGGGAAGGGCATGTGTTCCCCTGGGGGCTGTTGGGGGGGGTGCTTTGGGGTCAGAGCCTCATGAGCCTGCTTGTCAAGGTAGTGAGTGCCTGCCGGGACCCATGCCTTATCTGCATTGCCAAAACAGGCAAGGTAAACGTCAACTGACAATTTTGCTGCGCATGGGCCACACACATGTGATCTCTGCTTGCTGCCTAGCTTGCATGTGGACTCCAGTCAACCTTGAATTGTCTGCGACGGCATAATTGAGCATATGCACGTCGCTGGCCAGACCCAACCAGCCTCAGTGCCGAACACCCACTGCTCAGCTTTTAGTCTAAAACGTTGTTACAGCACAATTGGGCGTCCTATTCATTTCAAACGAGGTGCCCATGAGGTAGCAGCGCTTTGTATGCCGCAGTTGCGACTGATGGCTGACACGCACTCGTGGCATCACATCAGACAACTTTGCATTATGCCAGTGGACCAGCAGCACTCAGGCTGTAGCGCACACACAGTAAACCTGAATGAAGCCATCAGAAGTTGGCATTGCGTACAATATATGTTAAACAAGCAGCTGTGCCCTGCTCAATGCATTGGCCCAATGCAAGAACAACAACAATAACAACCACCATGCGCATGATGATAATGGCAATGATAGTGACAACAATAATGCTGATAATGACGATGGTACTGTGATGAAAATGACACCAACAATGAATCTGACATAAATGACAGCATGACAGCAATGATCATCATGGCAGTCACACCAATGACAACACACGTAATGAAGACAGCATTACCATGCTGTGCCCAGCTGCCAGATTCCTCTGCCAGCTTCCCCTGGCATGCTTTGCTGTGCACCCGCCAGGTGTCACCCTGCCTAGTTTGGCACCCCACCGAAACCCTAACTGCCTGCTCTGCTGAACCCTGGACCTGTGACTCATGCTGCTGCTGCTGCTGAAGAAGCTGCAGAATGGTGGCAGTGTCCAAGCGGCTGTTTGTCTGAGGCTTGATAGGAACCTGCTCCTGAGCCCTTGCTATGCCCTGAAACAGATCCCCCTGTGGCTTCAGTCATGATGTAACAATGCTGATGCACCGGTATCAAAGATCAGCAATTCTGGTTACGCTGGTCACCAGTAGCGAAGATCACTGGCAATGCATGCTGAGAAGAGAGCAGTACAGGAGCAGCATAGCCTTCATGGTGACCTTTTGCTGTTGAGTTGTGCACCTGCTGCCTACAGCTGGTTCAAGTCTACAATGAGATGCAGAGGTCTGGAGAGAAATGCAGATGATGGGTTTTGTGAAGATGCCAAGGCTGCCACCTATATGTGACTGCTGGAAGGCTGACTGCCAATGCAAGACCTTATACAGGCACTTGGTACCTAATCTTAGGAGGGAACAAGTGCTCAATGGATGCACGGATGCATTACAACCTGCTTGCTTCAAGTCTGCAATGCGTCAGACTCAGACAGTACATTCTGAAGCCCTCTGGTGATGTTCAGAAGATGAAGACACACACTGTTCTGCCAGGTGGCAAAGAAAAAGACTGTTTTGGTCATGGGAATGATGTGACATGATCAGCAAGCCTGTCTGATCCAGATAACGCCGGTGATGCTGGTGCTTTACAACAAGTTCAGAGTCTCTTCTTGCATGTGCAGCACTGCGCTGGTGGCAGTCTTGTCCAACAGGAGCACAGTACAGCAAGACTGGCAATGACTACGCCAGTAATCACCCTATCAGCTGATGGCTTCTTGATCTCGGCCAACTGCCCTGGCTATGCATAGTGTACTTATGACAGCCTACCCTATGTGCCAGCAGTAGCTGGGTGAAGCTGTGGAGCATGACATACATCATCAGTACCATCCACTTATCATTGGACAGGCAGAGTTATGTTCACATCAAATATGCAAGAATCAGCTCTGTGGTTCTGCTGAGACTGCCTTGAACTGCAGCAGGCTCACCTTGGTGGTGTCAGCCTTGCTGGCTGGTGGAGTCCCAGTCTGAACAGCTTTGTCCTGGTCATGTGGGTGTGCAGCTGCGCAGCAGCTAGCAGGGCGGGGAAGGGGCGACTCACCCCCCACCCCAGCAGTCAACCCTGCTGCCTGCAGCCAGAAGTAGCCAACAGGTCAGACTTTTCCTCGTAACAATAACTGTATGCAAATGCTGACAATCAGCACAATTAGAGTAATAGTAGTGATAAGACTACACAGCAAGGACAACAAACATACCAACAGCATATATTGTGACAAAGTGAAAAGTGTCGAGTACCATTGTGCCAGCAGAGGCCAGCAATTACTTCTTCAGAAAGATATGTGCTGACTCAGCTAGGGCAGGTAGGTTGTCTGTTGAGAAGGTCGTGCAAGAGATGGGACACTGGTTCAAGGACACCAGAGTTGCTGCAAGCATAGATTTGATGAGAAGCATCATACTGGCGACAAGCTTTAGTCCAGCAGTCTGGCTTTCTGACTGTGCATTCCCACTATGATTCAGGATGACTAGCAGGCACACATATATATTGAAAGACACTGGTGTCTAGTGTGATGTGACCAACATGATTATTGTCCTCTTGGTTCACAATGCACGCAAAATGCACCCAAATTGCAGGCAACACATACATCAACTTTGCCGCTGTGCCTTGTTCTTTCTGCATTTCAGGGCGCTGAAATGAAGCGTTGCTCTGTATGCAATCTGGTTTGAGTGACATTCAGTCATGACTGCAGAGGCTGACCTTATTGTCGCCGTAGTAATACCAGCCAGGGGCTGGGTTAGTCATGTTGGGCCTGACAGTGCGCAGGGAGCCGAAGCCATGCTGGAAGTGGTGCAGGGGTGCCGACGGGGCTCGACGCCGCAGCAGGCTCAGCGTGTCCACCAGCCTTGGAACCTGCACAGCCAATCTGTCTACTACTTGAACTTTCATCTGCCCAAAACACAGCTTGCAGACCTCCCAGAGCTCTGGGAAAGCAAATGCTGCCAGTAGTCTCAAGCAGAGCCCGGTATCCTTGCTGTTCAAAAGCGTGCGTGTGCTGAGGGCTGTGCTCAAGACTACTGTGCTTATGCCATTGATGGCTGCACAGCAAGCTGCTTGCTAGATGCCATGTGTGACTGCGGTTGCTGCTGACACGTAGGATGAAGCTGCTCAAGCATGCAGAACAGCATTTGGTGGGCAGCAATGCAAGAGGCTTAGCAGAGGGGCAATAAGCAGCTGTGACTTTGAGCTGCAGGTCTTTGAGTCAGCTGGAATGTCATGTGGCATCACATTAAGCACGACAGTTTGCTACGCTGGGATGGCTTGAACCACAAAGCTGCAGAGGATGTGTTGTAGCTGACATGCAAAACAGCTTAACTCAGATCTTGCATTTAGCATTGCAGGGAATGGTCTCAAGTCAAAGTAGTGACGGACACAGGCTGTTGTTGTACTGCAAAAGGCTTACATCAGTGAAGGTCTCAAACACTTCAGCTGCTGGTCTGCTGGAGATAAGATCTTGTGTGCCAGAGACTGAGTGGGACCCATACACTTCCTGCCGAGCTGCATATGCAGATACGGCATGAACACAGGGGCCCCGCCTTGACACAAATTGCTACTCAGGCACCAACATCATACATGCAGGCAGCCAGAGCAGCAGACATGTGCACTTGGCTGCGGTAGCCTGTATTTGCTTCACACAGCAGGCTTGCAAAGTGGACATACTGAGTGCATACACATGTTTGTTGTTGCTTGTTCAGCTGGTGCATGATGGCAAGACTATGCATGGCATTGGTGATGAGTGTGCAGCACATACCTAAAGCCATTGCAGCACCAAGCTCGGGGCAGTAGTGATTGTTGAAGCGTACAGTGGTGTTGTCCCCAATGCTTTTTGTCTGTATGCATGCAGTGAAAGCTGCTTGCACAAATTTTCTGCTGGTGAGTGATGCAGCAGAGGTACTGGAACAAACCTTGAGCACTCCAGGCTTGTCTGTACCAAGGTATTGAGCACTGCAGTTCAGGTTGTCAACCCTACAGAAACAGACAAAAGTTTCCAAGCGACACATGCTACGGAACGTCGTGCGCGCGGGTCCGTTGTACCTGCTGCTGTGGTGAGCAACAGCGGTGGGTTGTGTCTGCCTGGGCTGCCGACTTTGCATAAGTGCTGTTTGATTCGAGGGGTGTGTGTTTCGCTTGACACCTGCCTGCTCGGCCTGCTGCAGGGTGTTGTCGCCTTCTGCGCCCCTGTGAATGTTTGCACCAGGAATGTTGCCCCACACCATGTTGAATGCAGGCGGGCGGGCCGGACTAGGATGGCATGTCAACTTTAAAGGGTGCAACGATCAGCGATGTCGCGCAACAGCACTCTGGTTTCATCAGGTGACGTCGAGCTCAAATGTTTCCGCGCAACATCCTACAGTTCGGTGGGAGCAGCGCTATGAAGGCAGTCAACGCAAAGCCTTGAAAGCTAAAACATTTCCCCATCCTCTTCTTGATATCAGACTCGTCCTACTCCAAGGGCAGTTTGAGGTTAGGGAACCAGTCCAGAAAAGAGGGCAGCTTGCCTCCAGCTGCACGTGAGGGTTTTTTGGCGATCTTCGATCTATTAGTAATCTCAACTGATCACTGTGTGATGACGCAGTCACGGAAGCCGAATGGGAGGATCCGATTCTAGAGAGAGAGAAAGAGATTACAATGCTTTAGCCAGCCAGCAAGTCTGATCACATATAGAAGAAGACGAAGGTCAAATGTGGAAAACATCAAGACAGTCTAGAACGAACTTGAAAACCTGCATATGATCTTGCTGCGCAAAAAAGGATCTCATGGTGTTTGTGTCCGTGGAAACAAAGGAGCATACCGCTGCCTAACTGCCTGGCCATGGAGAGCTGGACACTCAAAAATCATGTGCAATTCATCTGCCACAGCCACACTACCACAATGTGTGCAGGCCCTATTGGCTCTGGCAACATGCTGACCCCCAGCAAAACGCCCGAGAACAATGGGCAGTTGATGAGAGCCCAGCCTAAACTGAAGAAACCGCTGCATGCGTCTATAGTAGCTACCAGAAACAGGCAGGTGACAATACCGCCTATGCTGGCTAAAAGGTCTAAACCAATGGTGGTACGTACATGCAACAACCCCAACAGAAGATATGACACTTCGTGAGACGATTGGATGAGCAACGCGGGAAGCGTGGTGTCGAGATCTTCGCGAAGAAGTGAATGAGGAGTCTGAACGTCACGGGAAGCGTGCCCGCACAGTGGAGAACTTATAGCGAATGACTGATTGTAAAGGCAGCTTTGTAATATTTTTTTGAAAAAATTGCCAAAGGATCATAGGGTCCCGGCAGAACTTACATAATGGAAACTAAATGTCAGATCCGTTCTGAACACATCACCCACGCAAAATCGATGAAGCTGGTTAAGTTTCTATCGATAAGGTAGAACAGGATGCCCAAGCTTTCCAAGCAACGGACAGTGATGAAACGCTTGACTCGCACGCGTTCCGGTCAATCAACAAAGCGTCAGAGGACGGTCATAAGACAGGCGGAGTCGGTGTCAAGGAAGCAGTCGTCGGAGAATGACAAATTAGCAGCGCTAAGAGCTCGCATACACCTTGGCGACCCGAAGGATCGATCGCAAACAGAAGGATGGCAGTGGGCTTTGCAGCACGGCTTCACTCATATCAATCGATTAGCAGAGAAGGATGCTGTGACGATACTCAACCATTTGGGGATAACTCCGGAGGAGGACGAGTATTCCGACGGTCATGAGGAGATGATGCGTTTACGATATCCATGGAAATGGTTGGAGAAGTATGCAAGGAAACAAGGAAGCTCACTGTCAGGTCGAAATTTTAGCTACTGCAATATTATAAGTAAGTTATGGTTACTGTTGTGAATCCTCAGCCAATTGCACCAACATGGAGCGAGCTCGAGGATTTCTTTTCGAGAAACTGTACCAAACGTGTAAAGACTCCAGCTGAAACGCTCAACTGGAAGAAAGTTCTGACGCCTGGGAACCCACCGTCCCAGGAAGTCCTGCAGCACAAACCCAGGCAGCAATACACAGCGACCGGCCGATCTGTCGGGAGATATGGTACTGTGGTAAGCTGACTAATATTGGCCCACATCTGGTGCTGTTGTCCGTGCAGCAGCGTTCCCAGTCGAGTCTCGATTCTACAGCTGCTGCTTGTTGTGTCTTGGGGTGTTCAGCCGCAATCATTTAGTCAAGTTAGCTCCGTGACGCTGCTGGCCATGCAGGGACGGGCTTCTCCTCATCAGTGATAGTCTGGATGCTGTGACTAGTTTCGCAACAGATGCTGCTCATAAACACTTCAAAGGTCCTCTGCTGGTCATTCTCGTTATCCTTCTTGGAGGCTTTGTCCTCATCTCTGCCCTTTTGGTGGTTGCTATGATCTTCTCAATAGTTGCCAATGCTTTTGCTAAACCCAGTCCTAAGAAGCAAGATTGACTGTCAAGGTTTGAGCTGCGTCATAAACACAGCCAGGCTATATTTTTTGCTGAGCCCATGCTGAGTCGTGAATAAACAGAAGGCATCCTAGCCTTCGTTGCTACCACATGTATTGCGCAGCATATAAAGGCTGCATCAAGGACAACTGCGCTGACCTGAGGTTCCGCCTTAGCTTGAAATGCTATTTGCAGTATTGCCATAATTGCTGCCATATGAAAGAGGAAACGTCACACCTCGAAATGTGGTGCTCAATTGAGACCTAAGCAAATGCATACTTCTATTTTGCACTAACTTCACACATTTGCTGTAGAACGTATTGGTTATTTGCACAAGCTTCACCTACCCTCTTTTATGTTGAACAATGAATGTCAGTGAAGGAGTTGGTACGTACCATACGTATACCTTATTGTGCTGTATTGGCTTTTACTATGTCAGACTAGTGAAATTTATGACAGTGGCCTGAGTTCCAAGCTTGGAACTTAAGTCAGCATGGACAACTACCGAGCAGTTGAGCAGTGTGGCCTGCCTGGCTCAATAACAAAGCCCAGCCAAAAGCTCTCCAGAGGATGCCATCCCTGGACAAGCTGCTGCTGACATGTACAAAGCCCCTGAAACACATACCGCTGCATGACCCCTCAGTACCCCTCTCAAGATTATGCAAATCACTGTGGCACACCTGCAAGACAACCTGCAGCAAGCCCACTTCAAAACACACTGCATTGTGCCAAGTAGTGGAATTGCTTGATCCAAACAGGACATATGCTACAGTTTCATAGTCATGAGCAAATACAGCTGCTGGAAATCCCAGTAAGTGTTGTGGCTAACCCGAAAGCGCCTGTGACTGCGTGTAGATCTTGACTTGAGCTGCTAAGCATAACCTGATCAAACTTGCTGGATGCTCAAGCCTGAAAATAATTGTGATGGCTGTGCTGAACTGTGCAGGGTGCCGTTTTGTTGGGCACAGCCTTCCTATTCTGCTGCGTCTGCTACCTCATGCTGCAAGCACAGGCTCTGAAAGGCAGGCACACCGTCAGAATTGGTACCACCAAAAGTGCACATACATGCCATACAGATGCATGTATGGCAAGCATGTTCTGCTTTCTAATGCTGTTTAACATCACAGGAGCTTCGGAATAGCAAGATGAGATGACGTGAAACACTGTATTGTTGTGCACAAGATTGCAGCTTTCATGATTGTGCATGTAAAGTTTGTGTGCATCAGGACCACGTTTCTGAGATTTTATCCTGTCATGAAACACGATTTCCATGATGCATCTAAGACTGCAAGCTGAAGTGGCAGACTGGTGTGTCTCAAGATCACAAAGACTGTGTGCTTGGCTTGAGACGATCAAAGCTTTGTGAAAATTGCGCCCCTTGAATGAAACTCTGGTTTTCAGAATCTTACCCTGCAGCAGAAGTGCCTGCGTATGCATCGAAAACTATCCCCAGAGCTTGTGAGCGTGCAATATCCTTGGCATCATAACTACAGAGTTGTGCAGAAAGAAATTTAAGGTTTCCAAAGGAGCAAAAACGCTTTGCGTGAACAAGTCCGAGGAAATTCAAACAATGTATTGGGCGCACACAGCAATCTCTGTCGGTTGCATTCCGCTGACACTTCGCTGACAGCGCAGAGGTTGTGTCTGACACTACGGTAGGCGTAACTTACATACCCTTACTTACTTACACCGTTTAAGGATGAACAATGTTTCATCACCTTGGCCTTTGCAACAGCAGCAAATTGCACAGCGTTGCCCTGCCGTGGTTGGTCATTGCTTTAAATCTTAGTCGAGTGTCGTTACTGGTGGCCAGCGACTTGATGGAGGGTGTAACTGACACCCTGTTCGGGACAAAATATTTCACGCAGGGCGCACACTTGCAGCTGCCACGGAAAGTGCCACTGCGCATTGAACCCAAGTCTTATTTTGGTGAGCTACACTGCTTGCTCGCAACAGCGTCCAACTGGGCGTGTCTAGACTGAAAGTGCGGCCTGTTAAGTCGTTTCACCTCCAACCCCTCTACCACAAGCAGAACTTTCGATCATATTCTGGCAAAGTGGCAGAGGCTGACTTGCACTTGTGATTTGTAGCCAATGAAAGGACATTCTTGTCGTGGATGCACATGGCAATTACCATGGGAGGCATCACCACAGCCCTAGCTAGCTTCTCAGTTGAGTCGGAAAATGAAGCCAAACCTAGCCCCGGCTCTGGCCCTGTCACCAAAAGAACTACACAAGCCATTGTTCTGATGCTTCTGCCAATATCAATTGGCATAATAGCATACGCTTTATTCACCTTTTACTGGCGGAGCAGATGCATGGAGCGCAAACAGGTGAGCCTTTACACAAGCGCTAGCCAGCTGTTGCATACTTCTTTTTCTCAAGCTATCTGTTGCATGCTGCAGTATACAGCTGATTGCAATCATTGGCACTCAAGTCATTTGCTGATGCAGATGGGATTCTTCAATGATGTCATTGGGCCTGTGGTTCTGTGTGGCCTCATCATACTTAGTCTGGCAACAATCATGATGATGAGTATCATGGACTTCTTTCGATGACTGCTGATGCTTTGCACGCTGTCCTTTTCTGCAGCAAGTGTGCACTGATCGAGCTACCAGTGGCGTTCCTGGCTTAGTAGCCCTATAAAGTTTGCCATTGAAAGGTTGGCACACCAGCATTTGATGTATTGCTGCACACTGCTTTGTATGTTGGTGTGTTACAGTATTTGCTTTTCCCCCTTATTTGGAGCAAATACTAAATCTTTCTTATTTTGAACTCTTTGCAAGTCAGTATGTGTGCAGAAGGTGGTTTGCTAAGCAAACTTTGCTTGACAAGCGTTGACATGTGTTGCACTTCTTCTCCAGTTCTGATAATACTTGGGGTTTTTCATTTGTTCAGAAAAACATTTTCTTCTGTTACCCTGTCAGGATGTGCTGATGAAAACTCGTTTCAGGATTGTTTCAGAACCTTGTTCTGTCACAACATACTTGTGTGCCATTTATTGCATAAACTAGCGATGAACAATTTGTTAATTTTCCATTGCCTCACATTTCCCGATCATGTTTGATGACGTGACAAAGCCCATTGTCCTGTTCGCTGCGTGCACAGCTATGCTGGCGCAGCAATAGTCAAGAGTTTGTGCGTCGGGGTGTTGTGAGGCTTGCAGAATATTCTGCATTAACGTTGGACGTGCAGGCAGATGAGCTGCAACACACAAATCTCACAGCAGTCAAGCCGACCTCCTTGCCAGTCAGAAAGCAGTCCATCTACTCGTTCATGCAATCTACAGCTGTAGGTGCTCGCAACCTTTTGGCCTAAGGCGGCAACTTTAAATGCAACGCAATTCTCCCTTGCAAAGTACTCAGGTGACATTGCACAGGTTACAGTCCATATCCAAACACAGCCTTGATTCTATGCAGAATTAGTTGTTGCCACCCATTCCTAGTTGTGCCTTCAACATCTGAGTTGCCATACTTGTCCTCATGTGGTATGCCTGTGTGGTGAAGCGTCAAGATGGTAGTCCCTTGCTCCGGCTCCTCTAGTTTCATCTCTACCTACAGTCATCATGGTTTGTGATCATACTGTCCACAGCTGCATCACATGCTTGCAGCAAAGCATACAGTTGCAGCTGCTGATTTCACTTGACATTGCTGACCATGCCTGATGTTGACGCTGAGGTGGCAAGTGCGTCAGATATAAGTACTGATTGACATGCAATACAGAAGTTTGCAAGCATACACTCAGCAATCCTGCTTATGCTCTCAAGCCAGAAGCTAATGCAATACTGCAGGAAACAGTGCAAACATCTTGGCCTCGCACCTTGGATGTGGCATCATCAGGCCAATTGGCAAACCGCCAGTCAAGTCTCAATCTGCTGAAGGGCACTAGCTCCTTATATGTGCCTTGCACGCTGCCCCCAAACATGCTAAAGTTGCCCCCAACATTTGGCTGTGCTTGGGCTGGGCTTTGCGTGAAGGCCTGAATCTTGCCAGCTTGTGTGAAGCACTCATAGATGTCCTGAGGCCTAGCATAGAACGTCTCCTGAAGATCTATGGTGTGAGTGCCAGAATCACTTTTGGCTGCAGGTTTGGACTTGGCTTTGGAGCTGGTTGCTGCACCATTGGCCTGCAGGCAGAACTGGTATGCATGCTTGTGTTTTTGACTAATGCAATACATGCACATTTATGTGCAGCGTACATCAAACAAAATCAAGCCTGCAAGTGACATGGTCTGCCTGAGGCACTTTGATAGCGTCTGCAAACGTTGTCAACACTGCACATTGACCATTTTTGGGTCAACTCTGCCTTGAGGCAAACAATGAGCTTCATTCAGCATCTTTGTGTACGTTGTTAGGTGCTGGCAAGCCAAGGCGCCAGGGGTTGGGCAGTTGTCACATGCAGGGATGCATATACTGTGCAGAAGTCAGTGATGGGATTTCTGCATGAAGGCAATGCTACCTGTGATGGTGCTGTACCAGATGCGCTAGTGGCCTTCACTGCAGTGTTTGCTGTGGGCTTGTCAGGTTGTGCCGAGGCATCACTGCTTTTTTTCACAGGACCACCTGCTTGAATCTCCTTCACAAATTGTGCTACAGCCTTGAAGATTTCCTGCAGCATTCAGCAGATGTCACTTGACGCGTCCAAATTGGTAAATAGCTGAACAGTTTGCAGCCAAGAAAGGGTGGTTTACAGGCGCCATGCAAAACAGATGGGTCTCCCAAATCTGCATGCATGAAGTGCTCCTCACCTTTTTGCCCTTGTTGACAAAAGCCTGTTTCAGCCTCTGTTGCGCAGATCCTTCGTCTGTCAGTGAGACTGTCAGCTCTGGATCCTCGTCGGCGTTTTCATCCGAAATATACGGTAGCTGAAAGGTGCCGGACGTCGACATCACACTTGTGCCACTGCCGTCTTTGATCTCTCCTGTCCATTGCCCTTTGACAGCCAGCTCGTAGGAAGGGATGAGCTCTTTCTTTCTGTTGTTGATCAGAGCCTCTCCGGTGACACTGTCGATGGTGGTTGTGGTGATAAAGATTTGATCCTCTCCATTGAGTACCTTGCAGCCTCCCAGCAGCTCTGACAATCGCACAGTGCTCCACTTCAGCACGTCTCTCTCTTGCCAGTGCCAGCCGTGAACATTTGTGCCATCTTCTCGCTCTTGCACAATCCATCTGGCATCCCCTTCTCCGACTTTTGCCATGTTGAGCACAAGCGAATCGAACGGTGCAGCACGATCTAACACTGGCCGTGACGGGGCTGACTGTCTGAGTCGACTTTGGAGGTCGACCTAAATTAGGCCGAGTCCTATGGAAAATGCCCTGCCATGTCATGCATGGCATAAACAAGAACTCAACATTGCAATTTGTTTCGCTGAAGAGCGATAGCACTGGGATAGCTGCTCACCTTTAGCAATAAAGACTCATGCATTGGTACCTGTCGTGGGAAATACATATGCATTGAGTTCTGTGACGTTGGAAAGGACAACATTGTTAGCCACAAGAGTCTGATATTGTAATTTAGCGTTGATATGATGTAGCGTGTGAACAGTAATTTGCTTAGGTGTGATCAAAGCATTACAAGGCTTATAGCTCATGCTTCAGCTGCAACAGATTAACTGTTTTGTTACTTGTTTGCTGGCGTTATGACTCGAGTAACGGCTCATGTACATTATCAACAAAGTATGTGGATCAGCAGCGAAGCATATGCGGCCGGCAGTTTTGTTGGGCAATTTCGATATCTGTTCGGCAGTAACTCTGCTCATCTGAATCAACATAGGCTATAGCAACGGTCAGCATGCAGCACGTACAACTCCGCCCCGCTTCGCTTTGCGGTGGGCCACCCCGCATGCATAGACATCAGACGAGGAAGGCTTTCACCTGCACCCGATGCCAGCAGCAGCAGCATGACAGTGGAGAGAAGCGCCAACATGCTCAACAAGTCATGCTAGACATCGGCCAGAAGATGGCTGCCATCGCAGCGGCCTCGCTTCTAACGGTAAAATAGCATGCGTTGACTTCCTGGAACAAACTGCTTCGCTCGTCATGACGTGCAATAAGCAGCCCGTATGCTGCGCAGGCTGCGCCAGCTAGTGCTCTATCTAAGAAGCTGTTCAGCTCTTCGAGGAAGACAGAAGCGGAGTTTGAGGAAATTCTGAAAAGCAGAGGAGGCTTCCCTCAGGTCAACAGCTTGATATGAGTGAAGTAACCTGCATATGAACCACCCGAATGCTGAATCCTTTACATTGTTTGCAGGTACTCGAGTCTAAAGAGAAGCAGGATCAAAGTACTGCAGTCAGACCTGAGGATGTGGTACAAGAGTTCAAGCTGCGCACCCCGTTCCGCAAATCTGACCAGTACGCACACAATCTGCTCACAGCTCATGATTCACCTTGGTTGACATGAATTCTGCTTGCAATCAATGTTACATTTCCCTGTGAGTTTGTGCATTTGCTGTACAGACCCTCAAGGTTTAGCAAACATGCAATACAATGTGCATATGTTCTGCATGTCAATGGCCATATAAGATCCCACTGCATACTCCCAGCAATGTGCATCATCACAAACCATGTTTGATCTGATCTTCCTCTGTTGCTCATAGCCCTTCAGTGCTGCCCAGTACATATTGAACAGCCTCCGAAGGCTATGTGCTGAAATTTGCAATCCCTCATAAATACCACATCAGGCATTTGTCAGAGCAGCTTGTGTCCTGCAGGGTGCAGGGAGCCAATGCCAGGGTAGACCCAGACCCAGTCAAATCTCGCCCTGCTGAGGCTGAACCCAGCCTGCCCTCAGGTCAGCTTCAGAAACAGCCCCGTGTCAACATCTTCAGCGGGGAATCTCCTGCTGGTGAGAGTGATAAACAGTGTTGCAGTTACGCATTTGACTATCCCCAGTCTGTTTATGTGCAATGGTATCATGTCTTGTGTCAAGTTCAGTGTGTGACAACCGCCACATCTTCTTGCATGTGTCAGGCAATGACAGCATCATTGCACGTGCATGTTTGCCCAACGCATCTTGCTGTATGCTGTGCATATAGCTGACTTGCTGACAGATTGAGCAAGTGTGATGGACAGGTGGAGTGCAGACAGCCAGCAAGCCTAGCTCACCTGCTGATACGAAAGATGCTCAGCTAGAGGCTGAGGACAAAGCTTTTGCCAAAGGTGCCCCCTCACACTGTCGACCCACTGTGTTTTGACTGAGCAGCATAGCCACTCATCACACATCAATTATATTTCCACTCTCACATACACAGTCAAACACGTTTCCTCCCATACAATGGTCCTTCATACATTGTTCAGTACTTCCCTGTCTTGAGTCCTGTTTTGGCGCTTAGCTAGTAAGGTAGCAAGTGCCAGTCTCCTGAATGCACACGTTTTGGTGATCTTGATTCTGCCTTGTCTGGACGGTGGTTTGTCTGTGCACCAGTGCCATTTCGGCCAAACGGACAGACTCCATCACAAAGCTCCCAGTTCCTGTACTTAATATTTCAATAGTTATGATGCAAAGGGTTGAGTATACATGCATGTTGTGCATTTGCCCAGCCTACATGTCGCTGTGCTAAAAGGATCTGATGTTTGTTTCAAAAAGTCAAATGTGGGTGTACAGCAGCTTGCTTGATGATGTCAGACTTGCACCGCTACATGTGGCTGAAGGTAAGTAATGTGAATGTAGGTGCAGCAGAGACTCAGGAGAGCACCAAGGGCCCCAGCCCTCCTCAGATAGCACCTAAGCAGTCAGACTCCACCAGCTCCACCCCCAACCCGGTCAAAGCCCCCTTCCCTCTAGGTACCCCTTCTTCATTGTTTCCTACTTCTTTGCACTCTTTTCCTTCCGCTGCCTCTTTGGCTGCTGCTGCTGTTGCTGCTGCTGCAGCTTCTTCATTGCTTTCGGCATCTTGCTCAGCCCTGTCTGGAATCATTGTTGAAAAGGGCACAGTCGAGGGGCTGCATGTAATCAATGAACTGTTTCTGACACCTTGGTTGGCTTTTACACAAGAGCAATTCAATGACTGGATGGGCTTTGGGTATGCCATGCTGAGTGGAGTGTTTGGTATACAGCTTTTTTTGCAGAGCTGACATGGTGTGTTGTATATGCAGACCCTGCTGCACCTGTTAGTCAGAGTGCTCAAGAGACGCAGGAGGTGGACAAGACTGCGATCCCACCCCCCCAGGAGACCCCAGTCATCCAAGGGCTCCAGGAAGGTCAGTTTGGTTGCTGCTCCCAACACTGTGCATGCATTCTACGTTATTGAAGTCTATCTTCTGTAGGCATCTGTGCTTACGTTTCCTGCATGCAATGGTGTACAATATGCTTGTACATTTCAGCATGGCATGTTCCCAGAGTGCCACAATGTGATGCAAGCATCCAGCTTTTGAAGCAGATTGTTAAACACACCATGATGCCTGGCCAAACAAGTTTGTATGTTGCTCCAATCATCAACTGCCAATCCTGCAGTTGTTGATGCAAAGCTGCATGTTGTCCAATATGTGCCTCTGGGCACAATCCTTAGCTTCTCATTAGATTGACGCCGAGAGGTGTAGTCTGTTCTTTTCTTTTCTTTTCTTTTCTTTTCTTTTCTTTTCTTTTCTTTTCTTTTCTTTTCTTTTTCTTTTCTTTTCTTTTCTTTCCCAGTATATGGCCTCTGACCCTAGACCACTGTGTACAGGGGCTGAGAAGGTAGCAGATGCAGTCAAGCCTGAGCAGGTAGCCAGTCAGGTGGAGGAAGCTGGCAAGCTCACTGAAGGCAAGTAGACCTCTCTACTCAGAACTCAACACTCAAAACATGTCACTCATCACTGAGCACTTGAACACATCTGCAACCAGGCTGATGATGAACATTGCGGACTGAATTACAGGAGCCAATACATGATACTAGATTCTGCTGCAAGAACTTTATGGTGCCATGCACATACAAACAACTTGGTGTAGATAGGGCTTCTCAAACCATGTGCAGCTTTGCCTATTCTTTGGATCTCTGCCTTTCCCGTTATATTCTCAGATTGGCTCAGAATACGCTGTCTTCACAGCTTTTTTTACACTTGCCCTTTTGCTGCATGGTGATCAAAACTTTGCTGGCATTTAGTTATTGTTTTGTTGTCTTCTGGTATTCTTTTTTAAAGCTGACATCACCCGTATCGCTTCCATGAATATTCATGGGCACATTCTTTACCTGGTTTCATTTTTGACCAAATTTGTTGCTTAGGCATGTATGCTTGGCCTTTAACATTGTCATTTTGAACAGGACATGTCTAACAGGCTGTCTAATGTGATTGACTACATCTTTCCATGTAATGATGAGAAACTGTTTTGCTCAGACTCAGTATGTGTACCTGCACCTAATGTTAGTTCTGATTCTCACTATGTGTCTGTCTCTGGCTCAGTCTGTTATTGGTTTCAACTCTTCCCAAACAGCATCAGACTGTTGCTCCCATTAAGCTCCTGCCTGCCCTTCCCTTGTTGCATCCATGCACAAATTTTTCATGTTGAGTGCTAGCTTGCAGATCACATACTGTTCACAGAAACGTATTTTCATGTGTGTTGGCTGCTGCACAGGTTCTTCTGCAACAGAGGCACCATCCAACCCAATCTCCAGCTTCTTTGAGAACCTGAAGGAGAAGTTCCAGCCACAAGCTGCCCAGAATCCCACAGAAGCTGCTGGTGAAGCTACTAAGGCAGTCAGTGAGTCAGCTCCTGACACCTCAAGCGCAGTGGAAGGTGCTGTTGATGCTGTGAAGTCTGTCGGTGAGTCAGCTCCAGAAGCACCATTGCCAGAAGCTCCTGTGAATGCTTTCAGCGGGTTTGTGGAAGATTTGAAAGAGCGTTTCCAGCCAGAGCAAAGCGAGCAAAGCGCAGCTGATGCCCCTGCAGAAGCTGCCAGTGAAGCTGCCAAAACAGTCAGCGACGCAGCTCCAGAAGCCGTGACTGACACTGACAGCGTGAAGGAAAGTGCCTCAGACGCTCTGAAGTCAGTCAGCGACGCAGCTCCTGATGCCCCTGCACCAGAAGCTCCTGTGAATGCTTTCAGCAGCTTTGTGGACAATTTGAAAGAGCGTTTCCAGCCAGAGCAAAGCGAGCAAAGCGCAGCTGATGCTCCTGCAGAAGCTGCCAGTGAAGCTGCCAAGACAGTCAGTGACTCAGCTTCAGATGCAGTACCTGACAGCAACAGCGCAAAAGAGAGTGCTTCAGATGCTCTGAAGTCTGTCAGCAAAGCAGCTCCTGATGCTCCTGCTGCCCCAGAAGCTCCTGTGAATGCTCTGAGCAGCTTTGTGGACAGTGTCAAGGAACGCATTCAGCCAGAGGAGCAAAGCGCGCAGAGCATAGCTGATAGCACCCCAGAAGCTGCCAGCGAAGCTGCCAAAACAGTCAGCGACTCAGCTGCAGATGCAGTGCCTGACACTGACAGCGCAAAAGACAGTGCTTCAGATGCTTTGAAGTCAGTCAGTGACGCAGCTCCTGATGCTCCTGCACCAGAAGCACCAGCAAATGCCTTCAGTGGCTTTTTGGATAGTGTCAAGGAGTTTTTCCAGCCCAAGCAAAGCGTGCAAAGCGCTTCTGATGGCCCTGCAGAAGCTATGAAAGAAGCTGCCCAAACAGTCAGTGACGCAGCTCCGGACGCAGTGCCTGACAGTGAGGCTGTGCAGGAGAATGCTTCAGATGCTCTGAAGTCAGTCAGTGATGCAGCTCCTGATGCCCCTGCACCAGAAGCTGCCAGCGAAGCTGCCAAGACTGTCAGCGACTCAGTGCCTGACAGCGACAGTGTGAAGGATAGTGCTTCAGATGCTCTGAAGTCTGTCAGCGAAGCAGCTCCTGATGCTCCTGCACCAGAAGCTCCAGTGAATGCTCTGAGCAGTTTTGTGGACAGTGTCAAGGAACGCTTTCAACCAGAGCAGCGAAGCGTGCAAAGCGTATCAGATAGCCCCGCCGAAGCTGCCAGTGAAGCTGCCCAAGCAGTCAATGACTCAGCTCCAGATGCAGTGCCTGACAGTGAGGCTGTGAAGGAGAACGCTTCAGATGCTCTGAAGTCAGTCAGTGATGCAGCTCCTGATGCCCCTGCACCAGAAGCTGCCAGCGAAGCTGCCCAAACTGTCAGCGACTCAGTCTCAGACGCAGTGCCTGACAGCGACAGTGTGAAGGAAAGTGCTTCAGATGCTCTGAAGTCTGTCAGCGAAGCAGCTCATGATGCCTCTGCACCGGAAGCTCCAGTGAATGCTCTCAGCGGCTTTGTGGACAGTGTGAAGGAGCGCTTCCAGCCAGAGCAGCAAAGCGTTCAAAGCGTATCAGATAGCCCTGCCGAAGCTGCCAGCGAAGCAGCCCAAGCAATCAACGACTCAGCTCCAGATGCAGTGCCTGACAGTGATGCTTTGAAGGAGACTGCTTCAGACGCTCTGAAGTCAGTCAGTGATGCAGCTCCTGATGCTCCTGCACCAGAGGCTCCGGTGAATGCTCTCAGCAGCTTTGTTGACAGTGTTAAGGAGCGCTTCCAGCCAGAGCAGCAAAGCGTGCAGAGCACACCAGACCAGGGTCCAGCAGAAGCTGCCAGCGAAGTTGCTCAGACCGTCAGCGACACAGCTTCAGATGCAAAGCCAGAGGCACTCGCAGACTCTGCCAGTGAAGCTGTCAAGACAGTCAGCGACTCCGTCCCAGACGCAGCTCCAGATGCTGATGTATTCAAGGAAAACGCCTCAAATGCACTCCAGTCTGTTGTTCAGGCAGCCCCAGAAGCAGATGAAGCACCAGCGTCAGAGTCACCAGTCAGCGGCCTCACAAGCGCTGTGGACAGTCTGAAAGAGCAGTTCCAGCCTGAGCAAAGCGTGCAAAGCGTGGCTGACCAAGGCCTCAGCGAGGCTGCTCAGACTGCCAGCGAAGCTGCTCAGAACGTCAGTGACTCAGCCCCAGAGTCTGCGCTCGACAGTGTGCAAGACGGTGCTGTCAAGACAGTCAGCGAAGCAGTTCCTGAATCACCAGCCCCAGAAAGTGTGGCTGGTGGTCTCAGCAGTGTTGTGGACAACCTGAAAGACAAGCTGCTGCCAGATGCAAACCAGATGGAAGCTGCTGGAGAAGCTGCTCAGTCAGTTGCTGACTCAGCCCAAGACAGCAGCCTTGGCGCCAAAGCAGAGGACGCAGTCAGGTCTGTCAGTGCAGAAGCTCCTACAGAAGCCGCAGAGAATGCATTGCAGTCTGTCAAGACTGACATTCCTGACAGCTCAGATGCTGCAGACAAAACCAGCGAGCTTGCTGAGTCAGCAGGCCAGGTAGCCACCAGCGCTGTACAGACTGTCAGTGACTCAGCACCAGACAGTGCTGGAATCCAGGACCAGGCAGCGGATTTCGCCAACTCTTCTTCTCAGGCTGCTGACAGTGCTTTGAAGACTGTCAGCGACAATGCACCTGACGCAGAAGGCGCAGAAGCAAGTGAGCTAGCTAGCAAGGCAGCTGACTCTGTCAGTGAGAATGTTCCAGAGAGTATGGGCGGGAAAGACAAGCTGGAAAATGTGGACCCAGACTCAGCTCCCGGCAAATTTGAGAGCTTCATAGACAGTTTGAAGTCCAAGCTGCCAGGACAGCCAGAGCCCAGCACGCAAAGCACAGCCAGCTCTGAGGGTCCTAGTTCAAAAGAGGCAGGTGATCTGGTCAAGGAAGTCAGTGACAACATCTCAGATAGTGTTGGTCCAATCACACCAGAGGGCACAGCATCCCCAGTGAGCCTTGGGGATGCCACATCAGCAGCTTCCAGTGTCAAGGAATCAGCTGAGCAAGTCAGCAATGGTGTCAGTGATGCAGTGACCACAGTGTCAGAGACTGTCTCCGGCACTGCTGATGCAGTGTTCAGCCCTAGTGAGGTCACTCAGGTTTTTGCCAGTGTTGGGGATGCAGGCAGGGACGCAGTGAAGGATGCAGCAAACCCTGCCAACACCGGTATGTTACACCCATACCTTGTCTGTTTGTTTGCCAGTGTTGACTAGATTTAACCTTCTGCCTTCTTTGCTCAATTACTCTCATCTCTGTGTCTCTGGAGTCTGTCTGTGTCTGTTTGCACCTGCCTGCCTGCAACTTTAACCATCAGTGGGCACTCTGGCCTGCCTGCCTGCCATCTGCACACTTACATCCAGTGTCAGCAGTAATGTTCATGATGGCAACAACTAAACCAACACTGTGCTTTGTTGTTGATGCACTCACGACATCTGCACACTCAATCACTAACACTGACAAGAAAGCTGTAGACCAACCCACACCTGTCTGCTCATCTGATGGAACTCGCCCTTCACACTACCCAACTGACTGCAGCTCATGCCTTTTGACATTGAAATAGCCTCTGAACTTTTGGAACATATACACATGTTTGTGGTTTCCTTTTCTGCTAGGCAGTGCACCTTCAGAGGCTGCAGCAACAGTGAGTGACACCAGCGAGAAGGCTCTAGACCAAGTGCAGTCTGTAGCAGACCCAGGCAATGTGGAGGAAGCACTGGACAGTGTTGGTGATGCAGTGGAGAATGCAGTGCCAGACCCCAAGGACGCCCCCAGCGGCCTCGCACCTACTAGCCCTGTCAGCAACAACTTGGCTACACATGAGGAAGCTGAAGGTAAGATGGGTTTTTTTTAAATTTTTAAAAATTTTCATTATATTGTTTGGATGAGAAAGCTGAATTGTGATGCAGCTTATACATTGTTGTAGAGTCTTGTCAAAGATGTTCCGCAAAGTATGCTGTAGGCTGCAAAAGATTGCATGGGGAGGTTGTAGGCATGGGCACCAGTCAGCTGGTGTCTGCCCCATGATGCAGCTCTCTTCAGCGACAATAACCATTCTTGACTGAATTTGAATGTAGGTGGTCCGTTTGCAGTTATTCAATGACAACAATTATCCTTAGTTGAATTTGATTGTAGCTGGTCCATGTACAGTTATGCAATTTCAAAGTTGACGAATCACATACCCCAGGCTGCATCATTGGTCAAGCGCATTTGAAGTGTGTGCATTTGTTCTCAAGAGGACTTGGTCAGCTCACCAGATGTATTTTGGACTGATGTGTTGCTGCAGAGGGATCAGTAAGGGATGGCCTGAGTCCCGGCCTGGCAGAGATTGCTGACACAGCACAGCGCAAAGTACAGGAAGCCCAATCCCAGCTGAACCCTGCAGAAGGTATTGCAGCTGTCAAAGAAGCTGCTTCTGCAGCTGCTGCTTTCATGATGCCAGTGCAGCCTGCTGGCGCTGCAACCTATTCAGGTGGCCCACCGACCTAGATATCAAACACTGTCTTTGTGCATCAGCAGCTGGCAAACAGGCCACAGGACATACATATGGCGCTTACTTCACCATGTCATTTTAACATCACATGCAACAGAATGCATGGCATGTCAAAGCATGAGGTCTGTGATGGCAGGCATGCACACGAGCATGGATTTACACATAGCATGACATACAGCACAATGTTTACGTGCGTCGTCTTTGCTCTAGTGAGCTGCTCAAATCTGGCTTGCTGCTTACTGCAGTCTTGCTGGAAATTATGGTGACGTTTTTGTGCATGAAGGTTTCTGTGATTGGTGCTCTGTGATTGTTCAGGTAACCAAGCTGAGGTGCCAATGGGATCTGGCACGAACAACATGGGACAGGTAGCTGAGGATGTCACTGCACCTGTCAAGGAAGCTGCTTCAGAAGCTGTCAAGGCAGCAGGTGATGTGTTACTTATGGCACCTGCTGAATGTCTTGCAGAATCAACGCTTGCCTCGATTTGTCTTGCAAAGTAAACGCTTGCCTGGGTTGGTACGCAGAACTTGTGTATACATCTACACCTAATCAAACTGAGTCATACGAGTGAAAATGCCAGCTCGGTGGCTCTATCCACCGTATTTGTCTAAAATCATGAAGTGCTTGTTAGAGAATGACACATGTTTTCTTGCATGCTGCTCTTTGCGCCTCTTCCGCACAGACAGCTGCATGCCTGAACGTCCAGCTGCTTCAGTCAATGGCAACTTCATCATGCTTCAGACGCCTAGTATCAATCTGCTTTGCAAGCATTACATATGCTATCGTAACAAAATGTTCATATCAGTGTCTTGGTCATTGCAGGACCTGACACTTCTAAGGGGGTGTTGATTTCAGTGGGTGCAGCAGCAGTTCTGGCTGTTGTCACCTTCTCATTCACTGGCACTGCTCCCACTCCCAAGCAGGCTTCAGATGCAGCTACCAAGCTCAAAGACCTGAATGAGTTTTGACCACTTGGGCAGTCGATGAGACCAGTCAATGCACAAAGTGGTGCAGATTGTGGTGAAAGCATTCGTTGATGTTGTCACTATGCCTGCCTTGACTCACAATGTGTCAAACCTTCTTATACCTTGTGGTAAAGTACTGTTAGTAGACAGACAATATAAGTATGATACGTCCTTGACTAGATGAATGTGCTGTAGCAGAAAGCTGTCGTTGCGGTTGCTGATGTGCTGAGTGGCAAGTAGAATTGAGTGTCTGGTAAGGTGTGACATCATCTATCTAAATTCTTTGGTTGTCATGGACAAATGTCAGCCTAACAACAATATATAATATGTTATAGCTGTATAACTACAGCCTCGATGCCATGATGCATTTCATGTATACACTACGTCCTCACCAATTGGAAACAACAAAAGTTTGCCAGGACTTGCCGGCTACTGTCAGTGGCAGAAGCTGAAGAGCTTCGTTGCATGGGATTCAGGCAGGCTGCTGGCGTTTCTTACGGAACGGAGTGCGGCACCTCCGTGTGCTCGATGCTTCGTCGGCTGCTTGTCTAACCGATCAAGCAATCCCGCCCCAAGGAATTGCTACGTGGTCACCGTTTGCCTGACCTACATCCTTTTTTCCAGGCTTGAAGCACTTGCTGAATATTGCGCGCTGCTCACGGTACAGGACACGGTCCGTCACGATACCAGACGAAAGCCAATACAGCCCCGAAAGGTATTGCGTTTGGACCCATCTGTGCCTTGTCCTTGGAGTATATTTTGCAAAAGTAGTCTCTCTCTGTGCGTGAATGTGGCATTCAGCAAATTGTGAACACTGAGGCGGCAAGCATACGCATTCACACCTGTCTCTGCTTGTGGCTTGGGGGTCTTGGCACAAAATCTAAGTGCACCCATGAATTTTGCAAAGCACAGATTTACATACTGGTAGTCGCGTTCGTCATCACTCAATTCCGCAGGTCGCAGCCTCACCGGTATGGCACTTGCTCCACCAGTTGCTGGATCACTGGCAGACACACACACTACTCAGAAAGTGACCAGCCACCTTGGCCATCATGTACACAGTCACGGCACTGTTAGGTCGCAAGCAGCTCACCAATGCAAGCTTGAGCACCAGCTAGGCCGTACCAGCAGAGCTACTTGGGGCAGCAATGCCTCTTTCAGCAGACAGCGGCACAACCCTCGGCAGAAGCGTGGCCACTCAGCCATTGTGTATGCTGATCAAGACTACTACAGCGTGTTGGGCATCTCCAAGAATGCAGACAAGCAGGCAATCAAGTCAGCATACAGACAGAAAGCTCGTAAGTTTCATCCTGATGTCAACAAGGAACCTGGTGCTGAGGATACCTTCAAGTCCATCAGTAACGCCTATGAAGTCTTGTCAGATGAACAGAAACGTGGCATCTATGACAGGCAAGCTGCTCCATTCTATTCCAGCATTGTGCTGTCTGACTCTCTGTAGCAGCAAATGGAGAGAATCAGCGAAACATCAATGCATGCCTGCCTTGACATATTGTTACTGTAATGGCTCCTGCAGAGGGCTTAGCAGCAATGCATGAGACTGCTTTGTCCTTGTCATGTTTGTGCACAGCTGTGCACACAATGAACACTTGAAGGCATATTGCATCACACACCATAATCTATGCATTCATGGTGACGGACGAGCTGAATGTTGCAACAGGTATGGGGAAGCAGGGTTGAAGGGTGGTATGGGGGGTATGGGAGGCCAGGGTGGTGAAGCCTATGGCAGCCCCTTTGACATCTTTGAGCAGTTCTTTGGAGGCCAAGGTACAGCTACACAGCTTTGGCTCGGTTTGCATTTTTATATGTTTTGCAAAGGCATGCGGGTACAAATAGTCGCAGCAATGTGTTACAGGCTCGGTTGCAAAGGTGTTCATGAAAGGCAGTGCCATCAGTGTCTGTCTGCAAGGAATGCACAGCTTGTCTGCACCCAAGGACAGCATGCATGCTGACTTTATTGCAATCAAAGCAGTGACCTCTGGCAGCATCAAAGGCTGTGTCGCTGTGTTGCTTCACTTCATATCAACCAAACTTGAATGGTTTCTGCCACAACAGTGTCAGTGACATGCAACCTGACAGCATGTGAGTGACCCAGGTGGGGGTATGGGTGGGATGGGGGGTCAGGCAGGGCCCCGACGAGCCAGACCTATTCCTGGGGAGGACGAGAGATATGACATCCAGTTGGACTTCCTAGATGCTGTATTTGGAACCCAGTAAGTGCTTCTGCTGCCTGTTCCCTCCCCCAGCTTCTTTCTCACAGCTCTGTCTGCTACATCAGACCTCGACCAATATCTGCACAATTCTTGGTCAGTGCTCACAGCGCATTAAAATACGGCCTCCTCACTGCAACTTAGTGGGTCCGAGGCAGGCATCTGGTTCCAAATGAGGGGGTGTGCAAGTTCATGAGCTGGTGCATCATTTGCCCTGCTTGACGCCTGCACTGCTGGGCTTTTACAGATTCGACTTACTGCATGCATATGAGCAGCACATGTGTTCATCCATACTGCACAGCGTGTCTGCTCAGACTGTTTCAACACCAATCACCGGTGTCACAGCCCAAGCCATTGCTCAGCATATCACTGAGCTCAACCTGAGCAGGCCTGGTTATGATCTGCAGGAAGGACATCAGCGTGAGTAGGTTGGAAGAGTGTGGGGTGTGTACTGGCAGTGGTGTGAAGGCCGGTACAACTGCCTCAACCTGTTCAACCTGTGGGGGTCAAGGTCAGGTTGTCACAGTGCAGCGCACTCCCATCGGTGCCTTCCAACAGGTGAAAATACTGATAATAAAGTGTTGTGAGAGCAGAGTGCGTCGCAGAGATGCAGCGCCTGCCCGCCCGCATCTTGCATATGGCTTGTGCAGCAAACCCTGATCTGTTTCGAGACGTTTTGTCTGGATTGTCTGCCTTCATGCATTGAAAGCCCACCCTTTGTGCTGCAGTGTCTTCAGAAGAAGGCCTTGATTGGCATTCTTCCTAGTCACATGTCATCAGCTTTGTGTTCAGCTCTTGTGGGACCTACACTTACAGTATGGTCGGTAACAAGACTGCTACGATAAGATTGAGTGTACAGCTGCACGCCACTCGTGCAGTCTGGCAAGTGCCCCACACAGTACAGCTTGTACCTGTTTCAGGGCAAAATCCACGTCGCACATTAGATGCCCCTTAGCTCATTGTACCACCCTATTACAGCACCCACCCAGATCCACTTCTACTGCGATTACAGATAGCCACATGCGCGGACTGTGAGGGCTCAGGGGAGCGGGCCACACCCTGCAATACGTGTGGGGGGGATGGCCGGGTGCGCCGCACCAAGAAGATCAGCTTGAATGTGCCCCCTGGCGTTGACAACGGCAGTCGTCTCAGAGTCAGAGGAGAGGGCTCTTCCGGCAGAAAGGGTCAGTTGCTTACTGTGTTGCTCAGTTGCTTACCCTTGCTCTGTTTGCCAGTCCGGTGTAGGCTTGTTCTGTTCATGCTGAATGTTGCTATGCTCCTTGTGTGCTTGGCATTGTGTCAGTGGTGCCAATCATATTGTGCAGCAGAACCCAGATCAAAAAGAGCATGTTGCATGGTATAGCAGCACTTTTGTATGATGCCTTCACCATGCAGTATATGCTTCTGAACCTTTGAGCCACCTCTAAGCATGCTGTGTCACAGCACTTCATCTGCACATGTCATGTTTGCTCATGACGTGCAGTTGCTGTCCCTGTATGTGCAGTCCGTGGTTTGCTCAGAGCTTCGGCAGTAGCATTGCCTTACCGCACTCACAAACTCTGTACCTAAGCAGTGTGGATGTGGTGCACAGGTGGTAGTCAAGGAGACTTGTACGTGTTTGTACGAGTGAAGGAGCATGCCGATCTGCGGCGGGAGGGCCTTACAGTGCACTCAGATGTCTCTGTGTCCTATGTAGACGCTATCCTAGGTATGCATGTGCCGTAACAAAACATGTTTTGATGCACATTTCTTGCATGTACAGCATGGACTTTCCTAGCTTGCTGTCCATTCTGCTTATGCATGCCTATTTTGCATCTGAGGTGTCAGCAGTTGAACAGCATGTGCAGCGGCAAGATAAGGCAGTGTTGCAAACGTCCCAATGCTGGCTGTTTTGCTTGTGTGCTTTGGATTGATATTTGGTCAACAATGCTGGTTGTTTGGCGCTGCTGTAGTCTTGGTCGTGTGTGTGCGCGCGTGTGCGTGTGTGTGCGTGTGTGCGTGCTGTGGAGACTGAATGCTGCTTTGTGCAGCCACAGCACAGGTGCAATGACAGTACGCCATGATAATAAATAATGATAATGACAACAACATCAGCATCAGCAGCAGCAGCAGCAACAGCAGCAGCAGTAGTAGTAGCAACAACAATAATAATAATTATAATTATAATAATAATAACAACAACAACAATAATTATAATAACATGATGCCTTGCAGGTACCACTGTGAAGGTGACAACCGTAGATGGGTTGGTAGATCTCAAGATTCCAGGTGGAACACAACCTGGCACAACCCTGGTCATGTCCAAGAGGGGGGTACCCCGCCTTGGGGTTGCCAACTCCAGAGGCGATCACCAGGTGGGCAATGCACTCCTCTAAATGCAGCATCAGCAAGCATGCTACTTGGCCTTTGCATACAACGTGTCACCCAGGAGTTGGCGATGCACATGTTTTCTTTGTTCCTCAAGTCAGGTCTATACTAAGCGCGTCAATGTGTCAAACTCCCAAGACGATTGCTGTCAGTACTGAGTGTTCCTGGCGGTCTTTGAATCTGTGCAATACGCATAATGGCAGAATTAAACAGGCTGTGCAGGCTGTTTTGGATACAGCTTGTTACAGACAGTTGATTGTGCAGACAAGACTTGTCCTGCACGTACCTAGCTCACCATGAGCTGGAAAGCGTTTTAGTTCTGATTATGATTATTATTATTGTGCAGGTTCACGTCAGGGTTGAGATCCCAACAAAGCTCTCCAATGATGAACGCAAAATCGTAGAAGAGCTGCAGGAAATCCAGTCCAAAAAGCCAGTCAAGAAGAAGGGCTTCTCCATCTTCTGAGCTGTTTGATTACAGCAGCTTCTTATGCGCCACCCATGATATATTGCTGATTGTTTTTCCTGACCGAACTGCAATTTGCAACCCTGTGTTGCTTCTATCTTAAGTCTTGATTTGCTAGGACTTGTTCGTAGTCATGCATTCTTTTCCATCTATGCGTACTAAGTAGTACAGGTGTCAATTGGTACGGTTGCAAATTCAGCTGGTCACCGTGTCATTTGCACGCCCGCGACATTGAGTTTCATAGCTTATGGTAGTGCTGCACCTTCACAGCAGCTTTAGAGTGTTGAACATGAACTTCATACCTTGCAGACTGGCAGGTGCCGCACACGTGCATTGACAAAAACAAAAGTGTAAAGAAACTGAGCGTCGCTCCGAGACCAAGCCTGTTGGGCAAGTGCGTTTGGCAAAGAATTCCTTCTGCTACAGACACACACACGATCACCCTTTTCGAGTGCTAAAGTAGTTTGGGTCCTTTAACCAGGGAGTGGACCTCCGAAGACTTCGACAATAAGCACCGTCGCAACCGCCTTTGATGATCGCGTGGTATGTACGTTGCAGCACCATGAAATTCGCACGGCTGTGTGCAAGTTCTGTTTGCACACCTTCTTGCTGGGTTGCTGCTGTGAGCCATTTTCGGTCTTCTGAGACAATGTTCTGTCTTGTCTGAATCTTGAGTGCTTGTGTGCAGAGGCGAAGCAAAACGCACCTCTAACCTTCCTGCAATCCCCTGCCGTCACCATGCAGCACGAAGTATATCTGGTCAGTGTCTTTGCTGCAGCCTCAAATGGTGGCAACGTGGCTCCTATTGTCCCTGATGCACTTGGCATGTCAGACTCAGATATGCAAGAAGTTGCTCGCAAGTATGGACACGAATGTGGTTGTGTCTTGCCAGCCCCAGCTGGTTCAGGCTGTGACTATGAGCTTCGTTTCTGGGTTCCCAACCATGAGATGGAAATGTGTGGACATGCAACAGTGGGAGCAGTTTGGTTGCTGCATCAGCTGGGCAAACTGTCCAAACATGAATTGTCCATCTGGACATGCAAGGGTGCAGTCTATGCGCATCTGGTCAAGCACGACACAGCTGATGCCACTGTCAAGATCTCTCAGCCAAAGGGTCAAGTTGAACCTCTAGCAAGCTCAGCCATTGCCAGCATTATCTCAGTGTTACGTATTTTCCCCAATGATCTGGCAGCCCACCCAGTGCAGAATGCCTGGACAAGCAGGGTAAAAACACTTGTTCCGCTGAAGAGTGCAACCATATTGAACAGCCTTGAGCCAGACTTCGATCGCATAGAGCAGCTTTGCGAGGATATTGGTTCGACTGGGCTGTACCCGTATGCACACGTAGACAAGGACTGCCAGATATTTGAGGCTCGTCAGTTTCCAAAGTCATCTGGGTATCCAGAAGATGCTGCCACTGGCATTGCTGCTGCAGCACTGTCCTTTGGTCTGCTCGCAAATGGCCTAGTTCAATCTACCTCAAAGACCATTACAGTGCGTCAGGGACAGGCCATGCAGAAGCCTTCAGAAATTGTGATCACGTTAATGACTGACGAAGAAGGTAGTGCAAATGGTTGCTGGCTCGGTGGCCATGTTGAATTTCAGAAAGAAACGTAAATCGCTTTAGGGGAACATGTGGTCTGAGATGCAATCACTAGTGAAGAACCTCTCTGAAACGCTGCTGAGTTGCAAAGGCAGATTGTTTCAGCTTTCGTCAAGGTCAGTAACACCAGTCAGCTGCAAGCTTTACACAACAATACAGCAATCTTGCTCATTCATTTCAGGTCGCTGTCACAATTTGTACATGCTAGAAGTTAGATAGCCCCCTGTGCCAACATTGCCCTGTAATCAGGCTTAGGCTTGAAGAAATCATTGAAGTCAAGTCTGCCTATGAGATTTGACAGACTATCCAACTCTTCTCTGGACTCCTTGGCATCGCTTTGAGCTGTTTGATGCATCTCTTGCAACTCTGCACACACCAAAACAATGCTGCTTGAGTGGAGGTGGCAATGCTGCAAATGCAACAGGTGGCAGACATGATGCATTGACTATACAGTGACTCAACACAAGCTGCACAATCTGCATTGAGCATGACAGCCATATCCTGTCCTGAGTAGTCGTTTTGGCTTCAGTAAGGGGTCAACACAGGTAGGAGGATGACATTAAAAACCGATGATTGGCTATGATGTATTCTGCCATGCAAACCACACCTTGAGCTTTGGTAGCACCCATGTGCAAGGACACAGTTCACATCACGCTGATGCACATGCTGCAGCAAGCAATGCTTACCTGTGATGAAATCAGAAAACTTGGCTCCAAAACTGCTCTCCAGTTCCTGCACTGCTTTGCCAAATTTAGGGTCACCTATGACGTGCTGAAGCAGTGCTGCAGTTGATGCCGCCTTTTCCTCCCTGTCATTCCTTCTTCGCTGTGCCTTGTCACCTGTACATATTGACTCATGTTTACTTCCATCATGGAAGTTCCATGTGCAGGCAAAAATTGTTTTCTTCATGCTAGATGTTGAACAAGACAGATAGGTTGCTTTCCTAGTTGTCATCAGCTGGGTATTGGGGCTGTGCATATTTTGGGCTCTGATTTCAAGCACTGAGTGCATATCCAGCAGTATGTTAGGGGGGATGACCGCTATGGTAAAGTTGAAGACCAGGAAGGGCATCCTGGGATGAAGAAGGCAGCAACCATTGCTCACATACATCTCAATGCAATGGAACGTCTCTCCAACAATGAAGTGTGATGAACATTATTGGATGGTGCAAGGAGAATACAGACTGTAGGGCAAAGCAGTGTTGCCATGTCATGGCTTGCCCTCACTATGTGATTCAACAGCGGATCCAACATAACACGAAGGCATCACCTACATAGATGATCCCGACGGTTTACCGAGCTTTGCTGACAAGTACATTTTTGGGAATTAGTCATTGTATTCATACCACAAAGAAAAGGCATCACCTGCTGGGACAATGTCGAGGTCTGAGGTGTTCTCAGACTCTGGTTGGATTTGCAAGGCAGCAGTGAGCTGGGTGAAGACGGCAGCCTGCTTTTTGAGCTGTACCAGGGACTGCAGCAGGGTCAGCTTGCGTGACAGCAGACAGCCCTTCAATACCTTACGCAGGAAGTCTGTGTGGTGCCCGATCACCTGCATCGAGATGCCCGCGTGGTATCATGCAGGCCTAGCCCAAGCATAAGTCATAAGTATTTGATTAAGTGATTGACTCATTGATAGATTGATTGATTGATTGATTGATTAATTTATTGATTGATTGATTGATAAGTCAGCTGGCGTGGCTTGATCCTGCTGGACTGTGTGGGTGGATGCCGTAGTCAGGTGCAGCAGAGTCTGGGGTAACACAGTGTCACCCAACATCAGCAATTGCAAGCAATCAATGCAGGCACAAGTGTATGTCAGAGTCAGGCTGTCAAGGTCCAAGGATTCAGCAGTCCTGCTAAAAAATCAGCAGGTTTGCCACAATTGACTTGACCTTACATTGACACAAACCCAGCAGGACTGCAATGCTTCATGTGTAAGTGGGTCTTTGTGCAACCCAACAGCCACTCAGACAGCATCAAGTCAGCTAGGCACAAGAGCACACCAGCAGGACTTCAGCAGACCATGTGCAGGTGAGGTCTCATGCAAGCCAACAGCCACATATACACAACAAAGTCAGGTACACAGGGGACAGCAGGCAATAACAGGGAAGACCTGATGCAACCTGACCAGATCAGCTAGCTACACACAGGAAAGTCAGTTATACACAACCAGATCAGCTAGACACAGGCAAGTCAGCTGAACACAGCCAAGCTAGGTACACAGTAGCAGGAGGGGCGGAGGGGGGGGGGACAGGTGGGAGCAGGGCAGCACCTCATCCAGGGTGTTGGCAGTGCGGCACTGGCTGCTCATGGTGTGCCAGAGGGGCTCCAGCACTTCAAAGGTGACGTACAGCAGGTACTGGTGGAAGAAGTGCATCATGTGCTGGCACAGGCTGTAGCACCGCTTCAGGCTCTCACTGCCCCACCTGCACACATGCAATGCGCCTCTGCTGCCACCTTGATTGGCACTGTTTGTGACTTTGTTCATTCAAACATTTGCACATTCATTGATCTTCATGCATGCACTCCACAGGTTTTGGGCTGCAAGGGTGGGGTGCATACAGTTCTGAATTCTCCCTGTAGGAGGTCCTGTTTTGGGTTCTGAAGATGCAACAGACCACATGAAACAGCATTGAGTTGGGGGGTATGGTGCTGAGTCAACTGGTGCTCATACCAGCGTCCAGAGGAATCTGTTGCGGTCAAGGCAGGGCAAAGAAGCAGTCTTGCTAAACTTTGCTGTGAAGTTTGTGTGATGACTCATGGCCAGTCTGGCTGGAATGTTGGTGCTTGATACATGGAGTCATAGCAGCCAAACCAGGGAGATGGGGTGGCACCACAGGGAAGACCACAACTCCTAATTTACACACTGCTTCTCTAACATGTGCTGAAAGGGGTAATCTGCTCTGTTGTGTTGTGGGCATACCTGAAGAGGCCCCGTGTGGGTTGCAGCAGCTGCCAGACGCCCACCAGCTGCCGCTCCACATACTTCAGCTCAAACAGGTGGCGGAAGATGAGCTGGTACTGAGTCATGGCTTGCTGACTGATCACAATACTCAGCGGCCACTCGATCTGCAGATCATGACTTGTGTTGCAATACAGCGAGCTTTGTTGGCTGTTTCTGCTTGAATTATGGGTGTCTTGTTGAGATCTTTTGTAGTGTCTGCCAAGTCCATAGCTGCACTGGCTGCATGACCTTTTTAGCAAGCATGGCCAGCTATTATGTGCACAAATGCTAACCAGGCAACCTGTCTGCTGCACATTGGGTTGCAGTTCATGACCATACATGCAGCTCAGAGCTGTTGTCATCAAGAATGAGAGAAGCAACATAAAGCTCGGCTGAAGATGATTTCATCAGTCACAGCGAAAGATGACTCAGATTGATGCATGCTAGGGGGATACCTTGTAGCCAAGCAGGAAAGCCTCCCGGCCCAGACGCGACCTCAGAAGCGCTGGATCGCTGCTTGGCATCTGCCTTGGAGACACCTGCAAACAAGCAACACACACTCAGCCTCTGTGAAGCGCTGCTGGAGAAACAGTCATGACACCTGAGACGCATACATGGGCTCTGCAGTTTTCAAGATGACGACAGCTGTAACCTTTTGCTGAGATTGGCTTTCAGAGCAAAATCATTGCCTGCTTCATGATATTTCTCTGCTTGCGCACATGGATTCATGCACCATGCTTTTGTGCCAAGTACAGAAGACACAAGCATGTTATGCAGTTTGTTATGAGCATCACCAACGTGCCAGGCAAGCCTGCTCTTACAGAGCTATCTATACACAACGACCGAGACCAGCCTGGGGTGTACGAGATCATTGCAATTTGGGGAAGCACATCAGCGTATAGCATGTTGTGGTGCGCATTCTACTCCCATACATGCCATGTAGCTCATGAGTCATGACAGTACTGTTTGTTTCAGCATATACCATTGAGACGCTACATGACAGGAACACCACAAGCACAGGCAGCAAAGCTCAGCAGATGGTGTTGACAGTCTAGTTAGCAGCACTTACATTGCTGCATCATATTGAGTCAGCAGCATGTAGCCCAACTGCAACGCTTTATCTACCTGCACATGATTGATGATTTGCAGATATGCCTTACCAGAGGGTGTTGGGGGTCCTGCAGGGCTGTGGAGCCCTCTTGCAGGGGGGCCCTCTGCTGCAGCATGCCCAGCAGGCTTCGGTGGTCCAGGAAGCACTCCAGCTTCTCT
>JAABUK010000701.1_pt1 | contig 68422 bp, 49 predicted proteins | sample 5559141 | NCBI WGS metagenome assembly JAABUK01 (sample SAMN10711869, study PRJNA513367) | rock metagenome | isolation source: Antarctica rocks | place: Antarctica: Victoria Land, Pudding Butte nord | collected 2016-01-03 | reverse complement strand
AAGTTATTAATCTATTAAAGCTATGATTACTGCAGCGCTGTATATAATTTTCGCGGAATTAAGAAACTATTAATAAATAATATTAATCTTAAAGATAATCTTCTGCGATAACACTTTATATTTATTTCTGTTTATAATTATTATAAGCTAAGCGATAATATTATTAATTATACTTTCTTAATTATGAGAATTCGCATGTTATAAGTAGAAGTGAACAGAACTGAATATAATGCTTATATATATTCAGCTCTATCTTTATATATTCAGCTCTGTCTTTATATATTCAGCTTTATCTTTATATATTCAGCTCTATCTTCATATATTCAGCTCTATCTTTATATATTCAACTCTATCTTTATATATTCAGCTCTATCTTTATATATTCAGCTCTGTTTTTATATATTCAGCTTTATCTTTATATATTCAGCTTTATCTTTATATATTCAGCTCTATCTTTATATGTTTAGCTCTATCTTCATATATTCAGCTCTATCTTTATATATTCAGCTCTATTTATAGCAGTAATGTGTAATGCGATCATCAAAATTGTAATGATTCCGTGCGATAAGACTAAAGTACTAATAGAAATGATCTGATTTCTGATTAGATTAGCTTAGAAAGAATAAGCAATATAATAATACTCTATATTATAAGAAAGTCTTTTTAAATTTCATAAAGCTTTACATTTATAGAGAATTAATTAAAGATTTATTAATAATTATAGAGTCTGATCTTTATTTATTAACATTTAATTTGAGTGATGTTAGAATAATAATCTGTGCGAATATAACTTGATTACTCTTTTTCATTAATAAAAAGCTAAGATTTGTTTAAAGTTAATCAATTTTAATCTTATTTAACATATTTATAACATTATTTACTAACGATTCTTCTGCGCTCTATAATATCACTTTTAAATCTACTAATAAATAATTAATCGAACTTTTTTCTTAATTACTCTCTATTATATTTCTATAATTTCAATTCGAGTCTCGCATTAAATATTTTCTTTTCTAAAATTTATCGCGATTTTAAATTGATTACAACAATTAATATTTATACATTATATCTAATAAAATCGTTCTTTAAAAGAATGCAGTGAAAGCGAAAACTATAAAATTATTTATACGAGAATCACAATATATATAGTTCAGCTTAAGATCTTAATTATAAACATAATCGCTAACTAATTTATCTTTAAGTCACTCTCAAATATTAATAAGTCAGACTTTTAAGAAGAGAATATTAAAACAAAAAATATATTCTTAATAAAGCTCGCATTTAAGAGTTTATAATTAATATAATACTTATATTTAAATAGCTGCGCTATTTATAAATATGATAAACTTATCTTTAGATGAAGACGAAGATAACATTATTTTAAAGTATTATAAACATTCGAAAATCGATATAACTTTAAATAAAGAGGAATATAATTAACTGTGTGATAATAGATTAGAGATAAGATTAGAAGACTTAAACTTTCTAATAAAGCTTATATTATAGATCTTCATCTTTAATATATCTCGACTTTATCATTTAAGTAAGCTAATCTTTTAGACATTAAAAATGTTATAATTTTAAAGTAGATGTCTTAATTAAATCTAATCAACAAATCTGATATTTATAATCTCGCGAGATAATAATAACTCTTCCGTTCTCTCTCTTACTTAACTCGAGCGTGCGTCTGATATATAAGATATATTTGAAGAAGATGAAGAGCAGAAAAGAATGTTAATATAATAAGAGGTATCGCGATAATCAAAAACCGAGTTATTTAAAGATTATAAGCTGATTTTTATCTTGATAAGAACATTATTATTATTAAAAGTATTTTCGAAATAGAACTTAAATAATCGAAGATGCTCAATATAATTAAAGCGACATTTAATATAATTAAATATAATAATGCGAGAATATTAAATATATATTCGCTTTTGAAGAAGTTAAAGATATAATATAGAAAGAAGTCTTTATATTAATAAGATCTTTATAAGTATAGAGACGCAGAAGATAAATAGATTGAGCTTCTTTCTCAGACACGTTATTTATTGATATTATTACAGATATATAATATTATCGAGTCTTTCCGAAATTATATTATAAAATGCATTCATAATATTATGAAGACGCATTATTACTTCGGCGATTTAAACAATCATCGAAGTAGAGTTATCGCTCTTTTACTTAATAATAGTTTTGCTTTCGCAGATAATAATTAAATTAGTTTCTTCTTTAAGATATATTATACGCTAATATAATTAAGCTTAAATTCACTACTACTATTCTTATTAAAATGATTGCTTAAGTCTTCTTTTATATTAATTTTAGAGAGTCTTTAGATTGTTTTAAATATATAGCAAAATTCTTCTCATTATTATATAATAAAACTATTATCTTTTTTATTATATATATTATATTCGCGTTAAAAGAATATAAAACAGAAAAGCGTGTATTAACTAAGTTTAAAAATAGAGAGATTACAAGTATATTATCTAAATTAATATATTCTTGCTAAAACTAATACTCATTATAATATATCACATCCGAATTCAGAGGATTTAAGACGCGTAAAGCGAGTTAAAACAGAAGATCGTATTAATATTATTGAATAAAAGAGTTAAGAATTAGATAGATTTTGAGAATAAGCAGATTAAAGAGAGTTATTAAATTGTCTCTAATTTATTTAAAGACTCTTTTAAGAATGTGAAGAATTATCTTAACAATCTTATATCTAATTTACGATAGGAAGTTCTAAAAAAGTTAAAGATGTTATAAATTAATAGTAGCTTTGAATTATCGCAGATTAGAGTAGATAAGTTAACTCTTAAAAGTATTAAGTCAAATCATATTTAAATAAGTAATATAAAGTCATCAGCCAATAAATAATTGCAGTACTAATATTAATAATTAATAAAGGCGAACTTTATAAGTTGAAATATTAGCCGTTAAATCTTCAATATAAGTCTCGTTAATTTAAATAATAATGCTTTTCTCTTTAATTCTGATTCTACATTTTTTAAAACAAATAACGCGGTTAATAAAGAGAATAAGAAGAATTATTGAGAATTACAATGATTAACAATATTGAACACACAGATAATACACAGTCTATTCATACATCTTATATAAGAGGACTTTCTTGATTTCTATTATAATGCGCTCAGGAAGTTGAGACTGTAATATAGATTAAGAGAAGAGATATTAAAGAGTATTCTGCAGAATCAAAAGAAATATGAATAAATGCTGATGCTTATACGAGCATCATTATATAAACTCATCATTATTTAATTAAAGTGTGAGAATAAGTATAGAAGTTCTTAAGAATAAAGATATTAGAATTAATATCTCAACTTATTATCTATACATACTCTGATTCAATGTAAGCTTTATATTAGTTGAAAAGTATGATATATTGATAAATGTTTAGAACTATTCATAACTATTCATAAATGCTTTAAGATAGAACTGTTCATGACTATTCATAAATGTTTTTAAATAGAAACATTATAATAATGAATATATGATAATCTTACTTATATTTGACTTTAAGCTTTTATCTTATATAATTATATATTCACATCAATCAATTAATCTAAATATGAATTTCTCTTTATATATATTTATTAATAGATGTTGATTTAAATTTCAAGATGAATTCTCCTTTATATAATATATATAATATGTACATATAAAATGTTAGAGAATGCATCGAGCAGTCAGATAATAGTAGCTGTGCAAAGATAACACAGGAGATGATGATCGATTCATTATGTATTTTAGGCAAGCTCTAAGTATATAAGATCTGAACACTTAAGAATCTGACAATAAGTATCTAAAGAACTTCTAAGAATCCAGAGAACGGTTTTTCAAATTGTCGATGCTATAACTGAAGTAAATTAGTTTATACTTATTTAAATAAAATTTCGAGTCATATTTTCTTACTCAGTTCGTGCATTTCTTATAGATTTCAGTAAGTACTTAACAGTTTCTCTTTATACTTTTATTATATATCAAGATATTAATATCATCTATAAACTCTGTTACGCTCATATAAAGTCTAATATTATTATACTTTTCTAACAGATCGATATTATAAAAGAGATATAAGATTGAGAATATTGATGAGTCTTATGAGATTCCTACTGTGATTAATACTTTTAATAGCACAAACTCGTTAATCTTTATCTTTATATAATAGTTAGAGAGGAAATCTATTATTTATTATATAAATGACTCTGGGATTTTCCTTTTTCTCAGATTATGAGTTAGTTATATATGTGAGACCTTATTAAATATCTTTATCATGTTTAATAAGAGAAGACTTACAACTCTTCTATTTCCTCTTTTCTAAATTGTGTGTATCTTCTCCGTAATCTATTATAATGCTATCTCTATTACTCTCAGAAAGCATGCTTTATATTATAAGTCTGATAGAAGATTATATAATTTAGTGATATATTTTATTTAATTGAATATTACTGTCTTTAAGATCTTTCCTAGCGTGTTTAACAGTGCGATTAATCTATACACTAACGAGTTTGAATAGTCTCTTTTGTCTGACTTCTTCAGCATCACCGTACGGGCGCTTTTAAAGTGGTCTGATTGGATTCCTTGCGTAAGACAAATCTAAAATAGTCTTCTAATCAGATTCAACTTTTCTCGTATAAGAATTTGAATGACTCTGTTTGGAATTCCATCTAATTCAGAGATCTTATCTTTTTCTATACAACTAACTGCTTTTAAGATTCTACTTAATATTATATCGACTTTTTAACGCATTATATTCTGTATAAAGATATTCTGAAGTTTATTTCTTAAAGTAAGTAGTATAATAGCTATTTACTCTTCTTCTAAAACTTTATAATCTAATCATCTTAATAAATAATCTATAAGATTTAACTTATCTAATTAATACTTAATTTTAAAGTTATACTTTAACAATTTTAAAGCTTATCGCGTCTGATATTTATTTAATATCGTGATAATCATAAAATATTTTAAATTATTATGATCGCACTAAACTTCTATAATTTCTTTCACTTTCTACAGATAATATTATTATTATTTAAATAGCTTAATAATAACTAGAAGTTCTTTATTATAAGTTTTATAAATCCCTTTCGTAATTATAAGCTTACAGAAAAAATAGACTATTGAGTATTATAATAGCTTGCTCTTAGCATTCTTAAATAATTATAATAAGATCTCTTCTACTATATAATCGAAAGTATTAGTTTTTATATATATTAGCTTTTGAAAGTTAAAATGATGTAATATCAGTATCTCGCTAAAGATTCGCTTAAGTTCTTTAAGAGCTTTCTTTAATTTCATATTAAATATAAAAAGATCAGTTTATTTATCATTCTTAATATTCTTTAATAAATTAATAAGAGAAGAGATAATCTAAAAGTAGTTCTATATAAATCTGTAATAAAAATTTATAAATCTCAGAAAAACTTAGAGCTCTCTAATAAATATAGATGCAGATCATTTAATAATGATTGCTATATAACTCAATTCTATTATTACGCTGTTAATATTTATAATAAATCTCAAGAAATCCACTTAAGTTATTATAAATTCATACTTTAATAGCTTAGTATATAAACTGAAATAATAGAGTCTTTTAAACATCTTCTTAATATAAATAATATATTCTTTCTTACTCTTTAAGAAGATTAGAATATTATTAAGATATATTACACACGAGATATTGAGAAGATCTTATAATACTGTATTAATATATAATTAAAAGATTGTAGAAGTATTAATTAATTTAAAGAGTATTACTCTATATTTAAAATAATTATAACGCGTCTAAAATATTGTCTTTTATTTATCTCTCTTTTAAATGCGGAATTAGTAATATGCATCTCGCAAATTAAGTTTAGTGAAGATCGTGACTCTAATTATATAATTTAAAGTTTCACTAATTAAAGATAAAGAGTAACGATTTTTAATCATTATTTTATTTAATTCTCAATAGTTAACACATAATCTTATCTCTTTATTCTTTTTAGAGATGAATAAAATAAATGCTTCTGTGAAACTAAAGCTTAAATATATTCATTTCTTCTCTAAAATGATATTAAGAAATTTTTCCGCAGTATTTTTAATTCTCTTTCTAATAAGATATATAACGGATTAAATAATGACTGCTTACTGAATATTAACTTAATATTGTGCTCTAATCAATTATGCTTCGAGAGACTATTAATATTCTTATCTGAGAAAATATTAAAGTATTCTTAGAATTTCTTTGAAAGATCTTTCTAATCTAAAGCAGCTACTATAACTAAAGCTGAAGTGGATTCGATATAATGACTATTAATCATCTCTAATATATAGTAAAGAAAAATCTACTTATTCTTTTAAATAAGTCTCTTTAATAAAAGAGATTCTTAAATCAATTTAATATCGTTAATCTTTAATAAGAATCTTTACTAATAAGTCTTAAAGAAGAAATCTAAGTCCTTGATTTCTAGTTAAGAAAGATTAAGAATTATATTAATATTTAGACTGAATAAATTTACCGTATGAAACTTAACTTCACAGACTCTAATAACTTTATTGAAATCTTTTATCTTAATAGAAAGTAAATAAGCTTCTAAGAAATAAAAGATAGAACTATTTTCTTATTATAATATAATAATTAACTTTATAGATAAGTTTAAAAGATTTATTTTCTTTATTATAAGTTATAAAATTAAATTTAGATTCGTGATAATATTAAGAAGATATTTTATAATATAAGAGCTATCTTTAACATCTATATTCGCGTTAATAATATATTGCTTCTTATTTAAAGTGATTAATCTTAGTAAAGTTATTAGAAATGAGTTCTCTCTTTTCCTAATAATACGATATTGATAGTGTAGTTATTAATATAATATTCAAACTTATAATACTTATAATATTTAATCTTAAATTTATTTAAAGAATTAAGAGAAATATTATTAAAATTAGAATAATGAGTAACAGACTTATCTTCAGAATTTTAATTAAAACGCCAACTACTTTTTAATTTTAACTAATCTCTATTAATAATCTTAAATAGAACAGACTTAACTAAATCTTTATTATAACGTTAATCACAATTATTAGTCTTCATTATTCTCTTAAAATACTGTATTAATATTAGCAATTCTTAATATAATAAAGATATATCTTTCTTTAATAAAATATTTCTTCTTAATAACAACTTCAGCTTTATAAAAAGATATTAAGCTTTCTATTCTTTATTATAAAAAGAGAGAACAGCTTTAAGTTCTTTAAGATAAAGAGTAAATTATTGAGCGGATTATTATTATTATTCAGTCTTACACCTATCGAGCTCTATATCTAGCTCATAAGAGATAATCTATAGAATTTCAAGTGAGAAAATCCTCTGGAGGATAAAAATTTATATTGAGCGGATTAATGTTCTTATTAATACGCTTCTTTATATTTTTAAGCGGTAATAAGTTGATAATTTATCAAATTTAATTATAAGTTTTAAAGAAAATCTTTAAATTTCTTTTAGATAAAGATGTTATCATTCTTATTATAAATATTCTTCTTATAACGCTCTTATATTTCTACTAAATCCCTCTTAAGAAAGATAACAACTTAATATATCTTCTACGCTTCATTATTAAAGTAATATAATTCCATCCGGGCAATATTTTTATAGACTTAAAAAAATGTTTTAAGCTTCTTTAAAGATCTATCTTTATATTTCTTAGAGTTTCTAGTCTTTAAATTATATTATGAACGTTCATCATCTTTTATATATCTTCTTTTTATTAAAGACTTAACATTATAATGCTGAGATATAAATGAAAAATGAGTTATCAAGAATATAAATCTTTTAATATCTTCGTTATAAAGTAAGACTTATACACTTTCTCTAATCTATTATAATTCTTGAAGTGTTTAGATAAGAAGTTATTCTTAAGTTAATTCAGTCTCTATTTCTATTAAATCAGACTAATAAGAAGTTGCAGGCGTAATTCTAATAGATAATTCTAAAAAGAAGAATTAGATTATCAGACTTTCTAATTAATTAAGAGGAGGCGTCATTACTCTTATAGATTTAGCTATCACTCTTATAAATAATTATAGGATTAGAGAGATTAGAATATTAAGATGAGTTATATAATAGATAGATAATAAGAATAGAATAATGATGAAGAAATGCTGACTTAATATTAATAAAGATATTAATTAGTTCTATATAATAGAAACTAATCTCTGAAGAATCTCTTTAAAGATCTCTTCTCTTCCCTTTATATCTATTTAATATGATAGTTAAAGAGGAGAGGAAAGCGAGATAACTGTAGCTAGCTACTAATTATAATAATAGTCAAGAGAGAATCTTCGAACAAAGAGAAGACATTAAGAATCTGGAGATGCGAATGCATTAGTTAACAAGTGACTTATTAGCTAAGATCATAATAATTACTGCGAATTTTCTTCTTAAGAATAATCTTATATGAGTTAGCGAAGATAAAATTAACGCTCTTAATAGCTGTTATGAAGTTATATAAAGGATATTTATTTTAAATATTAGAAAGATTTACTTTTTTTATATTTATATATATTTTCTCTTATAACTATAATCACTTCTTAAGCTATTAAGCTCTTAGAATCTTTTTTAACATCTAATATTATTAGAATAGCTTTAGCTAACGAGCTTTATCTATTAGTACTAGTCTCTTTTTAAGAACTTAAAGGATTTTATATATTATCTTAAGATCTATAATAAAGGCTAGATTTATATAAGTGATAGTTTCAGTAATGAATCTTTATAGATTATTGAGGGCGGATCTCTTCTTCTTGTATATAATTATCTCAGCTCTATATTTATTCCGAAGCAGTTTATATATCTCTCTCTCATCTTAATTAAGATTAATAACAGACTTAATAACCTGATTAATATTTATTAATTTTGGATTTGAGGATTTGATAAGTATTAGAGATTCTGAGATTAAATCTGTATTAATATACGATAATATATTGCTATTTCTAATCCTGCTTTAGATTAGGAATAGTCATTCATCTCAATCTTGTAAAGAATTAAGAATAATAATTGTTTTTAGAATAGAGAGGATGGCGATAAACGCTATTATGAGTATCGAGCGCTATAAATGAGATAAATTGAGTCGAAAGCGGGCACGAATCAGAAAATGAGTGTTATTTTTGCAGAAAACAACTCCGGGCTCATAACTATCAGATAAATGGCTGAAATAGCTCTTTTTGTCTGTGTAGAATCAAATTGAGTATAATCAAAGTGATAGAATTGACTGTCTAGCAAGTATCTAGAATGCCTCCTGAAATGAGGCCTAAGTATGAAGGAAATGGGGCCAAGACAGGCCGGAGATTGGCTCAATTGGGCCGATGGACAGCCTGAGGCGCAGGCTGAGGCGCAGGCTGTCTGACAGGTTGAGATTGAATTGGTATTATCCCTTCCGCAGTTGGGTTTGGCTGGCGGACATGGTCTTGGCAACACATGGTTATTGCTACCTATATGTGTGTCGCAGTGATTGACGCGCCTTTTGTCTCGCACCCAGTAATTACCATCATTACTTCTAGGAAGCACATAACAATTAATCCGCATGATGAAGCAGTGGTTCGGTGATTTATTTATCTGGCCTCGCTAGTCTAAAGCAGGCGAAGATGAGGTCTCGGTTGAGATACGTGCTGTGTCCCTGAATTATCGAGATGTCGAAAGTAAACCCACTGACGGTCGAGTGAGGGTTCCAGATCACCTGACTGATGAAGAAGGTTCAACACTACCGATCGCTACTGTTACTGCATGGATGGCCATGAACCGAATGAGGCCAATTGGTGACAGTATCAAAGGCAAAGACAGGGCTGTGTTGCTGCAAGGAACGGGTGGACAATCAATCGCCGGACTGCAGATGGCCAAGGCAAACGGACTGACTGGTAGGTTGTCCGTTGAATATTCACGTCATGGACTAACATTAATGTGACTTTTTTTCCTGAGTATAGCCATCGGAGCCGCGCCGCATTATTATTATACTGCCGTACTACAGCAGGAGTGGCATGTTCCCCTAGTGGAGGCCTGGTAAGTAACAGAGATGAAATTGGGCTGCTTTTGCCGCAGCATTGGCGGACACAACCCGAGTTCAAAACTACCATTGCAATCGTCATAGCACTCGGTACTACTCATGCAGGTTCTTCAAGCATAATTTCTTCTAGTGCTCTCTGATGGTGTGCATGCTATAGCGGAGTTGCCACTGCGCTCAACACACGGTACGATAAGCTATTGCATTTTGCTCTACACCTGCAACTGCGTTCATGCTGTAACATCTATACACACGACCCTAGGCCAGTGGTCCGTCAAGTCAAGACAAGCCATAGTTCTGCACCGTACTCCTCGCCGCTGTGTGCAAACCCCAACCGCGATCACAAGTGATACCCATTCATACCTCCAACGCCATTCGGAAGTATGCCATTGACGTTTGCACCAGACATGTACACACCATTTGGCGACTGGACAGCAGACTGAACCTGAGCCGGCTTCGGCGGATGTAATCCTATCCTCTGCGTCCTCATCGGCAATCCCTGCAGATACGGATGCAGTGGTAATCGTTCGCGAAAGTCAGATAACTAGACTCTTCACGTTAGCATTCTTACTTCGAGAGATAGAGCGACGAGATAAGCTGACTGACCTTCACCCAGACAAGCGGTTGCATAGCTTCAAACTTTGGCTGTGTCTCCCGGTCGAGCTGCAATGCCTGCTCGATTGACATGTTGAGAGCAGTGGTTTGTTCATCTCCGTGAATCAGTATTGTCCGAGCAACCTTCCACAAACACAGCCTCTCTCGATCATTGACTTTCCGTTTCTCCCAGTGCGTGAAGTGCTCCAGGCCCAGATTCTTCGCAGCTAGCAGCGGCGCTGCTTGGAATCCGGGAAACCAATCCTCGTCGGCGACGTCGTTGTTGCAGTAAGGGTCAATCTGTCGAGTCTTGACGGTGAACAGCGGCAAGAACCTTAGCAGAAAATCAGCACTCTTGGCTTCAGGACTATTTTGATCAAGCAATTTGGCGGATTTGCAGAGTAGTTTAGGCAGAGCTTCCATGCGCCTCTGTTCGTTTTCCCGCAGTATTCGCTGTCTGCGCTCTTCTGCTCGCCGCTGCTTCTCTTCCGCTTCTCTTCGCATCCGTTCTTGTCGCTCTTCTTCTTCTTCTTTCTTGCGGGCAAGGGCTTCCTCATCAGCTTTCTTCTTGGCGGCAGCTTCTTCGGCAAGCTTGCGTTCGGCAGCGATTCTCTCCTCTTCGACTCTCTGCTGTGCTTCTTGTTCGGCCTTCATACGTTCCGCCTCTTTCTCCAGGGCCATCTTCTCAGCAGCCTCTTGCTCCTCCTGTATCTTCTTGTGTCGATCGGCCTCTTTCTTTCTCTCGGCTTCCTTCTTTTCTTCGGCTTCCTTGAGCATCTTCTCCATTTCCTGTGACGCGCGAGCTTTGTCGGCAGCGTCACTATCAGCAATCGACTCTGGAGTAGCTGTTCTTTGAATCTGATCCTGGTGGCTTTGCAGGAAAATGGTATCTACATCTTGGAGAATCTTGGCCTCCTTCAAGGGAGCTTGCGGATTCTCCTGGCACGACATCCTCTTCTTGATGGACCTTGATTCTTCTGGACTGCTATCGGAAAGTGCTCGACGAGACCGTTTCTTCAGCCTGGATAATTCCGAGGCTTGAGGCGTCTCAGGTGCAAGGCTGCTTCGCCGACGTTCGACCGATACTTTCCCTTTCTCCTGCTCCACAGGAGTGGCCTCATCGTCTCCTGATGATTCTTGCGTAGCATTACTGTTACTTTTCATATGCTCCTTCCTTGAGATAAGCCGCCGCTTCTTGCGGACTTCTTCTTCCGAGTGGAGACTTGGAGCATCACTTCGGCTGCGTCGAGTTTTATGGCCTTTTAGCTGGGGCGTTTGGCGATCATGATCCGATGCGACTGCGATTGAATGATCTCCACTGTTAGAGTCTCGAGGATCTAATCGCTTTGTATCATTTGGTCTTCCGTCCTTTCGAATTTGAGGATGGGTTTGGCTTCTGGATGGGCTTTTGGCACGTTGAGAAAACGGCGATGAGGAATCCCTTGCACGTCGATGCTCCATTTCCCGGGCTTTTCGTGGCGAAGGATGCTTAGGATGGCTTTTTGAATAGGCATCATACAATTCCTTCAGGTATTTGGATTCACCTACCCAACCATCCCCTTTTCGTTCCTGTGAGATTTCGTAATAAGTGCGACCTCTAAACTCTCGCATAGGATTGAAACCATCTTGCTGGGCCAGGAGTTTGACGCTTTGAAGGTTCCCTTCTCCAATTGCCGCAAGCATCGGAGTATTGTATCCTCGCCTCTGGTCAGATGACAAAACTGGATCTGGGTCCGGATCTGGGTTGCCCATGGCAATGAGCAGTTGCAAGACTTCGTCGTGCCCTCCCTTACAAGCAGCAATCAATGCCTCTGGTGATGCTTTGTTCAATATATTCAAGATGTTGACAACTCCTTCCCTATCGCCTTTGCCAGCAAGTTTGGTCAGGTTTTCTGGAGTGTTTGCTTGCCACAAGAGATCATTTCTTGTTTGCTCCCTGGCTCTGCGACGTGACATTTGCAATGGAGGAGGACTCCTCAGGCCGTAAACCGGAGGTGAATCGCGAGGACTCGCTGCGGAAGCTGCGCGAGACGAACCTTCCCTGGCATAGGTGAGGGACACCTGATCTTCGGACTGTCTTCGGTTGACAGGCTTGTTCTTCGCATCAGTGAGCATTTTTTGAATTTTTTCATCCTCCTTGTCGACCAGCTCGATAGGTTTCTGGCCCGTAGCATTCCCAAGTTTTGGATCAGCGCCGTGGTCAAGCAGCAACCTGACAACCTCGATGTGACCATTCTCAACCGCATCAATCAACGGTGTGTCCTTTTCGATGTTCCTGGTATTCACTTCGCAATGTTTCTCGAGTAGAAATTCCACAATCTCCACGTAGCCTTGGAGCGCTGCGATCTGAAGAGGTGTGTTGCCAGCGTTATCGGCAATGTCTAGATCCTGAGGCCTCTCCTCGTAAACTTGCTTGACTCGGTCCAGTTTATCGTCTGTGCAGGCTTGAGCCAGAGATGTTCGACCATGTCTGTCGCGTAGCTTCTTTGCCATCACTTTGGCAGGTGAGATAGCGTCATATTCGACTAAGGTGATTTTATGAAGGTGAGGTCTGCTAGGTACAGGAGAATCTGACGCTTCTGAAGAAGCGTCGGAGGAATGATTGCGCCTGGTGTTGAGTGGTGCTGGTATTCGACGTGTTTTATGAGAAGCTAGTGTCTGGACAGACTGTACAGAAGTGATTTGCTTGTGGTCTCTGCCAGGCCTTGGTGAAAGTGATCGCTCGGTAGAATCTTGCCGTGGACGCGTAGCGGATCTTGTTTCCCTTCGTTCTGGGCCACCAGCGTCCGGACTATGTCTTCGACGAGATGGTCGGGGCTGATTGACCTCCACCTCACTTTTCCTTCGTTTCTGTGGTTTCTGTCCACTAGGTTTCCCAGTACGCTGTTTTCCGTCTGCCTCCTTCGAATCTTTGTCCGATGCATCCCATCTTGAAGATTCTGATATTTTCGTGTGTGATGCTCTTCCATGCGAACGTGGGTTTTGTAATTCGTTGCCTGATTGTGCATCGAGGATTGGAGAAGAGTGTGATGAGCTACGCCGGCTAGAAGGTCGATGCGAGTCGTCTTTACTCTCGTCATCAGATCGCTTTCTCTTTCGACTCCTACTTTCGCTGGACTGCGAGCTCGTGAAATCGTTTTCCTTTCCATCTTCCTTCCCATTTTCATTGGTAGGCTGAAGGCTGGGTGCACTCTCCACTATGTTGAGTTTCCTTTTCTCTGGAGACTCGATCAGCGTTTCGGCTTCAGAATCGCCATCTGCTACCGCATTTCCTGGACTTCTTTTGATGGTTTCTGCCTTGTCGGTTTGTTTCTCGGGTGGAGGTGTCACTATCTTGCCATTTGCTGACCGAGTTTCATTGGCTGGTACGTGGTCTCCCAGCGCTCTCGGCGCATCTTCTCTTGTCGGCGCATTGGATGCAGAGAGTTCGTCTACATCAATCATAACTCCCTTGAGATCTCCAACTCGAATCTGAGAATCATCTTCGTCTGCCGTGGCTGTTCGTTGACCTTCGAGGCCAGTCTTTCTCCTCTTGACAAGTACCTGCTTGTGACTCACGAGATTGTCGTCAGATCGATCGCAGTCATTGATTCAGGATTCAAATCGGTCTTCGAGGAATGGAATTCGTAGATATTCACAAACTTTTTCCAAGTAGGTCGAGTTGGTAAGTCGCAGCATAAGGCGTTGCGACCGTATGAAGGGCAGCCTGGAGAAGGCGGGCACTTCAGCTGCGGCGTAGCGATTGGTCCTTGTGGCATCCCCTACAATTTCTCAGATAAAGGGGCTTTTCTAAGATTACCTCCCAGTAGGTCATCAATCTCTAGCAAACAACCTTGTCACTTGATGAGCCGGACGCCTATGCAGGTCCAAATCTGGCGCAGCTTGGTCGTCTTTCTGCTCCGTGACATTGTGGGAAGTATTCATGGATGACTCGTCCAAAACTTGACTGAGACCTTCGACCAGGACGGATAACCATCTTCAGAGAATTGCCCCCAGGGCTCCTCGACGAATCATGCCAGTGACAGTTATCCTCATCAGCACAGAGACCGTCGTTGCTCTCCGCCTTTTTTATCTGCTATCGGCTGTCGCAATCCTCCTCGTCTATGAAATTCCTGCTCTTCGAGATCGATTTCTTGCGTATGGACCTCGAGATCCATCTCCCGGTACTAAAAGGCGGCTATATGAGAAGCAAGCTTTCCATCAGAGGTTTCTGGACTACGTTGCTTCGTTAAGGGTTCCTCACAGCTGGTTCACGCACTTCTACATGGTATCTGTGATGTCGTCTATGGTGTGGTTACAACAGCTTTATACGCGAGGGCCTCTGCTGCAGAACTTTCTCTCGTCTCACTTGACCAAAACAGCATCGATGTCATTCAACCAATTAGTCCTCTGTTGGACGTTGCTCACCATTCAAGGATCCCGTCGTCTATATGAAAGCACCATCCTTGCGAAACCGAGCCAGTCTGAGATGTGGGTAGGACACTACCTCCTGGGCCTCCTCCATTACATGGCGATGGGTGTAGCAATATGGATTGAAGGAGCGCCAGCACTGATTTCAACAGATGAGCCATTAGGAGACGCCAAAATCTCTGCTCCTTCTATCTCTACCTTTATCTCCCTACCCGTTTTCCTCCTCGCATCCGGCATTCAGCATGACGCCCATTTCTACCTCCACTCGCTACGCAACTATGCTCTGCCGTCCCACCCTGCGTTCCAGAGTATAGTCTCGCCTCACTACGCAGCCGAATGCGCCATTTACTTCTCCCTGATGTTCCTTGCTGCACCGAGAGGCCAAGTGGTCAACGAGACATTGCTTGCGGTGTTCATTTTTGTCGTCATCGAACTGGGAATAAGCGCAGACATCACTAAAAGGTGGTACGCGCAGAGATTTGGCGCGAATCTAGTGGAGCACAAGTGGAGAATGATACCAGGCATATGGTAGAATAGACGATAGAAACAAGCATTGACTCACGCCTCAGCACTTGATGTTTCTTGGTCTCGGTCGCTCCTTTGCCATTTCAAGATTTTGTACAGTGGAATGTGGCCATTCGCTATCCGCCTTGACCTCCGGATATCTTATCAACGCTTTCCCAGGATGGTGTTCTTCGATACGCTACCCATCTGAACCACTTTCTTCACATCGCGACATGTCAAACTGACCCTCGTTTTCCTGAGGTATCTCCCGTCTCGAAATTGATATTTGTCGCCCAACAAATCCCAATTGGCAATACTTCCTTCTCGCAATTCCTCATCAACTTCAATCTCTGCAATCCCATGCAATGTATCTGTATAGCACTTTCCGGTGGTGACTAGCAGGCTTCCTGGCTCCTGTAGGATACGCCATTGCTGACGTCCGCTGTCTCTGCTTTCAGACAAGGATTTGGAGTAGATATCCAACACTGTGGAACTCCCCAGACTGATTGTCGCCGTAACAGGATGGTAGGCAGGTCCGTCTTCATGTGGCATAATGCCTTGCGCCGGCAGATATTCATTCACGAGTACATGGTTTGGTGCCCGGTGCGGACTCTCATTGAAGATGCCTAATTCCTGGAACATGGGCAAAATTCCGTCGGTGAGATCAGCCGGCAGTGAGCTAGAAGAAAGGAGCGTGTCACGAGACTTGCCGGTCAACGGACTTGGAAGGGAGAGGAGACGTCGACGAGATAAGTTCGTCCATTTCGGAGGTGGTGTAGATTGAACAGTGGCCAGGAGGGCGTCGCAAGTTGAAGGCGTAAGGAACGCGGGAATATAATAGATCGAGTTCGGCAAGGCGGAGACAAGGTAGGCGTGAAGTTGGTGAGCCGTTGGTGACGATGTTGCTGACATTACCCACCGCCGTACTTAAGCATGTCATAGTTATATTGCTATCAAATATGAGTAGAGAAGCAAGCTCAGCTTTAATCTTGCAACACTCTAAATCTGCTCCCGCCTCCCCCCATCACAGCCTTCGCCAGCATCGCAGTGTTTGGCTTCATTGAAGGGAAAGCCTCAACGCAAGAGGGCAGCATTTACTATGAAAAAGGTCCAGACCTCGATCGTGTCGCCGCGGCACTTACGAGAGACTCTTCCGTGCGTGATTTCTCCTACAATCCACTCTGCTACTGCGTGACCCCCAAATCAGATACTCCGCCCTTTCCGGACCCTCTCGATCCGACCGACTATTTTAGAGAGTACAGTCTGTGGAAGCACAGGCGATTACAAGATGTCGAACCCCGTATCTAGCATCGCAGCGTTATTACTGATCCAGAGTACTGGAAATGCGAGGCGTTCTTCTTCTCGTCGCTACTCGGAGATCAGGTAGATGTGCGAAAGGGAATCAGAGACCCTGAATACTGGAGGTGCGAGGCGTCATTCTGGGGATTCCGGTGCCAGTCGGGAGCTGGGCCAACAATGCGAACTCGGATCGCCAGCAGCGATTACTGGAAGTGCGAGGCAGAATTAACGAGAGTAGATTGGGAGCGCCAACGTGGGCAACCTGGTAATTTGGAGCGGGCACGCATTGATAATAGAGAATATTGGGGGTGTGAAAACGCCATCCACAATGATATCCTGAACTCGAGGGCAACACCGGGTTTCGAGAGTGATATCGAAACGACCGAGCTTCAAACCCCCGGCTCAAGCAAGAGGGTCCCTCTTCCGCTGCCAGACAAAGGTGTTGACCCAAGCAACGTTGCTGTTGTTCCTCGCACGAAAACCCTTTCCACTGACTCAAGTTTACCTCGTGCTTCCGGGACCGAGACACCCAACCTCAATCTTGTTGGGGACTCCTCCGCTCACGTTAGGCCCAACTTCAAAGCTAAAGGTTGCAAGAGGCGATATATGAGCATCGTGGAACATGCGAGAAACGGTTGTCACGACCCCAGAACGGATCTTTCTTCGGAGGAGGACCGGCGGCTCAGAAAGAAAAGGAGGCTCAAGGAAAGACCTTAAGCTGGATCTATGCCAGATTCTACTCCAAAGAACGGCAAGGAGCACAGGGGAAAGACCAGTCCGGCTGCTGTTGCTGTCATTGATGATGGTGATGGTGGTGTTGAGGCTGCCAGCGGATCACACTCCTCAGTTCAGGTCGTGAATGAGAAAGAGCCAGATGCGTATGGCCTAGCACCATACTACTATCATCCTAATCTGCTTCTGCAATCAACATACTAATACCAGACCTTGGTCTCGGTCTGACGCAATTAGAGGATAGATATTATCTCATTTCCTACGATACAGCTCTCATGCCTAATTCAATTTTTGTGCTCCTTCTTTCGACGATCTTGACATTGGATTGAAATACTTTGCATTCTACTTGGATGTCTCATTGCTTAGTTCTAAACTAGATTAAAGATTAGAACTGCAAAGGACGACGTGGAGGAGCAAGCGGGAACAGAAGAGGATGTTAAAACAAGATACTAGTGTTATTCCAGGTATGGACTATTGAGTAGGGTGGTTGCCAAGAAATCGTCGTCGGCGAACTCCCTCGTCCCCTCTGAAGAACATCGTTGAACTCTTTTCCAATTCAAATTATCTTCCCTGCGAGAACGCCGTACCCATCTCCTCGTGCCTTGGGCGCTGTGTCGGTTGGCCAAGCAGTCCGAAGCTCAAACCGCACTTCCTATCCCTGCGAATTCGCTGTCCGCGCGCATTGGCACAAGCCGTCATGTCGAATCGGTAGCATCCTAGGCACTTGCCCTGAGGGAAGTCGGGAGACGTACAGATCATGAGCGGAAGTAGGATGCGGCTCAAAAGGTCTACCAGCCTCCTGGGTTTGATGTGCCTTGTTGGCCTTACTGTCCTCTTCCTGAAGCGTTCAAATCAGTTGACTGATCTCACTCTGTCACGCCCTCTTTCACATTATGATAATGCGCCAGAAACACCTGTCAGCAACCAGTCACATCCTATCAGTCGACTTGTTTCTCAAGCTGAAAACGCTTTTAAGACTGTCCAAGCTCGCCAGTCCACTTCTCTGGAAGATGCTGTCGCAGAATACCGGCGCAGGTACAGGTCGCCTCCCCCACCAAATTTCGACAAGTGGTATAAATATGCGAAAAAGAGAGGGGTCCAGATGATTGATGAATATGACACAATATATCATTCTTTACTACCTTTCTGGGCGCTTGACCCTTCAATACTTCGCGAAAGGACGCGGGAGGCCGTTGGCTTTGACAATGCTATGATCGCAGTCATGATACGGGATGGGCAAGTCACAAAGATTGAGGGTGGTGGAAACGGTGCAGATTGGCACAGGAACGCGACAAGGGACATGTTGAAAGGTTTTGTCGAATATCTGCCAGACATGGACCTGGCGTTCAATGTTCACGATGAGCCAAGAGTGGTCCTGCAGCATGATGACCTCACTCGTCATGTTCAGACTGCCACGAATGTCAACATACCTATTGCGTACAACAACGCCCAGTTATCAAACAAATGGTCAAGTCGTCCTGCCGACCTCGGTGATGGGACTCGTATCAAGGAATACAAAACGACCCGCTTCAACCGCTTCGCGCACCAACCTACCTGGACTAGCTCCCGGCTTTCCTGCTCCCCAGAAAGCGCGGCAAGGTCTCTCTCGCAGTCTGTCTCGGAGTCTGCGAAAGACAATGTTGCAGCGTACACCGCCTCCCCGCTTGGGTTTGTCGAAAACACGACCGCCTTCACAGACATATGCAACTCCCCCAGTCTACAAAGTTCGTTTGGCTTTTTCGATCGTCCAAACGCATTCGACGTGACCCACGACCTCTTTCCCATCTTCTCGCAGTCAAAGATTTCAAGCTTCCAAGACATCCTTTACCCGAGTCCGTGGTACTGGGCAGGACGAGTGATCTACCACAGCCGGAACGACCATGGCTGGGCTCGGAAGCACAACAGCTTGTACTGGCGGGGAACCACCACCGGAGGGTTTTCCAGGGACGGGGGCTGGAGACGACAGCACAGACAGCAATTCGTACAAAAAGTCAACGCGTTGGACAAGGCTCTGAGGTTGGAACATAATGGCAAGCCAGACTCGGAAGGTGCGTGGGTTCAGAAGGAGATTTCTCGACAGGACATGAAGGACAAGTTCGATGTTCACTTCACGGGAGTTGGGCAGTGCGACCCTGGAGACTGCGCTGCTGAGCAAGAATACTTTGAACTGGCGCCGCCCGTAAACATGACTGATGCCTACAACTTCAAATACCTTCTCGATATGGACGGAAATGCTTTCTCTGGCCGCTACTACGCATTTCTGCTCAGTAAGAGTCTGGTCTACAAGCTTGCCATTTTCCGTGAATGGCATGATGAGTGGCTGAAGGCTTGGGTGCATTACATACCATTGTCATGGAAAGGGGATGAGTATGTGGAGAGTGTACGATATTTTGACCAAGAGGAGGCTGGGAAGGTGGAGGCGAAGAAGATTGCGGACCAGGGTAGGGAGTGGGCAGGAAAGGTGTTGAGCAATGAGGACCTGGAGGTCTGGTACTTTAGATTACTGTTGGAGTGAGTTTGATGCCTTTCCTTGTCTCTGTTAATGGTAGAGGAATACATTTACTGACTCGTGCTACAGGTACGGACGACTCGTTGATGATGACCGATACCATATTGGCTATAGCATGCAGACTTGATTATGTACACAGGCATATCTCTATTTTGAAACCCTTCCGAGAGCCATCATTAATTGAAGCTTTAGTCCTCATCTTCATCACCCCTCAGCTAAGACACGACCGCGCGCGCGAAGGACTTGTGTTGTATAGAAAAGGCAGGCATTAACAACAGATAGAAGCTAAACGTATGGCAAAATTGGAAGTGTTAGGGGGAGAAGCAAGTTTATTGTAGGTACAAGAGAGAATCTCCAAATACAGTTGTATACGTTAAGGGCTGGACATCGATTCATCTGTAAGACGTCTTTGTCATCCTCGCTGCAGAGCTTCCCTGGATTTTTATACATCATCTTTCGCACGCTTCGTACGGTGACCTTATCTCAACCACTTACCCTTTGAAATCGCACGGGTGGATCTTCGATTTTCAAACGCAAGGTTTGCCTCGTCTTCATTGTGAAGAATCGAAGTAATCGCTGCGGGTGTACGTCCTTCAATGTAGTGATGTCGAAACCAAAAGCAACATGGCAGGAGGTTGCGGCGGAAGACATCTTGCAAAGGTCATCCCACATTGTCTCTGTCATAAGCGATAGAGCTTACATCTTCGGCGGTGAGCTGCGTCCCCGCGAGCCTAAGGACAATGATGTTCATGTCGTCAAGTTGGGAGAAGGTAATCATTGTCGTTGAACGAATGCTTTGCATTAGTAGCTGACAAAAGTGCTCGTTCAGATCTAGCAGGCAGGGAAGTGGTCAGTACAATTTCCGCGACTCCGAATTCCCCTTCACCACGTGTCGGATCCGCTTCTACTACCCTCGATGGGAAGATCTACATGTTTTCGGGAAGAGGCGGACCTTCGATGAGCCCAATTGAAGAGCATGGATCTATCTGGGAGTTCGACCCCTCGTCGTCAATGTGGTCTATGCTTTCTCCTTCCGAAGCTGCTGCCTCGCAACCTGCCGCGAGAAGCTATCATTCTCTCACGAGCGATGGGAAGGACAATATCTATCTCCATGCTGGCTGTCCTGATAAAGGTCGTCTGTCAGACCTCTGGATTTTTTCCGTCTCAAATAGGAGATGGAGACAGCTTGCATCCGCACCTGACCCAGCAAGGGGAGGGACTTCTGTTGCTTACGGATGGGGCTTGCTGTATAGAATGCATGGTTTTGATGGACAGAAAGAACAGGGAGGAAGTCTTGACATCTACTCTCCAGAGACAGATAAGTGGCAGACACATGATTACAAACCAGACGGTATATCAGGTCCTACGCCTCGCAGCGTGAGCACACTACTTCCCATCAGTGTTAAAGGCCGGCGATCACTTGTGACAGCTTTTGGCGAGGTTGATCCTAGCGCGGAAGGCCATCAAGGTGCCGGAAAGATGTCAGATGAGGTTTGGTTGTATGACATCGGATCTAAGACTTGGAGTCGGGTTTCAATGCACAACGCCGTTGGGCCAGAGAGCAAGCCTTGTGGCCGTGGCTGGCTTGCAGCAGATGTCCTTGGAGCAATAAACGCAGAGCAAATATTGTTCCAGGGGGGCCTAGGTGAGTCAAAAGAGAGGCTCGGGGATGGGTGGGTTCTTAGCTTTTGAGGCCATATCGTGTGACGCCAAACAGAACCGACAGACATGTTCACCTCGCTCAAACGAGCATTCCATTTGATATCTATGGCACGTGCACATCGCGCATTCTGAGCTTCACCGCCCCTTCAAACTGTTACGGCCAAAGCACCGCCGTTCCTTGGCAAGGAGGCCACGAAACTACCGGGGAAGGACTGCTGCTGTGGCTCCGAGCCCATACCGAGCGCATAGACGCCACCTCAAACGTACCGCAACTCCCTTTAACCCTTCCATCCGTTGCTTCCAGAAGGCTTCCGACTGTTCCCTCATCTTCCACTTGCCTGTCAGAGCCTGGCTTTGAGACCATGTTTGACGTCGGCTCCGAGACCTCGTCCGGTTTCTCCGCAGCTGATTCCACATAGCTGTCATCAGAACCCTCCTCTGAGCTCTCCTCTGACCCAAACCCAGTAGACTCATCAGAATCTTGAAATTCACATTCATTAGAAGCATACAATAAGCCATTCCACTCAGTTGCACCTTGTTTCTGATGCCGTCCCGTCTTTGCATGGTGGCCCATTCGCAGGTTCGTGACAACACGTCCAGGGAAAACCATCGGCGTATGTAGGAGGACCGTAGTCCTCATAGTTACCTTCATACATGTCGTCCCTGTGACCACGCCAACAGCGCGCTTCCTCATCAACTTCTCCTTCCCCTGGCTGAGAACCAGAAAGCTCATGGAGGTAGCCATGAAACTTGCCATGAGACTCACCAGGATGGTGTCCACAGTCGCCTTTATGATTGTTCTCGATATCAAACTCGTTTTTCACAGCAAGCACATTTGTTGTAGCGGACCCTTCTCCGTTTGAGGTCGCTTGCATCTAAGTCGTCTGTTGCAGAGCGTTTACGGTTCGCAAATGGCTTGGCTGGCACGAGTAATTGCTCACCGAACATTTTCCTTGTAAGAATCTGAGGCAAGGCATACTGTTTCGACGACTTGTAGTAGACGTGGGAGCGTGACATACTTGAGAGCGACACTCAGAAGTGGATATTGGGCTTCAAACTGGTCAGACATCCGAGGGCTTTCAGGGACAGCTGGATCACTCGTCAGATCAATGATGTCTTGTGCCATGATGTCGTTGCAGGTCGATGTTTGGGGAACGAGCAGACGAGGTCCATGACACTTGATCTGTTCTTTGAGTGAAAATATGGGTTTCTTATCGCTTACGCAAATGGGCAAGCGACAAAGTTAGACGGCTTGGCGTGTCTATTTCGCGATATCCACAACAACACAGCAAATCACAACCTGCAACAAACAGCCCAGTACAGCTGTCAGAACATCAGATCGGCACTGAAAGGTATAAACCTTACTAAAGGCTCTCCGAGCCCTGCTCTAACTGAGCGGAACCTCACCGCAGTACCAAAAGCCGCCATGTAGAAAACTCGTGCTCTCAACACCGCACTTGAAACCGTGCAAGCTGATCGTTTGAGGACCGTCATGAAGAGCTTATGCCTGATTTCAAAAGAGGCCACAATAATACATCGAATATCGTCCTCTAACACCAGAGAAGACCCAACCCAAAAAGCGCAAGCGTTCAGCATCATCTACCAATATCGAAACCTCGCTACGCAAAATGCATACAATGTGAAGGTGACTTTAACGTTACCTTGAACTCTGAGAGTGCTTATAGCTGGCATCTGGGTAAGCTGGCATCTGGGTAAGCTGCCCCTCCACCTGACTTTGCCTGTTTACTTTAGTCCTGATGAAGCAGTCCTGCTGAAGCAGATGTAACTAGGCTACCGGGAGCCAGACTACGAGTCGGACTTTTGGGCAGATCACAACGAAGACTGCCATGGAAGGATTAGTGGCTTGGAGGATGACTTTCCAGAGGGGTTCGTGTGGACGTGTTGTGGGGAGACTGGCGATCAGGAGGAGGGATGTGAGACGGATGTGCATCGGGACACTCTGAGTTAGAGTCGAGCGATGGAATACCCGAGGGAGGATGAGGAGCCTTGAAGGAGAGGATGATTGTGATGACGACGCTCTCGGCGACTCAGCGGACCGTGGATATTGATAGGAAGCCGGCAATAGTAAGAATCTGCATGTCGGCTTGGCTCGCCATGTTGCTGCTCAATTCATGCAGTTCATGCATATCAGATGGGCTGATACCATTACAAGCTCCTGCTAATCCAGTTACACACCCTGAGAGTACTTTGTAGCAGAAGCTCGCGCTCGCCTTCAGGCATCCAATCAAGCTCGTTGGTATGATACCATAATACCGCGGCCAGCACGTTGTTCATAACTGTTTGTGACAGCGCAGTCTTCGTGACATCCGGCCAGCCATCGCTAGCTGTTTTTTACAGAGTTGAAGCGGTCGATGTAGCTGCTCTGCGCGGGCTAGGTCGTTCAAAGGGATGGAAGGATGCGGTGACTTTCTCTGTGCTGGAGTTCGTGGGTTACAGTCCTGCGGAGGAGCCACGCGGTAGAAGAGATAACACACAGCTCGGTGTGACGCACGAGCCCCGCTGGATGCTAATCTGCGATCACATATCGTGGCAAGTAAGCCTGTGAAATCATCAGTTCGGAATCTGACAATTTCCGGGCTGCGGTCAATGTGCGTGGGGCAGTAAAAATAGAAGCCGATCTTGCTTAGCGGTGGCATGCGGTGGCGTCGCCAGTGCGCTGGGCTTCGGGAGAGCTCCATCCGTAGATCAGTCATCGTCTCAGCACTACCAACACCACGAACTCAGCCGCTCTGGGAACCGGAAATAGTCACGATCTTTCTAACAAGGGAAAATGTATATAGGGACTGCTTCCCCCGCGTTGATAACTGTTCACTCCATCAACAAGCAATACTTCCATCGGGTTTCCTATTGTCTGCATCTCCTTGTCGTTGTCGCACGCTCACTACAGCCATTTTCCTCTTCAAGTCTTCTAATTTTTGAGCTTCGCAGTTGCTTTACTCCCCTACTCAATCATAATGTATACGTCTCTCCTTCTCACAGCCCTCTGCGCTGCAACATGCATCTCCGCCTCTCCCCTGCATCCTCGCCAGAACTCTACCTCAACAGCCGCCCCCTCCTCATCTATCATCCCCCCGTCGGTCCCCAACCCAACCCTCTCCCCCGAGCTCCTTAAAGATCTCTTCGAGCAACCCACCACGGTCGACCGCTTCACCGAGCTCCTCAAGACGGACCCCAAAACCGCGCCCCTAAAATTCGACTTCAACCCCTCTGCAAACGCCCCCTTCAAGTCCTCAGGAGGCGGCGTCATCCTCGCCAATCGCAAGAACTTCGCCCCCCTAGTCGACCTCTCCATCTCCTCCGCCGTGGGCTTCATGTCCCCCTGCAGCATCAACACCGCCCACACCCACCCTCGCGCCTCGGAATTCCTCACCGTCGTCTCCGGCCAGGTGGAGACTGGCTTCATACTGGAGAACGGCCTCCCTACGCAGATCAATACCACCCTCACGAAATTCCAGGGCACCGTGTTCCCGATGGGGAGTATCCACTTCCAATTGAATAATCAGTGTCAGGACGCGGTGTTTGTGGCAGGCTTGAATAGCGATGACCCGGGAGCGTCGAGCATTGCGCAGAACTTCTTTGGGTTGCGGCAGGATGTCGTGGAGGCTACCTTGGGGTTTCCGGACGCGATTGACGGGAAGAACTTCAAGGCTTTCAAGGATAGGATTCCGGTTCCGTTTGCAAGGGGCGTGGAGGAGTGCTTGAAGAGGTGTGGTCTGCCGAGACCGTGAAGATTTGGTGCTCAGGTCTGAGGGGGCATCCACGGACGGGATGGTGCACAATGACGGTAACGATGTGATACTTGGGAGGGCACCATCGCCAGGATTGGCGTTATCACTGTTTTCTTCAGGGACGATGCTTGATGCCGCAATGACAGCAATGATAAGACACTTGGGAGGGCATCGTGGCCGGGATTTGCGTCATCTTTCGATCCAGAGAGGATGCTCGAGACTGAGACTAATGCCAACGACGATGAGACGCTTTGGAGGGCACCCTGGCCACGATTTGTGTCGTTATTGTTGTCAGATTGTTATCAAGTGGTGTTGGGCTTCCTGATCTTGTTAGCTGTTTTTATATTAGTATAGGGGCTGGCAAGTGTATTTTCCATGCATAGCGACGGCGTTCAGGGTATGGAGGGCTCAATATACAAGCAAATACTTAATGGAAGCTCTTGAATCCCCCAACTCATGGTGTTGTATCACTTCTGGTGGTCAATTGGCTTCATTTACTACCCAATTGTCCTTGTAGGACCTGCTCTTCTTGCTCGCCAACCAATCCATCTCCACGGATGGCTCGTCACTCAGCTCTATGGCTCGTAGTCTTCGTCGTCATCGTCGTCGTCTTCTTCTCTCGCCCTCTTCTTCCCCTTCCCTATCCCCTTCCACTCCCTTTCCTCTCTCGGCCCATCTCGAGCCATGATATCCTCAGCCTGCCTCCTATTCGCCATCGTATCAATGAATGGTATCTCCTCCTCCGCCTCGGCCTCCATCTCTGCCTCGTCCTCGCCCTCGAGCTTGATCCTCTTCCTCGGCGGCTCATCTTCCTCCTCGTCTTCATCCTCCGTAGTCACCCAGTCCATATCCTCATCCTCGTCCTCCTTCTCATCCTTCGCAGCTTCTTCCTTCTGGCTCCCATCCAGCCTCAGTCGCTCACGGACCTGATTGAGCGTGCCCACCCTCTCTCCACCCCGATGCAACACCAGCGCATTCCAGTGTGTAGCCGTGTTATTTCCGTCATTGACAGCCCGCAACGCTGCCACGATATCCGCCGGGTTCTGGAAGTACTCCCTCCCATTGACTGCAAAGAAGGGGCGCTCTTCGAAGGTTCTTGGATCGATATACACCAAGTAGATGTGGCCGCCATGCCCGATTCTGGTGATGCGTAGGCGGAGGATGTCGGTTCCGTCCCAGTAGGTGATTACGTCGTTGACGAGGACGCGGCCGTGGGCGAGAACGCGGTTGAGTTTCATGTTGTTGGGGGCGACGGGGAGGAAGGTGCGAGGGCCGAAGGGTTGGATCTCGAGGTCGCGGAAGGGAGGACGAGCAGGTGGTGGTGGGGGAGGTCGTGGTTGGGAGGGCGCCGGCGTGGCAGAAGAACGAACAGGGAGTGCAAATGTTCGAGGACGAAGAGTTCTAGGAGGAGGAGGAGGAGAGGGCGAAGGGGCTGCTGGGGGAGAAGGCGAGGGTTGGTAGACATCCTCATCATTGTCGCGAGGCAGACCGCGCCGCCCAGGCTCGCGCCCGCCTCCCTCACCACGGTCTCCGTATGGGTTGTTGTTGTTGCTGCATCGTGAGGTTAGTCACAAGAAGTCACACCAGATATTACGCAAAGGGGTAAGCTTACAAAGAAGACATGGTGCGGCGGTGTGAACCAATCGGCGGGTGGCGGATAGATAGTAAGTCCGAAAACCGACCGGGCCACCCGCCGGGCCGGCACTAGTGAAAAGCTTGGCACTAACGTCTTGAAGGTGGGCTTGGCAGGAAAATCAAATTTTGGGAAAGTGTTTGATTTTTTTGAAAGTATTTAGGAAATCTTCTGGGTCACTGGTGCCCTCTCTGAGAACATTTCAATGTATTCTAATTTTTTAACAAAATCAGCGATTATCGAAATTTCGTACTGATTTCATTTCACTGGTGTCCTCTCTGAGAACATTTCGATGTATTCTAATTTTCTTGCAAAATCAGCGATTATCAAAATTTCATATTGATTTCATTTCACTGGTGCCCTCTCTGAGAACATTTTGATGTGTTTAAATTTTTTTGCAAAATCAGCAATTATCAAAATTTCATACTGATTTCATTCCACTGGTGCCCTCTCTGAGAACACTTCAATGCATGTTATTGTTTTTTTGCAAAATTAGAAAAAAATTTCATACTGATTTCATTTCACTAATGTCCTCTCTAAGAACATTTCGATGTATTTTAACTTTCTTGCAAAGTTAGCAATTATCAAAATATCATACTGATTTCATTTCACTGATGCTCTCTCTGAGAACATTTTGATGTATTTAAATTTTTATTGCAAAATCAGAGATTATCAAAGTTTCATACTGATTGTATGTCACTGGTGCCCTTCACGTAATCATGTTCTGGCCCATTATAGTTTCTTCAAAATCGAACATCTTAGTTTCCTATATATAAATTTTCAGTTAGAGTATTACCTCCCTACTTAAAATATCTCAATTAGAGCCGCATTTCATCACCACAGCTCTCCAAAACTGTTTTTCTGTCTAATATTTCAACCATCAAATATATTATGATTCAGGCGAGATACTCAAGTTTCTCGAAGATGTAGAGATAAATCATCTCCTAAATTGCAATGCAGTAACAACTGAGCAAAATAACGTCAAATTGAGCTTATAATCATTGATCAGAATAATGTTGATCAGATCTTATCAGTGATTGCGCCGGCGCCAGTATGCACTATTGAACTATCGATATTCATTCCAACAGAACTACCTCATTTCACGGCTAATTACGTCAAAAATCGAGATGGAGCTTCTCAATATACTAATCTATCCAAACTAGACTTTTTCAAGCTCCGCAAAACGCAAATTGGATCAGATATTAAAGAATCAGCTATCAATGATGTAAAAGAGGCTATTTTCGGCGGCTCAAAGACTCATTCTATTAAACAGCCTAGATCTCAGGACGTCTATTGAACGGGTTTCGACTAGCCTGCGCCCTATTCAACCGCTCTGTTCAACAAGACTATTTCGAGCGTTTTCTTGAGTATATAACACTCATTTTACGCGCAATTCTACATAGATTTAAACAGTCAATTCCATCAATTCTACAGACACTTTCAAGCTATTCAAGGCGAATTTGTCTGATAGTTATGAGCCTGAGTCTGCTATCCTGCAATTAATACTGAGTATTCATATTCTCCGTTTAATTAACTTAAATATTAACAACAGAATATCCTCTTCTCTATTCTTAATCATCTATACAACAATTATTCTCGATTCTTTAAAGAATTAGAATGAATAGCTATTTATAGTTTAAAAATAAGTATAGAATGATAATATATTATTATATATTAACGTGAATTTGAAGGAAGACTTAACTATTCTTAAAAAGCCATCTGATCTAACTTCTAGAAATATTAATCTAATAATTATATTAATTACTAAGCTAAATAGAGATTAAATAAAGATGTATAAGCTTTTTTAAAAGAAATATAAGAATAAGCTCTTCGATTATAAGAAGAAACGAGTTGTATTAAGTGATTTACAGAAATTCATTATAGAAATCATTTCGCGTTTAAATTTAATCTTTATAATAGATCTTAATATTATATATAATATTCTTAAGACCCTATAAAAAAGGCTTGCTTTAATAGATAGAGCGAGATAATTAAAGCTATCTTAGCTATATTTAGATCTAAAAAAGATTTTAAAAGATTAATAGTATAAGAAATGATTTTAATAATAGAAAAAGATATATATAAACATCAAAAGAGTTAATCTTTTAAAGATTCAGAATAAGTATCTTCTATATAATCTTATTAGAGTTATTAAGAGAGTTGATCTAATATTTATAAGCTTCTATAAGCTATATTTAAAGAAGAAAATTAGAAAAAAAGCAAATATATCGATCTTATTTGATCTAATCAAGTTATTTCGGAATCACATTCAGATTAATAGAGCAGAATCTAAGGCGCTCTCGCATATAACTTTTGTAATGCTGTAAGAAGAACCTGCTGAGTCACCCGCAGATACTTAATTCTCTAAAAAATCGACGTCTCTATCTTCTAGATCCTATCTCTATTCTGAAATTCACTCTTACTTCTTCTATCTCTATATAATTAAATAGAATAGATTAGCTAAATGAGTTCCGAATATAGAAATACAGAAGACTGTAGATGATAAAATTATTTAAAGCGAAAGAATTAGAAGAATAGTGAAAATAAAGCGAAAAAGAGCTCATTTTAAGAATAAGAAAAATCAGAATTCCGCGTTAAAATCTCAAGAAGAGAAAAAACGCTCAGATATAAAGATATCTACGAAAATAATCGCTTTTGTAGTAGATCAAGATAATTATGAGTTATGAGATATCTAAATACTTGATTCAGACGCAAATTCTTATATTTATAATAATCTATTAAGATTTAAATTCAAGCGTATAGCTACTAAGAATAATAAGCTAATAGCAGGCAAAATAGTCTATTCTATTAAGATATTTAGGAGTGTAGATATCTTCATTTAAATATTTACAGGCCCGGAGATGATAATCCTTCTTAAGATGACTCTCACCTCTGATTTCTTTATAAATATAGTCTTTCTATATAGATTTATATTAAAAAAGGTTTACTAAGATATAGAAAAACAGAGACTATATTATTAAAGTAATAAGAAGATCTTCTATACTATATAATAGGTTAGATCTTATTAGACACTCGAATATAACTCTCTTAAAATCTCTATATTAAATTTCGCGTTAAGTATAGCTTCTTAAGTAGATATAGAAGCATCAGCTACTTAATAATATATTATAATAAGCTACTTAGAACAAGATATTATCTTTCATCTTTAAAATAATATTATAGACACTATTATCATAAATTCAATTCTGTTAATAGTCTACGAGATCTGTGTGATAAGTAAGATAACAGAAATAGTGTTAAGAAGATCTGATAAGAAAGATTCTGTAAATAAGTCTCTTGCCCGCGTCTTATATAATCTAATTTAGCTGTTAATAATCTATAATAATGAAAATGGGTCAGCCACTTTTATTACTATTTTACTAGCATGGATTTCGTGTATACACACGCAAAAAAGTCGCAGAGCATTAAAATAGTCACTAATTTTCTTAATATAATGAAGATTTAATTTAGAAGAGAAATTCACTATTTTCGGATTGATGAAGAGATCTTCTTAAATCATAAATATGATGAATTAGTTATAGAAAGAGAAATTATTATAAAACATTTAGCGTTAACTATTTAAACTTAAAATAACTCTATTAAGCGCTTTAAGAGAATGATTATATAGAAAGCTCGTTATATATAAATAGCAAGCTCTCTATCAGATAATCTATAATCTGAAATTTTCAAAGCAGTAAGCTATCTTAATAATCATATACTTAAACGCTTTTTAAGCTGGAAAACATCTATTAAGACTCTCATAAATGTAAAACCCGATCTATCTTATCTTCATATCTATAACTATCGAGTCTATTCTCTAAATAAGTATATTTCTTGTATTTAGAAACTTAAGCTAAAAGCTTATATCGGGCATCTTATTAATTATAATTTATTAAATATTTATAGAATTTAGATACTTAGTTAGGAGAAGATGATTAGAATAAGAGATATTAAATTTAATAATTCTCTATTTTATAATTTAGAAGATATTGATTTAGACTATTTTCTATATAAGAAGATTAAGTAGACTATTAAAATTCTTGATATATAGTTATTAAGCTCTTCTTTATTAAATACAGCTATTAAGAATATTACTAACACTTAAAATAAGTAAATTAGCGCCTTTATAGATATTAAATTCTTCACACTCTTAAATAAGATATTAACATTCTCTTCTAACTTAAATTTAATATTAAATCAGTTACTTACATCTAATTCTACTTCTAAGCTCTCTACTATTCTAAATCAGCTCAAGCAGATTCACGACCGTCTATTAAATATCTATAAAGAGCCTGCGCCTAATAACGAGCAGAATTCTTATTTAATAACTAAATTTAATTCTTAAAATATATTTTTAGAAGGCGCAAAACATACTCGAAAATCTATATACCGCGCAGTTTATATAGTAACTCTTAAATAGAGTTTTAAGCTTATCTTCTTTCACTCTATTTTCATCTTCTTAATATAAGATTAAATTAATAGAAGAGAAGATCTATATTAAGATATACTGCCTGCGGAATTAAAAGCGTGAAGACAGCTTATTAAATATTAATTTGCGAGAGAATTTCAATAGATAGCTTAAATTAAGATATAAGAACTTAAAAAAAGAAATATATATAAATAAATAGATAAAAATATCGATTTAAGAGCTAAACTCTTACTCTTAATATATATATTTAAGTATAAATTCGATATAAATAATTATCTCAGTAAATTTAAGACTTGAATTTATATATAAGAAGATTTGTAATTAATTAAGTAAGATACTTACGCAGTTATATTAACTGCGCGCACTTTTTAAGCTTTAATAGCTCTGATAGCCGCTTTTAATCTAGAAATTTATTAATATAATGTCGTTAACATCTTTATTAATAGTAAGCTAAATAAGTAGATATATTACTATTCTTCTAAGAGCTTTTAACGCCTAAATTCAGTATAACTTCTTTTCCGCGCTCTTTATAATCTTAAGTAATCTCCGCTCTTATAATATAATCATCTTAATACAGCTCTTAAAGAGTTAGATCTATATTTAGTATTAGATATTAACTATTTATATATTAATAACCGCCTTCTAATATTTTTCTACATTAATAATATTATTATTCTTTATAATAAGAAGAATTTCAACTATTTTCAGATCTTTAAGACAGCTCTTCTACGTAAATTTAAAATGAGATTTCTGAGCGAGCTAAAATAATTTCTAAACATTTAAATTAAGTAAAATTAAGATACTCAAAAAATATAATTATATTAAGACTTATATATAGCTAAAATCACCTTAAAATTCAGTCTTCTTAATATTTCATAATCTTTAAAAAGCTCTATCTTCTTTATTAATATTTTTCTTTAAAATAATAACGTATAAGCTACTTTATAGTAAATTCTCGCCTATTAATAACGCGTAAGCTCTCTAAATTTCGCAGCTATTATTTCTTAATCTAATATAGTATTTTCTATCTCTAAATTATCTTAATTTCTTACTAATTCATCTGCAGCTTATTTAGCTATCTTAAATCACATTATTTTCTATCTCTATATCTTCTGAAATCTAGTAATTAAATACTCAGAATATAATAATAGCGAGCTATTTAAATACTTAAGTAATACCGTTTTTATAGATAATTTAACTACTTACCGCAGCTCTAATAAATATCTCTTTAAGCTATATTAGAAGATTATTAATTAGAGAGCTATAAGATAGAAAATAATTATTATATCAAGCACTAAGATCGAGTTTCTATTACTATTTCTAATCTCTCAAGAATTATTATAATAAGAACGCTTTTTTCAAGCCATATAATTTAATATCGAGCAACAGATTATTATTAATTATGATAATTAATAGACTATCTAAATTATTAAAAAAGAGACTTTTAAGCTGAATATTAAGCTGCGTTATATTAATATACATCAGTATTAGCTCTGATAAAAGATTTAAGCTGATTGAATAGCTGTTAAATAAGTTCTAATAGCTGAAATATCTGCAGATAATCTTATCAAGACTCTATTCATTTAAAAGCATGCTATATTTGTCTAACAGCTAAATCTAGTAGATATATCGGACAGACTGATCTATCTTAAGAAGAAGAATAGCGAATAACTCGCAAATAATCTAATTCCTACGTCATCACTCACGTTATTCATAATAATAATATAAAGGATCTATTTCTCTGATTTTCTCTCTCTTCTTCTTTATCATCACGCTGGGGGAGCTTGAGAGGAGTATAATAGCGCCGGTATCAATTTTCAGTATAAGAGCGGACACTAGAAGCATTTTTACGCATTTTTACACATTTCTAGATCATTCAAGATCTGATCTACTCATTTAACGCTATTTCGCGTTATTTTGGCCCATATCCAGCTTCAATTTCGCCCGAAATGGAAGCTGAGGGGGTGTGTCAAACAGCCTAGGTCTCAGGGCGTCTATTAGACGGGTTTCGGTTAGCCTGCGCTCTGTCCAACCGCCCTGTCCAACAAGGCTATTTCGAGCGTTTTCTTGAGTATATAACACTCATTCTACGCGCAATTCTACATAGATTTAGACAGTCAATTCCATCAATTCTACAGACACTTTCAAGCTATTCAAGGCGAATTTGTCTGACACATTCTAAGTGCAGTAAGTGCCATATCTGGCTCTGCGTTGAAGGACCATGCTGGCAACAGTATCTGTCAGACAAATTCGGCTTGAATAGCTAGTAGAATGTCTGTTGAATTGATGGAATTGACTGTCTAAATCTATGTAGAATTGCGCATCAAATGAGTGTTATATACTCAATAGAATCGCTCGAAATAGCCTGTTGGACAGGGCGGTTGGACAGGGCGCAGGCTAGTCGAAACCTGGCCAATGGACGCCCTAAGGCCTAGGCTGTTTGACAGTATCACAGCTCAATTGGAGTCAATTACTAGATAGAACAGTCTCAATTAGCCGAAAATGGACGTTTGTTGACATTTCGAGGCCCCTCATAGTGATCGACAGCGCTAATTGAGGCATTTGACACCCCTGTCTAAGCACGGAGGTGATAGACTATGTACAAGTGACTTTGTCCATTCAAAAGATATTCTATGTTCAATCTACTATCCTACATACAGGCTTTACGAGCATGCACATGTATTGTTGTCTGCTTGGAACAGATCATATTCATCCCACTACAGTGTATCGTGTCTAGTTGGGAACATGGAAAAGACGATGAAGGTGTCTTTGACCCGGAAAGAGGTTGTTCAAGATAGTAAAGCAAAATAGCTGTTTCTGAAAGGAACAGTTCTCGCGCTTCTCGTTACGACTAAGCCCTAAAGATTGCCTCTAGGACTCGATCAAGTCACTTCTGTGAGTACTGTGACCTGTTTTCCGACCTCATCGTGGAGACAGTGTTGCAGAATACAGCGGGTTGTAACTGTACTCACGATTGGAGGTGCTTACACTCTAGAGGTCTTCTTCGCTCGACTACCTGACATTAATACTTCATCTTGACCTGCAAAGTTATCAGATATGGACATGGATATCGACGAAGAGTTTGATAGATAGAATTCAAAGTCTGAATCTGATTCGTCTTTCGACTCAGACGATGCTTTCGGAGATGAGTATTGGGGCGAAGGCTCCTGGAGCGATTTGCAAACGGACGATCAGTTGACTGATGGACACGAAAGTGATGAGGAAAACCAATAAGAAGAAGAAGGAGAAGAGGAAAAACAAGAAAAAGGGCCGAGGATTGGGGCCAAGTAGGAGACGACGATTCCTTCGACCAGGATGGAGAGCAAGGTGAGGATGGTCCGCAGGCAAGGGACCTGTTAGAGCTTGAGTTTGAGAGCTTGAATAGTCCCGATGATAATTCAGAGCATGAACTGGCTTTCGAAGACGAGTTTGGAGTCTCACCCGATTATCAAGCGAGTCTACAAGCGAGAGTGTGGTCAAAGGTCTTGGAACGGCTTTACTGCTGGAAATCACGAGATCGACGTCTTCTCTAGGAAAAACATTAGTTTTATGCTTCCTGGCGTCGAAGACAACGGACCAGGCGTTCAGAACAGCGCTCAGATGGGTAGGCAGAGTGCTACTGCATGGGATCGCTTGTTGGAGAAGCCTATGCTGGTTTCCGACAAGGACTTGGCCCTACTGATGAGACTGGAAACGTCTACGCAGGATTGTCCTCAGTCTGAAAAGGGGTCCACCGTTTTCTATATAAGAACATTTACGCTGAAGGTGTCACAGCTTCGTCAACTCATACTGGAATGGGAAAGCAGTGAGGCCTATTTTCATCAATCGAAGATATGGTGGGAAGCGACGAGAGGCATCGAAGGAGATCCGTTGATCTACTTAAGTTATGTGGATATGACACTAAGTGGTACAGCATGGCGCCGGCATAAGAAGCATCTAAAAGGCCAAAAGTCTCACATCCTTGAGGCATTCATCGACATCATTTAACCTCGTTTTCCTGAAGTCTTTGAGACGATCAAACTTTAGGAGTTCACGGAGGGTCGCATGGAAGCTCTGTCGATGTTTGCAGATCAACCGCAGGCTAAAAAGCGACGAGATTTCCGAGAAAGAGCCTTGATAGCACTATTCGATCGGCAGACACTTCTAAATGTTCAGTCTGGAGGTTTCCACAACGACTACGTCCCGGATGAAGGTGAAATAAAAGCCTAAGAAGGCCTTGTTCTGCAAAACTTCCGCCTTTTGTTGGATGTCGCAAAGCCAAACAAGGCTCTAGATCGGAATATCCAGACTTGGGCTAATAAGAAACTAGACCTGTCTAACAGGCGCCCTATCAAGACGGGGACAAAGACGGTACCACTGACTTGCAAATGGATATCTGCGGTCCGATCCCAAGCAATGCCCTGGCAGTACAAGCAGCAGACTATTGTTGTAAGCGCTGGAAGCGACGCCGGGGTATCTCAGATCTGGAGTGAGAAAGGATTTTGGGCAAGCAAAAGTCCATCTGCAGCTCTTCTAAAGCACTTTCTTACAGAGACAGCTATAGGAGGAGGCTCTAGCACTTAAGAGCTAGACTGCGAAGCTTTCTGCAGCCTTCCTTGGGTTGATCTTTCCTCTTGGGCTCGGCCTGGTTGTCTAAGCGAAGCTATCGACTCTCTGCGAAGCTATTACCAATCGACATTGCCAGTTCTTTCTATTGGCTATGGTAAGACAGTCATCACCTGTGGATTTACCGACGATCTAGGTTATAGCGCCAGAGACCACCTTTTACCTTCTGTTGGCGAGTTGAATATCGTTCGATATGGAAGTCGGCCTGAAGAGACCGCGATCTTAGTCCCTTGTCTGCACCCAGGTAGAGACAAGCAAGGTGATCGTCCTGCTGCATTCCGGAGAGTCCTTGTCAAAACACTACGGATTGAGCTATGTAAGAACTTTGTTCCCCAACGTCTATCGGAGGCACCCGGAAGAGGCCCGAAACATCAAGCTATATGCTCAGAGAAGCTCCTCTACGGAGCCGTGCCGGCCACTCATACACCGAGAGAATGCCGTGTCAAAAGCCCCATATCCTCCAAGCTACGGTGACACCAACTGGCTTCTCGAAGTCTTTCTTGATCAATGGCATCCCAAAGAAGGCAAGATGAATGGCGGAACCACCGACGTATGGGGTGCCGAGCCAACAAACATTTGGATACCACTCGTAGAGTAAGTACTAAAGTCTAAAGAGACCGAGCTCTATGATCAACGCTTACAAGATTAGCTTTCTACTACAATCAACTTACGATACGTACCCTGAACTTCGCTGTCTTGCTACGATTTAAGACCTGAGAATACTAAGACCCAACATCCAGTATTGTCGAGGTATCAAGAGCCAACGAACAGTAACCAAATGGATCAAGAATAGCAAGCCTGCTGCTAGAGTCTACCATCTCTTTGGTAAGGATGACGTCTGGGGAGATCCAAATCTGAGAGTAAGTGCGGCGGGCGGCGTGTAGTCGTCTACTACATTGTCAAGTCAGTGATCGCTGCCCCTAACATGTAATACCTTCGCTGTGCACTGAAAGATAGGCTCTGCTTAAGATTGTTTTCATCTTATTCACAATTCGGCCGGACTGTACTGGCCATTTTATAGCGGCCATCTGATTCGGAGGTTTGCCATCGCCCTGATCGGATGTATGGGCTAGATCTGATGGGGAGAAATTTGAGACCGCTTCTGAGGCATTTTTGATCCTTGACTTTGACCCCGCAAAATTTGACCCCTTGGCTTGCAAATGGCAAGCGCGCTTTCAGTTTCGGTTTCGCAGATAGGATGAAAATCTGTAATACAAATTATTGTCTCCTTCGATGTCGTAGCGACCTCGAAGCGATCGATTACTCATCTCAGTAGCATCATATTCTACGCACCAATTTTCTTGCGTTGATTGGATAATATATTTACTGTGAAATTTTTCTGTTAAATTGGCCATGTGGCCCAATGGCAAGGCGCTTGACTACGAATCAAGAGATTCACGGTTCGATCCCGTGCATGGTCACTACATCTCCGACGTGGAGGGCAGGATAGTTTTTTCCGAGGCTAACTTTGTGGCTTCCTTTTTTGTTCGGCTTTTTAGGCAAGTCTGTACTTTTCGTGTTGTAGAATACGTCAGTGAGTCAAGTCTGGTCAAGCGGCGACAGAAGCATTTGAATCAACAAAGATTGTAAGTCCGCAGGCGCAACCTCGAATTCCACGTTAATGTTGTGAATAGGCCACGTTTCGGTTGCTATTCGCAGGCTCGTACACCTCAGCTGGTATAGACCAGCTGGAGAGGATCAGCTGGACAGGGGTCAGCTGTCATGGGACTAACAGAGATCAGACTTTGCTGTATCAAGCTAAGATAAAGCTCTCAAAAAGCCTTGAAGCGTTGATTAAGACTTTTAACAAGACCTTCGTAGAAGAATATATAAGAGCGCTATACAATGGCCTTCAAAAGAAAGAAGCAAGGTTGTTAGCGCAGGTACGAATGGGGGCAAGTCGGCTGAACAGCAAACTACGAGTATAAGATTAGTAGAGAGATAATAACAAGGCACTTTCTATTTATCTGTAAGAGATGAAGCATATAGAGAGAGAAGATGAGGCGAGAATAATCTCATGATTTCGTCTTTCTTTCAACCCTCCGTCACACGTGTCCCTGTCTCCATCCTTCTCTTCGTCCTGTATTTGTATTTGATCTTCGGGTTCACCGTTGACTTCACGCTGCAGGAGGTCTTGAACAACAAAGATGATGAATAGGCGCTGCCCACGAACTTTTGACGGGTTCCGGAAACGAATGGCCAGTTGAGTTCGTGTGAAGGAGCCTCCTGTGTCGTAGAGGAATGCCTGACTGTATCGTGAGAATTTGGTGCCAGTGCCTTTTGGGAGGCTCTGCGTCGCTGTGTTGGCATAATTTCAGTATGGCCCTTTCCTAGCTGGAGCCATGGCTTGTCTGGATCACTTTAAGATAGGCATGCAAGAATATTCTTGTATCCTGAGATAAAAAACAGCTTAATATTGTGTGGGTGTTAAAGGTGCGCCTTGGTGCGGCTAATAGCAAAGGAAGTTGGGAGGGCAGACTTCACCGTACCGCGCGTACGGCGAAATAGTTGGATTGACAGCTGCACTGAGTGGACGTCAAAATGGTCCTGCAAAATTAGGGGTAAAAAGAGTGTAGAATTGAAACTGTCTGCCTGCGTGTCCTCCCCTGTCTGCTTGCCCTGGGTATGAGTCATGTACATATATCTCTGCTTAGAGAGATACTATGCTCAACTCACTACCCCTATTCTCCATCCTGCTATCCCTGCCCTGGTCTCTCCCCGCTTGGAGGAGACAACCTTCTGTCCCACGACAATATCAATGGAATATCGAGGCCATTCCGACTTCAGTGAGGCGACCCTCAGCAAGATCCATCTCAGGATTAGTGTGAGGTAAGAATCCTGGTAGCATTTGCTCCACAGGCCCCACACGTCTCAGGGAGGGGGCGGTGATGGTGATGAATGAGTGTATGGAGGAAGCTAACTAGCTACGAGAACTCTGCAGAAGCTAAATAGGCCTATGCTGAGTAAGCCGCCAAGGAGGAGGACCTACAACAAATGGCTCATGAAGAAGTGGAACGCTTGGCCAAACCCAAATTTAACGGTGGAGAGGTAGGCTTGCTATATAACTGTCAAACAAATAGGCCAGAATAGCTCTGAATGCCTGTATGGAATCGAAGTGAATTGACTGAATGGACAGAATCAACTATCTGAAAGCTATTGTAGAATGCCCCTGAGAATGGGCCTAAATATGAAGAGAATGGGCCGGAAATTGGCTCAAATGGGCCGATGGACAGCTTGAGGCGCAGGCTGAGGCGCAGGCTGTCTGACAGTAACATATCTAGAGACCTCTTCCACTGATCTACTGTTCCACTGCTGAAACTGTCCCTTGCTCTGTTAAAGTCATTTTTAAGCCTCATTCATGGCCGCAATTTTGGCTTCGACCGACTGGATGCACGGCTAGATGTAAGACAGTCAGGTAGAAAAACATCGCAGAGCATCCCTTTCCCTCAGTCGGCATGCCATCGTCAATATACTAAAACGGGCAGACCTTCTACCAGCAGGCCAGCGTTTGATGAAGAGGACTTCGGAGAGCTAGAAAAGACAAAGGCAAAGTGGCGAGGCTATTTTGCGGCAGGCGTGGGGAAAGATACGGTTATTGGAACGAGAAATCATCTCCTTGACGAGGGCCAGAAGCTGATAGGCAAGGAGGTAAGATGGGTGAAACCCTCAGACCGGAATCATGCGAAGAAGAGTCGTTTCGATTTGCAGTGCTTCGGAATTGAGATATCATAAGCCTCTGTCGTGACGATGGACTGGTCATATTGAAGGCGGCTACTCCTTCCTATGAGCTTCTTGGATTCCTTTTTACTCTGACGTGAGTTCCCAGGGGTTTCTGATCATTTCTTCCGCTGGCGAGTACTTCTCGCTGGCGTCGCATCCTCCAATTGCCCCCTGCTTCGTTTCGCGTTCGCATTCACTGCCTGGGCTGTTAGTTGAGATTGGCTTTGTGTGGGTGTCGTGTCAACTGATACGTTTGTCTCAGATGGAGGTCGGCCTGGTGGCGCCATTATTGCTCCACTCTGCGGTACGTACTTGTCAAACAGCCTAGGCCTTAGGGCGTCCATTGGCCAGGTTTCGGCTAGCCTGCGCCCTGTCCAACCGCCCTGTTCAACAGGCTATTTCGAGCGATTCTATTGAGTATATAACACTCATTTAATGCGCAATTCTACATAGATTTAGACAGTCAATTCCATCAATTCTACAGACATTCTACGAGCTATTCAGCTGAATTTGTCTGATAGTTATGAGCCCGGGTCTGCTATCCTGCAATCAATACTGAGTATTCATATTCTCCGTTTAATTGACTCAAATATTGACATTTAAGCTATTTATATTAGCCAGAATGTTCTCTTCTCTATCCTCGATCACTCAAACAACGGTTATTCTCGATTCTCTAAGGAATTAAGATGAATAACTATTTATAGTTTAAAAAAGAGTATAAAATAATGATATATTATTATATATTAATATGAATTTAGAGAAAGAATCATCTATTCTTAAAAAGTCATCCGATCTAATATCTAGAAACGTCAACTCGATAGTAATATCAGTTACTAAGCTTAATAGAAATTAAATAGAGATGTATAAGCTTCTTTAAAAAGAATATAAGAATAAGCTCTTTAATTATAAGAAGAAATAAGTTATATTGAGCGATTTATAGAAGTTTATTATGAAAATCATTTCGCGTTTGAATTTAATCTTTATAATAGATCTCAATATTATATATAATATTCTTAAGACCCTGCAAAAAAGACTTGCTCTAATAGATAGAGCGAGATAATTAAAGCTATCTTAGTTATATCTAAGTCTGAAAAAGACTCTAAAAGATTAATAGTATAAGAAATAGTTTTAATAATAAGAAAAGATATATATAAATATTAAGAAAGTTAATCTTTCAGAGATTTAGAATAAGTATTCTCTATATAATCTTATCAGAGTTATTAAGAGAGTTGACTTAATATTTACAAGCTTCTATAAGTTATATCTGAAGAAGAAAATTAGAAAAAAGATGAATATACCGATCTTATTTAATCTAATCAAGTTATTTTAGAATCACATTTAAATTAACAGAGTAGAATTCAAGACACTCTTATATATAGCTTTTGTAATATTACAAGAAGAATCTGCTAAGTTATTTACAGACTCTTAATTCTCTGAAAAATCGACGTCTCTATCTTTTAAACCCTATTTTTACTCTGAAATCCACTCTTACTTCTTCTATTTCTACATAATCAAATAGAATAGATCAGCTGAATGAGTTCTAAATATAGAAATATAGAAGACTGTAAATAACAAAATCACTTAGAACGAAAGAATTAAAAGAATAGTGGAAATAGAGTGAAAAAGAGCTTATTTTAAGAATAAGAAAAATCAGAATTTAGTAATAAAATTGCAGGAAGAGAAAAAACACTTAAATTCAGAGATATTTACTGATATAATCTCTTTTGCAGTAGATCAAAATAGTTATAAGTTACGAGATATCTAAATACTCGATTTAGACATGAATTCTCATATCTATAATAATTCATCAAGGTTTCAATTCGAGCGTTCAGCTACTGAGAATGATAAGTTAATAATAGATAAATCAGTCTACTCTATTAAGATGTTTAAGAGTGTAGATATCTTTATATAAATGTTCACAGATCTGAAGATAATAATTCTTCTTAAGATAACTCTTATCCCCGATTTCTTTATAAATACAGTCTCTCTATATTAATTTACGTTAAAAGAAGTTTACTAGAATATAGAAAAATAGAGACTATATTATTAGAGTAACGGAAAAATCTTCTACATTATATAACAAATTAAATCTTATTAAATACTTAAATATAATTCTCTTAAAATCTTTATATTAAATTTCGCGTTAAACACAGTCTTATAAATAGATATAAAGATATCAGCTACTTAATAATATATTATAATAAGTTATTCAGAATAAGATATTATCTCTCATCTTTAAAATAATATTATAGACGCTATTATTATAAATTCAATACTATTTATCACCTACAAAATCTGTGCGTTAAGTAAGATAATAGAAATAATATTAAGAAGATTTAATAAGAAAGATTCTGCGAATAAGTCTCTTGCCCGCGTCTTATATAATCTAATTCAGCTATTAATAATCTATAATAATGAAAAATAAGTTAGTCACTTTCATTACTATTTTACTAACATGAATTTCATGTATATACACGCAAAAAAGTTGCAGAGCGTTAAAATAGTCATCAAATTTCTTAATATAATAAAGACTTAATATAAATAAGAAATTCGCTATTTTTAGATTGATAAAGAGATCTTCTTAGATTATAAATATGATGAATTAATTATAGAAAGAGAAATTATTATAGAACACTTAACGTTAGTTACTTAGACTTAAAATAGCTTCGCTAAGTATTCTAAGAAAATGATTATATAGAAAGCTTATTATATATAAATAGTAAGCTCTCTATCAGATAATTTATGATCTGAAATTTTCAAAATAATAAGCTATCTTAATAATCATACGCTTAAACATTTTTTAAGCTAAAAAACATTTATTAAAATTCTTATAAACGTAAAATCTGATTTATCTCATCTTTATATCTATAATTATTAAGTCTATTCTCTAAATAAGTATATTCCTTATATTTAGAAGCTTAAGTTAAGAGTTTATATCGAGCATCTCATAAATTATAATTTATTAAATATCTACAGAATCTGAATACTTAATTAGAAGAAGATGATTAAAATAAGAAATATTAAATTTAATGATTCTTTATTCTACAGCTCAGTAGATATCAATTTAAATTATTTTTTACGTGAGAAGATTAAGCAGATTATCGAAATTCTCGATATTCAGTTATTAAGCTCTCCCTCATTAAATACTATTATTAATAATATTATTAACACTCAGAATGAGCAAATTAGCGTCTTTAAAGATGTTAAATTCTTCACCCTCTTAAATAAAATATTAATATTCTCTTCCAAATCAAATTTAATATTAAATCAGCTACTTACACCTAATTCTACTTCTGAGTTCTCAACTATTCTAAATCAGCTTAAATAGATTTAAAACTGTCTGTTAAACGCTTATAAAAAGTCTGCGTCTGATAATAAGTAGAATTCTTATTTAATAATCAAATTCAACTCTTAAAATATACTTTCAGAAGATGTAAAACACACTCGAAAATCTATATATCGCGCAGCTTACACAGTAGCTCTTAAATAGAGCTTCAAGCTCACCTTCTTTCACTTTATCTTCGCCTTCTTAATATGAGATTAAATTAATAAAAGAGAAGATTTATATTAAGATATATTATCTGCTAAGTTAAAAGCGTAAAGACAGCTTATTAAATATTAATTTGCGAGAGAATTTTAATAGATAGCGCAAATTAAAATATAAGAACTTAAAAAAAGAGATATATATAAATAGATAAATAAAAATATTGATTTAAGAGCTAGATTCTTACTCTTAATATAAATATTTAAGTATAAATTTAATATAAACAGTTATCTCAGTAAATTTAAGACTCGAATTTATATATAAGAAGATTTGTAATTAACTGAGCAAGATACTTATGTAATTACTTTAACTGCGCATATTTTTCGAGCTTTAATAACTCTAATAGCTACTTTTAATCTGGAAATTCATTAATATAATATTATTAACATCTTTATTAATAGTAAATTAAATAAGCAGATATATTATTATTCTTTTAAGAGCTTTTAATACTCAAATTCAATATAACTTCTTTTCCGCGCTCTTTATAATCTTAAGTAATCTTCGCTCTTATAATATAATTATCTTAACGCAGCTCTTAAAGAGCTAAATCTATATTCAGTATTAGATATTAACTATCTATATATTAATAGCCGTCTTTTAATGTTTTTCTATATTAATAATATTATTATTTTTTATAATAAGAAGAATTTTAACTGTTTTCAGATCTTTAAAACAACTCTTCTACGTAAATTTAAAATAAGATTTCTGAGTGAGCTAAAATGATTTCTAGATATTTAAATTAAGTAAAATCGAGATACTTGAAAAATATAACTATATTAAGACTTATATATAGCTAAAATCATCTTAAAATTCAGTCTTCTTAATATTTTATAATCTCTAAAAAGTCTTATCTTCTTTATTAACATTTTTCTTTAAAATAATAACGCGCAGATCATCTTATAATAAATTCTCGCCTATTAATAACACGTAAGCTCTCTAAATTTCGCAGTTATTATTTCTCAATCTAATATAACATTTTCTATCTTTAAATTATCTTAATTTCTTACTAATTCATCTACAGCTTATTTAGCTATCTTAAATCGCGTTATTTCTTATCTCTATATCTTTTAAAATCTAATAATTAAATACTTAGAATATAATAATAGTGAGCTCTTTAAATATTTAAGTAATATCATCTTTATAGATGATTTAACTACTTACCGCAGCTTTAATAAATATTTATTTAAGTTATATTAGAGAGCTATTAATTAAAGAGCTGTAAGATAGAAAATAATAATTATATTAAGTACTAAGATTGAGTTTCTATTATTATTTCTAGTCTCTTAAGAATTACTATAGTGAAGACGCTTTTTTCGAGTTATATAATATAATATCGAGTAAGAGATCACTATTAATTATAATAATTAATAGACAATTCAAATCATTAAAAAAGAGACTTTTAAGCTGAATATCAAGCTATATTATATTGATATACATCAGTACTAACTTTAATAGAAGGTTCAGGCTAGTTAAATAGCTATTAAATAAGTTCTAACAGCTAAAATGTCCGCTGACAATTTCATCAAAACTCTATCTACTCAAAAACACGTCATATTCATTCAACAGCTAAATCTGATTGATATATTAAATAGACTAGCCCGCATTAAGAAGGAGGATCATGACGATAGCGAGTAGTCTATTATAAAGATCTGATCTATCTCCTTCTTCTTCTTCTTCTTCTTTAACGAATGATGTGAGAACTGGGGCAGCGGTGATGGCGGTAAGGTGCTGACAATATCGAGCATACCGCGCTAGTGAGCCTGGCCTGATCTACTCATTTAACGCCATTTCACGTTATTTCGGCCCATATCCAGCTTCAATTTCGCCCGAAATGGAAGCTGAGGGGGTGTGTCAAACAGCCTAGGCCTTAGGGCGTCCATTGGCCAGGTTTCGGCTAGCCTGCGCCCTGTCCAACCGCCCTGTCCAACAGGCTATTTCGAGCGATTCTATTGAGTATATAACACTCATTTGATGCGCAATTCTACATAGATTTAGACAGTCAATTCCATCAATTCTACAGACATTCTACGAGCTATTCAGCCGAATTTGTCTGACAGTACTTCTGCACCGACTGAGCTCGGCTGATGACTGGCGTCTGTGTATTACCCATTGCTAACTTTATCGTCTGTCCATAACGATAGAAATCTTCGTCTTCTCTTGCATCTTTTTCTTCAGGATGATTTGTCAGCTTCTCCATAAGCGCTTCAGCGGCCTTTTGGAGTAATTGGCGGAGCTCAGTTGCTCCGTAAGCGAAGAGGATTCTTTCGAGCATCTCAAGGACTGATTTTCGGTCGAATTCGTCTTTTCCAATTCTGCAAAACTCACGATGCTCGAACCTTAGCGGATAGTCCGTTCTATCCTCAATGATGAAGCTTTGACCAGACCCGTCTGTAGGTTCTTGAGTTGCTCGATGAATGCGAATAGTGAGACCTTCGGTGCTGGCTACGACTGAAAAAAATCTCACCTTGCCAAAGAAATTCTCCTCATGTGTCTGTCCAGCGTCTTTGAAAAACTCGTACATGTTATGTAGCGCCTGACTTGCATTGTTTAGGCTTTGTAGCATTCCCACAGTGTCACCATTTGAGATCATCGTTTTTTTAGCCTCGATAGTGAAGAATGGAAAAACTCTTGATCCCCAATGCGCACCTAAATTCCCACAGCAGGCGAGGCGCTGTGTTGCGTCTGGCATTCTGTTCCACAAAGAATTAGACATAACTGCCGGCCTGCGGAAAGACACAGCAAGGTCAGGCTTGGGTTGTGTCAGAAACTTCAAACCCTTCCGGTAAGCTCGTGTCGGCATAGGCGGACAACTCCAGCTCTCTTCGACGCCGAAGTCTAGATAACGGACTTTGGTATCGTCTCTGTCATAAATCCAACGATGGCGCGCAATTAAGCTCATTATGAGTGTTCGTTGAAAGAGTGCTTCATTTGATCCTTCGTTACATTTCGCTTGATCCATGGTCCAGAGCTGCCCGTGACACTTCATTTCGCTGGCGGTCTCCGCAATGGACTCTTGTATTTCAAGAAGCTGAACATGATCCGCATATGGATCAGGGACCGTGCTTTCCTTCAGAAAGACATTTCGGTGTGAAAGTCCCTTAGGAAAGTCTATATTAGTAGGACCTATTCTTTCGTACCTCTGTGCGATGCTTGGATCTGCAATGATGGCTTCTATGATAGCTACCGCCTCTTTATCCAGTGGTGGCAAATAGCCCCACTTGTGGTTGAATGTTTCTTCTGGATCGGTATCCGATTGTGAGAGAGATGATGCTTCATCGATAAATTCAATGCGCTGATGTTCTGTTGCTAGCGCAGCTTCAATGCTCTTTGCTAGGTACCTAGTGGGACTGCGGGTTTGACTCGCAGGCCGATCGTTGGCTGGTGCTGCTTTGGCTGGTGCTGTTTTGGCTGGTGCTGTTTTGGCTGGTGCTGCTTTGGCTGGTGCTGTTTTGGCTGGTGCTGCTTTGGCTGGTGCTGTTTTGGCTGGTGCTGCTTTGGCTGGTGCTGCTTTGGCTGCTTGAAGGTTGCGTGGCTTGCGAAGGATCTCGTTTGGGCCTTTCAAGGCCTGAGTTAGATTAGGGGAAGGTTCTGATCGAAGGCCAGCCCTGGTACCGGCGCGGACCGCTGAGGCTATTGTGGACTTGTTTCCCGACTATCGTTGGTCAAAGTGTGTCAGTGGGCAAATGCAGAATCGGTCTCAGAACGTCCATTTCCGATGATGTTGCTAACGAGGACGGTGTCCTGGGCGGGAAAAGGTAGAGCCTTACCTTTTTGGCAGCTTCTCGAATGATTGGTTTGGCGCTCGTTTGAGTCTGTCGAGGCCTTGACCCAGATTTCTTTTTGCTTTTACCTCGAGGCATTGACAACGTCATCCACCAGCAGTCATCTCAATTCTTCAACCAGGCAGCAGTTGCGACAAGCACAGCTACGAGAAGCACAGCCGCGAGAGGAAAGAGCAGATCCTTTCATAGCAATCGTTTGGCGGAGATTAGCAAACATACCACGCCCTTGGGGGGCTGGCTGATTGGATTCGCCAATCCATCGAACGGTTAGCAACGTCTGCAGGGAAAGAATTTGATCTAACCTCTCTAAGAACCGCAGCCGAACTACGTTCGGAAGGTCAAAAAGCTGGCAGAACCTTCTCAGCAACAGCACAATGGGTACCGATGTCAGTGTCAGTGCGTCGTAGGAATCATGTAGGAATCATGGTCGTTGGGGGACGTTGACGATTGAATTATAGAACGTCCCAAGACCCATGAAATTAGTTCCCGGCGCTGCGGGCTCCAGTGTTGATTCTTACTATGTATGCGTAGATACCAGTAGATGAATAACATGAGGTATGTAATTAATCTTCTGTTTGATGACTTGATAGTCGAGTAGCTGAAAAGTAATGTGTCAGACAAATTCGCCTTGAATAGCTTGAAAGTGTCTGTTGAATTGATGGAATTGACTGTCTAAATCTATGTAGAATGGGGCATTGAATGAGTGTTATATACTCAAGAAATGCGCTTAAAATAGCCTTGTTGGACAGGGCGTTGGACAGGGCGCAGGCTAGCTGAAACCCTGACCAATGAACGCCCTGAGACCTAGGCTGTTTGACACACCCCCTCAGCTTCCATTTCGGGCGAAATTGAAGCTGAAAATAGGCCGAAATAACGCGAAATAGCGTCATATATGTAGATCAGGTCTTGAAGGACCGAAAAAACGCGTAGAAAACGCTCAAAATAGGGTAACAGCCTGTTAAACGCAGGCTATTCATCTTCCTCAGAATCTTTGTCTCTCTATTTGTGTATTCTTTGCCCTGCAGGCAGTATTTCTCTATGTAGACCTCCTCTTTTGTCAAATTATTCTCGTACGGAGATTGAGGAGGCAGAGATCAAGGAGGTGAAGGCGGTAAGCTTTAAGCTCTGTATGGGGGTCATAATGGAATTCGCAGGAGACGCAGGTAGCTCGAAATTCAAGATAGGAGGTGGTTCAGACGTTAACAGTTGATTTGACGTAGATTTCGAGTTAGAAGAGGATATCAGGGGCGTCAAGGCCGTAGGAGGCTGTTTTAACGTTAATTTCAGTAGTATCAAGGCCGTAGAAGGCCGGTCTACTGTGGATTTCGAGTCAGTTGTGGGGGTATTTGTAGAATCAGGCGTAGAATTCGAAGAATTGAGCGCAGGAAGCTTAAATTCTGAGTTAGAAGGTATCTTAGGCGTAGAATTCGCTGTATTCAGCGCAGAAAGCTCAGATTTCGAGTTAGAAGGTGTCTTAGACGCAGAATTCACTGTATTTAGCGCAGAAAGCTTAGATTTTAGAAGAGGATTGTATTTAAGTGTCTAATGCGTCTCAATTTTCTGTATATTATAGAATGTCTCCCCTCTATAATGGAGATGCTGATTCTCTATATTCTAGTAAACATCTTTAGATATAAATTTGTGTAGAGAGATTATATTCATGAAAAAGTCAGATATGAGGATAATATTAAGGAGGGTTATCTGTTTTGAGTCTGTAGATATTAGAATAGAGATATTCATACTCTCAAACACTTTAATAGGGTGGATCAATTTATCTGCTTTAAGAGTGTCTTTTTTAGTAGCTGAGCGCTCGAATTTAAATCTAGATGGATTATTGCAGACATGATAATTCGCGTCTGAATCAAGAATCCACGTATCTTATAGATAATAGCTCTGTTAGTCTACTGTAAAAGCGGTTATTTTTATAAATATCTCTTAATTTGAGTGTTTTTCTTCTTCTTAAGCTTCTGGCGTGATTTTTTGATTTTTCTGATTCTTGAATTAAGTCATTCTCCGTAAATATTCTATTTTTATTCTGATTTTCTTATTCTGAGCGATTTTCTTGTTCACAGCTCTCTATATCTCTATATTTGGGACTCACTCAGCTGATCTTTTCTGTTTAATTATGTAAGGATAGTCGGAGAAGAAGTGGATCTTAGAGCAGAGACATTCTTTAGGAGGTAGAGACGTTAATTTCGAAGAAGATTCTGTAGATAATTCAGTTAATGATTATTCTTAAAGTGTGATAAAAGTAGTATGCGTAAAAGCTCTTAATACTGCTTTATTAATTTAGATATGATTACGAAATATCTTAATCAGATTAAAAATAAATGATATTTTAGTATTTCTATTAATTTTCTTCTCTAGAGTAATCTTATAAGAGCCTGTGAATATAGAATTAATATTCTAAATAACTGTTATGAAATTATAGAGAGGATTCTTATTCTGAACTTCTAACAGGATCACTTTCTGCGCGACTATATACATTTTTTCCTATTATTAAAGTTATATATTAAGTTATTAATTCTTTAGAATCTGTTTTAGTATATAATACTATTAAGATAGCTCTAATTAATAAGCTCTGTCTATCAAAGCTAGTCTCTTTTTCAGGGTCTTGAGAATTTTGTATATCGAGCTTAGATTCATGATAAAGACTAAATTCGTACAGGTAATGATCTCCGTGATAAATCTTTATAAATCACTTAGAATAGCATGTTTTCTCTTATATTCTGATATATTAACTCTATATTTATTCTAAAGTAGTCTATATATCTCTCTCTCATCTCGGTCTAGATTAATTACAGATGTAACTAATGCGTTAACGTCTTTTAACTCTAGATTTTTAGATCTTTGAAGTATTGAGGGCTTAATCGCGGAATCTATGTTAATATAGGAGAGAATATCGCTATTTTCTGCTTAAATTCAGACGAGAAATAGCCATTCATTCTAATCTCGTGGAGAATCGAGGATGACGGTTATCTTAGATATAGGGACGGTAGTGGACGTTATTTTTGATAGCTTATGGGTCGATTTGTGAGTCAATTGGATAGAAAAAGTGGGTACTCAGTGTTGGTTGCAGGGTAGCTGCGCCGGGCTCATAACTGTTAGACAAATTCGCCTTGAATAGCTTGAAAGTGTCTGTTGAATTGATGGAATTAACTGTCTAAATCTATGTAGAATGGGGCATTGAATGAGTGTTATATACTCAAGAAATGCGCTCAAAATAGCCTTGTTGGACAGGGCGTTGGACAGGGCGCAGGCTAGCTGAAACCCTGACCAATGGACGCCCTGAGACCTAGGCTGTTTGACATAATGCCTTCCTTTCTGTAAGCGGCTTCCTGAAACCTTGATACTAGAGGAGAATTTTCGGGTAATTTAGGAGCTATAACCTTTATCCATGAGTAATTATGTTGCAAGGCGATTGGTATTTTCTTCATACATGTAGTTGCAAGTGCCTTGCTCTTCCGTTTCGCACAGGACCTGTTTCCAAAAGAGGTCAGCTATGGAGTACTTAAGCAGTACGAGTGGGAGACAATAATCAAGCACAGCCTTTCAGCCCCAAAATTAGGCCGGCGCCAAACCAAGATATCTATTCGGCCTACTTGAATAGACTCTTACAGACTTGGCACTGAAAGACAAAAATTCCAACGTCTCAATTTAATGTCAGAACGGTCCCGGAACAATTAAGTCGCTCGAGATAGCACGCCATACCCGACGAACCCATATACTCCTTGCGAGAACAACCCCGACCCCTCCCTTCTCAACCCCAATACACAACTGTCATCCTTCCACCCCCGGCCCCATTATCTCCACCCCCTCCCAGTCCCGATGCCCTCGCCTCCGCCGCATCTCCCCTGAAGCAATTACAATCCGCCTGCACGTACTCCGCGCCAAGGAAAGACTGCTCCGTTGTTAATAAGTTCGACGAGGACGACGGAAGGAGCAAGCATTAAGTTATCTATTTTCCTACCTCCTCCCCTCCTTCTACCTTGTCCTCCTCCAGCCGATAAATCGCTACAATCCGACTCGTCCCACCGCCCTAACCCCCCACTCTCAAAGGGACACACAGACTCTTCGGAAAAATTCCACGTCAAATTAACAAGGATGGCTGTCATTTCCGAAGCACGGGGTAACGGGTTGGCGAAGGGGTTATCTAAGGAGGTATTGGGGAGGGTGGTGAGGAATAAGAGCCAGAGAAGGAGGGGGGTGGAAGGGGTTGGTGTTGGTGCATGCCCAGGTTGGGGTGGAGGAGATGCAGATACGTTAGAAGGTTGTGGGCCTTGGCGAGGGTATCCCTCCGGGGTTCCCAATGTCTAAGATAGATGAACTCCGTCTGTCTAGCCATGTAGGAAGAGCATATACTTATAGATACACAGACATACGATCGACAGATTGTCCTATTCACTCTGTCTTATTCAGCTGGACCTGCTGATCCGAATGGTCCCTGTATCGCTGAATTATACGAATGTATAAGTGTACGAGCCTGTGAGTGGCAAGCGAAGCGCGGCCTATTCGCCACAATTTCAAGACCGACCTTATCGTCTGACATGAGTCCCCTAATTGTCTACTGTCCTTTCACCATCAGAAGGATAAACAGATCAGTCACGAAGCTTTACATTGGCTCACGCCACTCATCGCGAACGACTCACAGTTGTAAATAATGCCTATGAATAATGCACAGTCATGGATCATGGGGTTCAGGAAAGGAATAAGGACAAGCTTTATATCCATAGCGAGAATGACTGCCTGCGTCTTATCGTTCATTCCTCTAATCTTAGTCATCTAAAGTCCTCCGTCCACCCTGTTCCTCGTACACACACGAACTCACTTTTACAGTCAGCCCAGGCAAGGCACCAGCAACAGTGTCTCTCGCAATCTTTGAAGCCGTGGGCACCTACCTCGAAGCCAAGAATACCCCATACGAATCCATCACAGAGCTCACGGAGAGTACGGCCAGCTATGTCTTCCTCATCCACCCATCAGACGGATCATCCATCATCAAGCATGCCGAGCCATCTGTAAAGGTCATAGCAGTAGAAGTACAGGCCTTGTGGGTCATTCCCAAATCCGTGCTTCCATGTTACCCGTCTAGATTTAGTATTCGGGGAACCATATCTCCGCGCAGTCAAGGCCAAGGACTAGGGTCAATGGCAGTCGGACTTTTGAGAATACCATTCAAGAGATGCCACTGTATCTATGTCGGTCTCGTCGTTCGGGCCGCCCTCGATTGCAGTACCGTAACATCAGGACCAACACGAAGAAGAGTGGAGAGGCATGACTACCATTTCGGAGGAAGCAATCTGCAAGGAACAGGGTGGAACATCCGCCAGGCAATCTCACGACTTCAGGACCAATCCCATATGTGTAGATGTCACAAGTCTTGGAAATCAGCTGGTGCCTTGAAATTGGAAATTGATCAAGAGGTGCAATTCTTCTCGTCTTCAATGCAGCGACAGGCTGTTGTCGTTGCCAATGTGTCCTTCTAGGTCGAATTGGCTCGAATCCTTGCACACAGCAGGTCTATTCGCGATAATCTAACTTGGTTAGCCAATCTAATACGGCGCCTGCGACTCAGCGTATTGTTAAGGCGTAGCCGATTCTCGCATTTGATAACGTTGGTTTCCAGCGTCATATCCTCAAAGTTATGCTCGGTAATCTTTTCTTTCTCCAGAACGGTGATTATCTTGTTCTTCTTGTTGATAGAAGAGCCGATCTATAGTGAGATAAATCTTGGCTCCCCAACGGTGCGGTCAGCAGGAGGTGGGTGAGCAGGATCGGAGCCGAAGTTGAGCCGAGTCTAAGCCGGTCTGAGCAAAAGCGGCGCAGGATCAAGACTCCAGCCGGTGAAATAATCGAATTCGACGTCGGAATCTAGACATAAGCAATTTCCATTTCTATCTTTAAATCTGAGAAGTCGAGCAGAGTCTAGCTCATGCCGTGTCACTGGAATGGTGACCCTTCCTTAACAAGAATAGCGTTGCCGCGTTTTAGCGTCATGATTTTGCTGCAGCCTTGGACCCGTAGGGAAAAACATTGATAGCAGTGTCGTGGATATTGTCCAATAGGACCTATGATGCCCTAGAGCCATCCTCAGCCAACGTCTGCCTCTTTCTCTCCACTTCGTTCTTGAAAGAAACTGTAGCCAGCAAGTTAAACGCAAAAAGTCCGCACAACACTAACGTAATCACGATAATCCCGATTAAAGGGGCTAGGATCGAGAAGATCGTAAACCCGTACGACGCATTCTGGAACCTGCCATCCTTGCTCAGTCGATTTGTCGCCAAACCCACTTGCATCGCCGTCAGCACGATCGTAATGTACACGAATGCTACCAGCAGCCAGGCGAAGTTGCGTCGGACAAATGTCGAGTAGCGGTTGTAGCCATGCATGTATCCCCGAACAAAGGTCGTAGGGCTGCGAGTATTAGCGGAGAGGCGGTAGATCCAGTTGAGGCGAGAGAGCCGGAGTTCACCATAGCCATAGCGGATGTTAATGTTAGACAAACAGGTGTGGTCGAGTTTGCTCAATAGGGACTTGCTGAAAGCCGTCCAGCGATGCCATTCGATTTTGGGGCACAACAAGCCCTTCTCGTTTGCGATCGCTAGATCGCTTCTGTGGCATATCAACCAAGCGTATGACAAAAGAAAGCCACTGGCACATCCGTACAAGTGTCTGTTTCGGCATATGTAGTTTTGCCAAACGGAGTAGTCCATCAGAAACTCGGGCAGGGGCTTGAGAAAGAGACGTGACTCTTGCCAAACAAGATGGAGATCGGCCTGCTCCGTGACGACGATTTGTCGGTCCAGCATGGCTTGACGGTGCAAGGGCCGAGCACTCATTGGTCGTCCCGCGAGCCAGAGCTGGTCATGGATCTTGTTCAACTGCGAGACGTCCAACTCCCACGCAATATACTGTTCAATGCTGTCTGCTGACCCCAGATCGACTTCTTGAAGTCCACATCTGCGGCTGTGGTAGGCCGCGGGTAAAATTGATTGTATACTATTCAGTTGTGTTGGTGATGCTGGAGGATCATTGTGAGACTGCTGGTTCTGTGGCGCCATCGGGCTGTAATCCAGCAGAGGACTTTTGTCGGCGGGGAAAGGAGGTTCTTTCAGGAAGCCTGATGGATTCTGCTATAGTATAGTAGCATTAACTCCTCTACGTGTCTTATAGCCGTTTGTAGGAATCACAGACCGACATACTCGCGATGAGACCCCCGTGAGTAGCTTGAGATTTCAGAGCTTCCGTACGATGCTCAGGGGTTTACTTTCAAGGCTTAGCTACAATGTGCATATCCTGACAAGCTTTAGCTTCGACTTGCCGTCCTGAGACATCGGGGTTATGCTCCAGGATAGAGCGACGAGGCAACTCTATCAACACAACGCAAGCAAATTCGAAGTGATGAAATACCAAAGACTGACCTATGACTCTGATTGGCCCTCCGGCCTCATGCTTGGCGGGAGGCTGGGCCATTGCAGCCGCTCCCGTAGCAGCCTGCTTCATCCGCATCCCAGTCTTTTGATACATCGAACCGTACCTCTACCAGATGGACCATTTATGATGAGCGTCATAGCGTGCCCAAGATATGGAAACTCGACCCTCTGACAACGAGATTCTGGGCCTTTACGAGTGGGCTGGGAAAGGCACACAACGAGGCAATGAGGATGAGGAGGTCGAGTGAGTTCATCGATATACACGTCAGGAATGAAGGCTAATCTCTCCAAGCGTTATTGCCGTTCAAGGACTCGGTGCAAGCCCCTACTACACATGGGTGAAAAGGGTTCCGAAGGGACCGGGAAGCCAGGAGGTGAAAGAGGTGATGTGGCTCAGGGATCTGCTTCCGAGCTACGTGGGAAATGCGAGAATCGCCACCTTCAGCTACCTATCAGACTGGTACACATATCGAAGGGGCGTGAAGACAAACATTCGCGAGTTAGGGGAGCAATTACTGAATGCGCTCCATCAAGATAGACAACGCATCGGGGTGAGCTTGCCTCCTGTGTGTGAGCGCCGTTTGCGTGTGCGGAACATGCCGTTGACCAAACCAGGCGACCTGTCGACCCATTATCTTCATAGGACACAGCATGGGCGGTTTGGTCGTCAAACAGGCTTGCATCCCGATCGACCGAGGAAGTCGCCCTGCTAACTTTAAGATCAGGCCCTTGTCTTGGCAAGTAATCGACCCGATCGGGACGATATAAAACGGTCGACTGTCGCCATCATCTTTCTCGGAACGCCCCATGGAGGGACCGACATTGCGGGTTATGGGGCATACATCGCTAAGCTTCGGGGGAATGACGCTTCCCTGGTGGAATCGTTAAAACCATCCGGCAAGGAGTTGTATGCTCTTGCAATCGACTTCGCGGCAGGATACCAAACTCTACCGGTCATGTGCTTTTACGAGAAGATGCAGCAGACGTACGCGGGTGGGTTCGTAAAAGTTGAAGTAGGTATATCCTCTGATCTGGAGACTATGCTCATATTGGGGATAGGCCATTGAGCAGCGATCGGCAGTGCGTGAGGGTAAGGATATGATGTACCTGCTCACCGACCATTCGGGCCTCAATAAGTTTTCTGGTCACGAAGATCCGAATTTCAAGTCCGTCTACCTTGTTATTGTCGAAATGGCCAAGAACGCTTCCCAGACTGTCAGACAGAATTACGAAGGTAGGCGATCATATCGACAGCCGATAACTCTTCCTCCGGTATGCTGACATTGAGCGCCAAGAAGCGAGGCAGACGGAAGCCACGATTGTGGTACCATTTGAAAGAGACGAAGACTTTGTCGGGCGAGAGGACATCCTGGAGAAGCTCAGCAACATGTTCTCCGAATCTAAGTATCTCCATCGAGTTGCTCTGCAAGGTTTGGGTGGTGTTGGGTGCGGATCCCTTCATTCATCGTTTTGGCGGGCTGTCTGACCTGGAGCAGAAAATCTCAAATCGCGATCGAGTATGCATATCGGCTGCGGAAAGAATGTCCCAAGACATGGATATTCTGGGTCAATGCCGGTAGCTCTGCTCGGTTCGAACTGAGTTATCGTGCGATTGCGGCTGCGGTCAAGCTACCTGGCGGGGACGAGCCAAAGACCGACATTCTAGGTCTAGTCTTTCGGTGGCTTGAGAGTGACGACAGCGGGGACTGGCTAATGATCCTGGACAACGCTGATGACGCGAGCGTTTTCTTCAGTCAATGTGGTGCAGAAGTGCCTCAGATGGGTGAACAAATGCAACACACGACGGCTTTATCGGCTTATCTCCCCCAGAACTCGAGGGGCTCAATCTTGGTTACCTCTCGGAACCGAGATGCTGGGTTTCGACTGGGGGGGAGGGAAGATCGAATTGTCAAAGTCGAGCGTATGGGTGAGGCCGACAGTAAAGCCTTACTTCGGAAGAAGCTGCCGAACGATCAATCCACCGAAGACGAATGGAAAGGATTAGTTGAAGCGCTTGAATGTTTGCCTCTGGCGATTACACAAGCGGCTGCGTATATTGCAGTGAAAGCACCAGGGATGACGATCTCAAAGTACTTGAGGTATTTCCGCCACAACGAGAAACACCAGGTCTCTTTGTTGAGCAAAGATGGCGGAGATCTCCGGAGAGATCCCGAGGTCCCGAACGCTGTAGTGATAACGTGGCAAATATCGTTTGACCAGATCAAGAAGCAGAATCTTCCGGCGGCCGACCTCCTCTCTCGCATGTGCGTACTGGACCGGCAAGGGATCCCGAGGTTTCTGTTCTGCCAAGACGACGATAGTGATGCCCTTGATTTTGAAGATGCGATTGGGACGCTCATTGCATTCTCATTTGTAGCGGCAGAAAAGGACGGGGATATCTTCCAGATGCATCCACTCGTGCAACTGTCGACAAAGAAGTGGCTCGAGGCACATGGAGAGATAGAGAAAAGAAAAGAGGATGTGTTGAGTCTGCTGTCGGACAAGTTTCCGAATGGCGAACATGCTAATTGGAAAATCTGCGAAGCTCTTGAACCACATACGCGGACGGTTCTAGGGTATCTCTATACCCCTCAACGTTGCAGACTGGAGCGAGCGGAGATCCTTCATAACAGTGCTTCGTATGCGAGGGCCCGAGGCAATTATGGAAGAGCAGGGGATAGGATCAAAGAGGCAATTGATGCAAGAGAAGAATTGCTGGGGCGAGATAACCCCAAGACACTTTCTAGTCTCGGCTTGTTGGTTTCAGTGTTGAATGGTCAGGGATGGTGGAAGAAGGCGGAGGAGCTGGCCGTGCAGGTGATGGAGACGAGCAAGAGGGTGCTAGGCGAGGAGCATCCAGACACGCTAAAAAGCATACAAAAGTTGTCGTTAACGTACTGGAATCAAGGACGATCGAAGGAAGCGGAAGAGCTGGAGGGGCAAGTGATGAAGACGAGAAAGAGGTTGCTAGGCGAGGAGCATCTAGACACGCTGAGTAGTATGGCCAACTTGGCGTCAACGTACAGGAATCAAAGACGATTGGAGGAGGCCGAAAAGCTAGACGTGCAAGTGATGAAGACAAGAAAGAGAATACTAGGCGAGGAGCATCCAGACATGCTGAGCAGCATGGCCAACTTGGCGTTAACGTACAGGAGTCAAGGACGATGGAAGGAGGCCGAAGAGCTGGAGGTGCAAGTGATGGAGACGAGCAAGAGGGTGCTAGGTGAGGAGCATCCAGCTACGCTGGTCAGCATGAATAACCTCGCAGGGACATGGAAATTCCAAGGTCGTCATAATGAAGCTGTCAAGTTACTCACCGAATGCGCCGAGGTAATGAAAGACAAGTTGGGCACTAACCATCCTCACGCAAAGGCTGTGCTGAAAACATTGGGTCACTGGCAGTCATCTTTTCCATCGTCAGCGGACCGAGCACCTATCTACAATCTCCTTTTAATCGTAACCCTTTGCCTCTTCATAACGTTACTCAACATAGTTCAAACAATATAGGTTTATAAGCGCCTTTCACGGACGATTAAAACAATTTAATCGATTCATCGTCTAATTATAGACTATTCCGATAGGATTTATAGATGCCCTTAATAGCAAGAGTAAAGCCATAGATACGTCCAGTGCTCTATTTTCATAACATCTTTCTGATTACTGACAACCGTGAAGCCTATGTTTGAGTTGATCCTTGATTTATTGATTCAACTTCAGATCCATGGCCAATTTTGATACTCTCGTCTGCACAGAATGAAACACAACCCTTATTGGCTACGAGATGGCTCAAAAGATGTTAATGAAGTCCGCGTTCGCTGGATGGATGCTGTGATAATCTAACATATTTATGTCTTAGCAGAGCTGACTGCATCAACCAGCCTCAAAGAATAGACTTTAATGCCAAAAATTTACAGTATTTATATTCCGGCGAGTTTGAACTGCAAACGGACGACTCCGACAATGGCAGCACTGTATTAAGGTTCACTGGACATATTCCAAACTCCATTGCAGACAGATCGATCTTGATATCAACCCATCCTTCCACGAAGCGAAGTACGAAGGGAAGTCGCTCATTCAGCCCGACGTGGAAGCTGCTCGCACTAATCGAGTGGGGCAGTCCACCCATCCGAATCTGCCAGCTGGGCAATGCGGGCGAGTTGTCGGAAGAGATTGTCAAACTTCGTCGAGCGTTAACAAAAGAACAGAGAAGTACGGATCATTTTAAGAGCATTGCAGGTAGAAAGTCATCGCGAGATTATATGTCACGCGTGCCAGGGGTACGAGGGAGTAAACAGCAATAGCAGAGAGATACAGATAGAAAATAGATGAGTAGGAGTCATGGCAGCTACTCGCAGGCGCTTGTCGACATGAGCTTCAAGCTGGAGAGTCGCAGGAGTTAGGGAGGCGAGGCCAGATACTTGTACCCTCTAGACTAGTGCCTTATCAGGTCTTGGCAGCGGTAATAATCAACTGAATGGGTGCCCTTCCTCATTGGGAAAATTTGCTGCAGCCTTGGCACAAGGAACATCAAAAATCGAAGGGATAGTGTGTTGGCACATAGATCTACGGCGACGGTGAAGGAGGGTGGTTGAACAGGAACACTGATATTGTTAGGCAGGGCCGAAAAGAATTGAGAGTATAGTGGACGACATTTCTTCTGTGCTTTGCTTGTGGTCGGTAAAAAGCTTATCCTTCTCATTGATTTTTCACCGCGTGCTTGGCCCAGCCGGTGAGACACTCAGTCATCACTTTGAGAAGATCCATTTTTGTCAGTCGGAATTAGTGTAAAGATTCCCTGCTGGGCTCTATTGAAAGCAGGTCGGTGAAACAATAGATGAGTAATAAAGAAGTTAGGTCGGATAGTAGGCTCAGTAGGAAACAGTTACGCAAAGCTGTTGCTGGATCTAAGCTAACGACAGGCTCAAGATTTTCTTAGCGATGGCAACATCGACCAATAATCAATTTGGAGAAACTTACGACCGAGAAAGAGATAGCTCCTTGGCTCTGGTTCCAAACTTAGATGTACCAACGCGTCAAAAAGCTTGGCCTCGCTAGCTAGTGCCAAGCCACTAGATTTCAAAATATGCAAACGTCTCTGTGGAGCGCCGATCCTAGTTCATCCTTCAGCGCGCCTCAGCCTGCGCCTCAAGCTGTCCATCGGCCAATTTGAGCCAATTTGCGGCCCATTTTCTTCATATTTAGGCCCATTCTCAGGGGCATTCTACATAGCTTTGGAGGCAGTTGATTCTGTCTATTCAATCAATTTCAATTCGATTCTACACAGACATTTAGAGCTATTCTGGCCCATTTGTCTGACAGGACGAGTTGACAAAGCTGCTTGTGGTTTGCAGCCATGGCGTTTGATCGAGGATCGGCTGTGGACGTGGAGGAGGGGTAAATTGAGTAACGAAATCGTGGACGGCATTCCAAATGTCTGCATCAGGCGCATTGGCGACGACCTTCTTCAGTAGAGAAGTGACGGATTTAATGTCGAAGTTGTTCGAATAAATGCTAGATACAAAGATAGATAGATCTTCCAAGAGATTGACACGGCGGTTTCGTACTGGCGATGACCGCACATCTTGCACGGTGTGGCCCTGGTACATATCATTAACAGCAAGGTTGATAGGCAGATGAGAACTAACGATGATGGGATATGGTGATGGGAGCCTTCGGTCGCTGAGACGAGGTAATAAGGCGAATAGATACTTAAGAGGCTGGAACGGCAGCCGGGCTCCTATACCCATTCTTTCCCAAAGCGCCGCTGCCCGCAAGCGACGGCTGGACTAAATAGAGTTGGCAATCTCCTTGTCTGGCCTAGGCAATACAAGCAGCCGAGATGGCAGGCAGATGCTACAGCACGACGTGCCAAACCTGACAGGTGTGATAGAATTCTTGAGAAAGACAACATTAGCTTGACGTGAATTGTTTTACCGGTCGATTAACAGACCAATTGGAAGCAGTGATAACTTATCGATAAAGCTTGGCATCCCTCACAGCTGCTTCTGAAACAAATCGCTCAGATTCGTCACTCTTCGCTGAAATCGATAGAATATCAATTGTCATGTACGAAAGTCTTGGTTATTGTTTTCTTTATTAATTTTGACTTTATCACTTTAAAGCAGTTGTACGAATCTTGTATAAAGACTTAATATTATAACCTCTGTACTCATCTTGACTTGTCGATAAAGTAACTTTATTAAAGCACGGTTGCAGATGTCTTTGTCCAGAACGGGATGGTGTCCACCAGGGCCATGACAGTCACCATTTAGAGAGCAATGAGCATGATTGGCAGATGATGTATGTCAGCGATGTATTCTTTATAAGGTCGCGAACTAGCTAGATGAGGTTGAGAAGGACGGAAGAGCCAGAGAAGGGGGTATTGGGGAATCCCAGGTTGGTTGGATAAAGCATCGAGATTTCTGGGAGGTCTATCCCCTGCGTCACTGAGAATTTCGGCTTTTGGGTAGTTTTAGTCCCGGTACTACTGTACGGTACCGCTGCAAGGATATACCTTCAGATGATTGGTAGGACATGAATTGAATTCTACTGGGATGGATTTGCAGAATTACTGGTGCTCATTCAGTTTCGCTGTGGCCATTGCAGCCGCTATCGCTTCCATTGATTTGGGGAGTTCGGGTATTTAATTATATGTTACTTGGTTGAACGATAGCTAATACAATGAATTTCCAAAGCTATCCACTAGCCGCGACCATGCGAGACCCACCTCACTTCTGCAAGTTCTGCATAAAGCTATCCAAGTTGAAGTCCTCCTGATACTGCCTCTCATCCGACAACTCCCCGATATCATCCAACCACCCCTTCTTCCCTTTCTCTTTCACATTCCCCTCAATATCCACCATGTCCTCCTCGTTCCCCCCACCAGCACCACTCTTCTCTGCCTTCCCATCCGCCGTCTCCCCCAGATTGAACAAGTCAAGGATCTGATCCGTTTCCATCGTGCCCAGGCCGGCATTCTGCTGATTGACGACGGTAGACGCAACATCGATCTTGAACCTTTGCAGGTTCATGATCTTCTCTTCTAGCGTGCCCCGCGTGATCAAGCGGTACACGTTTACGACCTTCTTTTGACCGATCCTATGAGCGCGATCCATGGCTTGGATGTCTTTCTGGGGATTCCAGTCGTGCTCGACAAAGATGACGGTGTCTGCGCCAGTCAGATTCAAGCCCAGGCCTCCAACGCTGGTGGTGAGCAGCAAACAGTCGTAGCTGGGATCTGTGTTGAATCGGTTGACTATGTTCTGGCGTTTCGTTGCTTCGACACTTCCATCCAGACGGAGGTATTGCACGCTGGGGAGCAATTTGCGCAACACGTCGTTCTGCACTATGTCAAGCATCTCTCTCATCTGGCAGAAGATCAGCGCGCGATGCTGAGAAACGTAGTTGTTGGCAGATAGATTGCCCGCGTCTTCCGTCACTCCGATGCCGCAGTCGATGAGGAGGTCACGAAGAGCTGTCAGCTTGGGTGCATGTGCGATGTCACGGAGGCTAGAGTGGGAACCTGCCAACTGCTTTTGGATGGAATCGTACTGCTTATGACCTTCTTTGACGACAAGTGATGGAGAATTGCACAGCTTGCGCATGTACTGGAGGGCCTGGAAGATGTGTTGCTTGGCTTCCTTATCGCCCGACCCGACACTCGACTCGACGACTCTTCGTTCCTTTTTGAAAAAGTCGTCAAAGAGCCGCTTTTGGAGGTCGCTGAGGTCGCAGTAGTAATTCTGGAGTATCTTAGGCGGTAGATCGTTTAGCACTTCTTCTTTCAATCGGCGAAGTAAGAATGGCAACACTTGTTTGTGGAGGGCTTCGATAGCAAGCGCACCGCTTTCCTGTTCCTTTGACGATGATTTAGCATTGCGACTTGCGGCGATTGGCTTGGCGAAACGGTCTAAAAAGACCTTTTCTGTCCCTAAGAAGCCAGGCATAAGAAAATCGAACAGAGACCACAGCTCCAAGACGTTGTTCTGAATGGGGGTTCCTGAGAGGATCAAACGGTGATTGCTCAGGATCTTCTTCACAGCCAAAGTACTCTTGGCCTTTGGATTCTTGATGAGGTGGCCTTCGTCTAACACACAGTAGTTCCAGTTGATGGGCATAAAGACTTCGTTGTCGTTCCGACAGATGTCGTAAGAGGTGATGACGATGTCGGCTCCTGTGAGCTGGTCCCTGCGACGATTTCTCTCCGAAGGCGGGCCAACGTAAGCCACACAGGATAAGAATGGAGCATACTGCTTGATCTCTTGCTGCCAATGGCCAGACAATGTTGGAGGACAGACAATGAGCGAGGGTAGTGACCTTGAATCTGGAGCTCCAGTCTTTTCGTACTCTTCAGCCCGCATATGATGATCACTTGCCACAATACAGATTGTCTGTAAGGTTTTGCCAAGGCCCATATCGTCGCATAGAATACCATGAAGATGATACCGATTGAGAAATGCGAGCCAATTCACACCATCCTGTTGGTATGATCGAAGTTCCGCTTTGATCGCAACAGGTATCTCGAATGCATCCACTTTCTTCGGATCAAGCATTTGGGCCATGAATTTGCGTTCTCGATCCCGGCCCTTGAGGAGTTCTTCGGATAGGCCAGGTGGATCTGGAATGCCCGCTTCTAGAGGTACTAGCTTCACAAGAGTAGCAAAAGATGTAGTCGCCAAAAGACGAACGTCGTCGTTTGAGTCACTCATTCGTCCCAGAACTGGTACGATCAAGAATATCACGTAAGGAAGAATGCCATCCTCCATTACGTGCATGAGGTGATAAATGCACTCCACAGCACCCTGTCGATGATGGACGTCGATCGCGTTGCTGATACCTGGAAGGATATTCTCCACCAACATTGTCATGCCCTCGACAGTAATCACGCTACACAATGTAGCAAAACATTTTGCCGCGGAATATCGAATGACGGAGAGTTTGTTGCGAAGAGCATTTGCGATGACGGGTAACAGATCAACCATCCAAGAATGCAGGCCAGGATCCAGTGTAGGGGCTAACGCCCGAAGTATTGACAAACCATCAATAATGTCCTGCCCGGTCTGACTTTCAGGATCCATTATGTTGGCAGGTAGGTCTTCCACTAGTCCACTTCTCGCAGGAGTTTCGATCAACGACCGGAGATTTGGTAGTTTGTCGAAGAGCTTAGCTCTATACATGTTAGTAAGATTCTCCAATGCTCGCTTGGAACCTCGCCGCATGATCCTAGCTTCCTTTGCCTCTCTTTCGAACATGACGGCATCAGGATGATCCTTGCGGTCTTCTTCCTTCCGTAACGACAGGATAGCTTGCTGCAGTTGGGCGTTGGGATGGAACTCAGGAGTCTCGGAAGTATCGACACAGCAGAATTTGACAAGATTACCAAGAATCTTTTCGACAGGTCCTCTCTTTCGTGCGGCGTTGTAGAAGTCTATCAGCGAGGCAATAGCTGCTGAAGACTTTTGTTGGATCTCAAAATTGTCTTCCAGCTTGACGCTGTCCATGATGCTCTTGATCACCAGACTCGGCTTCTTAGGAATTTCTTTTAGAGCCACCAAGGCACTCGCTGCAGCCGCTCGGATTCGCATCTCGCGCAGCTCTTTGATGATTTTGGCTTCAGCCACAGCAATTCTTGCGTTCTCCCGAGCATCGTTCAAGAATTGCACGCCGGTGACACGCTGCGCAGGCGTTAAGAGCTTCATCAAGCGGCCGAAATCGTCATTGACAATCCGCTCAGCATCTGCGAGCGAAAATGCACTTGGGCCAGCATCGACGTCGCCCTGACACACGGGGGGGACATTTGGAAGCTTCGAGGATGGTACATGGGCGTGGCCCTTGTAAGCGTCAAGCATAGCGTGACACTGGCCACGCGCAGCTTGAAGAATTGAGGCAATATCAGTGTACCACAGCCGTTGTTCATTCTCCAAGACGGCCAGGAGTTTTGATGACAAGAACGACGAACGAGGCGTTTTTGAATCCAGCTGACTTGCGCATTCCTCAACCACCATAGCTGCCACGAGCCGTGTGCTCGCATATCTCGACGTCAAATATGATGAAACTTCAGGCCATTGCTCCGGGAATTGGTTTTGGTCCCAGTACGAGAGAAAGAGACCGAGGGCGCGAGCAGCATAGATCCTGGACCTGATCAACGTGTCCAGTCCAACCAGTTCGACTTCGCCTTGAAGCATATGCCCGTCCACGTTATGTGCTGAGACAGTCGTCTCGTCCCTCTTTTCAGATTTTCGTCGTCGTTCCGTCGAGGAATGGCTGTTTGAAGAGTGTCGAGCAGGAGCCAACGTATGTGGAGCGAAGGGCACGCCGGAGGGTTTGATGAACAAACTCAAATCCATCGGTATCGGGCTTCGTGCTAATCCTATAGGATGCATGGTAGTGGAGATAATGGGCTGGAGATGGCTCTCAAGATCTTCGCGGAAGTGATTCAGGCCCTTGGAGTTCATTTGACGCAAGAGCTCGGTCCAGACCTGCAAAGAGAGCCGAAGGACACCTTCGTCACGCTCTACGAGAATGTTCTGAAAGATGAGGCGAGCCACTTTGCCGCCAACCCAGGAAGTGACGCCTTCGCCTTCCAATGCGAGAAAAGTAAGAATCGCCCGAAGAACTGCCGATCGGACTGTTGTGATGGTGTGACGGAAGAAAGGGTACAAGCGGGGAACCAGCATTGCAAAAGAGCTTTCGGGATCATGAAGAGCATTGGACTTCATTGCCTGAAGAACCTCCGGAAAGGTGCAAAGTTTGGCTAAGAAGTCCATGACGGCTCCTGTGCTGGCGCTCAAATCATCTTGCAAGTCTGATAAGCAGTTCCAGACCACATTGATGAGACTGCTGAGTGATTCCGTCCTCAATTGGATGAGTTCTTGTGCTATTGGAATCAAGGTGGCAGCGCTGACAGAGCGGACATCGTCGTCATGATGGGCGAGGCCTTTCATAACAGAGTCAACAACACCGTCAATGAGGCTGTTGTGGCGGAGAAGCAGATCTCGGCGCACAGCGACGAAATACTTTAGGCCAATCATGCCTCCGTGACAAACCTCCCAGATCGGATATTTCAGACCGAGATCTTTCTGCATAATCAGCCGGCTGAGAAACGTGTATACTGACAGTGCAGTCACGTCAGGCAATTGCGAGAGCAGTGCACCTAAAGTTTGACCGATCGTTTCTCGAATCGGAGCAACGACAGTGTCAGAGACGTAGTCCCCGAACCGGTCAAGCATCAGCACACATAACAGCCTGCACGCCAAGTCGTCTAACCACTTGCGATTCAAAAGGGAATTTTCTGCTCTCGATTTACCAAACCTACGCCCGGCGCCAGCGCCGTGAACGCGAATAACTTCTCGAAGACCCATTGCCGCACCATGTCGGAGCTCCCAATGTGGATCGAAGAGGTCGACAGTCATAAATTCGCACATGCGCTCAAAAGGCCATTCAAGCCCCTGGTCTTCCGCGTCGGTCTGGATCATGGGCTTTTCTGGTACAATTTCGCCTCTGAACTCCGAGACGAGCTTGGAACCGTCATCACCGTTTTCTCGCTTGATAGAGAAGTAGTCAGGACCTTTGTTTTCACCCGTATCGTCCTCAGAACCGAGCTTGACAGGGTAGGGAGTGGCAGATATCGCAGTCTGACCGACTTCTGATGATTTTCTGACAGAAAGATCAACCACACGCATCTTATTCGCTCCTGCTTTAGCCATGATCTTGCTTTTGCGTTTTAGCTGATTAAGTTGGCGTTTGCTGAGGCCTGAATCATCCCCAAAGGCACTCATGGGAGTACTTTCCATGGGAGACATGGCAGTATATGGGGAAGCAGATGAAATGCTTGCTGGACGGCTTTTGAAGGCGGTGTCAACCCTCGGCAACCCTGGAGTGTGCGTCATTTTGTGCTGGGAATTTGCGGCAAAGTCGTTGGCATTCACTAGATCATCCTCCATGTATTCGCCAGCAAGACCGAGTCGTGAGCTTAGACTTTGCTTCTGATAGGCAAGCCTCTGGGCAGCATCGAGACCCGCCAGTGAGTATTCATACTCCTTGCCGGCACTACCTAGTAGTTTCTTGCCGTGCTGCAGTATGGCGCTGATGTCCAGCGTATCCAGTTGAAGTAGCTCATCGCCGTCTGGGGTCGCAGGCTCAACCTTGGCTTCGATCTCATGGTCACACCCGTTGCTGTCGGGCTTTACCTCTGCTTCATCTGCCGTAGGGTCAAATTTGTCGACATTGGAGACTATTCCGCCAATAGCCCTGGCAGCAGCTGTTCTGGTGTCCCATGAGTGTACCCTGAGATACGGAAGCACTCGACCGAGTAAGTTGAAGAGCTCATCGGGGTGTTGTTTTTGGATGTCTGCAAGTTGTTGGGCAGCTGTATTGCGAATGAGTGGAGTGCTTCCCTTTTCCAAAAGCCTGCATGAGGGGTGAGTAAGGGGAAGCAGAGTGACTCAGCGGTCGGGGGAGGTGCTCACGTGACCAAGCGATCAAGCCTGATAGAGGTTAGCGTCTAATCCAGCAGCCCTAGCCAGGTTTACTGACCGCGAAGACACCATGTTGTGTTATTACAGCCACAGCATTGGCGACCGGCAGGAAATGCTCGCTAAAACGCTGCAAGGCTATCAAAAAGAAGGGGCACCGAGAATAGGAGATGACGACTGGTCGCGTTGATCATGGATCATGAATCGTGAATCATGAATCATGAATCATGAATCATCCTCAGCCATTGATGGGATGCATTGTCCTGCCTTGCCTTGCCTTGCCTTGCAGTGCGCCGCAAAGGATATCTCTGGAACGGTGCGTGGCAGAAGGGAGAGGATGTGGCGGGATGGGGCTGGATCTGGGGCGCTGGGAGCAAAGGCAACGGCGTTTGACCTTGGGGCGTTCCGGATTTCGAGGACGCGCTGCAGGCTTTTTATCTCTTTCACTCGCGGGCAGAAATTGGCCCCTGCGGACCGCGAGGCTAGTCTCGATTCGGAGTAGCGCATACACTAGCTTGCGTGGCGTCCATCATGCTTCTCCTTGTCTCCGTGCTGCTTCTTCTTTACAACTGTCATCTTCTTCACTACCCATGCTTGTACATCCATGCTGGACCGACTTTGGAGATCTTCTGCATTCCATGTGTCTCTCACTCTTGTTCGCCTGGTGCCTTCTCACTCTTGTTCGCCTGGTGCCTTCTCACTCACCGTATCAGGCTACCGAGATGACAGAACTTCTGGTACACATTCACAGGAGGAGTGTAATAAACTTTGGCCCATGTACTGTCAAATCATAACAGGCATAGAAGCTTCAAATACCACCGCAAAATGCAACGAACGAGCCAGGTCCCACTGGACTGGTCAATATCCTGCCTACCTTGATCCCCGCATCCTCTGAGTTAAACTTCACGAGGCCGTGGTAACCTCCTCGGATCTGGCTTCTCCTGATCTCCTCGCTCTTGTAAAGGTGTTGCCTTTGGCGCCTCAACTTCAGGCTATCGAAGTGATGATTTGTCCCTCCACACGGAACGGGCAACCGAACACCCTTATCCAGTGAATGTGTTATGCAAGCATGGTTTGCTCGCGATCGCTGCATTTCTTCCAACACCTCTACTGCGAATCCTGGATATTCCCCAAAGATCTTGCCATCAATGCCAACGTATTCTCCCCCCGTGACAACTGGCGGAACCAAGCACTTCTCTCGCATGCCGCCTGCGAGGTCTTCTTGCAGAACCAGTTTGACGAAGTCGGGTGAGAATCCTGACTTGCCGTCT
>JAABUK010000700.1_pt1 | contig 68426 bp, 65 predicted proteins | sample 5559141 | NCBI WGS metagenome assembly JAABUK01 (sample SAMN10711869, study PRJNA513367) | rock metagenome | isolation source: Antarctica rocks | place: Antarctica: Victoria Land, Pudding Butte nord | collected 2016-01-03 | reverse complement strand
CTTGGGTCATGTAGATCAGACTCCTCGGGTTCGAGCATACCTCGCACCCGAAGCGAATATATCATATCGGAATCTCCAACTCACCAACAACACCCTAAAGTAAGCTAAGGTACTAAAATCTAGATTGGCGCCACGCGACGGTTCGCAATACTGACTTTTTTGAGACGAGACTAGGGACGGGACATGGTTCACGGGTGGTCAGTTCGGAGAAATCTCCTGCTGGTGGCTGCGACCAAGTCGCAAGCCAGGCTTTACAGTCGAGACTCGGTCTCACTACTCATACTTTATGATGTGTCAGGATCTTCCGTAGATAAGGTATCTTAATTCCTTTAGCTTTGAAGGCGAAGGCCCCGGCTTCCCCGCAAGGATACCGTAAGGAAGATCCAGTGGAACTTACGGAAATTGACCAACACCAGTATAGTAGAGAGGTATGAGAATTCAGCAATGCCGAGATCCTCTGGCGAAGGTTATCTGGATCGAGCATCGAAGGCACGTCGGCCCTGAATCAAAGGCAAACAGGATATGAGATTTTTGGAGCTGTTCATGCTTGAATCGTTCTTGAGCTCTACATGCGAAAGCGAAGATGCTTTGAATGATGCTCACTGAACTCCTGATCCGCCGTCTGTGTGTTGACTCTAGCAAAGATGCTTGTAATCTATCTAGCGCGTCTAGGTGCGCTAGCTGGGAGATCTCGATCACGCTTGCTTCATTAGGGCTAGCGTCATCTCGGAGTTCGGCTATCAGACAAGCACGATACCGTATGTGGCGTGGCGGCGGGATACTCGCGTGGTGTTCAAGCTCCAACGCTGCGTCCGCCTTTCATGGCGTGAGATTCAGCCTTCAGGGAGCCAATTCAGGGGCCTCTCAGTCAGGAGTTGTGGCCGTCATCCAAGTAAATGACTACCTGAGTGGAAGGGTCTGCACTTTGCAGTAGTTCTAGGCTGCTTCTAACTTTTCTGCAAGCAATAAGAGCATGTTCGGAGCCGCCTGCTTTCAAGCGTTAGTGCTGCACTCATTTTCGTGGAGAAAAAACACATGCGGACTTGTCATGCAAAGGCACGCATTGGGCTTTTGTCTTTTCTCACTACCAGCTGTCATCTGATGGGAGAGTAAAGCAGCACCATACTGCCCTCCTTCGTGTATATGCACTGAATCGTCGCACGTTACCTGTCGCCATATCACAAAGGAGTGAGACCATCCAAGTGCGACCACGATCCCCTGTAACACGACATAGCACAGGCACACTATGCATGTGATTGACATGCTCTAACAACCAGCTCCATCATCGAGACATTGCGGTCGAAGCTTTCCTGAGACCATTGAGCTGCCAATGTGTATGAAAGGTGTGGTGTTGATTGTTGCTGCTTGATCGTTCTATCACCAAATTAGTTACTTCACTTTGAAAGACTTCCACTCACCTCACTTGTCGATCCAAATCCCACCCCGACACTCCGCTCCGCCCACCGTGCATCAATCATCTTGGCTTCGTAGAGACATCTCAAATCTCTTGGAACCCTTCGTCTTCATCATCCTTCGACATCACCGTCAGTCGACTCTTTCATCCGCACATTCGTGTAAGTCAGACCCGATCATCCAAGCACACTGTGATACATGCTGGAGCTCACGCTCCAAATGCACAGTAGCACCCCAAACTCAGCTCATTGAGTCTTGTACTCACCCTCTTCCATCACCACAGACTTGTAAGTTGACCCTCCATCACCGCAACGGACGTATTTGGACAGTGTGAGCTCACTGAATCGACCAAGTCATCACCTTACTCGTCCTCTACATCAGTCAAAATGGTCTACCTCAATCCCGAAGGCCACAATTGGGGCCCCTCCATGAACCTTGATGGCTATGGCATCTCATTGATCACTTTCGCCGCCGTTTACTCCATCCTCTTTTACGCTGCCTGTGCCTTCCTCTGGTTCCATCGCAATCACCCTGTCATAAAGATGCGTAACATCAGCCTCGCTCTGGTTTCCATTCTCATTCTACACGTCTACCTCTTCATGGTCCTTATGGTGTATCCAATGAATGGGGTGTTTCCTTGCAGCGTCGAGTTTTGGATTATGTCAATGTGAGTCTCTCAACTCTCTACTTTGCTATGTACATTGGCTCATGAAGGATGCAGCTATCTCCCAGTCGGAATCGGCTTGTTTCAAGCTCAGAACCAGCAGCTTATGCTGGTCAGCCAAGCCCAGACCCAACTCCTACATGCCCAGGAGCACTACAAGCCTCTGTACAAGCCACAAGGCAAAGGCATAGGCGGACCGAAGTACTGGATTTGGCGTCTCAAAGTCTGGTGGCAGGCAACTAGCAGGCAAGGCAGATACGAATCCTTCGTCTGTGTTGGCATGATCTTGCAGGTGAGCCACTGTCGTAAAAACCCTCAACACACTGGATTCAGGTTAGCTAATCACGTGACTTCAGTTTCTCGTTTCAATCATCGTCTACTGCATCTCGCGCAAATTCAATAGCTACGGAATCGTGTCTCATCACACTACCAAGCGCATGTGCCGTCGTGGTTGGGAGTGGTAAGTGTGATTCACATATTGTGGCTATGCGCATCAGCTCACAACCGATAGGGCGCCAACAATCATCTGGCAATTCCTATGGAACTTCTTATTTGGCCCCTATTTGCTGTGGAAGATTCGTTTGATTCGTGACATCTACAACTGGCGTCTGCAGACGACTTTGGCCGTCGTAGCTGGGTGAGGTCTTCTGAGTCTTTATGTGAAGCTGCCTACTGATTTGCACTAGACTACCTGGAACACCACTCTGGCTTGCCGCTATTTATACTGATAGCTTTACATCCATTAGCAAGTACTGGGCGTCGCCCATGTGGTAAGCCGCGTGATGACACTTCTGTACCGTTCGATTAGTGACCCCTGATGCAGGTTCGCGCCTGGTCTGATCACCATGCAGTTGGTGACCTTGGTTTTCCCTATCATACAGATCCACAAGCACAAGAAGGACGTACGCGAAACTCTGCAAGCTCTTGCAGACTTTGATCTGAAGAAGCTCAACTCTTTGCCGAATGCATCCGCTTCTCTAGTAACAGGATCAACAAACTCCAAGCGCGGCAGAATGCACTCTATGGAATCTCTCGACGACTGCCTAGGCTCTAATCCCGATGTCCTCCAAGTCTACGCGTCCTTCCAGGAGCTAAATGGTGAGAACATCCTCTTCCTCGTCAAGGTGCTCAACTTCCAGAAACAATGGCACGCGATACTTTCCAACTACAAGGAGACAAATCCCGCGATCTTGACCATGTTCCGTATGGCTCTGGACATCTACGTAACTCTCATCGACTCAGACACTGCACACTATCCCATCAACATCGAGCATTCAATCTACGCCAAGCTAGAAGCAATGTTCGGCACGGCTACTGCGCTTGTGGCCACGAGACGGAACAATTCCATCTCCACCACTTCCTCTCCACATTCTGTCGTCACTCCTTGGGATGAACCACAGGGCGAAGGCGATAGCTTCCCCATGAGTGCGATGCCGTGCGCTAGGCCTGGATCCAGCGGCGCCAACGAGAGCAGCGAGCACATCATGTCACTCGTCGATCCCACCGATCCCAACGATCCACTTGCTAATTTCATTGTCACCGATGCCTTCGACGAACTTGTCTTTGACGCGGCTTTCAAATCCATCAGGTACATGGTCTGGAGCGAGACCTGGCAGCGCTACTGCTCCTGGAAGCGTTCCACCAACTCTCTCGAGCTCAAGCGCTCCTCCAACGCTGTCGTCGTCTGAGCTCGATGCTTCCCGATTACGAGTCTCTTTTGTACCACCTCTCTGTATCTACGGATACTGTAATGTGGGCTGAACATCAGCCTTTGTTCTGTCGGATCGGATGTCAAGGAAGATACCCAGGGAAGCTGTTACTCACCACTTCAATGACGGCGTCATTGTGAACATACTATGGAGCGAGTGTTGTGAATCATCATACGGATCTTAATCATGTTCGTGACAGCTCTCGGCTATTATGTAGCTGCTAGTCTTTCTTTACCGGGGTTGGAAAAAGGTACAATGTGGATAACGAGACGGAAAAGTCAGGATAAGTAAAGGGGCATCATTGGCATAGCAAGCTTGGCAAGCAAGAATAGCACAAATTCATAAAATGAATATTTAAATTTCACCTTTGGCAGGGACAATACTTGACAAAGCTTGAGACCAGTTGCGATGTCATGCTTGATGGATGGAGAAGATCAAGTCAGAAATTTCATTTCGGGTGGCTCAGTATCTGATGCTGCTCTTCTATTCCGAACATGATCCTACATCAATCCCTCTACTACTGCCCTCCTCCGCCACTTCAAGCTTTTATCCCAACCACTTTGGCGGTAGCGCTCTCCTGCCTCGACAAAACCCACATGAAAACAAATTGCACCACATAGCTATACAGAAACAAGAACTGCGTCCTCCTATTCCTCTGGCTCCGCGCCACCGTCTGCATTCCCCCAGCAGGCGTCGAGCTCGAGCTGTCAGGCAAAAGGACATACTTCAGCGACCGCAGTAGAAAAAAAGCATTGGCAAGAAAAGTGTACGTAAACACCGTCCAGCCAGCCCAACCCCCGGTACCCTGTCCACGATTGAAGATCTCAGCGATGACAAGCGTGACGATAACGCCGACGAACTTGTAGCCAGAGTAGGCGACCAGGTCGAGCAATTGGCTATCGTTGCTGATCGAAAGGATATACGTCCCAAACTTCAACCCCAGAATCTCAACGACCACGACCGCGAAGGCTGCCGTCGCCGTCAGCCCCATCACCTCTGGGTGGAAGGCCCCTCGTAGTCCGGCGAGCAGCGTGGAGAGTAGGATGTAGGTCACGAAGGCCATGACGGGGATGTACATGTCTGGAGAGTTCAGGTCGTCGCGTGGGGGGAGGAAGTGGTAGGAGTATGCGGCGGTGCCGCCGGTGCTGGGGTCTTGAGACGAAGCTGAAGGGCGCTGTTCGCGGGACCAGGGTTTGTGGCGCCAGGGGAAGAGGACGAGGAGGATTTTGCGGAGGACGTAGGGGGTGGAGACGTTGAAGTAGTGTTTTAGGGCCGAGATGGAGACGTAGCGGTTTATCTGTAAGAGCTCTCTGTGAGCTATGGGTGTTGATATGGAGAAGGTCGACGTGGGAAGGGGAGCGTACGCTTTGCTCCATATACTCCTGCCCCGCCATCACGGCTTTCTGCCCAACCTGGAAGCCCATCTGGGCCGTCTGGTCGTTCATGAATCCTCCGAAATTTGGGGCGAATTGGCCTCCTTGCGTTTGGCCTTGCTGAGCCCCGCCCATCTGGCCGGCGTACGGACTTCCGGCGTAGTTTGAGCTGGCCTGGGGAGGCGGCGGAGAGCGCATCATTGGGACGGTGGAGACATGTTGGGGGACGGGATGGTGGAGCGGCGGTGAGTGCGCTGGTGGTGGGTGGTATGTGCCTCGTTGCATTTCCCGCTAATTCAAAAATCGATCTGAGGGCTGGACGCTTGAAAAAACACGTAGAAGAGATATAGTATGCGGGTATTGGATTGTTTGTAGCGTTTGGGCGGAGCACACGGTATTCTTTTGCGGCCTGGATATTCGTTGATCTTCGAATGGATTGCCGTAGTTCTAGGTCGTTGAATTCAGCTCTCCGCATCACGCTTTGGAAGCTCATTCCCTCGACCAAAGGCATCCCTTCTGAACATGTTGGACGGCTTTGAGATCCTGACTACTTCGGGAGTGGTCCTCTGGTCTAAATCGTATGCGCCTGTGAGCAGCAGTATCATCAACGGTTTCATCAAGGATGTTTTTATCGAAGAGAAAGTCCTACCAGGCGCAAGCGTTGCAGATGACGCTTCTGCGACGCAAAATCCGAATTATAAGAAGGATCAGTATACGCTGAAGTGGGCGAGCGTTAAAGATCTGGGTTTGATCTTCGTTGTCCGTACAATTCCGTCCCGAAGATGAAGAGATCTCATCACTAATTTGGAAGCCTAGGCCGTCTATCAATCACTAATACACCTTACCTGGATTGATAAACTTTTGGATAACATAAGGATTATATTTGTCGACCTCTACAAGGACCAGCTGCGGAAACCTCACACGAGCGTAGTGGAATGCGATTTTGATGGATATTTCGATCAGCAGGTTACGGAATTAGAGGGAGCAGCAGCGAAGAATCCTCAACGGGCGCCTCAGATCGCTGTCAATGATCTCACACCCCCATCAAGCTCTGACAGTGGAACTCATGAGCCACCTCCGCCACTTCCAGGACTAGCAGCTGCGTTGCAACCGGGACAATTGAAGAAGCCGCAGAGCAATGGAGATTCGACACATGTCACGCCGATATCTACACCAGATACATCACGACCGTCAACGCCTGCGGGCCATATTTTAGCTGGAAAGGGTGGACCGAAGTCGAGAAGAGCAAGAAAAGCTGTAGCGACTCCGGCCAACGCATCATCTGGCGATGAGCGGAAAGGGAAACTTAAGAAAGATACTGGGAAGAAGATGCGGAGGTGGGACGCAGATGGTATGGCAGATGAGGAGGACGGCGCAGTATTGGACTATTCTGCTCAATCACCAGATGAGACTGCGAATGGCAGGACAGAGACAAATGCTACTTTGGACCCAATAGATTTGCATTCATTTGGCACGAGGACTGGCCAGGGACAGTTCGTGCTCAAGGATCTGGATAGCGAAGTGCATTCGATATTACAAGGTGCAAATGAGAAGAAGTTAGAGTCGACCTTGAAAGGTGGTCTTGTTGGCTCGAGTCTTGGCGCCATCAGTAGTCTTTTTACAAACGTCGTTGGTGGAAAGGTTCTCACGAAGGAGGATTTGGTCAAGCCAATGAGAGGCATGGAAGAGCACCTATTGAAGAAAAACGTTGCAAGAGAAGCAGCTGTTCGATTATGTGAAGGCGTTGAGCGGGAATTGATTGGCGTCAAGACTGGCAGCTTCGAAAGTACGACTCCTCTAACAGACTCTCGTTGCATAAGGCTGCAAATGCTGACCATCCGCAGGCGTGGAAACGGCAATCCGCACATCAATGGAATCCTCCCTTCGCAAAATTCTCACCCCAACAACCTCCCTCGACATCCTCCGCTCCATTACAACAGTCACCTCCCCTTCGCAGCTAAACCCTATGTCCCCTAAGCCGCGCCCCTATGTAATCTCCATCGTCGGCGTCAACGGCGTCGGCAAATCTACCAATCTCTCGAAACTAGCCTTTTTTCTCCTCCAAAACAATTTCACCCTGCTGATAGCGGCCTGCGACACCTTTCGCTCCGGCGCCGTCGAGCAGCTACGAGTACACGCCCGCAACCTAAAAGAACTCTCGGGTCGCGAGAACCTCGGCAAAATAGAATTGTACGAGAAAGGCTACGGCCAAGACGCTGCCAACATCGCCAAAGACGCCGTCGCCTACGCCGCATCTCAAAAGTTCGACGTCGTTCTCATCGACACGGCCGGTCGCCGACACAACGACACCCGACTCATGTCGAACTTGGAGAAATTCGGCCAATTCGCCAATCCGGATAAGATCCTCATGGTTGGTGAAGCCCTTGTGGGATCCGACTCTGTCGCCCAAGCCCGCAATTTCAATGCTGCATTTGGGCCTAAGCGGGGTCTGGATGGGTTTATTATTAGCAAGTGTGATACTGTGGGTGATATGGTGGGGAGTTTGATTAGCATGGTGCATGCGACTGGGATTCCTGTGGTGTTTTTGGGCGTGGGGCAGCATTATGGAGATTTGAGGACGCTGAATGTGAGTTTTTACCTTTGCAGTTTCAAACCCATAGTTTTGTTGAACAAGGAACCGTTGCTGATACAACATATAGGTCGGCTGGGCTGTGAATATGTTGATGAGTTAATGAGGTATCTTCTATGTGATATAGTATTAAACAATACCGGTACAATACTTCATGAACATCTTTGGTCTGAGGGCTGTGCTATGCAACCCTGCTCGCAAGTGCCGAAGTGTGAACTATCAACGAAGGTAGCATACAGAGCACTTTTCGTTTGCTCGGAATAGCGAAGCGTCTAAGGTAAAAAATTAATACCCAGGCCTAAGTGTAATCTGCATCCTCCTGAACTGTGGGGATGTGACGGAATCAGGTCCTTCTGAGCGCACGGCATGGCCATCATCAGCCTAAGGAGTCTCTGCACCCTTTTCCTTTCTCAGAAACCGTGAGTTCTTGCCTTGAAGATCTGGCGTCTGTTGGATAAGTCTTGGTCTTGTGCAGCTATGTGTTGCTTCATCTCCCTTTAGAGCGATGACGTTTCTGTTTAAATCGTTTGCTACTGCGTCTTACGACGAGATAGGTAAGCTTTGTAGTTTGGATTTGAAGGTCTAAGGTACTCAGGAGACTTGCGCTTTTCTTGCTACGAGATATCCTCTGCGTGTCATTTTGGTTCTGAAGATGAAGACCATTCGTTTCTGGCCTAAGGAGATTGGTCTTGGGTCTTGGAGCAGGCGTGCAGCTTGGTCATAGGTTCCGTTGGTTCTCTGGAAGAGAGACTGCGGGGGCTCTGTCTGGTAGAACGACGTGTCGGTCTCCTTCGCATGGCGGCGATGGTAAGGAGGTTGACCTTTATGCTGATAGAAGTCAGGCTCGAGATTCGTTGTCTCTTCGAGTAATGGTGGCTGTATAGTCCTCCTAGACCGATATGGGGTCAATCCATTGCGTGGTCGTGATGTTGAGGGGTTGGATTTCTGTGAAAGACTGCAGGCACAGCTTGCCGGTTGGTATCGAAAATCCCAATGGAGTCGCATGGATCGTACTGCCTTTGATCGTCTTGGATCGACCGATTGACTCTGTCCGTGACAGCGAAGTCGTCTAATTGCTCGGTCGGAGTTGAGTTGGGTTTTGGTCGTGATGACGACGGCTTTTTTCCCCCTTCCTGATTGCTAGATCGGCAGAGACTCTTTGGGACTAAGGATTCTATTAAATTTCTCCTCCATATTATTAATGTGCCCGCCCCTATACTTACCTTATACTTACCTATCCTTAAATTCAGGTTGTGGTGTGGACATAATCTTATGCTTTGCAGTGCGGTCCGGTCTCCGGATGTCGCGCTCATACCGAAATAATGTCTTGTTGTTGGATTTGGTAAGAATGAGGGAAAGCTTTGTCAGTGGGTTGACTGGAGTCTGATCGTTCCCATCAATCCCATTCCTTGCTCCATTTGCAGGTTGAGACAGTAACCCGCGATGCCTCTTCAAAGCCAAGTATAGCATGTCGTATTCGACATGGGAAAATGAAGTAGTGCATTGCGATTCTATGTCAATTCTGTAGCACCCCCGAAATGAAATATCAAGCTGTACGATCATCCATCCGAGGCTTCCGCAGACTAGGGTTTCGAAAATGTGACTAGGTAGCACCACTATCCTGATGTAGCATCACCGCCCGTGCGGTGCTGTCAGATCTCGCGTGTGCGTGTTTCGACGTTTCAAGTGTCGCAGGCGCATTTGCGAGCCACCCAAATGACTCAGACGTCCCTCAAGGTGTCTTTACTGTTGTTAAGCCCGGATGTCGTTTTTTGAGCTGTTGATATCTGATATCGATCCCATTCGTGGAGGTCTTGGTTGTATGTTGTACTGACTGGTAATCTGAATATGTGCTAGTAAACGAACGCATCCGCAGCATATGGGCGGAGAAGTAGAAGACACTCAATACAACCGACAACGTCACGAAACCATGCAATGAAAAATTCTATGCCATGGATCGGGATATCCTTGGTACTGGAAAACCATCATTGCTTGTGGTGAAGGAGAGGGTCGTATAGTATTTGGATCCTATCATTGCCTACATTGAAAGGGGAGGAATCGTAGTCTCATCCAATTAAAGCAGACTGATTTCCGTGGGCATCGGTAACGAACGGGCGTCTCACCGATTGCTTTACGAGTCTAGACATGACAAAATCTCGATGCAAGGACGGTCATAAGCATTGGGTTTCCTGCTCTATCGAGAAGGGATCAGAATATTTGAAAGATTTGATTGGAATATCGCTTGTCATGTTGTTGTTCCGAAGCATAGCCCATGGCAATTCAAGGACAACAAAGACCAAAAGGGGATGATATGAATGGAAACTGCTTGCGCAACCCCTTAAGAAGGTAGTACGTTCAATTCGTACCTTGCATAATGGCCAATGGCAGCTTTGCAGTGCCACGTGGATATTACGGAATGCTGCGGCTGAAGTCAGATTTCCTGGTCGCCGGTCGGCATTGCTCGTTCAGCTCATCTATCTTGCTGATGCTGCGACATTCTCAGACACTAGATTTCATGATCAAATATGAACAAGATACGTGCGCGCCAGGTACTTAGCGATGGCTATGCATGGCAGCCATTGGGACCTGCGTTTTTCCCGGGATCCGTCCTACGAGGATAATGTCAGATCGGCGAACCAGAGTGTACCTGCATTAGCATGATACGCGGGCCAAAATGAGACATCCACGGTAAGCACGAGGGTAAGCTTTTGTCGTTGACAAGCCCCACGGCACGATCTTGAAGTTCGGACTCATCTCTCGGAGCTCTCGCGTTCTGTACACCTATACGTGGTTCTTCGTAAGCGGGACCGTATTTGAACCATGGCCCATCTATACGAGTCATCCTGTCGAATTAAGATTCGACAAACGGATTCAATGGCTATGGATTCAGGTCGTCTCCGCTTTGAGTAAGTTCATCCTTTTTACCCCCAGTTACAGGCTGGAAGGATGACTGGAGTAAGATAGAGAGGCTGAAAGGCTGATGACCCTTGCTTCTCTGGGCTCTGCCATAGTCTTAACCTCCATTTCATCTCAAAGAGGTAGATTATGAGGATTTGGAGGCGTTTGTCGTCCATATGTGTATATTTAGAAGGATCTCGATAAGCGCTACTGTACGCTAGACCCTCTAGCCCGCAACTTTATTTCCCGCAATAGATCAATTTGGGGGCATAACATTTCTCGACTTTTCGCCATATCTGACTACAAGCTACACTGCTCCAGAGTCATATTGGCTCATAACACTTGCGGCCGTGAAGTAGCGTCTCCTTCGACTCAGCCTCTATCTGGAACACCACCGGATGACTTTGATGTCATATTGATATCCATCTACGGCCTGGTCACCGTCAGCCCTAGCAATGGCCCTCCCAGTCCGCAAGGGAGGTGGCTGTCTCATGCACACGATCTTTGTCCGGACGGGTATGCCCGACCAACAAGGACCAAAAAAGCCGTGACGCTTGACACACTGCGGCCGGGTCGGCGTAGGCTTTGCATTATCAGTAGGCTTGGCTTGATCTCCTGATCTCTCCAATAGGAGCCCGTGGATGCATCGTAGACGCAGAGCGAAGACAAGAACTCCATGATGCTGACGAGTATAGCCATGACCGCAGGCTTGCCAGGTTTCCAGTACTCTCATTCTTGCAGCTGGCTGACTGTCTCTCGCAAGAGACTCATTTGGTGCACTTGCCACACCATTATAAAGGGATCAGGGTATCTGTGATAGCTATCCAGTCACACTTTGTACTGATGCACTTCGCTCACAAATCCCCTTGTTATTTGTTTCGTTTTCATAGCACCGCAGCCTCTTTCCCTTTTTGATCTGCAACAGTCACATAGTGCTGATTCGATCATTGCATTTTCGCTTCCTCATACTCTTCGAGGAAGACGCTACTGTCTGAGTGCTCGAAAAGCTCGAAGTATCATTGGGAACTTTCAAATTCACTTGCATTAGTCTGTTTAGCACATCCTGGCGGAATCTAGCTCGACGATTGCAAATTCGTGTAAAGGTTTTCCTTTCCCTGTCGTCACAATGGACTATCAGACACCATCTCGCAACCAGAAAAAGAAGTCTCCAACAAACCCCAGCCCACCCCGGTCCTCTTCGAGACTTTCGGATTCATCATTGTCCGATTCAGCAAGCATCAGGTATTACACAGCTCTCGCCAACTCCTCGACGCTGTATCAATCTCCCTACGAGTCTCCCTACGCCCGGGACGAAGACAGACGCACCCAGCCACCAACAGAGTCGGCTTCACGAACTTCAGCGATATCAACAACATCGGGATCCACGACTGTGAATCCGTCATATACGGCGCCTTCGCCGGCCACAAAGGATTCTCCATCAACTTACAGCTCGTCTTCTGGCGGCTCTCTTTATACATCTTCTCTAACCGCTCAGAGCTACCGAGGAAACACTCTGGGAAGTATGAGTCCTTCAAAAGGAAAGACTATGAGCTCGGTGAGTCCATTTCTTGATTTGTCACTCTTTACGCATTCATTATCAGGTGTGTCCAGAGCTACTCGCATAATTCCGACCTAGCTCTGCGCTGCACCGCTACGATCTCACTTTACAAGAACGCGCAACATCTCCACGTTGTTCGATTTACTGATCTGATTGTTCTCAAGAATGACAAGGAGCAACATCTCCGCTCCTTACGCACCCACCGAGTCAACACTTTCCCTGAGCTACGTCGGATCGAGAAACTCTTCGCTTCCTCTACTGCCACCGATGTCACCGAGGCCATGACCAGCGCATGGGCCCACTATGTCAACTCAAACAACCTCCTAAGCGAACTTCGAGGCATGACCAAGGATTATCCTTTCAGCTCTACCTGCCTAGACGCTGCCAAATGGAAAGTTATCGAAGACCCCACGAGCACTCGTAGCTGGAACTACTGCTGGCTGATACTTACCAAGATCAAGACCGAGTGAGTCACCCTTCTTCCTGAATCCACGTGTTTCGCGTGTCACTAAACATCAAAACATGATATCTGACATCTGAACCTCATCTCTGACCGTTATCTCTCAAAGGGACCTGATCAAAGAGCACGCACGAATTCTGGCCGCGAAACCTGCGATGTGGGGTGGTCGCAACCCCACAGCTTCCGGCGTCGAAAAGCTCGCAACTGCATGCCAGACCGAGTGGACACGAGCTGTGGACCAGATGCTCCGCCAGTGGGCCACACCTCCCTGTACGAGATAGCTTTGTGATTTCCAGTCAACGCAGTCGGTCTTTTTAACTCAGTAAGACTCAAAAAATAAAGATGATAAAGACGGCTACAGTATCTAAAATCGGAACATTGTATTACTATAGATAGGGGCAGCATCGGGATGGCGTTTTTGATATGCATTTCACTTGGAGAGGGATCGCTGCTCAAATTCTCGCACTCTGGCGGCTGTAGGTTATGCATGGATCGTGCTTCTCAAGAGCCATTCCCTCTTGGTCCTTGGTAGTCTTCTTTCATCTCGGTTCTCCTGATCAGATGCACATATTCTCTGCTTATGTCGCCTGCCTTTCTTCTGCGGGTAGTGGCTGATCCAATGATACCGTCGTGATGTCACCTCGGACATCTTATCCGAGTAGCAGTGGGCCGGTCCCAACCAATAGTGTCTGGCGCGCGAGCGATGAATGTCCTCGCTCGCGAAAGCCACGTGGAGCAGGTGTCAGTTGCATCAGGCTACAGGCATCGCTTTGGACCCCTTTGCAGGAAATGGCAAAGCCAGGGAGAGCTCGTTGCACCGCGGGTCACAGCCCGCGCGAGTTCTCCCTCCTGCAGAATGGGGTAGCAAGACCTACATTTACGAAACGACGTTGCAAGTCGGATGTCGTTGATGTTGAGATTACAAGAGAGTGAGGTACCTAAGCCCATAACCCAAGCCACAGGGTGAATGCCAAGCCTTTTCCATTATTCACCCCAAAGCTAAGCTGCAAGGGGTAAGTGTTTGCAAATGGCTGGCCCTGTCAGGCGCCTCGGCGGCAACGACACAACAGCTGCATTTGTCGGCTTTCAAAGCAGAACCACCGCAGTCCGTTTCCCAAATAAATACCTCTATCTGTCATTGAATGTATAATCTCCGCTTTGAGTAGCTGCTACTGGATTCGGACGTTGACCCAGACCGAATAACCGATTACTGAACATTTCGCATCCACCTTCCTTCGCGCGACCTCCCTCCCATTTTCGATGTTCCATTGGCTATGCACTACTTCCGCATACGTGGACATGACTTGACTCTGCATGGGCTTGTCCGCCGCGTCTTCTTGCATTATAGAGGAGACATGGTCTGGCTAATCGATCGCTGGAATGGCACACTTTGAAGCGATGACGGACTTCGATATCGCCACCTCTTTCAAGTGAAAATTTCGAAGTAGATATCAAAGGTGTGAATTACGGAAGGGATCTTCTTCCGAAGATGAAGGAGTTGTCGGGCTGCGTGAGAAAAGTGAAGTACGTTTTGGCGGCTCCATTTCTTACTTGCTCGAGCACCACTTTATATAATGATAGTGACTACATCAAATACTAAGTGGAGGCAAGAAGCTGCGAAGGGTATGGAGTCGGATACCTGACGCGGTCGCCGAGATTTGGAGGTACCGCCAGCAATTGATCATTGTATAAGCCGGGACGTGGCCCTCAATTAGACCCAAGCAGCACTATTTCACATGAGCTGGGCGAAAGAGCCAGGGCGATGAGAAAAAACAAACGATACGGGCAATAAGCGGCTTGGCAGGGAACACCATACAAATTATTATACAGATCTATCTCAGTCTTCTGGAGTCGTAAGGTGTTTTCGGGGGTCATTTTTGAATCGCGTATGATTTCTAGGGGTTGATGGCTTAGAGGCCCTTTTTAAACGTGTGGTTCGCGCCATAGTTAGAGAAAACAGTCGAAAAAGCGATGTTCTTTGGTGGCTTTCTCCTGCCAAACCGCTTATTGCCCGTATCGTTTTTTCTTCTACCCGTAGGAGAGCGTCGGGTTTTGGAAACCACGAGGAACTTATTCATGCCACTCTTCGATTTTTCTTAGCTGCCTTATGACGTCCTGCGTACAACGTATCATCTACAAGATTGATATACTTGCACGGCAAGGCTTTTTCCACAGTCGAAACTGCCATTCTGAGTAGCAAAACACGCAAGAAAGCGTTGTGTTTTGAGCAAGACAATGAATAGCCACATGCTCTGTGTGCTCATCATTGCCTTTGCATTTCGGAAATTGTTATTAGACTTCCACATCCCGGGAGAAGCTCCAGAAAGCGTCTAACAATTGTGTAAGATTTCGAGATTATACCCCTACAATCACATCCCTTGCAATTGTCACCAAGTCAAGCGTATGGCGCCCAATTTCAAGTATAGACACCTGCAGAAATAGGAATGCTGCAAAATTTGTCCTCTATGTCGTATGAATGTCTGTCATATTGTATACTTGTACTATCTTCCTCGAGAATGGCCAAGCCAGTACCAGTGGGGCCAGATGGTCAAGCGAACTGATGATGCCAGGATCTCTGGCTTCCAACCATGATGCTATGCTAGTCACTACGTGTTAAACGTAGGCCATTAACGGCAGCAACATCATGGATTGATTGGTTATTTAGGAAGACACGTTCCAAGACGCGGAGTTTAAAATGATGCCAAGGCGCTAATATGGATGTGATATCCAATTTCTAACTCTACGTGAGCAAGTCATATCGCCGGTCTCAAAGTGCGTAAGTATGCTATTACGTTATTGTATCATTTCAGTTGGCAAAGACGGTCAATGTGTTTGAAAGTCGAAAGCTGAAGAGTTTAAAGTTCTAGAAGCCGTGGAAATCCTGACGAAGACTTTGAGTCAGTACGCGGGAATCAACCTGAAGGACGATTGCGCTGCCGGTCAGGAGTATCCCAAATCCTTTTCCCGACGCTGTTAACAAATGGCAAGAGATGTACGATATCAGCATCTCCATGTAGGCCTGCATTACATGGTGAGAAGAATGCTGACAATAACTGCACAGGAGATCTACCTGCTAGAGTGGGCCCTCGATCACATCTACTCCACTGTCCGCAAAGATTGCCCCCAGTATGAACAAAGATCATCTGTTTACGGACAGTCAATGCACTCATGGCTCTGCGATCGGACACGGGCTTCACAGGCTTTGTGAAAAGCTCGAAAAACTCAAGGATATATTTGGATGGAATTCAAACGACGACGATGATACAATTTAAGCATCGTAACGGGTCCAAGCACAACACCCTTCGGTTGAGGGTGCGTCCCCAGAATCTATGCTTGGGACCATCGTTCGATCGTGTGACAGTAGGTAGTACGAACTCAAGCATTCCGGCATACTGTAAAATCTATTTTCGCCAATGTCGACTATTCAAAGCTCCAACGCCAGGCCTTGTGACCGTTCCATTTGTCAATTTGCTCGACCCATCACACCAGCTATTATCGTATCGAACCGGATCATGGAACTATATTTACATTCATAGCTTGCTCACGAGACGCTGATATTCGGGTGCTACAAATGCTCTACAATATCAATTTATAGACTATGACAAATATCGTTTGGGACAGACTCATCGAAGCAAAAATAGCTTTCTGCTCCGAACAGGTTCTGAGGTGATACAACCGGGAACGTGCGTATCGTGTCCTACATAAGATCTGGCCGTACCTCTACCCTCTTACTCTTCTCAACTTTCAACGAGTACCAGCACTCAAGACAGTCCAATCGATCTTGATCCGCACTGCAGTCTTCGGGGAACCATCAAACCAAGTAAGTCTTTCTAGTGGTGGTCACTCCATCTGCTTTGTACTACTAACCTAAGCCTATTTATCTCCTTAGATCAAATACTAGCCTTCAATCTCCAAGCAACTTTAAGACCCTCATCATGTCTTCAAGCACGAACCCTCCGGTGGCCGCTACCGCCCCCGAAACATTCAAAGCTTTCCTGGACTCGATGAACGAAACTGAACTCGACCGTTGGGCGCGCTTCTACAAGTTTGTGAAACCTTCCCAGGAACCACAAACTTTCCAGGAATACCTCAAGACAGTCGAGAAGCTCTGTGCAAAGGCGAAAACGCCGAAAGGCGGAAAGGGTGAGATGGTCAAGTTTTGCCTAGAAACAGAAAGCTAATCATCACAGATGACAAAAATCATCCCTTTGAAGATATCCTATTCGAGGCCCTCAAGCAAATGACGAGAATAGGATTGTAATATGAATATAAGTAGATTCGATCTGGAAAACCATGATAGCAATGACGAGGGGTGGGGAAATAAGGCTGAAGGGTGCAATGTACGGCAGTCAATGTGGCGATTTAGGTGGAAATGATGCTTTGCTTCTTCGGCGAGAAATACAGTTACCTCTCCTCTTGGGAGTCATGAAAGCCAAGACCAAAACATCCTAACAAGGAACCACTTATCGAAATTGTTGACGTGACATCGGAGCTATCACTTACGAGGCGTTCTCAAAGACCCAAGGGGTGTAGTATTGTTGATCCGGAAGGTATAACCCGAAACAGGTAATTTCGTTTTGTTGCGCTGCTTTCTTCACTTAAATTGCGAGCTTTCAATATTATCAGGTAACAGCCATCGACCAAATGGAGAAACTTCCGATTTACAAGATCAAGGAAAAGCTGGTAGGTTCGCCTTTACCTCTGTGAATGAAGCCTTTCATTTCTTGGACACATAGTTTCAAGAAATGATCCTATGGACTCAGCATATTGAACTCGACAAACTACACATGCTTGAACACGATCATATCACCCTTCACATCACATCCCTGTTCTCAAACCTAGCCCCAAGTGATGCAATAACCACACCGCCGATGCAAACAATCATCACCATCTTCATCGAAGCCATGGCACATTCTGTAGCAGCGTTCCATTGCTTTCGCGCACTGACAGCATGTCCAATAGTACGAAGGAGGGGTTTCGATCATTCCTGCGTAGTACATGCTGAAAGAATGGATGGTCAGTCTAAATCATATGAGTCTAATCTGCTACTTAGCCTACAGATCAGTGCTGCTACTGCAAGTTTCGGAAGAAGAAATTTCTGCAGGCATATCGGCACTTGATTCAGGGGAGCCTATTTCGCATTCACCGTCAGCTTTCGTAGGATGGCCTTCATCCGGCCCATTTGTGGTGTTGGTCATTGGTATCTCTCGTCGGCGAGGGCCGCTTTCAGTATGGCTCGTATGCCAGTCTTTGTGTGTTGTGAGTGGTGTTGTACTGTAGACTGTCGTTCTCAATCACGATTCCCTGTCGTGCAAAGAGCGAGAGCTGACATTTATGAGCAATAGGTGGGTTGGAAGACAATCAAAAGCAATTCCTCCGCCCCATAGGCAAACATCCAGCCGCTATCGGTTCCAGTGGGAGATGTAGCACCCGAAGCTCGCAGGCTCAATGTCGGGTGCGTCAGGGTGGCAATGGAGCCGTTGGGTGCCTCTCGTAATCTGAGTCTATATGTGGGTCAAATCTCCGAAAACGTTGCCTCGATAAGGATTATAGCTCATGCCTCGGCTTTGCTCCTCATCCAACCAGGCAATCAAGACGCTGGCGGATGAAACATCTTGCCTTGAGATAGAGGTCTGTGCAACGTCGGCCACTCGATTCTCTGAGTTCGGGTCAAGGCGATGCTGGCTAAGCACGTAGTGGATATTATATCTTCCTCCGGTCCTTCTTTGACCTTCTCAGCACTCGTTCTCTCTCCGAAAATTTGACAAGGTTCCAGATACAACCTCACACCCCCACTTGGTCTACCATTCGGCCTCGAGACCTAAAACTAAGATCCCAAGGAGTAAAGGTATATCATGGATGAAACGTTCGAGTTGTGATCTCGTCACCCCTCACGCGTTCCATTTCCCTAGGGTTTTTATTATTGTCCGTCTGTCAGGATACTCTTGGGCTGACTCATTACGTTGTCCGTTAGATTAGATTTAGCAACATGGTGATCCACGGTCACGATCCAATTCCTCTCATGAACGAGGGAGGTCTCCAGTCCAACTTGGGTTCCTGCCAGCCTATGCTTCACCCGCCGATTGAAATAGCAGGCAATACCAAAGTCATTGATTCACCAACCACTCGTCACGCCAACGTACTGGCCAGAAACGCTTCTGCAGTTGCCAGTGATGAAAAGCGTATGGATGACTCTGCGGTGAATGAAAACGCGAGCATCCAGAAGGAACATTCTTTCGACAGCAAGCTTAGCGATCTTGACCGAATGCTTGTGCTGCCGCAAAGGCTGAATCCTGACTCCCGTGAGGCTTTTGATGACATTATCAGGACACAAATAGAATCCCTGGCACCAGCGGTTGGCATGGAGAACCGCGAGAGCTCGATTGTCAGATACGTCAAGCGTTTGGCGAGTATCAGAATGTACATCTTATCCCAATGGAAATCTAAGGAACACAATGGCTGGAACGGAGATTGCGAACATTCCATTAAATTGATCGATCAGATGATGGCAGGATTGATGCGGACCATAGACGTACAGAGCAATTCCGGTCTGGAGCGCGATCTCGACCCTCTCACGGCACTGGAGAGCTTGAGCGATATTAAAGGCGACCTTTTTGACAAGCACGGCTTGGAGAAGAATGTGGATGCTCTGATTGAACAAAGAATTCGTGCTTTGTCGCTCGCGCAACACTCTCAGATCCAGGCAAGTCGTAGCTGTCCGGTAGGTTCATTGATCCCTACTGACTGAAGAATGGTCTAGAGAGTCGATGCTTTTGATCGTGGGCGAGCCGAGGCTGTGCAAGTACACAGAGCAACGGATAACAGGACTATCGACCTTCTAAAGCAGGTAGCAAATCTCATAAAGGATCCAGAACAGGCGAATGAGAAGATTCATCAAGCGCAGTTAGGAGACTTGTTGAATTATCGTATCCTTGCTTCCAACGCCGATGCGTGGGCGACTCCAACCACTTCTTCGGTTCCAACTAATTGTACCCCGGCGATTCGCAACCCATCGGTCCCTAACGCCCTGTGCTGTCCAGTCGAAGCGAGTAGCTATGGTCCTTCCTTCACCGAGTTCAGGCCTAAAGATGTAGCTACGTCGTCATTTCCACAACCAGTTTACTATACTCCTTCCATGGGAACCGGTCACGCCCGGCCGAGCGATTCATTCAAAAACCCCATCATCGACTCTATCGGCCAGAGGCACCATGATCATGGTCTAGGATGTGATGATCGTACCAGTCTCGGTCCCTTCAATACTGGCTCTTGGCCAACGGGAACAAAAATGCCCCCACCTCCACTGAATCTGCCTCCCACCAGCGGCTTCCCCGTGGAACAGACTGGAAATCCTTCCTCCAAGAACACCAACGTCTGGCCAACATCCACCTGTATGCCGCCGAATATGACAACGCAGGCCTTCATTGAGACGCAAAGGCAGCTGCGCGAGGCTAGCATCGATCAGTCACGCGGCCAGTATGGCTTGACTCGTGCCAACCATGGATCCCGTCGCGATGGAGGATTGCATAATGGTTGTGAGCACCACGAGCGTGGTAATCGAAGCATTCGTCGTGGTAGAGCGTATCATGGGCGCGGTAGTCGTGACAAGGCCGATTGGGAGAGCAATTATTGATGACGTTACTATGCGTGGATAGAGGGATTGGGTTGGAAATTTTGTAGATCATAATGAAAGGATCAGTATGCATGCTTATAAGACCAGTTAAACTCAATGACTCACTTGATTGCATGCACTTTCAGACTCTGATAGTCGCTTGTAGTTGAAGGCGGAAGGTCAGACTATAATTCCGGTACAGAAATCTGTGCGTCAAAGATTTGCAAAGTTCTTTGTTGCTGCCTGGGAACGCAAGAGATGATTTACCCCTTGGTAGATTCGTTAGCCCTCCTAGTATCTCTATGTCAAAGCTTACCAGCGTGACATGCAGATGACGGGACATCAACGACCTATTGGCGCACACAGACAAGCAATTCATCACACGCTCAACTGCCCCTTTGTGGTCGACGGTCCTATCAGCGCCTCTGCTTGCACTCTTTGTTTTACTAGTCACTTCGTTATCACTTTGTCGCTTTTCCTAGTATGTGTTGTACACCCATGCTGTCTCTATATCTAACGCACCGTCTTGGAGATTTCAAGAACAAGCATACGGAAGCATGGTAACTCAGCCAGGAGTAGAGCACAGAGCTTGCCTTAGACGTATGATAGACATTGATGAAGTTTTTTTGAAAAGGAGTTCGTTTCAAGCAGCCGCTGGTCACGTGCAGCGGGCGAGTTCCATAGCAAACTCAGGGCTTCATGGTCTTATTTGACCCGGGAACTCTAGGAAACTCCACGACTCAGCTGGGCATACTCGACATAAAGGCAAGCTGACGCGTGAGTAAGAGAGGTATGGAAAAGGAGGAAGCATTGGTAAAGTTGTCGCTTCCACTTTGCAAGGATTCGGAGCCTAGACATGTCCATCTCCCATCTTATCAAATCCAATAGTCTGTAGCTTAGCCATAGGATGAATGCCCATCCAGTGACTAGGCCTGTAGCTCTGTGACCACCTCCTCTTGTACGACAACCCCTTCGTCTTCCCAAAACAACTTTTTTAGCTTCAATTCCTTCGCATCCTCGAGATACTTGTCGAATCTAGCCTCCTCCTTGTTGAAGACCTTACCCTGATAAACCTCATGCGGTAGAAACGCGCATTTCTTCTCAGCCCCAGCAAGATATCTGCATGTATGCATATGTAGGAAGATTGCTACTCGTTGGTTGCCTTGCTCGGTCAATCTGTGCCTTGGAGGGGTAGCGGTCTTATCCAGGAAGAAGTCTGCGCCGTCTTCGACTTCAGGGTCGGGGTCAAGCCAGCCGGAAGTGTCCAGCCAGAAAACCGACTTGTCACCGTCGGCTCGAAGCCTGGCGACAACGTTCTGGGTAGCTTGCTCTAGCTGGCCACGTAAAGGTCGCATGACGAAGATGGGTATGGTGGCTGGCGCTGAACTAGGAATCATACCAGGCGTACCCAATCTTTCGCTTTGAACGATGTTTGGATGCTTCGGATAGGCTAGGTTCCGGACTGCTTTGATCAAAGACACGTAGGTAGTCTCGAAACTTCCTGATAAATCGAACAGTGTGCTGTTGTAGTCGGTGAGATTCTCATGGAATGACGCGTCGTCTGCGCCTCCAATGTTAATGATCTGCAATCGTCAACTGCGAAGTCTCAAAACTTGTAGATTTCCCACCTACTAGAACATCGGGTATGTAAGCGCTAAACATCCATGAATGATCGAAATACGATGAACCGCTGGGACCGCTGCGAACAATTTTAGCCATATCTATGAGTCGGCTATGTTGTAAAACATGAGATTCACCTGCGAAAGAACACATCTCCCAACCCAGCGGGACGACCTGTACCTCCAATACAATCCTGAATGAGACACATGCCGTCGGCACCAATGCCGACGTGATCGGCTCCGAACATCTCTCCAAGCAGATACTCCCAGCCCATGACACCAGCCAGCAGGCCATCAGCGCCTCCCGTGCGCCGGCCTCGGTGTTTTCCTGTAAATGAGCCAGGAGAGTCAGTGATGATCTCAAGAATCTTCTTCCGATCTTGATCGACGATTAAAAATTCTTCCTCCTCATCGGGTTTTTCCTGCCGGTCGCTCTTGCTGCTACGAGCTTTCTCAATATCACTCAGTCCGGTCCGATGCTTCTTGCCAATCAGGTCGTTTTCCGCTTTCAGTAGGTCTTCATCGACGTACTCCTCGCCCAATGATGACCCGGCCACTTTCACGATTTTTCCGCCTTTACCAAGCCACAAGCCATCCAGCTCGACCACTCCTGTACCATGGTCATCAGTCATTGGTGCAACAATGCGAACGTAGTGTTCCGTATTTGGGTCTAGATCATTGAGGCGAACTGATACTAGCGAAGAAGAGTTCGGTAGTAGAACATACTCTTGATCATCGATTTGGGCGAGCAAGGAGATTGGAGGTGCAGGCTTCTCATTGTTCGATAGCGGGTGAAAGTGATAGTGTTGCTGATCAGCTAATCCTGGAGTGGTTGGCTTTGCTGGAAAGGCGCTAGTAGCGGCGTTCGACTCTGGCTCTGGAGCGTTGTGGAGAGAGAGTAGCAACGACGTGGTGTTCTTGATTGTGATGTCAAAGTAGACACCTACAAAAGAACATCGTCAGCTGCGAAGTCAGATCGAGGGACAGTCAGGAATACCGGGAAAGGTGCCATCTTTACGCAACCGGTTTGGAGTGGACGTCCAGCGGCCAACATACTATGTACTGTCAGCAGCGCCCACAGTCTGACAATCGCTATTGCGGAGAACACCCTACGTGAATCTTCGGATTTGAAGCAGGATAAAACTGATAATCATCCATTTTCCTCTCACTCATAAGTTCCTTCCCCAACCCACTAGCCCCAAGCTTCGCAAGATCCAGCTCCTCACTGCCCCCATTGAACCACCATACAAACAACGCAGCGACCATGAGCAAAAGCCATACTGGCTTGCTGGCGAAATTGCGTTTGATCCGAAACCATTTGTAATTACCATAGGAGCCATAGCTGTTGAGCCGGGGGGTGAACGGGCTTGGGCTTCCATATAGTGATGGTGTTGGCAGCTTGAGGCTTGCAGAGCGGTAAGGGGAGTAGGCTGTCTTGCCGTACGGGGTACCGGCGGGACTGTGATGTGGTGTGGACAAAGAGGAGCTTGCCAGCGGCGTGCCTGGACCTTGTTGTCGAGGAGAGCCATTGAGCTGTGTCAACGCTAAATGCAGATTCGGTCGATTGCGAAGCGGTGGTGGCTGCGTCATGGTCGTAAAGAACACTTACAACAGATCCAGTCCGACTAATCAGCATGCAGATCCTTACAGGCTTTATAATAAGTATGTTGATGAGGTGTTTACTTCGCGATATTTGGGAACTGTAAGCGGCGGCAAGCGGTAAAATTGAGTGTAGGTTCAATCATGGCGAGATGCAACTGCGCTAAGGCTCGGTGACAAATACAAGTCACCCTATATTCTGGAATCTTTGGCCTCTTCAGATCAAGTCCTCTAGCACTTCACGATCCAGACTGGTCTTTCAGCAAATCTGGTTGAGGAAATACTCACAATAGTCAGGGGCCATGAGAGAGCCACCTGCTTCGACATCAAGACTTATGGATTTTCAAGTGTACCTCCTCCATTGATGCATGCTATCATGCAGCGAAGAGTGCTAGATACACTCCCCACCCCAATCCTACTAAGCTTCCTACGACTGTTTTCTTCTCCACTGGTATGAATACGTGCTGTATCAGGTTGACAGCCGGCCAAAGCTTGTATCCTGCCTTCATTATAGGCCATGTTTGCTAAGACGTCACAATCAGCATTCTTATTCTTCAAGAAGAGAAAGTACTTCCTTGGGCAGAGCATACTTCGTTCACAACGTCCCAGCATACGTTCAAAGGCACACCCCTCAGCGCCCTTGTTCCGCCAATATATGCAGCCACATTCACTACCGCCCCGATTGTCTGATCCAGCCCGATCTTTACCATAGTGTTCCTTGCATTCAACTTCTTCTCCACTTCCACACCCTTCCCGCCATCGTCAACCTCAATTTTCCTGAGCGTATAGCCGGGAAACTTCGACTCGATGTACTGCTGCCAGAGAAAATTGGGAGGCGTGGAGATGATGGTATAGAAGAGGAGAGAGGGAATGTCGGGCGGTGGGGAGGAAGTGAGGAAACGGGCGATGAGGAGGGAACAGAGGGTTAAGGCGGTGGATTGGAGGGTTGCGACTACAATCGCCGGGGCCATCTCGAGGATCAGGTGCACTCAGGCTTGATTCGGCCTTAAGAGCAAGAGAATTGGCCTTCTCCTAGCCAAATGTATGAATGTATGGTGACTTGATGAGATCTTTGCTTTGGGATTTGAGACGCGTCTGTACACGCGCGGCTGCTCGCAAGATTTGCCGGGATGCTAGGTTGAGCGCGTGGAAGGACTTGGGGAAGCCGTAGAATTGAAAGATGCGAGATAGAAGACGACCTCACGGGCTTCTGTCCTATTTATGTCGTGGCGCTGCACCGATAATTGACGAAAATTTTGGTCGGGAAAAATAACTTCCATTACGTCGCGTGTCATCCTCCGATTGGTCTCAATAATTATAAACATACCTGGAATGTGATACGACGTGGCCTTGGGATAGCAGCCTAAAGTTCCTAAGATCTACCTGTTCTTACCAGCACCAGCTGCTCAGCTGCGACTGCAAACCACATCACAGTGTAAAGGATTTCTCAAGCCCAGCGACAAGCCGTCCAAGCTGATGAATACCTCTTCCGCTACGTTTCTAGCTTCGCAGTGTCGTCCACTGTCAGTAAAATAAATCTAGTTTTCGTACGTTAGCAAAAGTATCGTAGCGGATGTAATGCCCAGAAGTGAATCATTATGAATGCCCTCAGTGATCTTGGTGTAACAAAGTATGATCATTCCCGAAGGATCACTTACTATCTAGTGCTTGCGTTTTGTAATCATTGGGCAGGAAAGAGGATAGAGCCAAAGAATGAAAGATCTACTGACCATCCCATTGCCAAGGAGCATTCTTCATCAAGCAGTATTGTATTCGAAAGCCACCATAGTGCTTTTGGCGATGGCGCAATCTGTAGCACCGCAGCATCAGCAGCCGCTCCACCCAAGAATGTGTAGCAATATAGCAAGCGAAGAGTGCAGAAGGTCAGAATATGTAAGATTAAATATCATGCAGCTTCGCTCGTTCTGAGCCTCCGGCGAGAGGCTCCGAGTGGAGTCGTCAATCGCAAATTATATCATCATAGAAGTATGGAGGTGAGGCGGAGACACAAAAGGCGTAGCGGGGCGTACCTTGTCGCTAGTAAGCACGGCCACGAGCATGGAGCATGCCTCGTTGGCGGAGCGGGTGACAAACCCTCGTCCTGTGCCTGCGGGTTCATCACAGGTATGGGGTTGGACAAGGTCTAGGGTATTGCCTAACAGGATGCTGAAGCGTCATGACTGTCCTCCAACCCTTCAGAAGCCGAATGGCTGGCCATTCAGGCTTGCCACGCAGTCGTGGAGCCTGTGCCATCTCCTACCATACAGGTAGCTTCAGCTACCAAGGTCTCCCACGGCGCATTGGAGCCAGTGAAGGTTTCTGCCATGCGTTGAATAGATCCCATCGCCATATGTCCTGTAATGTTCGAAGGGACGTGGGGCGCAAGAGTAGTGCACTGCCTGACTGCGTCTGGACAGGCACAACTGGTTTGAGGCTTCAGAATGCAACAGTTCGCATGAACCCCCTGGCTTCTTCACCCTCTCTGCGGTCAACATGTTGCAAGCGCTAAATCCGACTGCAACTTCAGACGCAAAATTCGTGCAATGGAGAGGTCGAAATTTGAAATCTGATGATCTGCAAGACCCGTACGCGCTAATGTAGCGTGGAAATAGCCGAGCTGCCCACGAACTTCAACATCATCAACCATCGGCTTTGGTTGACATCGCCGAAGACATCTTCTCCAGCCACCACCTTACGTGAGTAGCTACCTCCCTCAGGCGGCCAAAACTCGCTGACAGAGCTCTATGCATAGACACAGCCAGCATGGCAGAGATCGAGGTTACAGCCTCGCAATGGAGGTTCGTCGAGGTCGGCCGCGTTGTCCTCTTTACACACGGGCAATTCACCGGCCGACTGGCAGTGATCGTTGAGATCATAGATCACAAACGTGTACGTGTCCCTCAACTGTTTCTCCAGAAGTGCTCTTGACATGCAGGACAGGCCTTGGTCGATGGACCATCAAAGTCAGAAAACGCAGCTGTCCCTCGTCAATCCGTCGCCCTAAACAACCTTATCGTCACACCCATCATCATCCCAAAATTGCCCCGAGCAGCTGGTCGAGGCGCTGTTGCGAAAGCGTGGGAGAAGGCGGAGGTGGAGAAAGAGTGGGCTGAGAGTGCGTGGGCGAAGCGGAGGGAGCAGAGGGAGAAGAGACGCAACCTTTCGGATTTCGATCGATTCAAGGTTTTGAGGTTGAAGAAGCAGGTATGCAGTACCACTTTCGTGCTACAGTATATCCGTTCCCAAAGCGCGCGAGGACAAGCTACAAGCCACGTATGGTGTTCATTGGAGCATATGCTGATAGCGATTTTTTGATAGGCACGGTTCGAGGTTCGCAAAGCGCATGCAGGTATCAGGAAATCGGCGAAGTCTTCGTGATGGAAATGCATCCTTTGTCTTGTGAAGCTTGGAGCGGTTGTCGAACACTTTCCTCATAGGGAAACGAATGCTGCACGCTAGGGGTATATGCCAGCAGATAGCAATCATTACCAATGGAGCTCTCATGGCAATTAGTGTTCTCGTCGCTCAGCTTGCTTTGAGATCGACCACCATTCGCCCCGTGTTGCGATTGAAGGCAGTGGCACCATCCGCTAAAGAAGAAGCCACATGCTAGACAGTTTATTGGCCGGATTCGACACACCTTAGACATATGTAGACTTTATACTGTTTCGTTTTCCCATCTTGGAACATGCTGTCACGGCCCTAGCTTGCACTAGCGCACATCTGAGATTTCGGCAAGACATCGCAACGATCATTCCGACACGGTAAACGTTCAGTACCTGTGCAACTCCCCCGTAACAAAGAATTCTCCTCTTGATGTGAGTATAGTGCTATTTTATCTTGCTATCCGAGTTTCGCCCCATATCATCGACCCATAAAATCCCCCTCCGACCGTTTGTGCTTTCGGTGTCTTGCGGAGTTGTCAGCACCCGCGCTTTATTCCCTTGGTACCGTCGTGATACCGACAAGTCAGCTCACAGCATTCTACAGACTCATCCTCCTCCAAAATGTCGAACCCGCGCATCGAGGAGCTTCCCGACGACCCCCCAGCGAAAAAGGGCGCTGAGGTCGACGATGCCTCGAGCAGCTCCGAATCAGATGATGCCGATGCTGCAGGAGGCGATGAAGAGGGCGAGGCTGGCATTCCAGCTGGCTCGTCCGTGACCGTGCACTCTCGCAATGAAAAGAAAGCTAGGAAATCAATTGCCAAGCTGGGCTTGAAGCATGTGCCTGGTATTACAAGGGTTACTTTAAGGAGACCGAAGAATGTGAGCAAAATTCTTGAAGATATACATCTCAACGAGCACTTGAAGGCGGTCAACGGCGGCTGGGGAGCTTTCAATGGGAGCTACAATTACTGAGGAGATCTGGATAGATCCTTTTCGTCATCAACCAGCCCGACGTCTACAAGTCCCCCACAAGCAACACATGGATGTACGTTACGTTCGACAGGTCGGAACTCCATACAATAGCTAACGATACTATCCAGTATCTTTGGTGAAGCCAAGATCGAGGACTTGAGCTCCCAAATCAGCGACTCGGCTCTCAAGAACATGGCCCCCTCAGACAACGTGGGAGACTCCCATGCAGGGCATAACCACGCTACCGAGGGCAAGGGCAAAGCTATCGAAGCTGCAGACTCCAAGAAAGACGAGGATGAAGATGATGGCGAGGAGGTTGATGACACAGGGCTCGAAGCCAAGGATATTGAATTGGTGATGGCGCAAGCGGGCGTGTCAAGGAAGAAGGCTGTCAAAGCGTTGAAAGAGAATGACAACGACATAGTAGGCACCCCAGGAAAATCCCCCACAAGCCTTTTCCTAACGCTTCTCTAGGTCAATTCCATTATGGCTTTGTCCATATAGGAAGCCGTGTAAGGGCAGAAGGGACGCCTTGTTTGTTTGTTTGAGAATTCGTCACCAACAGCTGACAGCGTGATCACTCGCATGACTTCTCTATGTCGGATCAAAGGCCCGCTTGTTCACATAGAGTAACAGCTAGAGTAATCAAAAGCTCTGGGAATTGTGCATTTCTACGCCATCTCAGCATTCTCTACACTGAAACTACTATGCTAAGATCTAAAGCTTTTGACTCTAAATAGCTATCAACATGTATCCCTTCAATTCTTCCAGATCATAGCCCGCAGTCCAGAGTTGAGAGGTGCACGCCAAGAATCATGTCACGTGCTCAGCCCTGCACAGCAGACTGCCAAGCCGCGCAACCCCATTCGAGCTACGAACAACGCCCATCAAGCTCTCCATTAATCACCGACCCGTTGCCATTGAGCTCGCAAACATGGCCGCAGGAGTAAGTCACACCTTCCCACCCCTCATATCGGTTTCAAACCTAGCATCCCACACCACTAACCCCACCCCCCAGCGCTCCACCGCCCTAAAACTCGACTGGACCAAAATCTCCACCTCCCTCGGCCTCAAAGGCCAAACCGCATCCGCCCTCCAAGCCTTCAAAAAGCGCAACGACGACGCCCGCCGCCGCGTCAACCTGCTCCAAAATCAGCCCCAAACCGTCGACTTCGCCCACTACAAATCCACCCTCAACAACACGGCCGTGGTGGATGAGATCGAGCAGCATTTCCGGAGCTTCAAGCCGAAGACGTATGATGTAGAGAGGCAGATTAAGGCTATTGAGGCGTTTGAGGGGCAGGCGGTTAAGAGTGCGGAGGAGACGAAGGGGAAGGTTGATGGGGAGTTGAGGGATTTGGAGAAGACGTTGGAGAATATTGAGACCGCGAGGCCGTTTGAGGATTTGACTGTTGTGAGTTTCTCTCTTTGTTTTGGGAATGTGAGGGTTGTGGATGGGGGTGCGAGTGGTGCTGATGTGGTGTGTGTGTTTAGGATGAGGTTGCGGCTGCGCAGCCGGATATCGATAAGAGGACTGAGCAATTGGTTAGCAAGGGGAGGTGGCAGGTGCCGGGATACAAGGTTCGTGATATTCATTTTTCTGGAGATTTTCTGTCTCTGTGCGAAGATGGTGTGCTAATGTCATCAACAGGAGAGATTTGGGGATCTCTCGGTGCTATAGAGAGAGCTGTACATCGCGTCCTGTCTTCTAAGCAGTCCAAGCTAGAAATACTACATTGTACACCTACTAGATACACTCGTGCAGCTTCTATCATCTGCGCTACCTGGTGAAGTTCTGGATGACACCAACTTGGCCCGTTTCCAGATATTCTGCCTTTCGAAGAGCCGTCTATTGCCTGAACATAACACTCAATGTTTTACTGCAAACACTGAATTAGACCATATAGGTGCAATTAAAGTCAATATCGAAGTCATGGTTTGCATTATCTAAGAGAAGGGTATAGCAGACTCTGAAACTACCCGCCGGGCAGGTGAACGGATGATACACAAGCCTTCCACCTGATGTTGAATGTATGTCCATCTCCTTGAAGGTACGAGCACAAACATTATAGCTACATCGAAACATACAGTAATCGCTGACGCATGCCATCTCAATCCAACCACGGCTACTAGAGCTTCCTCTCGAAATCCTAGCAAATGTCGCCTGGATTCGGAACGTCGCCAATCCAGATTCCACCATCGGCGCCCTTCTTGTTGAAAGCAGCCAACTCCGATGTATCGAACCGGGGAAGAAGGGGGAAGTACGAAACTTCGGGTGTGTCGAGGCCGGGAGGTGGAGTCAACATGGTAGTGGACCAAGTATCGCTCTCAGTGTCTCCCACAAGAGATGGATCCACAGGAGCCTTGCCTGGCCATTTCATGTTTTCTTCGAAATCGATCTGATCGGCGGCAGTAGTATCTGGAGAGTCATGGGCCGTGCTAGCCTCGGGTACGGTACTTGCTGGAGTTGAGGGCGGAAGGAGCGTGGAACGAATCTGGCCGATGATGCCATTTGCCGCTTTGAGTTCTTCTTCCAGTCGGAGATTTACGGCCATGAGGTTGCGTACCTTCGTGGCCGTTATCGGTGATTTGGCCATTTTCAAGCCCTCAACCGCTAGCGCAAGGCCCGCCACCAGGCGAGCCTCGTATCCCTTGGACTTTCCAATCTTGTTCTTCAACCTACTCACGAGATCTGTAGCCTGTTTGAGCTTAATGTCCTTCTTGGCACCCTCAGCGACGAGCTCCTCGTTGGACTTCGAAAGTGGTGCATGGCCATCATCTGCTTTCGACAGCGAGCCTGTCAGATGAGCGTTGGCCGAGGCAAGCTCCTCTTCTTTCTTTTTAATGGGATGGCTTCGCCTAACCAATTCCGTGAGAAAGGCGTTCTCAAACTTAAGGTGCTCGCATTCTTCAAGCGTTGCGGCCTTCTCCCGCAGCAGGGCCTTATCCCGCAGCAATGCCGCCACCTCGACCTGAAAATCCTCATGCTTGGTGACAAGTTGACTGTTAGCTTTCTCCATTGCCGCCAGATATACTTCCGCTTCTGCCAACCGTTCTTTGGCCTTGAGGGCGTCAGACTGATAGCTGGTGTCGTAGACCTTGCAATCCTGCGAATATCCGTGCGGTTAGCAGCCCGCATCCTTGGTTGAGGAATAGACGCTTACGTTATTAACAATCGCTGCCTTTTGCAGTACTTCGATCTCGTTCTTCAGCTTGCGTACCGTCTATACCGTTGCGTTAGATTTGTATGGTTGTGAGCGTCAAGATACTTACCTCCTGAAGAGTTCCGTTCGAAAGAGCGAACCTCTTACTAGTTGTGGCATTCTCCGCCTCAGGCTCATTGTTACTGTCACATGTCTCGACATTCGATTGGCGAACCTTCTCAAGCTCGTCATCTAGCATAGCGTTGGAGTTGGATGATCCTGCATGCGATAGTCGAAGGCCATTCGGTTGCCCATTAAAAACTTGGACCGCAGTCTCGAGATCTTGTCTTGCAGTTTTAAGACCTTGGACTTCATGCTTGAAACTGATAGTTGCTTCTGCAATCGTGAGATCTTGGACCTCTTCCTCGAGACTGACGACAGGGGCTTCAAGTTGTCTATTATTGCTCTGAAACACTCGGAAGAATTCTCCATCGAGCAGCTTGACGCAGCCTACATTGGTACCGAATGATGTCACCAGATTCCTTCTCATCATCAGCCAGGCTTCCAAAGCATGGTTAACGCGATACTCCCAGGGCACGTTGTCGGATAATGTAGAATCTCCTCGACCCATGAAGTGAAAGGCTGCTATGTGCTTGATCGTGACATTTATCAAGCTCTCAATGTTCAACTCAAAGCGTTCATCTTGATCGACATAGATGATTTGCTTGCGAAAAGCTACCAGTCGCTCAAAGGCTTCGCAGACCATGCTGTAAGGTACACTCATCTCGGGTGACATCGCAGTCTTGAACCACTCAATGACAGAATAACCGCTGGATTTCCATGCTTCGCTTGTGGACAAGTCGCCCCAGACCTGGCCCAATCGCTCTAGCTCGGCCAGTGTGTCGTCAAATTCATCTTGAAGCTGCGAGCGCGACATAGTCGTCGGTGTTTCTACTGCTGCTATCGTTATTATCGTTGTGTATTTGTCGTTGCTGTATCACACCAAGTCAGCGGTATACCTGCGTTGCCTGTCGCGATGTGGGAGCGATGCAAGAAAGAAATCCATCGACGTGCAAGATGGAGTTAAGAGCTAGGCTGCACGGACCGTGCTGGGGGGGCCACAATAACACGACTCACGGCAAGAGCTTGGAAAGATGGCCGTAGTATCTTAGATATTAGAGGGTAGGATCATAATCGTTGACGTGGAGGATCGTGTTGGAAACCCGAGGATGTAGTGTTTCCAGAACGGTGTTGATGAGAATGATAGGGCTGACAAAATTATGGAGACTCTTTCTTCCATGGACTTTCGGAAACGTTCCACCGCTTTCTCTACACATGAGGCCTGGATCACTTCGAGGTTGTGATTAAAAGCTGGGTCCTCATCGCTCTCGCTAGGTATATATCGCACGCTAACGATCCCCACATCTTGTTGCTCCTCTTTGACGCTTTTACCCAGACTCTTGATACCCAGTAACCTCATGCTCTTAGCTAGCAGGTCCAAATACTGCAGGCTCAATCATCTATCCCTACAGAAATTTCGGCGTCCATTGGTAGACGTCGGACCTCGCCTTTGCAGCCAATATTAGCCAGAGTGAGACACTATCGTTTCTGGTGCCCTAATCTCGGCCTACCGGAGTGATGGCGGGCGGTATGGATGAAGACCCTCATGAATGGGTTGCGTCACCAGGGCATACTGGCAAAACAGACCAGTATTGCCAATAAATTGAAAACGGCTTACTCGGGTCTGTCGAGTGCCTTGAGGGTAGATTGATAAAGATGGAGTGACGTCTCAGGAATTACCTGTACGCTAAGCATGCCAAGCACCCAAAAATTATCCTGGCTCTGAATGCCTGGGATTCAAGATCAAAGCAAGACGCAGCATCCGGGCAGGCTTTCTCAACGATTGACATTCAGCCTCCGTCTCTGCAAGCCTTCTCTTTGCAGTCTCAAGCTCTTTTGTCAACTTGCCGACTACGAAGTCCTTTTCCACATCCGAATTTGAAGAACTTCCCCATCGTCTTCCTTCACGACCATCAGAGCGTCCAACTGCCCCGCCATCGCAGCGATCTCGTCCCTCGGTGCGGCGGAGAATTTTTGGTGATATGATGCTTCCAGAAGTCGATACGCCATAGGAGCCTTTGCATTGGTAGCTATGTCATACCGGTCGAAGAAATTCCGATTGCATGAGAAGCTGGCGTTGTGCACTCGGGGGATCGTCATTGTATACCTTTCGTCTCCAGCACCTCCATGAGCGTCCTGCAGGGAAGCACGACCAATAGCGGTGGACTCGGGTGTTTGGGAATGGTTGCCCCCACAAGGATGGAAGGAAAACCTAAGGTCCTGGATCGGATCCTTCGTCTCTCCAAGCCTTCTTGTCAAGTCCTCCTTTGCAGCTACGAGCTAGCCAATCTCGGTAGCTATGTTAGCGTTTACGATCCTCCAGCTGCTGATGGCTTCCTCTTTGTTGCGTAATTCTACTCCGTTGGCTTTCGAATCATGAGTTTTCACTTACATGGCTTCTATGAGCTGCATAGCGGTCAACGAAGCCTCTCAAAGAGCTGATTTTAGGCTGGGCGTCTACATCTCTTTGCAGCCTTCCAAACCGTCTTGAATAACAACAGTGGAGGGATCTGCAGATGCCAATTCACGTTCCATCCAAGCTTTGAATCTTTCAAGAAGACTGTCCACTACCTTTTTCAACGTTTACTGTATTAGCTGTGTTGTTCGAGTCAGTGGTCTTCGCCAGCTTAATATCTTTGTGCTCGTTCAGGTCCTTCACCACATACTTAATCTATTGACAACTGTCGGACCCTGGCCGTAGTCAGAAAGGGTGACTCAACGTATACCAGAGTTCCGCTTGAACTACTCCGCGGACTCAGATTTGCCTCCGACACGCTGGCTACAGCGTTGCTGACAATTAGTCGCGTACAGAAGTGCAGTGTGTCTCCAACACCCATAGATCTTCTATCACTAGCTAGCTCAATCGTACCACCCACTTACTTCTCGATGACCGAAAGGATCCAATCGTTCTTTTGGAATTAGGTTCGCTGTCGCTGAAAGATAGACAGCGCAAATATCTCGCACACGAAATGTAAAAATCGAAGCCAGCCAGAACATTACCAAAATCCTTCTATGCTCTTATCCAAGATCCGCTCTTCTCCAGACCGTACGACCAGCATTCACTTTGGGTATCCGACACCTACTACGATCTCAAAGATCTCGAGCCACTGGCTAATAGACATCAATGCTTGGGAGGTGTCAAATCCTTCAAGCTTTCGCAGAACAGCCTTATCAGTCCCCTTCATCTGAAACATAGCTGTCTATCAGTCTTGTCTCAAAGAGAGCAGACAGTTCCGCGCGTTCAGGCCTTTCTTGAGATTGATATGAGGCTCGATGATGCTTGGAGCAGTTGCCATGATGATCAAGATGAAGCCATGTTCCAACAGTCACGGTCAATGAGGGACAAGCACAAGCAACTTAGCAGAAAAACCGGGAGAATGGATCACTTACTGATGGAACATTCGATGTTACCGTTCCAGACCCGGTCAGACTGTGCTAGTATCTTCTCATTCAAATACTTGGCCACAACAATTAATCATGAATCACCGAAGAAGTGACACACATAACGAGAGCATAAGTACACATCGTTTCAATCAGACATTGCAAACCCCAATCCGTCAACCCCACCCCTTAACCCAAACCCCTATCACCACCAATCTCAACGGGCGAAATACTCCATCGTATCACGCCCACAAGCCGCCAAACACAACCGCAATAAATTCCTACCAAGCTGAGCGCACCAAAACCCTCTCATCACACGCCCCAAAACCCTACACCTCCATCCACCTCCACCTCCACCCCCCCAAAAAAACCCTCCCAATCAAACCCCCGCCCTCCTACCCCTCCCTCTCACCCGCTACATCCCCTACCAAACACCCTTCTATCTACCTCTAAAGCAATTGAAAAGGAACATCATCTGCTAAAACTCCACAAGAACACAGAAAAGCTTTAGAAGAAGAGAGGAGGAGAGATAAGTGGGACTGTACTTATCACGTAAGTGTAGTGGGATGGTGGGAGAAGGGCTGTGAGTGGTGTTTTTGCAGGGTGGTTGTTGGGATGGGATAAGGATGAGGGGTTGACGGTGAGGGTGCGATGTTTGGATGAGGGTAAGAGGTAGGAGATTAGTGGGGTTGGATGATGGGTGGGAGAGTAGGTATGATGGTGGGGTTTTTGGGTTGAGGAGTGATGAATGATAGATAGGTGGGGGGTATGTGTTGAGGTATTGATGACTTGGGGGGATGTCCGAGCAGAACAGGTGACAGAAGACTTTGCCATAATTGTAAGGACATGCATTTTCTGTTTAAGCTTTCCTTCCGGAAATACTGCCATCATATGCCGGCGCATGCTGCTACACCTTTTTGACTCTACTCTGTGACGGGCGCCGAAGGCGACTGGATGGTGGTAGATCCGCTTTCATCTATCATTGGAGACCCGAGGTCAATTTCTTCCAGCGTACTAAGTCTCGATCTCATGAAGGTGGGAGACTTTGATGGTTTTGTAGCTTTCTGGGTCGGTGGAGGCTCTGTCTTTGTACAAATCCAAGCTGAAGCATACATATTGACTCTAATCACATTGTCAACATTAGCAAGATTCAGGCATCTGTTGCCGTTCGCATGAGGGGCGAATTACCTGTCGATACACGCTCCCGGTAGCCTAGCTCCGACTCTCGTCACGGTGAAGCCACGTTTCTCAAACACTGATGTGTACCACGGTTTGAGACCAGCAGATCGTAGGAGAACCTTGCCGCCGGCCTTCAGAGCGCGGTTGAGCGCTTGTACCTGAACATCCGCTTCCGAGTCATCAGGGTCGAACCAATCCATGCTGTCCATGACCTACGGCAATTTTAGTACTCTATAGGCCCGGAATCGTTGCTATCTGCCGGCAGGTCACTTACGATTGCATGGCTCAGACTGCCTGGCAAGAATCGAGCAATCACCTCTTGGAGCTCGTCGGTATGTATACGTAGTCCATCGAACGCTCCTGGTTGCGAAAATTTGCGGTGTGCGCCTGCTGATAAATACTGCGGATGGCACCTGCCAACCTCGTTAGCCGGGTTTGAATGAGCATCAGCTGCTTGTAGATCCACTTGCCTTTGCGTATAGTGGCCTTGCAAGCACAGTAGATAGAAGTAGTTGTCGTCGCTGATCAGGGTGTTCTTGATGACAGGATCGAGCGTATCGACGATATACTGCCACACGGCTTCGCCGCGTAGTTCGAGGTCGCCTTGTTCTCGATGATCACCAATGATCATTCGGCGCTGGGCAGGAGGGACACCTGCAGCTTTCCAAGCGAACCATTCAGTGCTGACCACAGACCAATGTAACGGTCTGCTTAGGAGCACCCGGCGTATCTTGGGCCACATCTCTTGCTGCTCCCTTAGAGTCTTCGCCTTGCACAGATTTCTCACATTCGAGCCAAGTCCGAGCAGGGTAAAGAGCCAGCGAACGAGCTTGATTGCATGTCTGGCGTATTTGCTTAGCACAAATAGGTAATTGGATAGTGTATGCATACCTTGAGCCGCCTGTCTCATAAAGACCCCGAGATGAAAAGGTGCTCCCGTGGTTGAACCAGTACTGACAAGCCTGCGAGCTTAGATGTGGACTGAGTTTTGTGATGAGCGCTTCACGGAATGCCGGAAACCTGCCTTCACCGAACATCTGCCAAACCTGCGCATAAGGGAGACTCTGAAAAGCGGCAATCTTGAGCTCTAGTAGATGGTTCTGATTCGGATTGAGGTCTACCGCATGAACGCGTCTTGGGTTTGCGTTGTATAGATAGTCTAAGACGTTGTCGCCTGCCGACGTGACGCAGAGAACCACATCATCGTCACGGATTTTGAGCAAACGGTGGTCTATTCGAGGGTCTTCCCAGGTAAAAGCGTAGATGTACTCGTTCTTGAACTGGTTGTGTTTTGGCAGCTGATCATCGTAATAGATACGACGGTGGTTGTTTTGGTAGAATACGGAGGGAAGCGGAATGTTCGAGCTAAGATTGATGATAGCGCATTGGTAGGCCTTGGACCTCATCTCGAGTGGCCTGGACCTCTCGACATCCTGGTGCATCTTGGCTCTGTAAATTTGGGGAGACAAATAAGGAGACTCGGTACACGATGCATCCAAGGTTTCGAGGAGATCTGGGTTGGCCGAGTTGGAAGGTACAAGAGTGCGCTGCGTGCCCAAGAAGACTTCAACAGATGTCAGTAATGTCTGGTTGTATACCGCTGAGGACGTACTATAGTATGGTATCCCGCATAGCCGGTAATTGCGTTCATCTACCGTCTTGAGTGTCCCAAATCGATACTCAAGATAGTCCCTTCGAGCACCCTCTAGCCCTACACGATCGACGTCGAACCAGGCCCGCCAGAAGACTCGCCCTAGCCAGGTCACATGCCGATTGAATGAACCACCAGTGTATGTTCGCCCACTAATCTCGACGATGCTTTGTACGTAGAAATCTACCACGCCTAGAATTCCGTCTGGAGACAATAAAGACGGTATGGAATCGACAACGCTATAGTAGTCTGGTATCATGCTAAGACTGTACGAAAGCGTCACAAGACCGGCTCCAATATTTAGCATACTGTCACCAGAGTCGGTTGAATCCAGCGAAATAACGCCGCTTTTTTGTACAGTATGCCGACTTTCATAATCTTGTAATCGAAATGTGCGAGCATCTTGGCACACAACCTCAACGTCCCAGCCTAGCCGGTCGAATCGTCTTCGCGCCACATCGAGGAGTGAAGGAGAAAGATCGACGAGGTACACTTTGCTAAAGAAATTAGGGACGTCAAGGTAAGCCTGCATTGCCTCGATGTTGTAGCCGGTGCCACCTCCAATATCAACCCATATTGGCTTCCTGTTCGAATTGGGGTTTTGCTTTGCTTTATGTTTTAGTTGCGCAGCCACAAGGCCGAGCATATCTTCACGTCCCTGAAGAAGTATCTTCCGAGTAGCGTCATAGACGTCGGCCTGCCAGGGCAATTGTCAGTCTCAGGGTAGAATTCATCGTTCCGTACTTTATCAGCTTGGGAAATCGAGCAGAGTGCGCTATAGACTGTGACTGAATGTGAACAATAATTCGTAGTAGCTATCCATATAGTGATCATTATTTTGAGCTTTTTGAAATCCACTTCCAAAATAACCATATGTAATGTAGATGATGGGACAGGACTTCTTCCCTACATTGACTGCGTTATCCGGAAGGTGTACCTACCTGTGCTTTGTAAAAACTCTCGAGAGCCGCTTGCTGGCCAGTAAGTGTCCCATGTCCGCAGTGAGGTTTCAAGAAGCTCGCATAGAAGAATCTGCCAAAGTTTACAAGTGCATTGGAGCCTTTCGGAGAAGCTGGAGATGATATCGAGCCAAGATAGGCCCGTCCAAGAAGAAACAGGGTTGTAGCTACTGCCAGGAAAATGTAGAAATACTGGAAGCTGGTATTGGGGTTAAGCAGGCTCTTCGCTGCTGCTGCAAAAGTGAGCCACATCCTGTGGGCGTGAACTTGGATTGCCGGCTATCAAGATCAGGCCGAAGCAGGTATGTAGCAGGAATTGATGAAGGTTGGCGTCTTTGACCTCGTGTGTATTGTTGGAGTGGTGAGCTACCTTATGCAGACGCATATCTGGGCAACGGAGGCTGCGATATCGCTCGCACGTCCCAGACGCAAGCACCACATGTTGCAACCACCCAATCATGACCCCACATGTTGAGGCAAGACCCCACAGAAGTCGAAGCAGCGTCACAAACGCTCCAGATGACCTGCAGGTTGCGGTTAAGCATGAATTAAGGTCCAACACCCCCACACAGTGAGACAGCCCTGCATACTACCGTGCCCTGTCACATCGCAGATAGAGCCCATGTGCAAGCATCCGAAAGCATGCATACGGAACGCCCATTGTCTATGCCCATGCATGTAACCTTTGGCTCTCGAAGATAAGACAAAGGTCTGAGCGATGCAAAGTAAAAGTTGAAGGGTGAAGGATGCGAGTAGCCAATAAGGCTCGTAAGGCAAGCACGAGGTTCCAAGGACGTCGAGGGAAGGGTACCCGAGGCTGCCAAGCCAGGGGACACTGGCGCTAATCAGATAATCGCTTGTCGCCTGTCGCGACTCTGAATGGTGACTACCTTAGCATCTCTGTCCATTTTCGTTGGCTTTATAGTCTGCATATTCTATTCACAACATCTGTGAGATACGGTGGAGCTCTCCTTGTTACTACCCGCTTGCCTGGCCCAGGTCACTGCGGCCTCATGCACCATATCTCGAAGCTGTCGTTGATGAACATTGCCGCGAAATCAGTAGACTCCCGCAATGGAAGCTTACATACCTTTGATCAGCTGCCTGCATTTAGGTAGGTGCATGGTTGAAAGTCCCAGAGATCAAAATGCTTGAAGTGTAGCGGTTGTACTCCATATCACTCGACCGAGGGATCTTTGTCTAGGATGCTTGGGAAGCCAGTTCAAATGGGTATGTTTGGATTAACGCAGCCCAGATATTGATACACTCAGTAAGGAATGCGGCTGAAGTGACACTAATGCAGTCCTAAGAGCTGACTGACATGTCATGGTATGCTTATAGGGAAGCAAGTGTAATTTCTTCGCCCCAAAGCCATCCCCGTGTTCCGGATCTTGGGCAGCTCGGTTTCTAGCAACAACATCCTCCTTCAACTCTATTCCACTTCTGAGATGCTATTTTGCTATATTCGCTCGCTACTCTACAGCTGATATGTCCCTTCGTGACACGGAAATCAAGTTCTGGATGTCGCCCAACTTCAACAAGCGAAGTCACGCCATCTTACAACCGTTGAGACGTATTGCCTGCCAGTAAGATGGGTCTGAGAGGGGGAAGCGCTAGTTGACCCATCGCAGGACCGTGGGGAATGGACCGGACCGACCGACATATGACATTGGAGCTTTTTGAAACCATTACATTTTGGGAGGTCGCATACTCGGAAGTCGCGAGCTCCTTTCGTCGTCTTGGGATAGATTCAACATTTGATTTGAGACCCTTAGGTTGACATTCGAGGTCAGTGTGGAAGGAAAGGCTACTTGATCAGGTAAGACCCGAAAATTGCGGGTGTGAAGACGTTGATTGGAGCGACATCAGCATGGAGATACCCAGCATACTAAGCAAGCTCGCAAAAGAGACGTTGCTTGCGAATGGTACTGACCTGACTCTAGGCTTTGGGAAAGGCCATGATTTACACCCAGTAGTGTCAGGCCACTTCCCCAAACCTCTTTTGAGGTGACCGACCGCTTTCCAGGCTTACCATTGCGAAGCTGCAGGAATAACATTGAGTATCCTGTAAAAGTGGAATCACCAGAATTCCCAAAGATCTGGGTTCAGGTTGGCCACAGGACGAGATCATGGTCATTCTCAGATTACCTGAGCTAATCTCCCAACAGCCCATTGCGTTATCATACACGTGCTTGAATCACCCCCTTTGCAGATCGCTCATGGGCTACTACTTTTCTTCCCACCTACAAGAGAGGGCTTCCAGTCCTTTCCGATCTATCATCACCATCTTGTGACGAGCATCAGGGTCACGAATAGGTTATTCGTTCTGAAATGGAATTGAGCAACAGCTGAAAAAGCAGAAGCAGAAGCAGAAACGTAAGGTCGTCTTATCGTGAAGCAGTCGTGCTCCACGTGAGCAACTCTATGCCTACTTGAGTCATTCCGTCGGAAAATAAAAACCTTCAGCAATCTCGAATTGCCAATCATGAAATAGCGTCAACGAAATTGCTCGATTCGGTCACTCGGCCCTTCTCTAGTTGCGCTTTGACCTCGGAATGCAGCCATCATCTTGTTAGGCCGCGGCCAGACGGCCACTAAAAGCTGGGGTAACAGATAACCACATGTCACTAGAACACGACCATTCCAAATCTACACTGGTATACGACCACGTAGACGAATGAGATCCGCGCTATGGGTAACGGCGTTTATCTTGTCGAGATGTCTAGGCCCGGCTCGTGTGGAGTCACGATTCGCACGCCAGATGCTGACAGCCGAGATTCAGCCACCGATTCATCGTTGCCCAATAATATGCTGTTCTACAACAAGTTCAACGCCCAAGTATGGTGGTTCAGGTGCAGCTTGATATGGAGACTCGCTGATAACATCGCGTACCCCTCTTTTCACTGTAGATTCCCCTTCCTCACGATGGGTGTTGCTTTTGTTAGTATAATATCCCAGCAAGCGTGTGTGTTTCCACCCAGCAATCACCAAGGTAGTCTTCGCCTCGAGGACTGTGCTACTCCCTCCACACTCACTCCCAGAATGGCGCCGCAAAAGACTATTCCCCTTGCCGCCAACATCCTCGGCACAATCGGAACCGTCTTCTGGTGCATCCAGCTCATCCCGCAGATATGGTACAATTGGCGGTAAAAGAAAACCGATGGGCTGCCTGGCGTGATGATGTTCCTCTGGGCGACTGCCGCCGTTCCATTCGGTGTCTACGCTATCGTCCAAAACTTCAATATCCCCATTCAGATTCAGCCTCAGGTCTTTTGCGCATTATCTCTGGTGAGCTGGGCGCAGATACTGACGTACAACAATGGCTACGGAGCTTGGAAAGCAAGTATGCTTGCAGCAGGCTTTGCCATGGCCTTTGGAGGCATCGAAGTGTTGTTAATTATCACATTGCGGCCACTCTATGATAGAGGGATCGCGTGGCCGATTATGATCGTCGGGGTCGTCGCGGCCATACTGTTAGCTGCGGGGCTGTTACCGCCGTATGCCGAATTGTGGAAGAGAAAAGGTAGAGTTGTAGGAATCAATTTTGCGTTCTTGACCATTGATTGGTTGGGCGCATTTTTCTCATTGATGGGAGTAGTGGCCCAGGAGACATTTGATCCACTTGGAGGCTGTTTGTTCATTGTTTGGTATGTGTACTCGTTTCTCTCAACGGCTGCCACGTTTCTTGATCGCTGAACAGGCGTGTATCGGTAGCATCGTTATTGAAGGCGGCATCTTCATCTCTCATGGTAGTTGGCTCCTACGCACCCGGAAGATTCGCAAAGCCGCCAGAGCTGCAGGAAAATCATTTGACGACCTCCCTGAATCAGATGAATATCATGTTGATGTTCCACGCAAAGGCAGCATCGCCGCTTCCCGAGATGTCAACAAGGTAGAGATCGCAAGAAAAGGTAGCGTGGCGCTTGGGAGGGATCTGGAAAGCGGGGAGGAGATGTTACCTGGGAGCGTGAGCTATGGCCGCTCGGGATCTTTGTCCAGGCATTTGGAACCACTGTCGGAGGCTTCGAGCAGTGAAAGCGGAGCAAATGTGAAGGTGAGGGGAGTGGAAATCAAAGAGGCAGGGATCGAGGCCGCGGACTATGGGACCATGGCGAAACATCTCGGAACGTCAAGGACGAGGCCAGGGTATGTGAGGCAAGATTCCAATATGTCAAATTTGACGTTCTTCAAAGAGCCGCAGTGGTAAGACGATGTAACGGAAGTAATGACGAGAGGCAACCGGCGATAGAAGTTCTATCTAAGTCGTGGTTTTGCTCCTCTTTATGCAGAAATATGTACTGGGTTACCGTAGACAGAGTCCATCAGGCAGACCGCAAGTCTTCACTTATATATCTGCAGTTCATGCTCTCCAGTGCTTTAGCAGCGGTACAGTGGCCGCTCTCTTCTCCTTCCACGTTTGAAGGAAATCTCATATCTAGGGTTAGCTCTTGCATGGTAGACAGCCTTCTATCAGTGGGGGATTTCGCCCTTGTTTTTGCCTTCGCTACAGATAGATGCTCACGGAACAATTCCAATCGCTCCCGATTTCTCTCCAACAAATATGAGATGGAACAGCTAGGGCTGATGTTGTATTTTGAATAGGCTAAGAGACTTTACCATAATGTCTTGGGCTTCTCTTTCAAGCCGGAAGCGTGTGGTATATGATGGGTTAATTCTGACAAAGGGGAAGTTCTTAGGGTAGTGATATCGCATTACTTCTTCCCGGGTCTAACGGCTTGTATCAGGGTATATTAGTATCGTCTGTAAGTATACCAAGCCTTCATCCGTCATAAGTAAGTGGGAATAGATCTGACATCGAACCTCCAGAAGGTAGAATAATGGACTGTATGCTATTATGTTCCTGGCCATACTAGATATTATGGTAGAATATAAGTACTTTATCAAGTGAAGGTGACGCCAAGATTTGATATCTTTAGCGCGACTAGCGCATTCCCTTATCCGCCCCCAAAGATCTGACTCGTGTGCAGCGAGGCAGCTTGTATCCAACCTTGAATATCACAGACAATCATTGGACCTGGGCATCGTCCTCTTCTTCGCTTGAAATACGGACCATATCACTGTCGCTAATGTACTGCATCTCCCGCTTACTGCCTTGCGATGGGCCGCCCTAACAATGTTCGGAAATCCACGACACCACACTATCAAACCTTTCCCACTCCTCCTCCCAAATCCAAAGGCCAGCCTCCGTCAGACACGTCGCCCTCACGCGACGACGGCGCACATCATACTCGCCATGGCTCTCAAGGCATTGACCACGACCAATCGCCCCTCCCTATCAAGCAGCTCGTCATCCTCGCCATCATCTCCCTCTCTGAGCAGACTGCCCTAAACTCTATCGGCCCATACCTCCCACAGATGGTCTCTACGTTCCCCGATGTCGATCAAGGGCAGGTCGGTCTTTACGTCGGGCTTGTGGCATCTGTATTCGCGCTGGCACAATTCGCGACAAGCTTTTTCTGGGGATGGTGCTCGGACAGGATAGGAAGAAAGCCTGTGGTGCTGACAGGGACAATACTTACAGCTGCAGGCTTTATAGCCTTTGGCTTCTGCAAGACACTCTGGCAGGCTGTTCTCGTCCAAGTATTCATCGGGCTTGTGAATGGCAACCAGGGTATCGTGTCGACTTGCTTGGGAGAAATTACGGATCGCAGTAATCAGAGTAAGGCCTTCATCTACCTGCCGGTTGTCTATGGGCTGGGCGGTGTTACTGGGCCGTTAGTTGGAGGACTGCTAGTCTCCAGGGGTGCGCAATCCTCTAAGCGCGACCCATATCCATACCTCAAGCCGAATCTGGTGTCGGCAGCAGTGCTGGTGGTGGATATGATCATCGCCATGGTGTTCTTGGAGGAAAGCTTGGAAGAAGCCAGGGACTTGCCACCTTTGGGCAAGCGGGTTGGGAACCTTTTCTCTTGGGCGTGGCAATTCGCCAGCTCGAGCCGATCGACTTACCTCCGAATCCCCGAAAATAGTCACAAGCACTCCTCGCACGTTAATGGTGACGCATTTAGTGATCGGCACGAAGAAGAGCATCCCGACTCAGACTCGGCATCTCAAGTATCCTTACCAACTCTGATACCGCACCACACGACTGACATCACGAAACCTCAGATCTTCAATAGAGATACCATGCTACTGATGTTAACATACCTAATATTTCAGCTTTCAAATATCTCCTACAATTCCCTGTATCCAATTTTCGGACAAGCTGGGCCACCGCGAGGACGAAATCTCTCACCCGAGGAGATTGGGTTCTCTTTAGCTTTCGCAAGCGGAGCGACAGTCCTTTTTCAACTTGGGTTTTTCGGCAGGCTCAGGGACAAGATAGGGAATAAGATCACCTACAGAGGCTGCTTGGCAGCAATGGCCTTAGCGTTCCTACTGACCCCGTGGGTGGGTTATAAGGACATCCAGAATGGAGACGGTGGGATGTCCAGTGGCAAGGCCTGGCTGTGGATCGAGTTGGGCATCATACTCTTGATCAAGTCACTGGCTGCGGTGGGCTGTTTGACGAGCTTCGTCCTACTTGTAAGTGCAGCATTATTCTCATATGCAATTCAGCTGACAGCGTCGGTGCATCAGCTCACCAATTCTGCCTCGAACCACTCTATTCTCGGTACCCTCAACGGACTCGCTCAGACTCTCTCCGCTGCTGGCCGAGCTGCCGGACCATTTTTAGCTGGAGGCCTGTTCTCCCTTTCAACCCATATTGACCCGAAAGGCGAAGCGGTGGCGTTCAGCGTCTTCGGAGGCATAGCGTTCATAGGCTTTCTCATGAGTCTAGGAATACGGGGCGGGAGTCTTGAAGCGGAAGGTTGGGACGAAGAAGAGGGAAGCGAGGAGGACGAAGACGATGAAGACGATGAAGACGACGAGGAACAGCCGCTACAGCCGAGGTAGCATGGCAGAGAGGGATTGAGATAATGTCGCAAGCCATGGTTTGAAGAAATTCTCCTGGGGATATACAGGGTCACAAGTCATATCATAGCGAAGGAGCTGGAGGCGTCATCGTATTGCATTTGCGAGGAACATTTGCTGAGATCGGGATTGTGTAGCGAGTACATGTTGGGTTGATACCCTAGGACTCTCCTGTTTGGTAGGAAGGGAGCTTGCATAACGTATCATGTTGCTTCATCTGCATCTGAGAAGGTAAACCGGTCGACAGCCCCTACCAGTGTCGCGATCAATACCGAAGTCAAGCAAGAGACGTCTAGTACGCGAAAGAAAAGGCGCTGCATTAAGCGTATGAATAAGGGTCACTCCTTTCGAAGTGGCCCTATGTTTCTTGACGATCGACGGTACAATGGAAGAGTATGGATTGTGTGGCTGAAGGTTTGTTAAATCTTCACCACTCGTTACATCAATAGCGGCTTCCGATGGACCAACACCCTGTGCAAATTCCTAATCACCTGCCAACACTCAATCTTCGCATCATGCTCAACGTTCCAAACAAGGCGTCAACAACATGATCTACCTCCCACCGCTACGTCGCTTCCTACTCCCAGCTCTCGTCTTCGTGACCGTCATAATCTTCTACCGCGCCACTCCCTCCAACACCACCCTGCCATCCTTCATCCTTCATTCACCGCTGGTCCCTCCGGGAGGCATTCACGTCCCCATCTGGAGCCTTAGAAAGTCGTTACTCATCGCGACGAATGTGTCAGATAACCATCTCTCGCCACCAAATCACTACTATTACAGCTACGACAAAGGCGTGAAAGCCTCCGCGAACAGTACCAACTCAGTGCTGTGGCAACCAGTACTCGATCCGAACCTAGAGCCACTCTTTAGATGTCCAGCGGAGGCGAATGAGATTACGGGGCACCTACGACTTGTCGACAATATCGTGCAGAACATCTCACAGATTCCACCTGGCTCGCTGCGACCCGAGACTCGCACTTTCTGGAACCCCACAGTCATTGCACTCCCATATTGGTCAGAGAACCAGTATCTCGTCGTCAGCCGCATTGTCACAGATGGAAACCATCAGGAGAATGTGCTCTGTGAGGCTAATGTCTGCTATGTCCCTGGCCAAGAGGCAAGACCTGGGGAGAAGCCTTGTACTGATGACGATTTGAGGCATGTTGGGCCTGGTGGCGGTATGAGATGTGCAGCTTTACCGATAACGCTGAGCGTACCGCCGACTCCAGCCGAGAAGTGCGTGGGGAAGTTTGCACCGTATGTGGACATTCCGGGATTCCATGATCCGAGGATTTTCTGGAGTGGGAAGGGAGAGCCGCTGATGATGGTCAACACACAGTGAGTGCCATTGCGTCAAGGAATCTTGAACACCACTTACAGAGCTCTAGGTCTCGTTACGCCTGCTTCGGCCTTTGGATCATCGACCTCCGTAGTCTCCATCCGCCTCTAGAGCACCTCCTTTCTTCATCACCATCGCTACCGTCACTCGGTCCGCTGAAGTCATATCCTACACTGACAGAATTGACTCGCAACCCAGCAGATACCCGTTCTGAAATCGAAAAGAATTGGCTTCTCTTCTTTCCCTCTTCTGGCGAGAATTACATCCACTACGATCTTTCATCTCCATACGGAGCACCTCGCGGCCGCACTTTCGCCAAAGTTCTCGGCAACGGCCTAACATCTACCAACCTCACCGATCCACTCGAGCAGCCTTGCCTGCGTGAGCTCACTGATGCTGAAGAGCCCGACAAGAGGAAGCGTGGAGGCACTTGGCATCAAGCTACCAATTCGCTTCGCCTCATCCTTTGCAACCGCTCGGATCCGAATTGCAAAGCTACTTCCGACAACACTGTCTTCTTCGCCATCGTGCACCGCAAATTTGCCAATTACCTAAAGCTGCCTCTACGTTACGAGCGCTTCTTCATGGTCTGGCAAGCTACACCACCCTTTTACATGCTAGGCATATCGCAACATCCGATCCTGATGCGCAACGAAACAGCCTCTGGCTGGTCTCCCTCAGACAACTGGTCCGACAATAGCACCAACAACGCCATAGTCGCTGCTACAAAGCAGAACAATCCAGATGCCACGGAACCGTTCAGCGGCAACGATTGGTGGGCCTATTTCACGTATACAGTCAGCATTACCTATGCCTGGGGTCGGCCGCCAATGACTGGACGGGCGGGAGATGAAGTGGGAGATATGCATGTTGGATACCTGGACGATGAGGTACTGTTGGCGATAGGGGTCGATGACAAAGGGCAGGCTTTCTCGAGGGCGAAAGCAGGGGATCTAGTGCAATGTTTGCGTGCCTGTCCAGGAAGAATAACAAGGAGAGGAACGGAGCGATGACATAGGTGATAGGGTGGGCAGAAGAAATTCCGCTGAAAGCAATCTTTGATGACTTGAAGGGAAGGATTGAATCCTTATGTGACTAGTCGTATTTATGCAGATCCTGGCTTATATGGTACATTGGCGTTGCAGCGAGTGCCACTTGATATCACTTTGATAAGATGTGCCCCGTAGATAGGAAGCACAAAGTACCGCACAACAATTATCTTCGCACTTGGAGCTTGCTTGACTGGCACACGGCCCCTTTTCTTGGCGCCGAATCTCGGAAATACTTCCGTTCTTTCGAGTCTGGCTCGGCGAACCTTCCTTCCATAATCGCGTTCTCCACGCGTTGGAGACCATGGCCTAGCACACCCGTGTATCCCCGTCTTCTAAATACATCAAGCCTTGACGTTACTCAGACTTAGCCTGCCAGTAATAGCGGCGACATAGCTCCAGTCAATATGAGACAGCACCACCAAGAGTTTGACGACGATTGGGAAGATGGTTGGTTTGAGGACGAAATGGAGAACCAGGAACATGATGAGCGCGGCGAGATAATCGGAGGCGGTTGGTCACATGCACACGACGACTTCGGCGAGATCTCGGGCAGTTGGTCGAATTGGCCTCCTGCACGCATCCAAGCTGCCCTGGCGGAAGCCCTCAAACTCCGTGAAGACGGCAACGCAGCGTTTCGTGCCGGCGACTACAAAGCCAGCACCAAACTGTACGGCGATGCCAGATATGACGTGTCCTATCTCAAAAGCGTGAGGGAGCTTGGTGGGATCTCCAAGAGCGATAGTCAATTCACACGGACGATTACGGAGATGCAATTCAAGGCCTGCTCCAATGAAGCTGCCAGCTTGTTGAAGTATGAAGATGATGTGCCAGAAGAAGGAGGTGTGTCCAGGTTTCAGAAGGCGCGTAATGCGACATCTGGGGCATTGGATGCGTTGAAGGATCATCCGAAGGCTTGGAAACCTGGAGATAAGGAGATGGCGAGGCTGCTGTATAGGAGAGCGCTTGCTTGTGAAGGTCTGGGGGACTTCGAGGGGGCGGAAAAAGAGATTCGAAAGGCGTGCGAGCTGAGTCCGGGGGATCAGAGTCTACAAGAGTTGAAGAGCAAGATTATCAATGTGAGGAACTTGACGAAGCTTGTCATATGAGGGACGTTTGTGGGAGGGCTTGAGTCTTCCACGAAGTAGCTGTGAGCGTGCACCACGAATCTATCACACAAAGGGACCTCCGCAGGGTACCCCATGCTCAACGATCACTAAAAGCCTGCTGAGAAGATCATGGTCAAAGAAAATACTCTCTGGAAATGTCGATGCCCGCTTGGAGTTTCCTGGGTCTTGGATTAATGCATTGTTTGGCTAGATATCCCAGCCAATAAACCCGGCCCCTGGAAGCCTCTCAATCCGAATCATGCCTTCTGACGCATTTCGCGGCCGTCATTGCAAAGGTAAGTGTGAGAAGCGAGAGTCGCTTTGCGAGCTTGATGCACCATCCTGATGGACTGTTCGATATGCACTTGGCTGCTAGCCCTTGTTCGGCCTAGGATACTTGTCTTACTACTGTACAGAGGTATCTTCAACACAGATTGTTCGGGAACGCCGCACGTCAAAGTATGTTTCTTGGTCTATTCCCTGTACCAACTCACTCGAAGACCTGCGGGATTTCTGGAACCTTATTTTAGCGATAGGCATCGAGCATGACAACCGAGTCCAATCAAGAACACGCTCAACACAAGCGTTTGAAGAGACGAAATAGTCCCTCGGTCTGACAATGAAGGAAGTCAATCGATCCGCTCCCAAGCTTTGAGCACGAAATAGCTATTTTGCACAACAGGATCCCAAGACCAAGAGACGGATATTATGTTGTTTGCCGACCGTCACTTTCATAAATGATTTCGGAAAACCCCACTCAGTCAAATCTGTGTTGCAGAGACTTTCCTTTTGATGCGTCTTGAGATACTGGACTTGTTTATGACTCAATGATTCTGACATCTTGTCACGAATGCTCACGAAACTTGATCCTAGGCAACCGTGAAATCCTATTAGGAGTTAAGCATGCTGCGAAATCAATGATGTTCTGAGATTGATTGTCGTAGACACTGCCTGCTACAGATTCCCGGATGTCCAGGGAGGCCTTCCGAAGCTCCTAGCGAACTCGAATCATCCAACGCTTCTGCTGGACTCTCAACGTGGACCGGCGAGCGATGTATTCTGTGGCGATTGCCGCATGCTAGAGGAGCCTGGTACGCCCAAATCGCCGAACTTCAAAGCAAATCTTCCCACAAGATAGTTTCCGCGTGATAGAAAAGCTATCTGGATTCTTCTTGGTCCGTCTGCTAATATCAATCCACCAATGGTCTCCAGCACCAGTGCGGCTTCTTTCCGTGAGACTCCGTACGGGCTCAACGGTACTCTATGCACATATTCGAAGCTGACAATACTTTTTGTATATGTCACAGTCGATAAAATTTGTTCAGGATTGCTACCGTTTTTGATGTCGACTATGATTAGTGCAAGGTTTGAAATGATATCGTCTTTGAGATTTGGATCGACCGGGAGGCCGTAGTCAAGGGTGGTCAGATACAGAAGAGTTCCTCGGATATCGAGCGTATGTCGCGGTCGAGGCCACTTGCCGGGGTTGTTTGTATTAAATAGTGTTGGGCCAGCAGACGGGCCGGTTGATGCTTGGCTAGACGTCGCTGGAAAGAAATCAGCTGAAACACCTATTGCTTTCCGGACCTCAAGAGCTTACGAGCCAGTACTCCAAAGAGTGGTGCTGTTGCAGTCGCCGGCACAAACACGATAGGCTCTGATACCGGAACGATGGGAGTTCGACTCCGAGCGGAGCCGGCGAGTAATGTATCTTGTGATGGCAACGCAGCAATAGATGAGATATGAGGCTCCACCGCAAAGGCAAAACTTGACAGGAAAGCTATCAAGAGCAACCAACAAAACAGCATATTTTCGCCCCCCGAGTGTGACCGAGCCGCTGATTCAAGTCTCGCCCCCAAAGGAACGATCATTGCTCTTTAAGCATTAGTAGCGCTTATGCGCTTCAGAAAAATTTGTTGTGGCGTGGCCTGTCCGTGGCTATTTTGGGCCATAGCCGATATCCTGCGCTCGAGGACCGCGTGGCTATGACACCATACAGGGTTTTAATTTTTAATTGATGGTAGTATGCCTGCACTCTGTTGGACTTTGCGCCTTGTCCACCCTATACGCCTATGCACCGATATTGTTGTGCACCGTTGCTGAATGAAGCAGAATTCATTTGGCAGGCCCTGTTGGTGAGCCACCCTTGCGTAACGCAACCTACAACTTCATCTATTTTGAAAAAACGCTTAGATCCCTGGAATCTCTCTATTCTGGAGCTTTTTCCTATCGAATCAATATCCTGTATGACAACATAGGTTGACAAGGTAACGAATCTGAGGTATATTAATAGTTTCTTTCACAGAGAACAGACGAAGCATCATCCTCTTTCGCAAACCAAGCACCTCTTTTGACCTCAGTACTAAATCACCACCTCCAACGAAAATCTCCTGCTCAAAATCGTTTCCATAGACATCACTCCATCCTCCACCTCTCTGACCACCACCAACACTCCCACCTCCCCAAACCCCACTTACCCCACCCCCCTAGCCATGATCTCACACCCACACGAATTACTCTACACCACTTCTCCTACTTCCATTTGCCGCTTTTGGCGTTGATACCCATATATCGACAAGGCTGTTACTTTTCGATAACGTAGTTATAGCAGGGATGAGTCTATCACATCCCGCACGTCAAAACATAAAATTTGGATGGCTATGGCTGTGGCTGTGGCTTGGTAGGCATGGATTGATTGGGGTTTTCTGCGCGGGGTTTTTGAGAGTTGAATTGGGATGGGATGGGGGTTGTTGATTAGATGGTGGTGTTGTTTTGGCAGTAGGTGGTTTTTAAGATAGATGGATGGGATGGGATGGGATGGGAGATGAGCGTGGGTGTTGAGTGTGAGAGTTTAATGTTACCTGGTTTGGTTGGTGCGTTATTCGTCAGGATATCAAGTGTATGAGATTGGGTGGTGTCATCCTCATATCCGTTATTCATAATAAGGTAGATTGGGGTGTTCGGCGGCGGGCATATATAACAGCTAATCCAGCGTAAGTTGGTCAGTTGTCGTACCTTGACACTTTTGTTAAGAGGACGGATGTTCTGCAATGCTTTGGGAGTGTAGAGTGGCTCGACTGGACTATATATCTTGGGAAGTTGTGTGGTCTCTGGATTTGCGGCCTGTGCGTGCGGGTGTTTGGCAAGTTATATGTTGGAGCTGTGAGGAATTGAATCTTCTGGTATTGATGGAGGCAGCGGTTGGTGGAGGTTTTGGGGGATTTGGGATTTGGGGAGGTGTGGGATTGAAACTACCATCCTGACAAATTTTGATGGTAGATAATCATATAGTCACCCTTCATCATTTCGATCCTCTCAGAGTAAAATCACACAGTCCTTAGTAGTGACTATATGACTAATAGTTTGGGCTTCAAGTTAAAGAGCAAGCTAGGATAATATCTGATCGTTGTACTAAAGTGTGTATGTTTTTATCTACGACACTTTTTGCCGTAAATCTTTCCATTGTTTGGCATACGCAATAGCTTTCAAGAGCATGGTCATAGTTGTATATATAGGAAAGCGGTAGTCGAGAATGTATGGAGTTTTGTGATCTTTGCGATATTGATTAGCGTATTGATTGCTGGTTTGGTTGTCTGATTGCTTTTGGATCATCATGTTGTTAATTCATGATTGCTTTAGCATATGTTGATGTGTTTAGCCGTTTCTTTATCATGGCCAGATATACAATAGTTGATGACCCGTAGATTACTAGGGATACCTGATTATGACTGCTGCGCCTCGCTAATGGCACTGTCATGGGGTGGACTTATATGTACACTAACCGTATATATAAGAGAGCCTAGGAAGAGTCCCATGACACAGAAGTAGGCTTGTAAGGCTCACTGGCTCCAGTGAATCGAATGATTCAACACTGGGAGACTTGCAGAGACACCATGTCAGTGTCAAAGATTATGAGTGTTCTTTTGTGGTGTCATATGTTGTTAGCACTTTCCGGCATTCTCGAGTACTTAAACAAGATTCTCCAACTCTTCTTTTTCCATTTCCTACACCTCGTGGCCAAAAACTCAACATACATACACAGTAATATATCTGCCCCTCAACTTCAAGACTCACCAATACCCGTCCAAGCATTACACTACAGTATCCCAGCATCATCTTCCTCCGCACCAAGGCATCCCACCCTCCACCATGGCTCTCACATACGACCAACGCCTCAAAACCTTCACCGCATGGCCCCATCGTTCCCCAAGCGCCTCAGACATGGCCGCAGCCGGCTTCATATTCATCGGCAAAACCAATGTGCACGATGGCCAAGCGGACGCAGTCAAATGTCTTGACTGCAAATCACTTCTGGAACCATGGTGGGATCACTACGTTCCATTTACCGAGCATGCGAAATACAAGCCCGATTGTCCGTTTGTGATCGCTCAGCAACAGGCAGCTGCATCCAAGGCTTCGAAGGCAGCGTCGACACAACCTTCAGACTCGGCTTCTCGTAACACAAATCATCAGTGTTCTGATGTCCTTACTCAGCCAGATCTCCTAGCAAAGTTACAGAGTCAAGCAAAACGTGACGCCGAAGAGATCAGCAAATTGAAAGCGGAAGTACAGACCTTGGTCAAGCAACGAGACAGCGCTCAGAGGGGATTGGTGCTCGCACAGTACGGTCGCCAAGAGGTAAGTGTCCATATCTGACTGTTTCTAACGCTAGCTGATGGATTCAGGACCTCGATATATGGACGGCAAAAGTCAAAAACGCAAAAGCCGATACCGCGGTTGTTCTAGCCAGCAAAGAAACCTTGGAAGCCGCTTATGCCACAGAGATTCACGATCTAAACATCGAATTGAAGGCTCTCAAATACATGGCCGCTCCATTGCACACCGCCAAAGGCACCATTGAAGCCGCACATACCAAGGAAGTACATGAGCTAAAGACGGAAATCAAAGCTCTAACCACTAGCGTGACTCCACTTCAGACCGCTATAGAAGGTCTTGCGGTAAGTATCACTCGGCTTCAGGTGGATAAGGTGTCCATGGATTACGAGGCAGCGAGCGAGATGAACCGTAATGACCACCACGGTGGAGCAACCGCACAAACTCCAGCTAAGGAATCTATCGACGACACCTCCCGTTTCTCGGCTGAAGTAGGCCCAACTCCCAGTGAGAGATCTGAGATTGAAAATGAGAGGGAGGAGGTCCTTCGTGATGCATGTGAGGAAAATGCCGATTCGGAGTACGAGGGCGAAACTGAAATGAACAATGCCGAAGCGGACAATCTTGAAGAGGACGACGCCGATGTACACACCCCAAACCAGGATGATTCTTCAGCAAGCAATACCGACGCCGATGACCGTGACGCATGGCGCACCTTTCCCAATGAGAACAACAGCAACAATAGCGCTGGAGCGACCGAGGACTCATTGAGCGACAATAATCTGGCTAGCAATGACTCCTGGATCGATCTCGAGTCGCTTTCCCCATCCACCAATGAGCCAGACAGCGTTGATTCGGAATGAGTATCTCCTCCGGCTGCAGAGTCGGTGGAAAGGAAATGGATGCAGTTGTAGCTTTGGGATGGAGTATATAGTTAACTTGGTTGTTTTGATATGAGAAGGAAGCCAACCTCGTCAATGTTCTTATAGCCACGTGATCATGTTTGGGGCCAAGAAGAAGCGCTGCGTCGTATGTAATGATATTGTATATAACGAATTCTCTCCCCTTCGCAATACCATTTATAAGAAACGAGGGCGCACAGGGCAGAATTCGGCTAGAAAATGTGCTTTGTCTACATAATGATGTCTTTCGTGTCGGGTAGCATCTGTCAGATATAATCGTTGTTGCGCTGTCGCTCGTTGTGTTAATGAGGTATGACTGGTAATTCTGGTCCCTCCTGGTAGTTGATTGACAGTCAGACCTTAAGATATTGAAAAGGAAGTAGTCTGTTTGGGAATAATCACCGTCTTGAGGTCGGTAGAATGAGGAGATGACCCGGGGGTGTCGCTTGCTGGAACGGGTCTGATAACTTGCTAGTGGTACTATGAAAGCATCAATGGCCGTCGCGGCTACTGCTTGGTGAATGCTTGAATGGAATAATATAGGCAATAGCGCGTAGAAGGTTGCTGTTAATGAATTCATGCCTACCCTACCTAGAGCTCCAAGAGGGTATCTGAACATGTCGAATACACCACAGCCTAAAGCAAGCATGCACATAACTCTCTCATTGGACACATGATTTCAAACCGCCCACGATCACACTGTCTCGATATATCTCTTCACCTCCCTGCAGCACAGTCAGCACACACACCTACCTGAGCAAGCCAGACAGACTCACCAATCAGTGACAGCTTCATCCCAAAGTCTAATCTCATGCTCTCTCGTGCCACCAAAATGTTCTACAAAATCATCTCCAAATACTTCCCTCGCCACACTTTCCTTTCTTACCATAGTCGCAGTCGCCTCTTTTAAAGACTTGGCTAGTCTCACCCCCTTATCCGCCGCGCCTCCAACGTCTTGGCCTTTCCCTAGTGGGGGCACATTGATCTCCAGTTTCTTTTCTACACCCCTCCAGCCAAGCGCAAGGATTGCCGCTAGAACAAGAAAGGGGTTAGCATCGGCACCGGCAACGCGGACTTCAAATCGGGTCGCTTTGGGGCTTGCGGTTGGTGGTGCAATTAATCGAATGGAAGCGGCCCGGTGCTCAAGACCCCAGGATACCGTTACGGGGGCCCAGAAGTTCTCGACGAGACGCTTATATGAATTTACGGTTGGAGCGACAATTGGCATGACATCTGGCAGACCATCGAGGAGGCCCGCGAGGAAATGTCTGCCCATATCTGAGAGGTGTGCAAGGTCGGGATATGGAGGATTGGGGTCTTTCGAGCCACGGTAGAAGAGGTTCTTTTTGGCACTGTCGACTATAGAGACGTGCATGTGACCAGAATTGCCAGGAAGGCCTTCGCGAGGTTTAGCCATGAAGCAAGGTGTTATGCCGAACTTGCTGCCAATTGATTTGACGACGTATCTGTATATGACTGGTCAGCATTCGAGTGCGATCGTTTGAGCGCTTACTGACTTGAATAGCCCTGCCTTATCTGCCATTTCCGAGATTTCTCCGAATTCAAGAGCCTGCCACTCGAATGAGTCAGGGATCATCTATGTTGAATAGAGAGCCTATCTGACCGCTTCGAAGACACCGGGTCCGCTCTCTGTATGCCACCCCTCAATGCCACATCTTAATTTCTCGCAAGCGTCATATATGCCGTAGTAGTAGTCTTGATTGTGAATGGGCCGCGTCAAGCTGTAGCCGAACATGCCTTCCGTAAGGGGCGGGAGGGAGTTGACTGGATTCTCTTGCAGGAACTTGGCGGTTGAGGATGAGTTGCGCTCAGATGATGGGACACTGGGATTGACAGGTGCTCGAAATTGGAAGAATTCGTACTCCGCTGTCAGTCCTCTGGTCAGCAAGACGAATCCGTCTATCCCAGATACCTTGTACACCAATATGTTCATAACCTGACCCGCTCACCTCCTGCCATAGCTCGCAGCCCCTCCTTCTCAAGCTTATTCACCGCTGTTCTCAGAAGCCCTCTCGGACACGCACTGATTGGACCTCCAGTATCCGGATCCATAAAGCTGACCAAGAAGAAGGGCACATCGTCCTCCCACGGTATCCTCCTGTAACTGCTCAGATCGGGCACCGCAATCATATCCCTGTATCCGTTCTCCGCATTGCTGATCTTCAGCTCCTTGAAGTATGTCTGGTCGTGCATGTCCCAGCCGAATATCACCGAACAGAATCCAAAGCCTGTTTCTGCTATTGAGAGGAACTTCTTCTTGGACATGAGTTTGCCGCGCAGGATGCCATCGATGTCGACGCCGGCAACTTTGACTTTGGTGTCATACTTGAGGAGCTCGGGAAGGGACTCCATTGTCACCTCGTCACCTGCGTATTTTGGCATGTTTGGGAGGTAGTGGACGGATGCGCCAAGGTAGCAATTAGCTCGCTACTTTGACGATTCTCTCGGATCCTGTATCGAAGCATCGACAAGGCTTCAGCAGCGAGCAGCCTATGACCAATGGTGGTGCGCGTGATCGGTGAGTGATCCTTCCGCAAAGCCCAAGCGGGAGTCCAAGCTTCCCCATCGCGCTAGGAGTTGAGTCACGTGACTATTGTTGGACCCCATTAGCGTGTGCAAAAGCCTACATCTCCAATCTTGTCCCTCCAAATCCTCAGAGTCTCGATATGGTCAGGCCACATACATTTGGACGACAATATTGCTCTCAGCAAAGTAGACCGAAGTTGCGAATGGAACGAAGCTTTCAAAGCGTGTAGCCTTGTTACCTTCCCCTGGCTCTTCACCCTCCTACCATACTGAGATCAGCGTTTGCTTTTTGATACGCATGGATGTCCTGACTCTCATGGAGCATTGACGTTGACTCCTACTCAGAATTGATTCTCGCAGGTGTTTGCTAGCTAGTTCTTCCCATGTGGCTGTTGCCGTATCTTGGGGGTTTTCCCTCATATCAAGCCTCATGGCAGGGGTCGATCTTCCTTCCGTCCTGTGGAGAACCCGCGACGACGAAAAGTCCTTCATAAGTCCATTTCCTTGTCCCACGGGGTTGATCCAGCTTGCTTTGATCCTGTAAATGAAACAGAGGCTTTATATCTACCCATTGCACACCCTTCTTTCCCAGAGACAAACCCATCAAAGCAGTCATCCAGTACGAGCCCGGCACTATAGCACAATGGAAATTTCTACCCCACTCTCCTAATTAATTTATAGCATCGCCGCAACGAAGCCCACTGCGCTGTCAGAACAATAGCAGAGCCACAGCCCAAGAAAGGTCGCATGAAGAGTTCTACGACATATCTTTGACAAACATAGCATATTTGAAACGGTCAGATAACCACTGGATACCTTCGGTGAGCACAATTTCGCTCTTCCTTCACTCATCTCATCTACCAATATTGGAAAACAGTCTGGAAGAATTTGTCACATTCCAGCCGTCTTGACAGCCTTAGAGGTTGCGTTGAAGCAAGCTTTGAAAGTGCCTTCTCGCAAAGCCGAGCATACATCATTTTATGGCTATTTGGTCACAGAGTAGTATGGTGGCACGATTGACTCCTTTCCAATTGAGTGTCCTTGCAGCGAGGCAAGGTGAACTCTCAAACATATAAGAGCGAAGGATTTACATGACCAGCACAAAAAATGGGAAATGATGGTCCTTCTGGAGCATCCTACATTAGAACCTACCGTGTTAGCCAATTACAGTGCCTTGCCGGGATCATTGGCGCTACACACAGACTAACAGCAGAATGCAGTATTCAAACACCACCCGAGTGTCTGTGACAAATGAACGGGACGTTTGGATTGGGTATTCTGATTATTGCTAGCTTGAAAGTGTGAATCAGTCGTGTTATCAAGACTTGGTTGGTCGTCATGGTTTTCACTTCAGGGTTTTCACCTATATTTACCTTGTTATGCAGTGAGACATGACTCGGGAGTATGTATTCCATAATTTGTCTCCGGCAACAAGTTTGGTTAATCTCTACTTTAATGGTTCCATGTTGTACATTTCCCTGCAGTCAGAATTTATGCCGTTAGGGCTGTCGATGCCGCATGCTACCGTAGTGGCGGTGCTGAATCTCTTCGGAGTCTCTGACAAGTGGCCGAGACTTTCCAAAGACTCCTAGACGCCTCCGAAAGTTCGCGCAAGATGAGCTCGAGGCCTAAAAGCAAGTTGGACGATGTGGACTTCCAAGACAGCATAGGCTCAGTGTCGCTGTCACCAATGCGACAAAATCGAACCTGCATAGATAAAACGACGGCATTTGGTTTTGGGGTGCCAGAGATGCTACAGTCACGGCTTGGAGGAAGCTTCGACACTTAGTTGAGGTGGTGGATCACCCTTTGAGTCACGGTCTAAGTATGGGGTGTCCCCATGGCAGCCCACGAATTTCGGCCCCTTGGAAATCCACCCCTCCGGTCCCATAGTTCGGGGTTTCTCGACGATGAGCCTATTGTATAGTGAACAGTCGACATGAACATGTCGAGGGCATATACAAGAGCTGCGTATGCAACCACAATCATGCAACAGGATCTTTACTTGGAATTATGTGGGGTATCTACGTCGTGGTTTTTTTTGATACTTTAGAACACAGGCGGGTTCTCTAGCCCGAGCTTATTTGGCTATGTTTAAGGATTTGAAAAACTCTCTGCGGCTGCTGAACCTATCTGGTGTGGAAAGGGTGCTATATTACCTATTTTGCTTTCTGGTCGAGCTAGGTGGTTTTAGCCTCGTTCATCGGTCGAATCCCTTGTCTCTTGCTCACACCACTAGCCCAGATAAACTGGAAGCTTTGATTGAAGAGGTATTTGAGCTCAAGAAGGAACATTATACCAAAGACGGGAAGAATTTCCTGGACAGCTCCTTGGCCTCACAATTTTCCCAATCCTGGCCACATTACGACATATCATAGACTTTGATGAGTATACGAGATACCATGAAGACACAAGCGTCCATCTTTATCGAGCCTTCAAGAGGCCCACGGAAGAGCTACGACAGAGCTCTGCTTAGAGCACAGCGGAGTTGATCAATGCACTCATTGTTTGAACCCATGGAGTGAGCTCTCGTAGAAGTCCACATGAGGAGAAGCTTCTGCAAGTGTACGAGCGTAAAGTCATTGAATAAAATGACGGCTTAGCGATCATTGGAAAAGACTACTACCAATTGCACTTATCTCCGGACTGGAAATTGGGAAGGTCAATGGCCAGCAATAACCCGTAGGGAACCATATCCTGATCATGGAGGCGTTTAGAGACAGAATCAGCGCGAAGCTGGAGAATCGGTGGCCCTGGTTCGATGGCGTACTGTGCTTTGTATAATACCCGATGGTCAGATGACTGGATAGAGCTTTGTTATGAGTGGCGAAGGTGGAGCACTGAATAGCGGTTAGGACGGGCTGTGCTTCTTGCATGATCCTTACCACTCAGCTTAACCAAAATCTTGTACGTCTGCAATGGTATGGAACCCTTGAATCATGTGATGGATGATTGGTGGTGAAATATATGGCTTTCAATCGTCTATCAAGAACAACAATCATCTGTCAAAGAGACAAAAAACCTTATGAAGAGACAGTTCATGAGGTTCGTCCATAGTAGTTCTCAAGTCAGAGCAACATCTGAAATCTGAATTACTCAATTCCTCGAATTCGAATTCCTTTCTCAACGGCACACCCAATTCCTTCACCCCATATCTCTATCTCGCCAGATTAGCAGGCGCCTGAGTCGGCGGACCTTGCGCCGTAACATAAGCCTGCAAGATCATAACGATTAGCCCCCATATCGCTGTCTCTAACAGCCTCCACCTCCTAGAACCTGAGGAACATTCAACTGATTGACACACCTTCGTCATCCCTCCATCAACGACAAAATCAGTTCCGTTCACAAAGCTGCTCTCGTCGCTGGCGAGGAAGAGCACAGCCTGCGCCTGCTCGATAGCTTCGCCGAAACGGCCGGAGGGGAAATGGATTTCGCGTCGGTGGCGCTTGGCAGCGTCGTCGCCGAGCCAGTCTTGAAGGAGGGGCGTGCTGTGAAAAAGCTGTTAGCAGATGATGGAATCACCAACTATTGTCGAAGAGAAGGAAGGAGTTGCGGGCAAAAGGGAGCCGGGTGCTAGTAGACTCAGGGATAAGGAAAATCTTACTTTAACGGCGCTGGACAGAGCGCATTGAACCTGAAGCCCTCTTTCGCGTGGACAATCGCCAACTCCCTTGTCATCGCCAACACCGCTCCTTTGCTTGCTGTGTAAGCCAGCTGCGGCGTTGCGCTGCCTACTAGTGCGACTACGCTCGCGGTGTTGATGATGGAGCCCTTGGTTCTGTTGTGTTTGCGCATGCTGAGAATGGCGTGCTTGCTGCCGAACCAGACACCTTTGACGTTGATGTTGTGTGTTAGATCCCAGATCTTCTCGGGGGTATCGATGGCGTCTGCGTCGTCGCCGCTGGGGGTGACAGGTCAGGTGAGCCTTACCGTACCTTGACGTCAAGGTCGAAAGAGCAGTGCGTTGGGATGTCTTGAAACGAGCGCTTACTGCATAATTCCTGCATTGTTGAACATGATGTCCACACCTCCCCAGTCATCTAGATGCTTAACCATGGCTTCGACATCGGATTCTTTGGAGACATCACATTTGATCGTCTCCACTCGGGGTGAGTCGGAAAGTATGGAGCGGACTTTTGAAAGGGCTTTCTCGAGAGCAGGTTCGGAGATGTCGGCCATGAGGACTGCGGCGCCTTCGCGGGCAAAGAGAATGGTTGTTTCTAGACCAATACCACTACGAAAAGGAACGTCAACGGCGGTGGTACGGCGGATAGAAAAGACATGGTGGCGATGTTCATGCAGTACGTTATTTATTGCTGTGGAAAGAGAGTATATGGAGCAAGTAGTTCGCAGATGCCGATTTGGAGCCAACGTAGCTTATTCTCCTCGAATACAAACTGGCATGAACAAGCAGATGTAAAGGAAGCCTCATAGTTTGCCAGATGAAATTATTCTAAACCTACCCTGCCGCTCCGGTGATGATAGCGTTCTTGCCTTCGAGACGGCCACCTCTTGTGGTGGAAGCCATTATGTTACGAATCAAACTTCACCTCATCAGTTGGCCTGACTCGTCAAAATATCATCAAGAGTTTTCCAAGTTTTGTTTCTAAGTCTTCATAGAGAAATAGTATGCTTAACAAGATCTACCAGGAATATAAAGTACTGAACGTCTTCTTCCTGGTTGAGGGTCGCTAGCGCCCGCGCTAGAGAGCGCCTGAGCAGGCGCGCGCGCTGAGCCCTGTAAGATCCTTATCTTGACTTTCAATCGTTGTTATACAGGTATTTTGATTGATTCCTCTCTTTTGGTTTGAGAAATTTCATGATATGCGGCATGAGCTGTGTCAGTCCTCCTGTCGGTGTGGCAAGAGTTGAATGAATACTGTTGTAAACGTTTCAGGCTGCTTAGCCGACACCGTCCAAGCTCAGCCTCATACACAGCCACTTTCCCACCCTTTCGCTGCCTGTAGCAATCATCCAAGGCGCTTTTCGCCATACATATATTGATTGATGCTTGTATGATCGTGTCTCTGCTACTGGCTTCTTTGTATCCATTCTCTTGCATACCAGTAAATTATGGATCCTCTTACTGCACTCAGCCTTGCCACCAATGTCATCCAGGTCGTCGATTTTTCAACCAGACTGGTCTCTAAAGGCTACAAGATCTATAAAGCTGCAGACGGTAGCCTTGCAGAGGATGTCAATGCGGAAGCTGTTACCAACAGTCTCAATAGGCTGACCACTAACCTACGAAGATCGTTCAAGGATAGGCAGAAAACGACTGGACAATTGAGCGATGATGACCAGTCTTTGATAAGCCTTTGTGAAAAGTGCACGAACATAGCTGATGAGTTGCTCGGCAAATTCCATCGAGTCAAAGTCACAGGCAAATATCGAGGGTGGAAAAGCGCTCGCCAGGCTCTGAAGAGTGTCAGCAGTAAAAGTGAGCTTGAACGACTTGCGAGTACATTAGATATTTATAGGAGCGAGATCAATCTGCATATCACGATATCACTAAGGTAAGTCCAAGAGAGCCGGCTACAAATTCCCTGTAATGCTGATAGCACTTCTCTTTAGAGAACGTGTCGACTTGATTTCCTGCAGCAATCACAACGCTTCAATGATTTGGACTCTAGCATACAAGATAACATGGAGAGCATAATGGATACTAGAAAGGACATAGTGAATGTAATGACGTCAAGAAAGCCGCTTGGCTTGCTCCATGCAAAAGGTACGGGCATCCTTCTCGTACTGTGATGCCTGTGATGAGATATTCTGATGTATAATTCCGACGACTCCAGCTTTCAAAGCGCGCCGTATTGACTGCGTCCTCGTCCGAATGACTTCTCAACCCCAAGGGCACAAATGGCTTACGGAAAGACAATACAGATATTCACGAAGCAGCCATTGCCGGAGACAGATCCAAATTACGGTCCCTTCTTGGTCCAACAGGGGCAGACGTAAATGCCAGAGACGAGAACGGGAAGACAGCGTTACACTTGGCTGCCATTTGGGGTCACCATTCATTGGTGCCAACGCTACTCAACAGCCATGCGAGACTGGAAGCGGAAGATAACAATGGACAGACTGCGCTACATTGTGCAGCTCAATATGGCCACTGGAAAGTCTTACGCATACTGCTTGCGAATAATGCCAATAGAAACGCCGAGGATGATGAACAACGGACGCCAGCGTACTATGCAGCAAATCACAATCAGGGTCGGGTTAGTACCAAACATGAAATTTGCGACTGGGTGTTTAGAAACGGACACGATGAAGGTGCTCGAGATGATCATGGCGATACCTTACTCCTGTTCGCTGCATATAGGGGCATGCCGCCCTTAGTAACGGACCTTTTAGACAGAGGATCTGAGCTCGAGGCAACTCGTGGAGCAGGGATCACACCTCTTATCGCTGCTGCTGCACGAGGGAATGAATCGACAACACGCCTCCTCCTCGATAGAGATGCGAGGATCGAGGCCCGAGACCCCAATAGTTCGACCGCCTTGATACGGGCTGCATGGCGAGGCCATACTGAAGTTGTGCGGACCTTGCTGGATCGAGGAGCCGATTTCAGAGCTACGAACTCGGAAGAGATGACAAGTTTATATGTGGCTGCTAGATGCAATCATTCAGAAACAGTCCGACTGCTGCTTGAAAGTGGAGCTAACGCAACTGGTCAGCAACTTTTTTGGGCAAGCGAGTGTGGAAGGGTGGAAATAATAGTTCCTCTGATCAAAGCAGGGGCCGACCTTGAGTATAGGGCTACCAATGGTGATACACCGCTAATAATTGCAGCATATTGTGATAACTCCGCCGCAGTGAAAATCTTAATCCACAGTGGCGCCAATATTGAAATTAGACGCCACGATAATGCGACGGCATTGTGGATAGCTGCGGAACAAGGCCATGAACAGGTAGTGCAGGTCTTATTGGATTATGGCGCAGACATCGAGAGCAAAGGGCAGCCTCTAGCTTACACGAGCCTTGGGAAAGCAGCTCAACAAGGGCACCTTGCAATTGTCCGCCTACTGCTAGACAGAGGCGCCAATGTCGAATCGAGCAATGACTATGGACATACTGCTCTCATGGAAGCAGCTCAGAACAACAGAGTAAGAATCGCGGATCTTCTCATCTCCAAAGGCGCCAATATCGAGTCCCGAGATCTGTCACAAAAAGGTTCCACGCCCTTGATCCTGGCTGCTACGAACAATCATCGCGAGGTGAGCGAGCTTCTTTTGGAACGTGGAGCCAATCTCGAGGCTCGAAACAGTGCCTCTCAAGCTAGTCCTCTTGCCGAAGCCTGCAAGCGCAATTCATCGGCAGTCGTCCCTCTCCTCTTACAAAGCGGCGCGGACGTGGATACGAGACAGCGTCTAGGTCAGACCCCTCTGATGCAGGCTGCCATCAGGGGGAACAAAGACATGGTGGAATTGCTACTGAGATATGGCGCTTACCGAGGAGCGAAAGACAATACCGGATTGACGGCGATGGCTCATGCTGCGGGGAAAGGACACGACGAGATTGTACAATTGCTGGGATGATCGTGGGCCTTGCCAAATGTTCCAACGAACGTTTACACATCCAGATCCCCCGGGATAAAAAGCGTTTGTCGGAATAATGCCGAACACCATACATCAGTACTGAAAATCCCAATCATTTACATTGAGAGAAGCGCTGCATAGTACAATTGTGCGCATGCTAAATCCCAATGATCCTAATCAACCTCAACCTACGATCTTGGCCCCTTCAAGCGCATGAGCTGCTCCCGCTGCCTTCACTAGTCTTAAGCTGACGATGGCTTATGCTGAAACAAACCAAACTCAGAAACAAGAAAACATACATCGACAGCCCAATCCAGATACCTACTTCATGTAACCGAGAAGGTGAAACTCTGCACTTGCTCCATACAGAGCTCAGCTTTTCGAAACCCATTCCAACAAATGTCCGAACAGGCGAATCTCTGCACTTTCTCAACGTCGAGCTCAGCTTCTTGTTCTTGGCCTCCAAGTCACGGATGTTCGTTTCTTGTTGGAGAGTTAAAGCTTGGATGTGAGTTTGATGTTGAGAGGCCAAAGCTTTAACACGCTCGAGTTCGCCTTCGGTCTGTGGGTGTATTAGTTCAAGGTGCGTACACTGAATTTTGGGAGAGGACATCTTACTTCCTTGCGTGCATTGAGCTTTTTGCGGTATTCATCTCTTTCCATCTCGGCGGCTCTGCGCTCCTCCCATTCTCTGAAAATTGCCGCTTCATATGCCGTTATAACGACTTCGTAGTCGTTGAGGTTCTTGTGCGACATAGTCAGAGAGTCTTTCAAATCCTCGATCTTGCGTGACAGAGTTTCGTGCTCAGTTGCCCATGCCTTTTTTTCTAATAGCTTGGCGTTGATACGACCTTGTAGATGGCGACACTTGTCTTTCTCAACAGCTAACGATTCTTCGAAGTTTTCATTCTCGGCATTGAATTCCTCAATTGTCTTGTCCTTGTCAACTTTCTCCAATTCGAGGCCGACGACTCGTGCCTCGAGCTGCTCATGGGCCTTTTCTTTGATAGTTAAGTTTTTCTCAAATTTGCTGCCTCTGTTTCATGGGCTGCGATGAGTATTTTCTTGTCTGCGTTAGATGCGTCCAGTGATGTTCGGTGAGACGTTTCCTTAGTAGCCAAGGCTTCTTCCAAGCTAGCTTTACTGGCCTCAAGTCTCTCAATACGAACTTTCATATCCATGTTCTCGGTTTGAACTTTTTCGAGCTTCGTCTGCAGAATGTTCCTCATCTTTGTTATCTCTTTCTCGTGGGCTGCGATGATACTTTTCTTGTCTGCGTGAGATGCATCTAGTAGTGCTCGATGAGTGTTGCCTTCAGTAGCTAAGGCTTTTTCCAAGCTATCTCTACTGGCCTCAAGTTGCTCAACTCGAAGTTTCGTATCCATGTTCTCGGTTTGAAATTTTTCTATCTGTGTGTGAAGACCCTCAATCTCCATCTTCCGCGAACGGGTAAGTCTGTCAGCGTCGGTCCGCGTCTGGATATCTAGGTCAGCATGATCTCCAAACTTGCAGACTCATGATTGAACTCATACCTCTTCGTGGGCCCGCTTCTCGCCTGCTAGCTCCTTTGTTGCACAAGCCGTCTCATCCTCCAGCACGCGGACGCGTTCTTCCAAACGCTTCTTGCCCAAATTGGCATTGCCAAGATCAAGGCTCAAAAGAGCCGGATCAATGTTTTCATCGCAAACGACATGATTCAGCCTAGAGGCTTCATTGAGGATCCCAGACGCTGCTGGGTCGTCGTCGGTCTCGATGACGAGGTCATCCCTCTGCCGTAGTAGACTTTTTGATCGTAGGTAAGTGGTAGCGGTGTCCTCTTCGGTATCCTTATCGACTTTCATAATCTGTTGATGTCCAATTGGGATCCGTGTGGAAGGCACAACCTCGTCGTCGATCTGCGAAAAGGATTAGCGAATCTACGGAATCAAAGCCATGACCAGATCAGATCCACATACAGGTTCAGCCTCAGTCGCATGCTCTGGTGAAACCACGGTTGCATCCATTCTCTTGGTCTCCCTTCCTTGGACTAGCTAGTGCATAGGGTTAGTGAGGGCGATGGTGCATAAGATCGGTAGCCTACCCAAGCTTTGACAACCTTGTGGTCAAACATGATGAAAGTCTCGCGAGAATGTCTTCAACAGGCTCCTGTTCGTGTTGTTGAACTGTACTTCGGGCCTTCTCCGCAATCTCAGTGACTTGCTCGCGAGCTTGCGTTGAAGACAACACACAGGCTATGTATTGAGTGAAGATATCTTCGTCAGACTTGCTTAGTGCTATGGAAGTATAGATACTTCGATTCAGAACGTCAACTTGGGGGTCTGGAAAGTAGTTGGTTTCTTTTGTGTTCCAAGCTTTGCCTCTTGACCAAGTTGGCTTTGATACTTGCCAAGAATTGCAGATTGTCACTCTGGGTGTTGTCATAGGTTTCGGGGAAATGTAAGTGAAGGGATCAAGCACTCTGATTGATAGTTCGGAGATTTGAGGGTCTGTGGACGATTAAGGGCGGCCATCTGATTCGTCACATCGGCAGTGTCATTCCCTTGAATTTTGTCTACGAAGTATAATCTGTCCAAGTCCAAATCAAAGGGGCTCCTCGAGTGACGTGTTGCCATGTTTAGTGCTATCCTGAAGAGGGAAGTTACTCACGGTCCCGTGAAGATGACGCCGAAGGGTTCGAAAATACTTGTGTGTTGACCAGGCTCTGCATGACGTTCGTGATGGCATGCTTAGAGGAAGTCAATACTAAGCTCTAGAGGGAGAATATGCGGTTGCAGTGGTGTTTGAACACTGCGTAGATGTTTCGAGTCCATGAAGTAAAAGGATGAGAGAGTGAAAAGCTGCTTCATACGGATTCATGAACCAGAAAGCTCAGCCTGTGTTACGCCGACAAAAAAGCGACGCCCTAGTCTTAGTCTGTCGATTGTTACAGGGCCATGAGACAACGACAGACGTGAAGGGAAGGTAGTACTACTTTTCGTGTGGCAATAATTCCTTGCCCAACGCATGACGGGCCAGATTGTCTTCTTCACATATAGACAAGCTCAGGTCGTGCTCTTAGTCCTTTTCATTCGGTAATCTTGAACTCAAATGTTCTGTATCAACACATGGTTCGCCTTCGTAAGTCGTGGGCATGCACGATCCTCTCTCAGTGGAGGACAGCAGTGCATATAGAGATTGCACGCAGATGCAGCTTGTAGGCCTTTATCAAGTTCATAGGAGGAGGAACAGAGTAACATAGCCACGTGCAGATGTATAGATGGCAAAGAAAGAGTTATAGATCGAGCTAGTTTAGCTAGGGGTTAGTGTAAGGGGCTAGCTATCGATTAGGGGAACTTAAGTAATATTAGTACTATCTACCGGCTAAATTCTATTTATATTCTCTATCCTTTTAAACTCTAAATTATATATATCTAATTACTTATTTTTAAAGTTTAATATTATTAATATTTTTAAATATTTATTAATATTCATATTATTTAATATTATACTTATCTTTTAATTAATTAGATCTATTTAAATAACTTATAAAGAGATTACTACTATTAAGAAGACTACTATTATTAAAAAGATAATAATTAAATACTTTATATATACCTCTATTAAGTAGTTTATTAAGAAATTTACTATTAATTAAATTATTATTATTAAGAAAAGTATAATAATTAAGACTATTTATAAGGAAATAAATAAATATGTTATTAAAGAAGACCTTAACTTTATTAATAATCTTATTATTAATATTAACATTAGTAAAGATATTAAAGAAATTAACTCTTTAAAGACCTTATAAATAAAAGTAATTAAAAAGGAAGTAAACTAATAATTAAAAGATAATAAAAAGATAAAGAACTTATAAAATAATATAAATATAAATTAAAACTTAAGCCTATTTATATTAAGAATATAAGTAAATATTAGTATAACTATTGTTATTATTATATTATTATATTTATATAATTTTGTTAACCCCTTATAACCTTCTTAATATAATACCTTTATAAGATAGTTATTTTAATAGTAATATTAATATCTTTATTTATCTTAAATAAATTAATATTAATATTTATTATTAAATAATATATCTTAAATATAAATTAATA